>Ga0075011_10000001_pt1 | contig 318707 bp, 263 predicted proteins | sample TARM_MetaG_T_14_FD_72354 | JGI IMG/M metagenome (GOLD analysis project Ga0075011, IMG submission 72354) | Freshwater microbial communities from Pennsylvania, USA, analyzing microbe dynamics in response to fracking - TARM_MetaG_T_14 | ecosystem: Environmental > Aquatic > Freshwater > River...
TCTATATTCACACTATTCAATTATCTGAATATAGATATTGTGCTTTTAAGCCTTGAATGCAAGATTAGACTAAAATTTTTTTGCAAACCTTAAACTAAATCAATAAAAGTTAAATTTTTCAAATAAAGTTTGGGTAGTGCGAGCACTACCCAAATTCGTATTAGTCCAAGCTCATTATAGCCAAGCTTTTAAACCGTATTGGTTTTCAAGCATACCAACCGCAAGCATAGCAATTAAACAGATGATCAGCACACCACCTGGAATGATAATTTTGTCGATAAAAGACAGCTTTGATGCACGTTCTTTGTCGCCAATTAGGCCATTGTTATCGAGTAGCATGGTCAATGCCCACGCTAGAACAGGGTTCACCACAGCGCTACCAAAGATACAGATGCCCGCTGCTTGTGAATCTTTTGTGTTTCTTACCATTTGCATACCCGCTTCTAGTAAAGGAAGAAATACCCCTACTAATAGAGCAATACGCATCACTGGAGGCCAAACCGCTACGTCCATAGGGAAGCCAAGGATAGCAATAGTCATGACCAATAAACCTAAGATGATGGCACCACCAGGAATTGGGCGTTTAGCAATCGCCGCTGGGATCATATACGTTCCCCATGACGATGTGATATTACCACCACCAAGTGCTGTACCTACCATTTGACGAATTGAACACATGGTCATTGTGTCATCAACATCCATCAGTACTTTTTCAGTTCTCTTCGGATAGTTCAATTCTTGGAAAATTCGGTGACCAAGGAAATCTGGTGACCACATCGCAACCGCCAAAATAGCAAAGGGCAATGAGGCGATAAAGTGTTCTACTGTTGGCAAACCAAGCATCCAACCTTCAGTGGTTGAGCCCCACCAGTAAACAGGGTTAAGGTTAGGTAAGCCCATTTGAGTTTCAAATTGAAGATCAAAGCCAGTACCGAATAAAAGCGCAATCGCAAGCCCAGTCATTGCACAGACAGGAATTGCTAACCAACGCATGTTGATTTTTGCAAGAAATGCATACAGCACAATATTGACACCTAAAACCACTAGGCCAACGTAACCTAAGCTGCCTGCGGCGACATCGACCGATTGCAAACTGGTAGCCCAAGTTTGGATAGAACCAATTTGGCTCATTGTTCCGGTAAAGCCGAGGAAGATAAGCAACCCGCCTGCGGTTCCCTCGGAGGTTAGATTGACCAGTTTCGAGCCTCCTTTAAAGTAACTTAAGAGAAGACCAAAAACGCCAAGCAAAATTGCCAATGCCAAAGGGTGTGCACCGGCTAATGCGATTGAGCCGATAAGAGGGATCATTGGGCCATGGTTGCCAGCTAAGTTGGCTTTTGGGTTTAAGAAGCCAGAGGCAATAACACAGAAGAAGAGGGCAGGAAATAACATCTCTACACGTGCAACTTCAATCGCGAAGTCTTTACCTAGATGAATGTGATCCCATGCTTGGGTTAGGCCATCAGCCCAAGACATCATTACCGCTGAGTACATGGCGATGATGCCGATTGTGCCCGCGATGGCTGGTACAAAATCTTCAAGTTCAAAACGGAAGTCACGACCAGGTAAGTTCAAACCAAAGCGACGGGGCTTCATGATTTGCAGTTCGTGGTCTAGGTAATCTGAACGGCTTGCAAACTCAGATGCTGGACGATGCAGCTCTTTATAGCTTTTCGTCTCGATTTCTGAGCGCTCATTGTTGACTACGTCTGGCATAGATTCCTCATATTTTTTAAAAGTTAGTAATTCGTACTGAATCCTAGTAATCCGCGAAGAAGCGGTAATGTTTTTAATTGAATATGTAGCACATCTCATATGTGCTTGCATAACAACAACTAAAAAAGAGAGTGTGGTTATTTATACAACCTTATCTTTGCTCGCGAGTTTAGCTTGCTTATCCTTTAGGGTGATTGATCTTGATCACTTTAAGAATAAATGTGAAAGAAAACTACAGCAGCCTAATGAAAACGGGGGGTTGAGCCGTTACTTGCTTGAAATAAGTTTTCACATTGTGATGTTTGTAAAAGAGTTTCAATGATATTAATGACCTTAAATATCTTATGAATCTAGGTGTACTTTATACATGAATAGGTTGTCTATTTTTAAGCAAATGTTAATAAAATGAGTTAACTGTTAATTGCTTGATGTGCCATTTATATGCGCCATACGGAGAAGTATTGGCTAAAATGTGAATATTTAATCAGATAAAATAACTAAATATCCTTATTTTGCAGGTTAATAATTTGTTGCATGTTTTCGGTGTGAATGCTAGTTTGTATCAAAAATGGGAGTTGGAATACTCTGCAGTAGCAAATACAGGGAGTTAAGCGCAATGACTGATGTACCGGCGCTGAATATTAAAGAGCTGCACAAAACCTTTGGTCAAAACGAAGTACTAAAAGGAATCTCGCTAGAAGCTCGTAAGGGTGATGTGATCTCCATTATTGGTTCTTCTGGCTCGGGAAAAAGTACCTTTCTTAGATGCATCAATTTACTTGAAACACCAACCTCTGGTGATATTTGGGTCAATGGTGAACTCATTCAAATGAAAAAAAATCGGCAAGGTGAAGCTTCACCTGTGAGTGAAAAGCAGGTGCAACGAATTCGCTCACGACTTGCTATGGTATTTCAGGGATTTAACCTTTGGTCGCACATGACGGTGTTAGAAAACGTTATTGAAGCACCAATTCATGTGTTAGGAGTACCGAAAGCACGAGCCATCGAGAGTGCTGAGGTGCTGCTAAAAAAAGTCGGCCTGTATGAACGTAAAGACTATTATCCTGGTCACCTTTCTGGTGGGCAACAACAACGTGCGGCGATTGCTAGAGCGTTAGCCGTGGAGCCAGAAGTCATGCTGTTTGATGAGCCCACTTCTGCACTTGATCCTGAATTGGTGGGTGAAGTGTTGGGTGTTATGAGAGACTTGGCAGAAGAAGGCCGTACTATGCTGGTAGTGACTCATGAAATGGCCTTTGCTCGCGATGTTTCAAACCATGTGATGTTCTTGCACCAAGGTTTAGTGGAAGAGCAAGGAGATCCAGCCATCCTGTTCACCCAGCCTAAATCTGAACGGTTAAAACAATTTATATCCTCTATTTATTAATGTGTTCATTATGCTGTGGTATTCGCCACGGCATAAATATTAAGCAAAACCAACATAAACATAGCATGATAAATAAGTAAGACCTCAATCACAGGAGTATGGAAATGAAAAAGTGGTTATTAGTTGCAGCCGTTGCTGCTAGTGCAATGACTGGTATGGCCCAAGCGAAAGAATGGAAGACGGTTCGTTTTGGTATAGAAGGGGCTTATCCTCCTTTTAGCTGGACAGAGGCTGATGGATCTCTCAAAGGCTTTGATGTTGATATGGCCAATGCGTTGTGCAAGGAGATGAAAGTGGAATGTAAAATCGTTCCACAAGACTGGGATGGCATTATCCCATCACTGCTTGCACGTAAATATGACGCGATTATTGCAGCCATGTCGATTACCGACGAGCGCAAGAAAAAAGTCGATTTCACTGGTAAGTACGCATTAATTCCCAATAAATTTATCGCCAAGAAGGGAGCCGCGTTGGATTTTTCTAAAGAAGGTCTAAAAGGGGTGAAAATTGGTGTACAACGTGCAACAACGCACGATAAGTATCTTACTGATAATTATGGCGATGCAGTTGAAATTGTCCGTTATGGTTCATTTGATGAGGCCTATCTTGACCTAGCCAATGGTCGTATTGCGGCAGTATTGGGTGATGCCTCTGCATTGGAAGAGGGTGTGCTTAACAAAGCGGGCGGCGAAGCGTATGAGTTCGTCGGCCCATCATTAACCGATCCGAAATGGTTTGGCGATGGTTTTGGTATTGCGGTTCGTAAACAAGACAAAGATCTCACTCAAAAACTTGATATGGCGATTAAATCTCTTCGTCAACAAGGGATTTACCAAGAAATTGCGACCAAATACTTTAATTACGATGTATACGGTGAATAAGCTGTAACATCATATCTTACCCATATAATTAGAAGGTGAGAGTGGGCCGAGCATATGAATATGTTTATCGATCACTCTGTAATTAGGACTGGTTAGCTCAGTTGACTCCACCTTCTCAATTATGATGGGAATCCATTGATTCTTAACGGCTGGATCCTAGTTCCAGAAGTACCCAGCCGTTAAATTCTCCAGGGACTAGGGATGAATTATGTTGGACCTACACGGATATGAAGCCTCAATTTTGAAGGGAGCGGTGCTGACCATTGAAGTTGCCGTGCTCTCTTTATTACTTGCCATGTTACTTGGCATGCTAGGTGCGCTAGCCAAGCTTGCACCTTACCGTTGGGCAAGAGCCATTGCCACTCTTTATACGACCATCATTCGCGGTATTCCAGACCTTGTGTTAATGATGCTTATTTTCTTTGGCGGTCAAATATTGTTGAATAATAGCCTTTATTCAATCAACGAATGGCTAAACAATTGGTTTATGGCAAGTGACCCGAGCCATGAATGGACCGCTTATCTCCCCGATTATATTGATGTTAGCCCTTTCATTGCTGGGATACTAACCATAGGTTTCATTTTCGGTGCCTATATGGCTGAAACCTTTCGTGGCGCTATTATGGCGGTTGATAAAGGAGAGATGGAAGCGGCGAAAGCGTATGGTATGAGTTCTACCTTAGCATTTAGACGCATTTTGCTTCCTCAAATGGTTCGTCATGCATTGCCAGGGTTTGGTAACAACTGGTTGGTATTGCTCAAAACGACGGCACTTGTTTCCATTATTGGATTAGAAGATATGGTCAGAGTCAGCTCACTCGCGGCGGGTTCGACAAAAATGCCATTCACCTTTTATATGGCTGTCTCAGTGATCTTCCTTTTCTTTACCAGTGTATCAACCGGTCTTCTCAAATTGGTTGAGCGCAAGTTTAGCATTCACACGAGGTAAATATGGATTTTTCCCTTATTGCTCAAAGCCTACCAATTTATTTTAGTGGGCTATGGACAACGGTTTGGCTGGTGGGGTTGTCGTTAATCATCGGTTTGAGCCTTGCCATCCCCTTAGCGATTGCTAGAAATAGCCACAACTATTTGATTCGTACTCCAGCATGGACTTATACCTACTTTTTTCGTGGTACACCGTTATTGGTCCAGCTTTATCTCATCTACTATGGAATGGATCAATTTTTCCCGGTGAAAGATACCTTGTGGGAAAACGCTTGGTTTTGCGCGTTGGTTGCTTTTGTTCTCAATACGTCCGCCTACACGGCTGAAATTATTCGCGGTGCGATCAATGGGTTGCCTAAAGGCGAAGTTGAAGCGGCGAAGGCATACGGAATGAGTACTTGGAAAACGTATCGACGAATTATTCTACCGAGTGCGTTAAGGCGCGCACTGCCCGCTTATAGTAATGAAGTTATCTTCATGCTTCACGGTTCGGCGGTTGCTGGTATTGTTACCATTATGGATTTAACGGGAGCTGCGCGTTTAGTGAACTCTCGTTATTATGCTCCATTCGAGTCATTTTTAACCGCAGGTTTGTTCTATATGGGCTTGACCTTCATTATTTTGTTCTGCTTTAAACAGGCTGAAAAACGCTTCTTAGCTTATTTGCGCCCATTAAGCTGAAGGGCTGCAAGTAGCAATTTGTTGTACCGAGTTTGTTTCTATAATCCAGGCATAGATTAAAATAAGAAGCGCGCTGAATGCGCGCTTCTTATTGGCACGTTACTTTCTGTTCCTACAAAGAAAAACTGGACCAAATTGGCGCGTGATCAGAAGGTTTTTCTATTCCTCGAAGTTCATAGTCGATGCCGACTTCTTGGCATTTTTTTGCTAGGTTCGGGGTCGCTAAAATGACGTCGATTCGTAGCCCGCGGTTATCATCAAAGCCGCGTGAGCGATAATCAAACCACGAAAATTGATCATTTACATCCGGATTTAACTGACGGAATGTGTCAACCAAACCCCAGTCCATTAAAGTTTGTAACCATTCGCGCTCTTCAGGTTGGAAAGAGCATTTTCCCGTTTGCAACCAGCGTTTTCTATTGGCTTCACCAATCCCAATATCCAAGTCGATAGGGCTGATGTTAATGTCTCCCATCACAATTATTTGTTCGTCAGGGGAATGATGTGTCGTTAAGTAACCCATTAGATCTTTATAAAACTGACGCTTATAGGGGTATTTTGTTTCATGGGAAATATTCTCCCCTTGAGGAAAATAGCCGTTGAGTATGGTTGTTTTTTGGCCGTTGTCATCTTCAAAAGTGGCCATAATCATGCGTTTTTGATGATCTTCATTATCGCTAGGAAAGCCTTTCTGTACTGAAATGGGTTCCTTTTTGCACAACATGGCGACGCCATAATGTGCTTTTTGACCATGAAAATAGACGTGGTAGCCCATGGCTTCAACATCCTCAAGAGGAAAAGCGTCATCGTGTACTTTAATTTCTTGAAGTCCAATGACATCAGGTTGATGCTTATCAATAATCGCTTGCAGTTGATGAAGGCGAGCTCTCAAACCGTTGATGTTAAAACTGATGACTTTCATAAGGGATCCTTAAGATGAGTTGTGCGCAAGATGTTACCATTTCAAGGCGCAAGGACAAGATGAAAAGCGAATCAATTGTAATACGTAAATTTTTTGAATAGTCAGAAAGGATATTTTTATTAACATTTATGTAAACTTACGATTGATCTCTCAAGTCAATATGCTCTAATTAAAGTTGTCACCATTTCGTCTGAAAACCCTATTAGCGCAGCATAAGGATGTAGTATGCGAACACTTTCGGTTCAATGGAAAATAACCCTTTTAGCCGGCCTTTGCCTGCTAATTACGTCATTGTCTCTCATTGGTTTCTCTGTTTATAACGCAGTGAATAACCAACAAGCAATAAAACAACAAAGTTCAGATTCTGTGATCAATAAATCGCAGCAGTTATTAGAAACTCGGGCGCTGCTCAATGCCGCCGAAGTATCTGAATATCTCAGTGAAGCCATGTATCGGGCTCAAATGCTTGCTGATACGGCCTTGTTTTTCAAATCAAATACCGAAGAAAATTTTGGTGAAAGCGAAGCGTTAAGGACATCTTTAGATGAAATGGTTCGCAAGACGGTAGTCAATTATCCCAATGTTCAGGGGGCTTATCTCGTCTTTAAGCCAAATTTGCTCGATAGCGAGGATGACAACTACCAGAATGCTGACTATGTAGGTTCAAATGAAATAGGTCGATTCGCTGCATACTGGATAACGTCCTCCAATGGTGAAAATGTGGTGGCAAATGTATTAAGCGAAGTGGCATTGAAGGATGAAGGAAACAGTGAGCGTTTCGTCTGCCCGTTGACAACCGCTAGTGCATGTATCTCATCGCCTAAAATCGTGATTCAAGACAATGAAACGTTTCTTACTTCTTCTCTCTCTGTGCCCATTTTGATTGATGGCGTTGCGATTGGTTTTTTTGGCATCGATTTAAAACTTAGCCCACTGGTAGCGATTGCACTGAGTTCAGATCAAAGTCTATTTGGCGGTAGTGGTAAGGTCTTTATTGTCAGCTTAAATAACACGCTTATTGCGACTGATGAGCGTGAATTAACCTTAGGCGCGCCACTGGCTGATTCCGTTTTGACTACAAAGGAGATCGCCAATCTTCTAGCCGAGGGTAAAGTCCATTCTCAATGGAATTCAGATCGGCAGTGGTTGTCTGTCTTTGCTCCCATTCAGGTGGCGAACCAGACTTGGGGCGTGGTTTTTGAAATGCCGACATCGAGTGTGCTAGCTGATGCCAATCAACTGGATCAGATCATTACTCAACAGGTAGAGAATGGCGTTAGAGCGGAGTTATTAGTCGGCGCATTGCTAGTCTTTTTAGGGCTCGCAATCATTGCGCTAGCTGCCACCCAAATTGTGAAACCTATTCGAGCGGTCGTGGAGCGGTTACAAGATATTGCTTCTGGCGAAGGGGATTTAACTCAGCGGCTTGTCATCAGTAGCCATGATGAAATCGGTGATTTGGCACGCGGCTTTAACCAGTTTTTAGACAAATTACAGGCTATCATTCAGCAGATCGTAGAAAGTGCGAACCAAGTAGCTCAAACGACTGAACAGGCACGGCAGTCTGCCGTACAAACACGTAGCCGTAGTGAGTCTCAATTTAAAGAGATGGATATGGTGGCGACTGCCTCTGAAGAAATGACACAAACAGCAAGTCTCGTTGTGCAAAATGCCGAGGCTGCGGTGCAAGCCGCTTCGCAAGCTAATCACTCCGCACTGACTGGGCAGGATGTCATCCGTGCCTCTGAAGCTGAGATGCATAAGCTGGTGGTGCGAATGAGTGATGCGGTGCCGGTTGTTGAAGAGTTGGCTCAAAACAATATCAATATTACCGAAATTTTAACGGTCATTGAGGGAATTTCACAGCAAACCAATTTGCTCGCATTAAATGCGGCTATAGAAGCGGCTCGGGCCGGAGATCAAGGGCGAGGGTTTGCTGTTGTCGCCGATGAGGTACGTAATTTGGCCCAGCGGACTCAGAATTCTGTGGGTGAAATACGCAAAGTGATAGAAAAAGTTCAACAAGGTACTGAGGGCGTAGTTGAGGTGATCCAGCAAGGAAACGCGTTAGCAAATGGAACTGCGATACAAGTCCAAAAGGCCGTTGCTGAATTAGAAATAGTGTTTGAATCCATCTCAGCAATTAACGATATGAATAGCCAGATTGTGAAAGCGGCCCAAGAACAGCAAGCCGTCTCTGGTGAAGTCAACCTCAGCCTATCCAATATTCGTGATCTTAGCGCGCAGATATTGACACTGGTCGGTGAATCAGAATCGGTTGGTGCTCAGATAAGCCAACTCTCGGCTAAGCAGCAACAGTTGGTTGGGCAATTTAAAGTCTAACGGCTGAAAGAGTAAGAAGTAGATGTTTGCTTCTTACTCTCTCGCAGTATCATCCAGTTTACGCAATAAATCCTGCTGTACGATTTTCAGCGCTTCAAGTGCGGTGTGTGGTTCAATCTGATTGGTTTCTAATAAGTAGATGAGATCGACAGCGAGCTTTATCTCTTCAGACGCACCGTCTAGCGGTACAGTAGGATCATTCATTTTATTGGTTTTTCTCCCTGAACGTAATTTGTTTTTCGATCTTAGCCTTAGCTTCTTGGCAACGCTTGAGCCGTTGCTCTACCGTTAATAACGCTTTTTGTGCTTGCTGCTGACTAACAGCAGAAGTTTGCTTGAGTCCGAGTTCTTTTTCTCTCACCATATCCATCAGCCTTCGCTCCCATTCTTGGTGCTGGGCTAGCTCTTGATATAACGCATTGATCGGTTTGCGATAATAGCTGCGATGCTTGGGCTCACTTTTTCTTATCGATACTGTCGATATTTCGCGTTGGATTGCCGCAATTTGTGCAAGCAGTCGATCGGTTAGATATTGAGCTCGTTGACTGGTTAGCCGTTGGCTCTCTTGTTCGCGCACGATGGAGTCAAAGGTCGCTTTTGCTTCCATAACACAAGGGATTAATAAGTGCGCTTTACAGTGGAACAGGCGCTCATCAAACAGAGCCTGATGGTGTTCACCACGAGTTCGGTCAACACTGGCGGCTTGTTGTTTTAACTCTTCAATTAAGGACTTCAATTGAGAAAAATGGTTCATAAGCCTGCAAACCACGCATCATAAGTCAGCTTGATTGCAAGCACACTGACCACACTCACAAACACCGGACGAATAAATTTAGCGCCGAAACGAATCGCTGAATGTGCGCCAACAAAAGCTCCAGCCATCAAACAAACTCCCATAGTCAGTCCCAGCACCCAGTCAATATGCCCCAAAATGGCAAAGGTAACCAATGACGTTACATTACTGGTAAAATTCATCGCTTTAGCAAGGCCAGAGGCCAATAAAATGTTGAGTCGGTATAACGCCATCGAACTGACTGTCCAAAATGCGCCAGTCCCCGGCCCTGCCAGCCCGTCATAAAATCCAAGTATCAAGCCTTGCGCATACTGCTTTTTGTGAAGTACAGGGCAGGGAGGCGGGCTGACATTCTGGTGTGCATGTGGTGTTTTATGCCATATCGTATAGATAGCGGCAGCTAGAATAATGAGCGGCAGCACTTTTTGTAGCCAATCGGTGCTGATCGCATCGACAGCAAAAGTACCTATGGTTGCGCCAATTAAGGTGGTAATGAAAGCTCTGACCCAGCAACTTGGTTGAAACAACTTCTTCTGATAGTAGGTTAATGCGGCAGTTGATGAGGCAAATGTTGCCGCTAGCTTATTCGTTCCTAGTGCGATGTGCGGCGGAAGACCGATTGATAATAACGCGGGTACAGTAAGCATGCCACCGCCGCCAGCGACGGCATCGATAAAGCCAGCAATAAAAGCAACAAGCGCCAACACAATCAAAGTGGTTGGCTCAACAAATTCCATGAATAAAATCGGCCCTGAGTAATGAGATGAAAGGGCGTAGTGTTAAGCCCTAGCTAATATTCTATTGTTCTTTTAAATGGAGGAAGCGAGTCCAATAATGATTTTCCGTAGCGTTTTGAAACGATTCGGCGATCGAGAATCACGACTCTACCAGAATCACGCTCTTTGCGCAGCAATCTCCCGACGGCTTGGATCAGCTTTTTGCTGGCTTCAGGAACGGTTATCTGAATAAAAGAGTTTCCGCCTCGCTTCTCTATGTATTCGGCGTGAGCTTGCTCAACTGGAGAGGTTGGTACGGCAAACGGAATTTTTGTGATCACCAGATTCTCCAAAAGTTCTCCTGGTAAGTCTAGCCCTTCCGAAAAGCTACTGGTGCCAAACATTACGCTCGTTTTACCACACTGCACTAGCATTTTATGTTTATTTAGAATTTCTGTGCGTGATATTTCACCTTGGACTTGCAGCGCCCAGCCTCGTTTAACAAAATCTGTTGATATTTTTTCAGCCACTTCGCGCATTTGCCAGTAAGAAGCAAACAGCACTAAATTAGCTTTGTTTGGCTGAATAAACTCAGCGAGCCGCTCTACCAGATAATCAGTATACTCTTTCGCTTGCGGTTCAAAACGCATTGCTGGAATGAGTAACTCGGCCTGATTTTGATAATCAAACGGTGAAGCGAGTGCTAGGAAACGTGTGCCATCTTCTGCCTTTTCACTGATCCCTGCTTGCGAGCAAAAGTAGCTGAACGAGTTAAGAGCTCGCATCGTCGCAGAGACTAAGATTGCGCCTATGCAGCGGCTCCAGATCTGTTGATCAAGTTGCCAACCAATTTCTAGCGGTGAAACGTTAACAATGAAATCACCTTCACGTTCAGGGTGAATTTCAAGCCAACGTGCCAAAGGGGCTCCTTTTTCTCGCTTGGGCTCCGCCATCAGCAGCCATACTTGGGCAAGGTTCTCTAAACGCTGAATATAAAAGCCTAATTCAGTCAGTGCTGGTTCTGCCAACCGAGCGGCGAGTTCGCCTTCTTTAACTCGTTCAGCAATCAAGTCCGCAATTTTAGCGACGGATTGATTGGCTTTTTGAGAGAGCCGCTTCAGGGTTTTAGACTCTTCTTCAAGCCATTGTGGCAGTTCGCCATGCTCAAAACGGTATCGCTTTTCTTCAAATTGTTCGGGCACAAACTGCTTTGTAAGTTGGCTCAAGCTTGGGATAAGTTGTTGCAGTGTCTCTTGCAGTTCGTTACGAAAACGTGCCACTCGTTTTTCTTCGGCTAAGCTTGAAAACTTGGTTACGGATTGATTGAGTTTTTCCAACCAACTAGCTGCGCCTTTCAAGCTTGCGGACGCTGAAGCGTGATCTCGTGCTACATGAGGTAAGTGGTGTGCTTCATCAAAAATGTAAATGGTGTTTTCGGGCTCAGGCAGAATGACACCACCGCCAAGGTCAGCATCCGCCATGACCAAGCTGTGGTTGGCAATAATGACATCGGCTTTGTCCAGTTCCGATCTTGCCTTTTGAAAAGGACAATCTCTGTGGCCAGCAAAGCTACCATTACAACTATGCTTATCACTAACAATCAGTTGCCATAACTCATCTTTAATCGCTTTTGGCCACGAGTCGCGATCACCGTTCCATTTTCCTTGAGTCAGTTTTTCATACATGGTGGTGAATAATTCAACGTCTTTTTTTTGTGGCTTTGATTCGAACAGGGCAATTTGTGATCCATCTACTCCACACGCAGCCGCGAGTTTTTCGGTGCAACAGTATCGTTGACGTCCTTTGGCAAGGATAAAAGAGAATTGACGATCAGTGATGCGTCTAAATAAAGGCAAATCTTTGCTGATCAGCTGTTCTTGAAGTGCCACTGTGGCTGTCGAAACAACAACCTTTCTATTATTCAACACTGCAACAGGAACCGCTGCCATTAAATAGGAGAGTGATTTCCCTATTCCTGTACCCGCTTCAGCAATCAAGATTCGGTTGGACTTGTGATATGAACCACACAATGTTTTTGCAATCTCAGCAACAAGATAGTTTTGTCCTCGCCGAGGAATGAAGTTTTCGAGCTGAAATTGCAGGTTTTGATAACTATCCCGAATGGATTTTTGGATTTTTGTTGTAAGCATATACAGACCTAAATAGCAGAGTGCCGAGTCTAGCACAGTTCACTAAAGGATACGCAGTTCACGAAATCGTATGCTTTTAGATCAAATCTAGATCTTGTTCACAAAAAAAAACTGAACCTTCAGGAACTTATGTTTAATTCTCATTGTGGAAAATATAAAACTATCCATTCGGTTAAATGATGACCTCAATATCTATTTAATCTTGCCAAACTAAATTTTATTGGTGTTTAATTCTGATGTTTCATGAATGTTAGTTTTTAGATTAAGTGATGTTTTTGCTTGGAAGTCGCCCGTAATTTTATGAAAATATCATGTAACTATATGTTTTTAATTATTTTTACCTTTATTTTTGTTTATTTTTTAGGATATTTGACATGCAGGATAATCTTTTGCAATCTAATCCTTGAGATTTAATGGCGGCAACGAACCGAGTTTAAATTTGGAAGTTGCCAGCAAAAACAAAGGGAACCGGATAAGGAATTCCCATACATAAGAAAAGGCAGTGGATTAATTATGAAAAAGACTCTATTAGCACTAGCAGTGCTTGCAGCAGCAAGCTCAGTTAACGCAGCAGAAATTTACTCTAACGATAGCACTTCAGTTGGCCTTAAAGGCGAAATTGATGCTTACCTAATTCAGAAAGAAAAAACAGCTTCTGATGTTAAAACAAAAGAATCTGCTGATTTCTCTACTTGGGCAAAAATCCAACTAGATGCTTCTCATAAGCTTTCTAATGGCCTAACCACTTTTGGTTCTTTCGAATTTGAAGGTGACGGTTCTGCTGGGGTAGTAGTCGACGACCTATATGTCGGTGTGAAAGGCGATATCTGGGGTGTGGCTGTTGGTGAAACTGGTGATTTCGCAGAATCTTTTGATGCAATTCAAAAAACCGATATTGCTAACGAAGGCAACTACATCGGTCTAGATCGTCCTTACGAAAGCAAAACAGAAGGTCTTGCACTGAAAGTGACTCCTGTTGGTGGCCTAACCTTAGTTGCGGATGTATATACTAATAACACTGACAAACTAGATAACTCTTACGGCCTATCAGCTAACTATGCGATGGAGATGTTCTCTGTTGGTGCTTCATTCAACAGTAGCGAAGTGGCAAAAGACTACGATGCAAGTTCATTCGGTGTATCTGCTTCTGTTGATGTTGCTGGTTTCTTCTTCGCGGCAACTTATCTAAGTACTGAAGGTTTAAGTACGCTTGGTGCGGTAGATACACAAAGTGTATCTCTAGCTGATAAAGATAAAAAAGTACTTGCTGCTTTAGAAGGCGATGTATGGAACTTGGCGGCGTCTTACAAAGTTGATGATCTTCGCCTATATACAACTTACGCATACGGTGATTTCGATAAGCTAGTAAGCTTCAGTGATGTAAACAACAAAACTAAGCTGGATGCTCAAGTTACAGACTTGGTTGTTGGCGTAGACTATGCCGTATCTAGTAACGTGCTAGTTTTTGTTGAATATGAAACAGCGAAAGCTAAGAAAGATTTTGCTGGTAACAAATACCAAGATATTACTCTAGGTGTTTACTACACGTTCTAATCCGAGTAATTTGATGAACAAAAGCCGACGCTTAGCGTTGGCTTTTTTCATATAGGAGTTGTAAAAGTGAAAATGGTAAAGAACGTTATTGTAAGTTTATTGATGTTAGTGAGTTTTTCTTCATTATCTCAATCGCTTGATTTGCAAAGAGGCATTACTTTGGAAGTGCTGAATGAAGCGCTATTCACGGATGAAGAAAAACCAATATTTATTGATGGTGAAAACCAACTGGTTCTCACCTTTGCTGGTCGCTTAAAGAAAGTGGCTAAGCCAGAGTATTTCTCGTCTCTCCCTTATGTTATTCGAACAGAGATTAAAGCTGGAGATAAGCTATCTGTGGAGCTGGTTTCGGGTCGATACGAAGTTATTCAGGAAAAGCAGTTTAAGAGTGAGCCGATTTTTGTTTTGAAGAAAAACGGAGTCGAAGTCACAGATAGTAAACAATATCGTCTTGAGCCAGAAAATGGTTCGCTGATGCCTTATTCAGATATTCGTTCTTTGACAATTAAACAAAACCGCAAAGAGGGTGTCATTTTTGAATCTGGAAAGTTTCATCATTTGACCGACGAATTAAAATCGTTGGGCACTTCAGCTCAATCGACAAAATACACTGAATCGGAAGCGGCCTTACAGCTAAAAATTTGGTTTAGTAAAGCTTCAAAAGAAGAAAGACGAGAGTTTTTGGATTGGGTTGTGCAAGGTCTTTATACTGAATAGGTTATTCCGTACTACACCATAATTCCAGAATCCAAAGTCACATAGCTGTGTGTGACTTTGAATCTCTTACCCACAACACTTCTTAAATTTCTTGCCGCTACCGCAATGACATGGGTCATTTCGTCCTAGCTTCGTTGGTGTGTTCTCCTGTGGAAATTCACCGTCAATGTAGAACCAGATACCATTTTCTCGTATAAATCGTGAACGTTCTTGCAGACAAAATTGCTGTTGATTCTGTGTGTAATAGGCTTTGAAATGAACGAAGCCTTCATTTTCGTTGTTGCGGATACTTGCGGAGATGACGTCTAGCCCACACCATTGACTGTTGATTGATTCTTCAATCGCGTCGCGTTGCTGTGGTGAATTGCAACTCGGATGATAGGTATTGATGACAAAATCAACCAAGCCCAGAACATGGGCACTATAGCGAGCTCTCATCAGTTGTTCTGGATAGATGGCTAAAGCTGAATCACTGTGGATTGGTTCACAACAGTGTTGGTAATCTAAATGACAACCACAATAGCATTGGTTCATAAATCCTCTCAAATTGCCCATGCAGATAAGACGGGGAAGTTTAAGGAGATCTAAACTCGATGTCTACTCAGGAGTGGACACCCAGTAAATCGGCTGTCCATTTCACAGCTTCGTTGTAACACTCTTTCACTACGGGCTCTTCGATATTTAACGCATGAGCAATTTTCTCAACCTTTTGCCAGTCAGCCTGTTCATAAGCTCGAGTTAATTCAAGTACCAGACCTAACTCTCCTTTCCCTTCTATTAGTGCAAGTTTAACGTATTCGTCGATAGGCATCTCTTCCATGATACTTTCTAAAGGTTGATCAAGTAGGCTATCGAGTAGCGAAAACATTCCTGTCAGGAAGGCCGAACCGGGTTCGACGTTCATTTTTGCTTTCACACCGATCAGCTCGCAATATCTTGCCCTTTGAATGGATAGGCCATACAAATAATCCGGTTTAGATTCTTGCGTCGAAGCAATCGCAACCAAGGAGATAAACTTTCTCAATCGTTGTTCACCGAGATAGATCAGCGCTTGTTTAAATGAATGGATCTTTGAACTGACTGTCGCGGATGAGTTAACAAAGGTTAACAGTTTATAAGACAGGGTCAGGTCGGTGGCGACAAGCTCCTCAATGGCTTTGTAATCGAGGTTAGATTTGGCTATTTCTTTGAACAGTTGCACCACAGTAAGAAATGCAGGCTCTAACGCTTTGCGCTGTAACATCTCTGGTTTGCTAAAAAAGTAGCCTTGAAAATAGGTAAAGCCCGCCTTTTTAGCTTGCTTAAACTCTTCATAGGTTTCTACTTTCTCAGCAAGGAACTCAATTTTCGTTGCGCCAAGTTTTTGAATAAAGCGAGTGGCTTTTTCAAGAGAAATAATGCGGATATCAAATTTGATAATTGATACATAAGGGAAGAAAGCGAGCCATTCGGAACTAGGCACAAAGTCGTCAAGCGCAATTCGGTAACCAAGCTTTGCCATCTTTTTAATTGCTTCTAGTAACTCTAATGTTGGTTCGCAATCTTCCAATACCTCAACGACCAAATTTTGCGCAGGAAAAAGCGTAGGCACGAGGTTAACCAAGCTTTGATAAGGAAAATTGACAAACCCTAAATGCTTACCCAGCGTATTGTAATGAGTGGATAAAAAATGATCAGAGAGTAACCGGCTCGTTGCTAAGTCGGGGTCTATATCTGGAAAGGTGTTCTTAGGGCCGTCTCGAAATAGCAGCTCGTAGCCGATAGTTTTTCGGTCACGATCGAGTATGGGTTGTCTGGCGATATAGGAGTATTTCAAGGCAAGACTCTTATCTAATTATTGATATTATTGATTATACTTATTATAGCTTAACTTTTGATTCGACCGCTTAAACCAATAGTACCAGAGTGCGACTTGGCGTCAGTTTTTAGAACTAAAAGGTCGAGTTTGCAGTTCGTAACCATCATTAGCATAGACTAAGACTGAGCCTTGGGTGTACCAGTCACCCAAAACAATTCGCGTTGCGGTGCCATGAAGTTGATTTCTGTGATGAATCTCTGGTCGATGAGTATGGCCATGAATCATTAAATCGACCCCATACTGGGTCAGAACTCTATCAACTTCACTTTGTGTAACATCCATAATATCCATAGATTTCATTTGTTTATCATTATGGATGCCCGACTGTACTTTACCCACAATACGAACCTTTACAAAAAATGGCAGCCGATTAAATACCCATTGTAGCCAAGGCTGGTGAACCTTCTTTCGATAGGCTTGATACTTTATATCGTCAATACAGAGTGTGTCGCCATGCAACACCACGGCTTTTTTTCCGTAAAGGTCAATTACTTGTTCTTCTTGGAGAAGAGTGATTCCGGTTTCTTTCGCAAATCGTTTGCCAAGCAAGAAGTCGCGGTTTCCTTGAGTAAAATAGCAAGCAACCCCTTCGCGAGTCAGTTGTTTAAATTCCGATTTTATTTGGTTGGCGAAAGGTGAATTATCATCGTCACCTATCCAAAATTCGAAAAGATCGCCAAGCACGTACAGCGCTTCGGCATGAATGGCTTCTTCGCGCATGAAACGGATAAAACACTCGGTGATATCTGGTCGAGAAGGGCTTAGGTGTAAATCAGAAATAAATAGTGTATGCATAATAAAAATAAGGAGCGCATAGCGCTCCTTTTACCGTTACTCTTCGATGGTTGTGCCAGAAATGAACACTTCTTCTAGTGGAACATCTTGATGCATGCCCATAGAGCCGGTGCTCACGGCTTTTATCTTGTTCACAATATCCATACCTTCGATCACTTCAGCGAACACGCAGTAGCCCCAGCCATCTCGGCTTTCTGAACGAAAATCTAGGAATGTGTTGTTGTTCACGTTGATGAAAAACTGAGAACTTGCAGAGTGTGGATCCATAGTGCGCGCCATGGCAAGAGTACCGATCTTATTGCTTAGGCCGTTGTTGGCTTCGTTTTTAATCGTTGCGCGAGTTGTTTTTTCTTTTAGGCCAGAGGTCATGCCGCCGCCTTGAATCATGAATCCATCGATAACGCGGTGGAACAGAGTGTTATCGTAAAAACCGTCACGGCAGTACTGTAGAAAGTTTGCGCTTGTTTCTGGTGCTTTTTCTTCATTAAGTTGAATTTTAATATCACCAAAATTCGTGTGAAGGATGATCATGATAGTTACCTTTATCTATTTTTCGTTGAGGCCCGGATTTTAACTGAACTTTGGACACATTCAAATCAACAAATGTCTTTAGGGGCCGTATTATTGCGAGAGAATAAGGATGACCAAGCTAGGCTAGAGTTGTTATACTGTGAAGCCATTTTAGTTCAAACAGTTATTAGATAGAGATCATGCTGAAAATATATAACTCAATCACTAGACAAAAAGAAGAATTCAAACCAATTCATGCCAACAAAGTGGGTATGTATGTCTGTGGAGTCACCATTTATGATCTCTGTCATATTGGCCATGGTCGCACCTTCGTTTCTTTTGATGTGATTTCTCGCTACTTGCGCTACTTAGGCTATGACCTTACATTTGTGCGTAACATCACTGATATTGATGACAAAATCATTAAACGTGCTGCCGAAAATGGTGAATCTTGCGATTCGCTAACCGAGCGCTTAATCGCAGACATGCATGCAGATTTTGATGCATTGAATATGAAACGTCCAGATGTCGAGCCTCGTGCAACCGCTTATATCCAAGAAATCATAGGCTTGGTGCAACGACTGATTGAACGCGGTTTTGCTTACGTTGCTTCTAATGGTGATGTGATGTTTGAAGTCAGCAAATTTGACGAATACGGCAAGTTATCCAAACAAGATCTCGATCAGCTTCAAGCGGGCGCTCGTGTTGATGTTGATCTTGCTAAGCGTAGCCCACTTGATTTTGTGTTGTGGAAAATGTCGAAGCCGGGCGAGCCCACTTGGGAATCCCCATGGGGAGAAGGACGCCCAGGCTGGCATATCGAATGTTCGGCGATGAATTCAGCGATTTTGGGTAACCACTTTGATATTCATGGTGGAGGCTCTGATTTGCAGTTTCCTCACCATGAAAATGAAATTGCTCAATCGTGCTGCGCACATGACACTCCCTATGTGAACACATGGATGCACAGTGGCATGGTGATGGTGGATAGAGAAAAAATGTCTAAATCATTAGGGAATTTTTTCACAATCCGCGATGTACTTGCTCATTATGATGCGGAAACGGTGCGCTATTTCTTGATGTCGGGCCATTATCGCAGCCAATTAAATTACAGCGAAGATAACCTAAAACAAGCGCGAGCCTCGCTAGAGCGTCTATACACTGCGTTGAGAGGGTTGGATTTAACCGTTCCAGTTGCAGGCGGTGAAGAGTATGTCAGCCGCTTTACGATAGCGATGAATGATGACTTTAATACGCCAGAGGCTTATTCCGTCTTGTTTGATATGGCACGTGATATCAACAAGCTGAAGACAGAAAATCTTCAGCAAGCCAGCGCTCTTGGCGCACTTATGCGTGAGCTTGCCGATGTGATTGGCATTTTGCATCAAGATCCAGAAGCGTTTCTTAAAGGGGACGCTAATGGCGACGAACAAGTGGCTGAAATTGAAGCTTTGATCAAACTGCGTAATGACTCACGTGCAGCAAAAGATTGGGCTAATGCTGACGTGGCACGCGATAAGTTGAACGAGCTCGGCATCATTTTAGAAGATGGCCCAAGTGGAACTACTTGGCGTCGTAAATAATCAGGCAGTTAACTTGTCGATGGTGGGCTTGAACTTTATTGGTTAAGCCCATTTTGTTTTTCGTCCACGATTAAGGTTTTCATGTCAATTATTTTAGGTATAGATCCCGGCTCGCGAATCACAGGTTATGGTGTGATCAGGCAGCATGGACGATATTTGTACTATCTTGGTAGTGGATGTATTCGTACCTCCGAAAAAGAGTTACCTGGGCGGCTTAAGCAAATTTACGCTGGCGTGACGGAAATCATCACACAGTTTCAGCCTGATGTTTTTGCCATCGAGCAAGTATTTATGGCAAAGAATGCGGACTCAGCACTCAAACTCGGGCAAGCAAGGGGTAGTGCTATTGTGGCGGCGGTGAATGCGGATCTTCCAGTCTATGAATATGCCGCTCGACTGGTTAAACAATCTGTAGTTGGTACGGGTAGTGCTGATAAAGCGCAGGTACAACATATGGTCCAGCAAATGCTCAAATTATCGGCTAAGCCACAAGCGGATGCCGCCGATGCTCTGGGTGTGGCAATTTGTCATGCGAATACCAATAAAACCTTGATCGCGTTAGCTGGGCGGGCAAGCAGTGCTAAAAAAGGTCGATATCGCTGAAAAACCGATCTCGAGCGAGATGGTATTTTTCTACTGGCTATACATCCAGTTATTTATTATCATCCGAGTCAAATAACCTCATTTCTCTAAGGAATTTCCTGTGATTGGACGTCTTCGCGGCATTCTGATTGAAAAGCAACCTCCAGAGCTATTGATTGAAGTCGTTGGCATTGGTTATGAAGTCCAAATGCCAATGAGTTGCTTCTATGAACTCCCTAAATTGGGCGAAGAAGCGGTCATTTATACCCATTTTGTGGTCCGAGAAGATGCGCAGCTTTTATATGGTTTCAACACGGTAAAAGAGCGAGCTTTATTTCGTGAAGTGATTAAAGCGAATGGCGTAGGGCCAAAATTAGGCTTGGGTATTTTGTCCGGCATGACGGCCGGTCAATTTGTTTCATGCGTTGAGCGTGAAGATATCTCCACATTAGTTAAGCTTCCTGGTGTGGGTAAAAAAACCGCTGAACGTTTGGTTGTTGAGATGAAAGATAGGCTGAAAGGTTGGGGAGCCGGTGACCTCTTCACTCCCGCTACTGACGCTGCGCCAGTCGATAACAATTCCTTGGAAGCGCTCACGAGCAATGCGGAAGAAGAAGCGATCAGTGCGTTACTTTCTTTGGGTTATAAGCCTCAACAAGCTTCTAAAGTAGTGGCACAAGTAATGAAGGCTGACATGACCAGCGAAGCGCTGATTAAAGAAGCCTTGAGAGCAATGGTATGATTGAAGCTGATCGCTTAATTGCTCCTGATAGCCCTATTTTTAAAGATGAAGATATTATTGATCGCGCGATTCGTCCCAAAAAATTAGCGGATTATCGTGGCCAAGATCATGTACGCAATCAAATGGAAATCTTCATTAAAGCGGCACAAATGCGCAGCGAACCACTCGACCATCTCCTGATTTTTGGCCCTCCAGGGCTTGGGAAAACAACATTAGCCAATATCGTTGCCAATGAGATGGAAGTGAATATCCGCACAACTTCTGGTCCGGTATTGGAAAAAGCAGGAGATTTGGCGGCATTACTGACTAACCTTGAAGAGAACGACGTTCTTTTTATTGACGAAATTCATCGCTTAAGTCCGGTGGTTGAAGAAATTCTTTATCCCGCAATGGAAGATTACCAGCTCGATATAATGATTGGCGAAGGTCCAGCCGCTCGGTCCATTAAAATCGATTTACCCCCTTTTACGCTGATTGGGGCAACAACTCGCGCTGGCTCGTTAACCTCACCCTTGCGTGATCGCTTTGGTATTGTACAGCGCCTTGAGTATTACAAAATTGATGATCTACAGTACATAGTGCAAAGAAGCGCGGACTGTTTAGGATTGTCGATGGAAGCGGATGGTGCACTTGAAGTGGCTAGGAGAGCAAGGGGAACGCCTCGGATTGCCAACCGTTTATTGCGCCGAGTTCGAGATTACGCTGAAGTGAAAGGCAACGGGCACATATGTATAGAGACTGCAGATAAAGCGCTAAACATGTTGGATGTTGATAGCCAAGGTTTCGACTATATGGATAGAAAGCTATTACTAGCGATTATGGACAAATTTGGCGGTGGCCCTGTTGGTCTCGATAACCTAGCTGCTGCAATCGGCGAAGAAAAAGATACCATTGAAGATGTGTTAGAACCCTTTCTTATCCAACAAGGTTATTTACAACGGACACCAAGAGGACGAATGGCGACCGATCGCGCCTATCTTCACTTCGGAATTGAAAAATAAGTTTACACCTCATCGTCATTTTTAGGTGGTAAGCACAAAGTGTGAACTACATCTTATTTATGATAATTTCCTTATCACTAAAGAGTTAATGATGTGAGGTGTATTGTTAACTCTCTGTGTGATTCGTTGTATTAATTTCTATCCCTTTCACTAAATACTCACAACAATTTCATTCTTCCTTTGATGTGGATCATTTTGTTCTTTTTTTGTTCAGATTTGCCGCGTGAAAATTGATGTAAATCAAGGCGTTTTTCTCCCATAAATCTTTTGAAACAACCTGCATTTAGAAGTAGTATTAGTCCCAGCTATATTAGCTGATGCTTAACAATTAACTAACCATAACGGTACATGCTTGCAACAAAATTCTGATATTTTTCAACATTTGATGAGGTTATATCACTGATGAATTTTGAGGAATTTTAACCCGTTCAGCATGTCAAAAGTGTCATTCAGCCGGCACAAAGGAGTTACCATGATTGACGTCGTTGATCTATCGCGGTTGCAGTTTGCACTGACAGCGATGTATCACTTCCTGTTCGTTCCATTGACTCTAGGTATGGCTTTTCTTTTAGCCATCATGGAATCTTTGTATGTAATGACTGATAAGCAAATCTATAAGGACATGACAAAGTTCTGGGGTAAGCTTTTTGGTATTAACTTTGCCCTTGGAGTGGCCACTGGCCTCACTATGGAGTTCCAGTTCGGTACAAACTGGTCATACTATTCCCACTATGTAGGTGACATTTTTGGCGCCCCTCTTGCGATTGAAGCACTTGTAGCCTTCTTTTTAGAATCAACCTTTGTCGGTTTGTTCTTCTTTGGTTGGGATAGACTATCAAAACGCCAGCACTTGGGCGTGACTTGGTTGGTTGCTTTGGGGTCCAATTTCTCGGCACTTTGGATCTTGATTGCGAATGGTTGGATGCAAAACCCAGTCGGCGCAGAATTCAATTTTGAAACTATGCGTATGGAAATGGTCAGCTTTGCTGAAGTCGTTTTCAACCCTGTCGCTCAAGTGAAATTTGTGCATACCGTCGCTTCTGGTTACACCACTGGCGCGATGTTCATTCTTGGTATTAGCTCATATTACTTGCTGAAAGGTCGAGACGTTGCGTTTGCACGCCGCTCATTCGCTATCGCTGCATCATTCGGCATGGCCGCTATTTTGTCCGTGATTGTGCTTGGTGATGAATCAGGATATGAAGTGGGTGAAGTTCAAAAGGTGAAGCTGGCTGCGATTGAAGCCGAGTGGCACACGGAACCTGCACCGGCTGCATTTACACTGTTTGGTTTGCCTAACCAAGACGCCATGCACACCGATTATGCAGTAAAAATTCCATACGTGATGGGTATTATCGCTACACGTTCTCTCGATACTGAAGTCACAGGGTTGCGTGATTTACGTGATGATCACGTCGATCGCATCCGTAACGGTATGTATGCCTATGGTTTACTAGAAAAACTTCGTGCGGGTGAAAAATCTCAAGCGAATATGGATGCATTTGACGAAGTGAAAGGTGACTTAGGTTATGGTTTGCTTCTTAAGCGCTATACCGACAAAGTGACGGACGCAACGGAAGAGCAAATTCAAGCCGCCGCCGATGATTCAATTCCAACCGTATGGCCACTATTTTGGTCATTCCGCCTGATGGTTGGTGTCGGTTTTGTGATGCTATTTGTCTTTGGTGCAGCATTTATTCAAACTTGCCGTCAGAAAATTGAGCAAAAACAATGGGTACTTAAAGCCGCCTTGTTCAGTATTCCTCTACCGTGGATTGCAATTGAAGCGGGTTGGTTTGTTGCTGAATATGGCCGTCAACCATGGGCTGTTGGTGAAATATTGCCGACCAATGTTGCCGCTTCTGCGCTAACTCTGGGCGAATTATGGACCTCATTGTTTGCGATTCTTGCACTGTACACAGTTTTCTTGATTGCTGAAGTTTACCTGATGGTTAAATTTGCTCGTAAAGGGCCTAGCAGCCTGAAAACTGGTCGTTATCACTTTGAGCAAAACGCAAACTCTGTTGAAGACAAAGTTAGCCGTCAAGTCGAAGCATAAGGCAGGGAGATAGAATAATGTTTGATTACGAAATCTTGCGACTAATCTGGTGGGTGCTGATCGGCGTACTGCTGGTTGGTTTTGCAATCACAGATGGTTTTGACATGGGCGTTGGTGCTCTTGTTCCTGTCATTGGTAAGAATGACAGTGAGCGTCGTGTCATGATCAACTCTATTGCCCCACACTGGGATGGTAACCAAGTTTGGCTTATCACGGCAGGTGGTGCACTGTTTGCGGCTTGGCCGTTAGTCTATGCGACATCATTTTCCGGATTTTATTTGGCTATGATTGTTACATTGGCTGCATTATGGCTTCGTCCGATTGGTTTGGATTACCGTTCAAAAATTGAAGATCCAAAGTGGCGTAATACTTGGGATATCTGTATTTCAATTAGTGGTTTTGTACCACCAGTCATCTTTGGTGTTGCTTTTGGCAACTTACTACAAGGCGTGCCATTCCAACTCAGTGATTTCATGATGCCAACGTATCACGGTTCATTTTTTGGTCTGTTGAACCCATTTGCTCTGCTTTGTGGTTTAGTCAGCTTGTTTATGATTATTTTACAAGGTGCCGCTTGGCTACAGATGAAAACCACCGATGAGCTGCATGCACGCGCTCGTGGCGTCGCTCAACTAATGGGCTTGTTGGTTGCTATTACTTTCGTCGCTGCAGGGTTTTGGATCCAAAACATCGATGGTTACGTAATTACCAGCGTCATTGATACACATGCCGCATCAAACCCACTCAATAAAGAAGTGATACGTGAGGCGGGGGCGTGGATGGCTAATTTCAACGCTTACCCATTACTATGGATCGCACCAGCTTTGGGTGCTGCCATGCCACTACTTGCTGTGTTGGCGTCGCGTTTTGAAAAAGGTGGTCTCGCATTCTTGGCTTCTAGCTTAGCCAATGCGGGTGTGATTTTCACCGCTGGTTTTGCGATGTTCCCATTTATCATGCCTTCAAGCTTAGTACCAAGTAACAGCTTGACCATGTGGGACTCAACATCGAGTGAATTGACGTTGAACTTAATGACAGTGGTCGCTTTTGTAATGGTACCTATCATTCTTGGTTACACTACTTGGACTTACTACAAGATGTTTGGTCGTCTTGATAGCAAGTTTATTGAAGAAAACAAAAACTCACTTTACTAAGGAGCATAGATATGTGGTATTTCGCATGGATTCTAGGTGTGCTTTTAGCTTGTGCATTTGGCATCATCAACGCTCTTTGGTTAGAGCATTCTGAAATGATGGACAAAGACAGTGAGTAAACTTGCAATGCAAGTCACTGAGTACCATAAACTGGTTGATAAGACTCTGCTCAGAGTCTTATCGCTCTTGCTTGGTTTTTATCATATCGCCATGATTATGTGGGATCCCGAGCTGTATTCTCAGAGCATTGGTGGTTTTAACGCGGTTATTTCACCACTCATGATATGGGCGCTGTGTGCAAGTATGGTTTTTGGTGTTGGCTTTAGACCACGCAAATGGTTTTGGCAATTATTGTTTAGCCCCTACATTTCATTATCGATCTTAATTTACCTAACGATTATTCGACTAGTTTGATATTTACTGTGTATGAATAACCTGTCGAAGGTTGATTAACGACCCACATTAGTGCTGCCTCTTTGAGACAGCACTAATTTTTTGTTTCAAGTTTTGTAAAAGTCCACTCAATGCTTGTACTAACGTCAATGAGTTGCGTTATAGTATCCGCCTAAATCTGTATATGTGTTGGAACCTTTGTGCAAAATACAGCCTCAGCCTTTCATTGGCCTGTAACGATTTACTATGAAGATACGGATGCTGGTGGTGTCGTCTATCACTCAAACTATCTTAAATTCTTTGAACGAGCCCGAACTGAAATGTTACGCGCAGTTGGAGTGTCTCAGCAGACGCTTTTGCAGCAGAACATTGGTTTTGTGGTCAGGCACGTTGACATCGATTTTCTACAAGCTGCACGTTTAGACGATATGCTGACGATAAATACTGTGATTTCGGCATTGAAAAAAGCCTCACTGATCTTCTGTCAAGAGCTCGTCAATCCTGAAGGTAAAGTATTGTGTAAAGCAATAGTTAAGGTAGCATGCATCGACAATCAGAACATGAGGCCAAAAGCGATGCCTCAATCAATAATTTTGGAGTTAACCCATAGTGACTGCTGATATCTCAATTCTCGATCTGTTTTTGCAAGCCAGCTTATTGGTCAAGATGGTGATGCTAATCCTTTTGGGGATGTCTATCGTTTCGTGGGCGATGATCATCAAACGTAGTAAAGTCCTTTCCCAAGCAGAAAAGAACGCTGATGCTTTCGAAGACAAATTTTGGTCTGGTACTGACTTATCCGTTATTTATCAAGATGTCAAAAAGCGTAAAGATGAACTTTTGGGTACAGAAGAGATTTTTTATTCTGGCTTTACCGAATTTGCACGTTTACGCAAGACTAACGCCACTTCACCTGATTTCATCATGGAAGGGACGGGACGTGCGATGCGAGTTGCTGTCGCAAGGGAAGTGGACGAGTTAGAGACCAGTCTGCCATTTCTAGCGACCGTGGGTTCTATCAGCCCATACATTGGATTATTTGGTACGGTATGGGGAATCATGCACTCATTTATTGCGTTAGGTGCGGTGAAGCAAGCGACGTTAGCAATGGTGGCTCCTGGTATTGCAGAGGCGCTGATTGCGACCGCTATGGGTTTATTTGCGGCTATTCCTGCGGTGATGGCTTACAACAGGTTGAGCAATAAAGTCAGCAAATTAGAACATAATTACGCCACCTTTTCTGAAGAATTTCATAGCATTCTTCACCGCCAAGCGATGGCTGGTAGGGAATAGACGATGGTGGGTTACCAGCGTAAAAAGCGCAAGTTGACAGCTGAGATTAACGTTGTCCCTTATATCGACGTTATGCTCGTGTTGCTGATTATTTTTATGGTGACATCGCCGTTTGTCACTCAAGGCGTTGATGTCGAGCTTCCTAAAACCACCACTTCAAAGTCAGCGGCTGAGCTGAAAGGTGATAGTGATAGTAGTTTTATCATCGTGGAAATAGATAAAGAAGGTCGTCTCGGGTTGAGCGTAAATAATGAAGAAGTCGAGCGGGGTCTTTCGCTGCAAGATGTGATCATTAGAGTCAAAGCTGAATTGTCGTTGAAACCGGATTCACCGGTTGCGGTTGGCGGTGATGCTGCAACGCCTTATGCAGAAGTGATACTGGTTCTGGATGAATTGAATCGTGCGGGCATTTCAAAAGTAGGTCTGCTAACCGAAATTAAAGGATAGTTTGTACTGTTCATGAAAGATCATAAATCCAAAAAAAGCGATTACAAAAAGCCCATCATTATCTCGGCTGTTTTGCATATAGTGTTGATCATTGCTTTGTTATGGGGTTCGGATTTTAGCCTAACTAAGCCCGAGCCTGCAGGGCAGATGGTTCAAGCTGTGGTGATTGATCCACAACTGGTACAAAAACAAGCCCAGCAAATTCGTAACCAGCGTGAAGCTGCTGCCAAAAAAGAGCAGGATCGGCTGGATAAGTTACGCCGCGAAAGTGAGCAGTTGGAAAAAAACCGCAAGGCGGAAGAAGAGAATATTCGCCAACTAAAAGAACAACAAGCTCAGGAAGCGAAAGCGGCCAGAGAAGCTGAAAAGCAACGTGCCGAAAAAGAACAAGAGCGTAAAGTGGCAGAAGAACGAGCTCGTAAAGAAAAAGAGCGAGCGGTAAAAGCGGAAACGGAACGTAAGATAAAAGAAGAAGCGGTAAAAAAAGCAGAGCAGGAGCGCATCGCTAAAGAGGCTGAAATTGCGAAAGCGGAAAAAGAACGCATTGCCCGTGAAAAAGAGGCAGAACAAGCTAAAGAGAAAGCTCGTAAAGAGCGGGAAGCCGCAGAGCGAGCCGAGAAAGAGCGAATAGCCAAAGAACAAGAGGCGAAGAAAGCGGCCGAAAATGCAAAAAAAGAGAAAGCACGTTTAGAGAGATTGGAGCGTGAACGCAAAGAACAAGAAGCGGCGCTGAATAACATTTTTTCTGGGTTAGAAACAGAAGCAGAGCAAAATAGCTCAGCTCGTTCCCAATTTGTAATGAACGAAGCTCAGCGGTATGGAGCAATCTATACGCAGCTCATTCAACAAAATTTGCTGATTGAAGACAGTTTTAAAAGTAAACAGTGCAAAGTGAACCTACGGCTCATTCCAACGGGAACTGGAGCAATAGTCGGTAATCTAAGCATTATTGATGGTGACTCAAGGTTATGCGCGGCGACAAAACGTGCTGTGGCGCAGGTGGGGACGTTTCCGTTGCCTAAAGATGATCTTGATGTAGTCAATCAATTGAAAAACATTAATTTAACTGTAGAACCAAATTAAAAGGAAAAGCTTGTGTTAAAGCGATTGATGTTAGGATGCTTACTTGTCATCGCAAGTAGTGTACAGCTCGCCAACGCCGCATTGGAGCTTGTGATCACCGACGGCATTAATTCAGCAAGGCCGATTGCTATCGTACCGTTTAAGTGGGAAGGCAAAACAAAATTACCGCAGGATGTCTCTGCGGTGATCGCGTCGGACTTGCAACGTAGTGGTAAATTCAGCCCGATTGCGACCAGCAAAATGCCACAAACGCCTTACAATGAAACCGATGTGAAGTTTGATGCTTGGACCAGTATTGGTGTTGATGCTTTGCTCACAGGTAGCATTACGCAAAATGCAGAAGGTAACTATGTCATCAATTACCAATTGGTAGATGTAGTGCGTGGTCAACTGACACAAGGCCAAAGCAAAGCATTAAGTAACGATGGACAGTTGGTGCTTTCTAAAGATCATGTTTTATTCAATAAAGTTGCCACCGTACCAGCAAACCGAATGCGTGAGTATGCGCATCGAATTTCAGATTTGGTCTATCAAGAACTCACGGGTGATAAGGGTGCGTTTCTCACTCGTATTGCCTACGTGGTGGTCAACGACGATGAACAATATCCTTACCAGCTAAGGGTTGCTGACTATGACGGTTACAATGAACGTTTAGTACTTCGTTCAAAACAGCCTTTGATGTCACCGACGTGGTCACCTGATGGTAAGCAACTGGCGTATGTGAGCTTCCAAAACGGCCAAGCGGAAATATTCATCATGAATATTTATACTGGCGAAAGAGAGAAAGTGACCTCGTACCCACGCCATAATGGGGCACCGAGGTTCTCGCCAGATGGGAAAACCCTCGCTTTGGTGTTGTCTAAAACGGGCAGCTTACAGGTTTATACTCTGGACTTGGCAACCAAGAAGCTGAAACAAATAACGAGTGGCAGATCAAATAATACAGAACCGTTCTGGCATCCTGATGGTAAATCGCTAATATTTACTTCGGATCGGGGTGGTAAACCACAGATATATCAAGTAAATTTATCAGACGGTTCTACCAATCGTCTGACATGGCAAGGCAGCCAGAATTTAGGTGGACAAATAACGCCTGATGGTCGATTCCTTGTCATGGTAAACCGAAGTAATTCGGGTTTTAATCTGGCGAAACAAGATTTGGAAACTGGTTCAGTGCAAATTCTAACAAAGACTTTGCTCGATGAGTCTCCAAGTATTGCACCCAATGGTGGTATGGTCATATACAGTTCTATTTATAACAAAGCGAATGTACTTTCGATGGTGTCTATAGATGGGCGTTTCAAAGCTAGATTACCGGCAACAAATGGTCGCGTTAGGGCTCCTGCGTGGTCTCCGTTTTTATAGCAAGTAAGTATCAAAAAGTAAGGAAAAAAAATGCAACTTAATAAAGTTCTTAAAGGGCTACTGATTGCGCTACCAGTACTTGCAGTAACTGCATGTAGTTCAAGCGATGAAGCGACAAACGCTTCTGGTACTCAAACTAACCAGTCTACTTCAGGTTCAGCAAACAGCGTTGATACAACTGTAGTTTCTCCAATTGATGCGAATGGCCAACTCTCTGAACAAGAGCTAAAGGAACAAGCTCTTCGTGAAACTCAAACCATTTATTTCGCATTTGATAACGCGACAATTGCTGGTGATTACGAAGATATGCTTGCTGCACACGCAGCTTACCTAAGCAAAAATTCAGCAATGAAAGTTACCATCGAAGGCCATGCTGACGAACGTGGTACGCCTGAATATAACATCGCGCTAGGTGAGCGTCGTGCACAAGCTGTAGCGAAATATCTACAAGCGTTAGGTGTACAAGCTGACCAAATCTCGATCGTTAGCTATGGCGAAGAGAAGCCACTTCTTCTTGGTCAATCTGAAGAAGTGTATGCGAAGAACCGCCGCGCGGTTCTCGTATACTAATCGAGGAATAGCCTCATGTTCAGTAACTTAAAGCGAATTGTAACGCTTACGTTACTGGCAAGTGCAGCGGGTCAAGTACTCGCTGCACCAGCTCCAGTATCCGATCTTAGCAATAGTTCTTCAGCAAGCACATCTCGTGCTCAACACTCATCATCTGAATCTAATGTACAACGTCTTGAACGTCTGCTTGAAAACCGTAATAGCGTTCAACTCAAAATGCAGCAGCAGCTCGATGATATGGCACTTGAAATCAGCGAACTACGTGGCCAGTTAGAGCGTAATAGCTACGATATGCAGCAAATGTTGCAGCGTCAGCGTGAACTCTTTATCGAGTTAGATCGCGTACGTGGCGAAATGAAGAATACAACCAAAAGTTCGTCACAGCCGACAACGGACACTGATATTGCAGGAACGTTTAGCAGCAATGTTGATGAACAAACTGCCTATCAGAATGCGGTTGATTTGATCCTGAAGAAAAGGGATTACAGTGGTGCTATTGCAGCGTTTCAACAGTTTCAAAAAGATTATCCAGATTCTAATTTTGCGTCTAATGCCCATTATTGGTTAGGGCAGCTCTATTTTGCGAAAAAGCAGGATAAAGAAGCGACGCAAAGTTTTGCCGCCGTGCTCACTTACAGTGACTCCAATAAACGTGCTGATGCGCTGGTTAAGTTAGGTGATATTGCCAAGCGCAATAATAATACTGCGCAAGCAAATAAGTATTATCAGCAAGTTGTGGATGAATACCCTACAAGTGCGTCTGCCAAGGTTGCTAAAGAGAATTTGAATTGATAACAATTTGAGTTAATAACAAAGAGGCCTTGCGGCCTCTTTTTTCGACGGCACTATTTTATGAATCGCTTTTGATCCTTCGTTAGGTGCGGTGTACAATGCTCGGATTCTTGGAAGTTGCGTAGAGCAAGAGCAATGAGCCACATATTAGATACGATTGAAACTATTTATCCATTTCCGCCAAAGCCAATTCCACTGACGGTTGAGCAAAAACAAGCCTATACAGCAAGTATCAAACAACTTTTAAAAGAAAAAGATGCTGTATTAATTGCGCATTACTATACCGATCCTGAAATTCAAGCTCTCGCTGAAGAAACCGGCGGTTTTGTCGGTGATTCATTAGAGATGGCCAAGTTTGGTAATCGCCATCCTGCCAGTACATTGATCATCGCTGGTGTGCGATTTATGGGCGAATCAGCAAAAATCTTAACCCCTGAAAAACGCATTTTAATGCCAACCTTAAAAGCAGAATGCTCCTTGGATCTAGGGTGTCCTGCCGATAAATTCACAGAATTTTGTGATGCACACCCAGATCATACCGTTGTTGTGTATGCAAACACATCGGCGGCGGTCAAAGCTCGTGCCGATTGGGTGGTTACATCGAGCATTGCACTTGATATTGTTGAGCACTTAGATGCGGAAGATAAACCCATAATTTGGGGGCCAGATCGCCATTTAGGCTCATACATCGAGAAAAAAACGGGCGCAAAAATGTTGCTCTGGCAAGGTGAATGCGTAGTTCACGACGAGTTCTCTGCCGATGCATTGCGTAAGATGAAAGCACTGTATCCTGATGCAGCCATCCTTGTGCATCCAGAATCACCAGCCAGTGTGGTAGAACTTGCGGATGCTGTAGGCTCTACAAGCCAGTTGATTAAGGCAGCAAAATCCTTACCTCAACAGAAAATGATTGTGGCGACCGATAAAGGCATCTTTTTTAAGATGCAGCAGTTAGTCCCTGAGAAAGAATTGATTGAAGCACCGACGGCAGGGGCTGGGGCAACATGCCGAAGCTGCGCGCATTGTCCTTGGATGGCGATGAATGGTCTTCGAGCGATTGAGTCAGCTCTTATGGAAGGCGGTAAAGATCACGAAATTTTCGTCGATGAAGCTGTGAGAGTGAAATCACTCATCCCATTAAACCGTATGTTGGATTTTGCGGAACAGTTAAATTTGCAAGTCAAAGGGAATGCCTAATTCCTTTCGGCGGTAGTGGATGAAAAAAGGCTCTTATTCAGAGCCTTTTTTATCGCAAGCAAATTGATTTGAAATTAACGTTATTCGAAAATAAAACTATTCAAAAACACAGTTATTGCTCTAGTGCCAACTGAGCGCCGCGTTGCGTTAAACCACACAACATCACCGGTATGGCCTGATAGATTTCTTCAAACTGGTCGAGTCCTTGCATACCTTGTTGGGAAAGTGTTGCCAAGGACGTCTCCGGATCATAAAGCATACTCAGCGAAAGGAGCACGCCCCCAAGTAGCGCATTGTCTTGGCTATCTTCAGGCATTAACGTTTCCCAATCGTCACGCGTAAGTTGCCAACCTTGAAGAAAACCTTCACAAAAATCACGGACATGTTCAGTCACTATTTCTTGTTCATCGAGTGAGCAACCTGCAGGCCAGCTCCATTGATTTTCGAGCAAAGCTGGGCGATAGTCATTCCACATTTCAACGATCAGTTGGAAATAGGTTTCTAGCTGTTTGCCTTCGCTAAATGGCGCGATCTCTTCTCCTCCCCATAGAAAAGGGAGCCATTCCTCTGGCGGGAGCAAGTTAGGCGCTGACGCCATGGATGCGACAAAACCTTGAGTTTTGGCCTCATTAAGCAATTTATCTTCTAGTTCGGGTTGGGTAAGGAGTTCTTGTAAATTCACAGCAGATCCCATCAGTTGCCGAGTGTATTTGCAGCCATTTTAACGTTAAAGCGATACAATGTGCGAATTTTGCTGATAATTTGTTGGCTTTAGTGAGGTTTTACAACAATCAACATATTGCTCGCTAGGATTGTTCACTATAATTTGCACAAAAGAAAAAATTGAAAGGATTTATGAGAGCACCTATTTCATTGAAGAAGAAGAGCATTATCGCCCTTTCTTTTTATCTTTGCTTTTTTATTGCGATCACAGGCACCGTCACTTATTGGGTTGTCGAAGCGCCACTACGAGCTGAATTAAAACAGAATTTAGATCTTCGTGCAGAAGTGTTATCAGCCCAAATTCGCGAACCTCTCAACCGTTCTATTGGTGTGCTCCAAAGCATTGTGAGCCTTGGGCAAGCTGCAACCAACCAAGCTGAGCAAGACAGAATGCTCTCTTCGCTGTTCACTATACTTGATGATGTTGTCGTCAGTGGTGGGCTATGGCCGAAACCCTACAGTATTAATGCATCTCAGCGATACAGTAGCCTGTTTTATAATCGGGCCGCTGACGGTCAAGTCGACAAATTGCATTCTTGGAACAATCAAGAAGCGCATGGTTACGATAACGAAGAGTGGTACAACGCAGTAAAAGAGAAGCCTGTCGGTAGTGTGGTATGGTCAGAAGTCTATGTTGATGCCTATACGCACGTTCAGATGATCACGGCTTCATCGCCCTATTACGTTAATGGTGAATTTGCTGGAGTAGCAACAGTCGATCTGTCATTGGCGGGGTTAGCCACATTTATTGCCAGTCAAGCGGAGCTTTATAACCTTGGCGTATCCTTAAGTGATTCGGGGGGCTCCCTGATCACTGAACATAATTTTATAATACGTGAAGAAGCTAACGTAAGTCATTTCGGTTTTGGTGATTTTGAATGGCGAGTTGATGTTATTAATGCCCATCGGTTAGTGAATGACGAAGTGTTTGATCTGGTGATGAATGTCGAACGGAGTATCATTCCAATCCTTTTAGTGTGCGTTATGATCGGTTATTACTTGATCAATCAATATGTGATCAAACCGATTACCATGATTGCCAAAAAAGTGAGTGATTCTAAACAGGGCGGTATTATTGATATGCCGTATCGAAGCCAAGATGAGATACGACAGCTTATCGATTCATTTAACCAAAAAACCGTTTATCTTGAAGCGGAAAAAGTGAAAGCTCAAGCTTCCACTCAAGCCAAAAGTGCCTTCTTAGCAACCCTGTCACACGAAATCAGAACTCCAATGAATGGTGTTTTAGGAACCGCGCAAATCTTATTGAAAACAGAGCTTTCCCCAGAACAGAGGCAACACCTTAATAGTCTGTATGAGTCTGGCGAGCACATGATGGTGCTGCTTAACGAAATTCTCGATTTCTCCAAGATTGAACAAGGGCGATTAGAACTTGATAACACCCGTTTCCCCTTGGATTCACTGATTGGTAGTATTAACAGTGTTTACCATACCTTATGCAATGAAAAAGGACTGCAGTTTAGGATTTACAGCGATATTGTTCACGATCGCTGGTATTACTCAGATAAAGCACGATTGAGACAGATTCTGTTTAATTTACTGAATAATGCGGTCAAGTTTACCTCTCACGGCTTTGTCGAAGTGACTCTAAAAGAGCAGCAGATGGAAGATAAACGGTATCTTTCTATTCGGATACGGGATTCGGGGATAGGTATAGCAAAAGAGGCTCAGGAAAAAATATTCCGCCCATTTGAACAAGCTGAATCATCGACGACAAGGCGTTTTGGTGGAACGGGGTTGGGCTTAGCGATTGTAAAACAAATTGTAGAGCTAATGGATGGGACAGTCACGGTAACCAGTGAGTTAGGAATTGGTACCAGTTTTCACGTTATGCTAGCGATAGAAACAACGACGCCCGGGACCATTGAAGTCAAGCCACGTCGCAAGCTTAATTACCAAGGACTGAAAGCTCTCATTGTGGAAGATAACCGGACCAACTCTATCATTATCGAAACCTTTATGAAGAATAAAGGGTTTACATGCGATTGTGTTGAGAATGGTGAATTGGCAATTCAAGCGGTTGTTGGCGGGAATTATGACCTGATATTGATGGATAACCATATGCCCGTAATGGATGGCGTCGAAGCGGTGTCTGCGATTCGGATCTTAGTTGGGGAGCAACGTAATGTGCTCATTTTTGGTTGTACTGCTGATGTTTTCAAAGAAACTCGTGAGCGAATGTTGTCGGCCGGCGCTGATTATATTGTCACCAAACCCATTGATGACAATGAATTAGATGATGCTCTTTTCCAATTTGTCGAAAAACTGTATCAATATCATCCAGAGTCCTCTATGCCGCTAAAGATAGGCTCAGCAGAGGAATCATTGGTGACGTTTTATATGGCCGTGGAAGATCAAAACATAGAACTTGCATTAGCCATGATTCAACGTTTGATACAGCAGTTGCCGGAGATTGAAAACACTCATATTCATCAAGTGTTAATCGACACCCAAACAAGCTTAGAAAAACACCAGTTACCTACACAGCAGCAAGTCGATTTGCTAACGGTATTGCTTTCCGATTTTTGTAATTAAATAACCATTTTGAGATTTAGTAAGAATGCGTTGTAACAGGAATTTAAATAATAGCGTTAGATTCTAGTTTCCGATTCAAAATTGGTTATAAATTTACCTAAGTTAATTAAAATTGGTCACTAAATCTACAAAATATGTGTTCTAATTCCCTCATTATCTAGCTTGTTGTTATTTTCTAGGTATCTGTATTGCTGATTGGCATATTTAATAGTTATATCTATTGTGTAGAGGGAAGTAATGAAAGCTCGTGGCCCATTTTGTATTCGTCATGCTGCGGCGGACACATTTGCAATGGTTGTTTTTTGTTTTATATCAGGCATGATCATTGAAATTTTCATCTCTGGAATGACCTTCGAACAGTCGCTAGCATCACGTACACTGTCTATCCCAGTTAATATCGCAATAGCATGGCCTTATGGCGTATTTCGTGACTTTATTCTGCGCCAGGGACGTCAATGGTCTGAGACTGGCTTAATGAAGAATGTCTCGGATTTGGTTGCTTACGTTCTATTTCAATCTCCGGTCTATGCCGCCATTCTATGGGCTGTAGGCGCATCTACAGAGCAGATCATAACCGCAGTATCAAGCAATGCCATTGTGTCGTGTGGAATGGGCGTTCTCTATGGCTATTTTTTAGATATGTGCCGCCGTTGGTTCCGTGTCCCTGGTTATCATCGTAGCGCCTAATCGTGACACTCATTGAAGAAAGGCTTGTATTGAATTTCATCAAATAAGTCAATAAGTAGTCAAACGAACCAAAGTGGTGGGCTTTTTTATTATTTTGGCTTGACCTAATCCCATAGAATCATTAAATTAGCGCCTCGTTAGCCAAATGCGCTAACCACAATATAATTTGGTGAGTTGTCCGAGTGGCTTAAGGAGCACGCCTGGAAAGTGTGTATACGGCAACGTATCGAGAGTTCGAATCTCTTGCTCACCGCCATATTCTAAACCGTAGACGATCGTCTACGGTTTTTTTGTGCGTAAAATACCATGTCAACTCAAGCTTAACTCACTGTTTAATCTAAACAATCTCAATGCATCCCCTGCTAAAAGTTATTAAATAGCCATTCACTCAAAAATAATTCCAATTCAGAGCTAAACTGTTATATATAAAACGAATTTCACTTATTGGCTATGGTTACGAAAAAGCACAAAGCTCAGACCTTTCATAAAGTTGCAGTGGCTATTGTTGTATTGGTAGTCACTATTGCTATTTTTAATAGGCAACTTGGTCATTTTTATGATGCTAGCCGTGTTGAAGAGCGTAAAGCAGTAAGAATAGCGGTTTCGCAAACGCCACTCTCTTCCTCCTTTATTATTGCCGAAAGTTTGGGTTTTTTTGAACAACAAGGGGTGAATGTCGAACTAGTGGCCTGTTCTGGAGGTGTGGCCTGTTCTCAAGCTTTGTTTAGTGGGAATGTAGACTATGCGACTGCCTCTGAGTCGGTGGTTATGTTTAAGCTTTTCCAGCGTAATGATTTTGCACTATTAACCAGTTTTGTTGAGTCAGATAACGATTTAAAGCTGCTCACGTTAGAGCGATTAGGCATTGTTAACCTGAGTGACTTGGAAGGTAAAAAAGTAGGCATCGTTAAGGCGAGTGCCAGTGAGTTTTACTTTGATTCATTGTTGATTGCCAGTGACCTGAAAGAGATGGCTGTTGAAAAAGTCTATTTACCACCAGAAGCGCTAAATGACTCATTATTCTCCTCACAAGTTGATGCTATTTCTGTTTGGGAACCTTACGGTTATAAAACTGAAACCTCTGCACCATCCGATGTATTGAACCTTGGGCTATCTGGTATTTATCATTTGTCGTTTAATTTACTTTCGATGAAAGCAACCGTCGAAGAGGCGCATGACGAGATAGTGGCAATATTACGCGCATTAAAAGAGGCTAATGAATGGATTAACCTCAATCCTGAACAATCGAGAGAGGTGATTGCACAGGCCTTAAATATTCCGTTACCCCAACTCGAGTGGTCTTGGAATGATTATGTATTTCGTTTGTCGTTAGGTAATGCACTTTTATCTAACTTACAGCTTCAAGCAAGATGGGCGATTGAGGCTGGTATGGTTACGGGCGACAAGCCGGATTTTCGGACAGTGCTTGCTTCCAAGCCGATCGAGGAAGTGCTACGTACTAAGGTATCGATAAAATGATCAGCTCGATTGTGCGTAAATTGACATTATTGTTCGCATCCACGGCATTTCTAATCCTTTTGATCACTTTTTCTCTGTGGGGCTTACTTAAAGAACAAGAGCAAACAAAAAAAGATCTAGAAGATATTATGCAGATCCAATTGAGTGTGGATTTGTTGCGTAGCCAACTTTGGATTTTCCTGCAGTATTCTGATGTATCAAGTTTGGACCAGGTTGATATTGCTCAGCAAAGCCTCTCCAAGAGACTGCTTAATCATAAGATGATGGGCAAACATATCGAAAACTTACAACGCATGAACACTAGCCTTGCCGTCTTACTGCAACAAGAAAAAAAGCTTACTCATCAAGATGCTGAAGCAAAAAGCAACTCTTTAATCAGCGCGAAAGGGCTGTTACATTCACGTTACAATATGCTCGTGCAAAATATGACTGAAGAGTTGTTTTACTTACAAAAATCAGTCTTAGCAAAAAGCATTGAGAGTCAACAAATGACCTTGATGGTGAGTGCACTGAAAATATTATTTTTTTCAATCTTAGTGAGTGGCATTGCCTGGTTGATTTTGAAACGTTTCAAAAGGGGGTTTGCGTCAATTAAACAAGGTATCCTAGCTTTGACGTATGGTGACCTTGAAAGCAAGATTGAACCAGTTAATCTGGATATTGAATTTGTAGCTTTGGCTGACTTTTTTAACCATATGAAGGTCTCACTAAAAACGACAACCGTGACAAAAGATGAATTGCAATTAGAGGTTGAGCGACAAACCTCAGAGTTAAAAATTCAAAAAGATCAGCTTCAGTTTCTATCTGAACATGATTCGTTGACGGGGCTACTTAATCGGCGAGCGTTTGAAAAATTGTTGGATAACGCCATCGTAAAAGCCAATAGGACTAAGGTGAAGTTAGCGCTGCTCTTCATTGACTTGGACAATTTCAAAACCATCAACGACACTCAAGGCCACTGCGCGGGAGATGAAATTTTAAAGCAAATCGCGATTCGCTTAGAGGCCAGTATCCGCCAATCTGATTTTTCGGCAAGGCTTGGAGGCGATGAATTTGTAGTGTGCCTCGATCTGATTGATGAGTACGATTTTGTCGCAGAGAAAGTCAAACAAATTATCAAATGCTTAGGGCTGCCCATTGAGTTTGAAGGGCAAAGCCTAACCGTTGGTGTTAGTGTCGGTATCAGCTATTTCCCCTTACAAACCAATAGCATGCACCATTTAATGGCCTTGGCTGATGAGGCGATGTATCAAGCGAAAGAGGTGGTTGGTAACACTTATTGTCAAAACATTGATCCCTTAAGGGGAGTTTTTACAGTGGAAGACGTGGTGAGTTAACGCCATTTTTCTGCATAGGAAGCGGCTGGGTCGAGGCTGATGCATGAGTAGATAGCCGCAATCCCTGAATAATACCGTTTATCAATTGAACCTGACTCAGTTTCCTTTTACCCTGTGCTTCTCCCCCCCTCTTTATTATCGCTAGGAGCATTGTCATGCAGCTTCGTGATCCTCAACTTTTTAAACAACAATGTTATCTCAATGGTCAATGGGTTTGTGCATCCAATTCGCTCACCTCAACCGTTTACAACCCTTATGACGGCACTCTGATTGGAACGGTTCCGCAGCTAGATAGTGCGCAAGTTCAACAAGCGATTGAGGGTGCAGAGCTTGCGCAGAAACTGTGGAAAAAACAGCCAGCGGCGGACAAAGCGAGAGTGCTTAGAGCTTGGTATGAATTGATTGTTGAACACAGCGATGATCTGGCACTGATTTTAACCAACGAGCAAGGCAAACCTTTAGCGGAAGCGAAAGGCGAGATCAGCTATGCTGCCAGCTTTGTCGAATGGTATGCCGAAGAGGCAAAACGAGCTTATGGTGAGCTTGTTCCGAGTCATAAAGCGGATGCAAGAATACTGGTATCGAAAGAACCTATTGGTGTGGTTGCTGCGATCACGCCTTGGAATTTCCCTGCGGCTATGGTGACTCGTAAATGTGCTCCAGCGATTGCGGCTGGGTGCGCAGTGGTACTCAAACCAGCACCAGATACGCCTTTTACTGCTCTTGCTTTGGCAGAATTGGCGCATCGTGCTGGGCTTCCCGCTGGCTTATTGCAAGTGGTGACCGGAGAGGCAATCGCAATCGGGCAGCAATTAACCAGCAGCAAAGTGGTACGCAAACTCTCATTTACTGGCTCAACAGGAGTGGGGAAAATATTAATGGCACAGTGCGCGCACAACATCAAAAAGTTGTCGCTCGAGCTGGGTGGTAATGCCCCTTTTATTGTGTTTGATGATGCCGACATTAATGCCGCCGTAGAGGGTGTGATGGTGGCGAAATTTCGTAACGCTGGTCAAACTTGTGTCTGTGCTAATCGAATCTATGTGCAAGAGGGCGTGTACGATAAATTTGTTAAAAAATTGGTTGATAAAGTCAGCAAGCTGATTGTGGGAAATGGGTTGGAATCAGGCGTAACAATGGGGCCTTTAATCAATGATGCGGCGGTGGCTAAAGTCAAATTACATATTGCGGATGCCACCGCGCAAGGCGCTCTAGTGCAATATGGCACTCTGCCTCAAGCCGGTAGCCGCTTGTTTGAGCCTCACGTATTAACAGAGATGACAGAAGAGATGTTGGTGGCTCAAGAAGAAACCTTTGGCCCACTTGCACCTTTGTTCCGTTTCTCCCACGAAGAGGAAGTGATTGAACGTGCAAACCACACGGATTCTGGATTAGCGGCATACTGCTATACGCAGTCATTGGCTCGGGCTTGGCGATTGAGTGAGGCACTGGAAGTCGGCATTGTTGGTATTAACGAAGGTTTGATATCAACTACAGTCGCACCGTTTGGCGGCATCAAAGAGTCAGGTCTTGGCCGCGAGGGAGCAAAGCAGGGGCTAGACGAATATTTGGAAGTGAAATACACCCTAATGGGAGGCTTAAATTAATCTTCCTCTCACTATTTTTGTTGAGTCAGTAACACCCATCTTAAGGGGCCATTGGTTTCAAAATCATTGGCCTCTTGGCAGATCATATACAGCTCACCGACTTGAATCACTGCACCGATAGAATAAGCTTGGTCCTTATAATAGCAAACACGTTGCAAAGTTTTACCTTCTGTAGCCACCACAACCGGTAGCGAAGCGGTATTGATTACTTTCGTGTAGCCAAAGCTAGGAGCAATCAATAATAACCAAACACAGTACTTCAGCATGGTGTATCTCCTATTTATAGTGAGGTAGTTAATCAAATTGCCGCTGATAGCGGGGCAGCATACTTTCATTGCCCAGTAACCCACCTTGATGAATATAAATCACCGTTTTTTCTGGATGAGCTTCCATCCAAGGTAACAAACATTGCCACATCATAGGGTCATACAACAGATCAAATTCCACATGAGTCTGCTCAAGTAGATTTTGCCACATCCGATAATCGGCTTCGTACAATCGTCCAAAGTGATGCTTTTTCTCTGTAGATATAATCGTAGGGTACTGGCGCTCTTCAAGCTCGTCAAATTGTTGGATGAGGTAGTCATTTCCCCCTACACAAGCACAGGTCAGAACCTCAATGCCGTGCGGTTTTAGATATTTTTGCAGGTAGATCGCAGTGGTTCCTGTCCCGGAGGGCAACGCAACGACGAATTGCGTTTTTGTCTCCATCCTCATCCAGTTGAGAATTTCTAGAGCCAACTGCTTAATGCCCGTTTCGGCCACCTTTGAGCGACCGCCTTCCGGTACGACTAAGCATGAAGCATCAGGCTGACGGATCGTATCAATATACTGCTCGGGGGCCATTATATTGATGGGGCTAACTTCGATGATGTGCGCTCCTAAATCCAGTGCACCACGATAGTTGCCAATCGGCCTTTGTTGTAACCACGTTGGAATGTGGTCTACATAAAACTCAAATTTCCACCCTTTAATGCGCGCAAGAGCTGCCAGAGAATAGAGAGCATTCGATTGCGCCGAACCATAGCTGATTAAAGTGTTGATGCCGGGGAGATCGCTATCCAATAACGCCATGAACTTACGCGCTTTATTTCCGGAAAAATGGCTGTGAAGTTGATCATCACGTTTTAAATAGAAGCGGTTATTGGCAAAAGTATGTTGCGTTATGGGGGTGTCAGACAGTTTCATGATGATTTTCGAGCAGAAAAGGGCCGTAGTATATACTGACCTGAGTAAAAATTGCAGTGTTGGCCGATTTTATCGCTCGTCAGTTACTGCTTTGCCTCTCATGCGGCAAAAAAAAGCCCAGAGCAAAAGGCGCTGGGCGGATACAAATAAACATAGGAGTTAATAAGAAAAAGCAGCATATCGGTAGTTACAGTAAGAAGAAAAATTTGACGGCCTGTGAAATTCTTAATGCTCTGCTAACTACACTTATTGAGACTGAGCATTTCACAATCAGTTCCATCTTAAAGCCATTTTTTTCAATTTATTTTTAAAATATTTATCTTTCATTAGGTTAGTTCTATTTTTCAACTCAGGTCAGACCATTTCGTAAAAATGTGATGTTAATTGCTTGTTAATCAATTGTGTCGATAGTATATTTCAAACACCTGTTTGATACGAGTGATTGAAATGGCACCAAGAAGTAGTACCAAAGAAAAAATCCTAGATGTTGCAGAGGGATTGTTTGCTGAGCATGGCTTCAACGATACATCGTTACGAGCTATCACCAGCAAAGCTGGAGTAAATCTAGCCTCGGTTAACTACCATTTTGGTGATAAGAAAACGTTAGTGCGTGCAGTGTTGAATCGTTATTTAGAAGCATTTATGCCGGCCGTTCAACAAGCGCTGCAGGAGTTAAACTCCCAAGATGAATATCAAATGTCGGAAGTGTTTGAGTCATTGCGTACACCATTACGTGCGTTGAATGATGTTAGGCCCAACGGTACCAGCCGTTTTATGTTGTTGATTGGTCGCGGCTATACCGATGTGCAAGGTCATTTGCGTTGGTTTATCACCACACGCTACAGCGATGTATTGTCACTGTTTACTCAGTCAGTGATGAAGGCGAACCCAAAACTGACGCCTGAAACTCTATTCTGGCGTTTGCACTTCACGTTAGGCACGTGTGTTTTTACCATGGCGTCGAGCCAAGCATTGGCTGAGATTGCCGAAAGTGATTTTGGCAACCAAGTGGATGCCAAAGCCGTCGTCGACTTACTTATTCCTTATTTAGCCGCCGGCGTTGCGGCTGATTAACCCAATTAAATCTATTATAAGAAGTAACAATCCAAGCGAACAAAAGGATCTGATCATGAGCTCTCTACGAAGAAAATGGATAAGCGACCCCGCCTTTAAACTGTTTAAGCAAGTTTTGCCTCCGTTATCGGAGACAGAAAAAGAGGCGATGGAAGCGGGCAGCGTTTGGTGGGATGGTGAACTGTTTTCAGGTCGTCCAGACTTTACCAAGCTGCATCATTACCCAAAACCAACCTTGTCAGATGAAGAGCAATCTTTCATTGATAATGAATTGGAAACGCTGCTGTCTATGTTAGATGACCATAAAATCGTGAAAGAGGATCGCGACTTGCCAGCGGAAGTGTGGACGTTTCTGCGTAAAGAGCGTTTCTTCTCTTTGATTATTTCAAAGGCCTACGGCGGTCGTGAATTTTCCGCACTCGCCAATTCCACCATAGTGTCACGGATTGCGACGCGCAGTATCAGTACCGCTGTTACAGTGATGGTGCCAAACTCGCTTGGCCCGGGAGAGCTTCTCTCTCACTACGGTACACAACAACAGAAAGACTACTGGCTTCCTCGCTTAGCTGACGGTACGGATATCCCTTGTTTTGCGCTGACCGGGCCAGAAGCAGGCTCCGATGCTGGCGGCATTCCTGATCAAGGCGTGGTGTGTTACGGCAAGCACGAGGGCAAAGAAGTCCTTGGGATTAAACTCAGTTGGAATAAGCGTTATATCACGCTTGCTCCGGTTGCAACTGTGCTAGGCCTAGCTTTCAAACTCAGTGATCCTGAAAAACTTCTAGGCGATAAGCTCGATATCGGTATTACCTGCGCGCTGATCCCTGCTAATCACAAAGGCGTGGAAATTGGCGAACGACACGATCCACTCGGCCTTGCGTTTATGAATGGCCCAACGCGTGGTCAAGATGTTTTCATCCCGATGGATTGGCTCATCGGTGGTGCTGACTATGCGGGTAAAGGCTGGCGCATGCTGGTGGAATGTTTGTCGGCAGGGCGTGGTATTTCATTACCCGCACTTGGTACGGCGATTGGTCACTTAACTTCGCGCACGACAGGTGCATACGCTTATGTGCGCAAGCAATTTGGCATGTCGATTGGTAAATTTGAAGGGGTAGCTGAAGCACTGGGCCGTATCGGTGGCTTAACTTATTTGCTTGAAGCGACACGAACCTTAACCACAACCTCGCTCGATTTGAAAGAAAAGCCGGGCATAGTGACTGCCATTGCCAAATATCATATGACAGAAATTGCGCGCACAATTTTAAATGATTCGATGGATATTCACTCTGGTCGAGCGATTCAAGATGGGCCAATGAACTACCTCGGAACACATTATCTCGGTATCCCGGTCGCAATAACGGTTGAAGGGGCCAATATCCTAACTCGCAATTTGATGATCTTTGGCCAAGGTGCCACTCGTTGTCACCCTTATGTTTTGAAAGAGATGGAAGCGGCGGCTAATCCTGATACAGAGCAAGGCGCGAAAGATTTCGATAAGCTGTTGTTTAAGCACATTAGCCACGCGACCAAAAATACCTTTGGGGCGCTCGGTGCTGCATTAACGGGTTCGCGCTTTGTCAAAGCGCAGATGAGCGGCCCAACAAAAGCGTATTACCAACAGTTGACGCGCATTAGCCGAGCACTTGCCGTGAGTGCCGATTTCGCTATGTTGACGTTAGGTGGCGATCTTAAACGTAAAGAGATGATCTCAGCGCGTTTAGGTGATGGTTTGAGTTATCTGTACATGGCTTCAGCGACCTTGAAAAAGTATGAAGATGAAGGCCGCCAACAAACCGATTTAGATTACGTGCACTACGCGGTGCAATATTGTTTGTACCACGCGGCTAAATCTTTGCAAGAGGCGTACAGCAACTTCCCCAACAAAGTGGTTGGGCGCTTACTTAAAGTGTTGGTCTTCCCTTTGGGCAACCATTATGACAAACCTAGCGATGAGCTGTCGGTCAAACTGGCGGAAAGCTTAATGACTCCTGGAGCACATCGAGATCGTCTCACTCATCTTTGCTACATTGGGCCAGAGGAAGACGATAGCGTTGGCTTGATGGAAAAAGCGTTTTTGGCGATGTACGGTATCAGTGCACTTGAGCGCAAGCTGTTCCGCGCAGCCAAAGAGGGTAAAATTGCGCGTAAAGGTGCTCTGACTGAGCGATTAGCTCAAGCCTTAAGCGAAAATGTGTTGACTCAAACTGAAGTAGACCAAATTTTGGCCGCAGACAAACTGCGTTATAAAGCGATTCAAGTTGATCACTTTAGCCATGACTTGAGCGAGGTGATGACCAATAAGCCGGGAAAGCCAAAGCTTAATCATGTCGCCTAGTCGCGAATATCGTTACTAAAAGTGTGACCATATATCAGGGCATCCTAGTCGGGTGCCCTGATTTTTTGAGCCACGAGAGATCCAACCACTTGCAATTTCTGCCTGTTTTTAAAGAAATAGGGTGAGATCTTCGAGCGAAACTTTTATCCTAGCGGAGATTTTTGAAGGAAGTTGAATATGATCATCAAACCTAAAATTCGTGGATTTATCTGTACGACAACGCACCCTGTGGGTTGTGAAGCTAATGTAAAAGAACAAATTGCTTACACCAAAGCACAAGGCCCTATCAAAAATGCACCGAAACGTGTACTTGTTGTAGGCTCATCCAGTGGCTACGGCCTTTCGTCTCGTATTACCGCCGCTTTTGGTGGAGGTGCTGCGACCATCGGTGTTTTCTTTGAAAAACCGGGCACGGACAAAAAACCAGGCACCGCCGGTTTTTATAACGCAGCCGCGTTTGACAAGCTTGCTCACGAGGCGGGTTTGTATGCTAAAAGCCTAAATGGTGATGCATTTTCTCACCAAGCAAAACAGAAAGCGATCGAGCTAATCAAACAAGACTTAGGTCAAATTGATATGGTGGTTTACTCGCTTGCTTCACCAGTGCGTAAGTTACCTGAAACTGGCGAACTGATTCGCTCATCATTAAAACCGATTGGCCAAACATACACCGCGACAGCGGTTGATACCAATAAAGACATCATCATTGAAGCCAGTGTTGAACCTGCAACTGAGCAGGAAATTGCAGACACGGTAACGGTTATGGGCGGTCAAGATTGGGAGCTATGGATCCATGCACTTGCTGAAGCTGGCGTATTGGCCCAAGGGTGTAAAACCGTGGCTTATAGCTATATCGGTACTGAGCTAACTTGGCCAATCTATTGGGATGGTGCGCTAGGTAAAGCGAAGATGGATTTAGACCGCGCCGCATCGGCACTGAATGAACAGCTTTCTGTATTAGGCGGTACGGCTAATGTGGCCGTTCTTAAATCGGTTGTTACTCAAGCCAGTTCAGCTATTCCTGTTATGCCTCTTTACATCGCAATGGTGTTTAAGAAAATGCGTGAGCAAGGTGTACATGAAGGATGTATTGAACAGATCTATCGCATGTTTAGCCAACGTCTTTATAAAGAAGACGGTAGTGCGCCGGAAGTAGATGAGCAAAATCGTCTGCGTCTGGATGACTGGGAACTGCGTGAAGATATTCAAAAGCATTGCCGTGAGCTTTGGCCACAGATCACTACTGAAAACCTAAAAGAGCTGACGGATTACGTTGAATACAAAGAAGAATTCTTGAAGTTATTCGGTTTTGGTGTTGATGGCGTTGATTACGAAGCCGATGTCTATACTGAAGTGGCATTCGATGTAATTGATATCTAATCTATTGGTGTCACAGTGACACAATAAGATGTTCTAATCTCAAAGGTCTAGCCACAGTGCTAGGCCTTTGCCGTTATGGAGGGTAATACAGCATTATTCACCCTCAACAGCATTTTCTCGATCAATGAAACGGTTGCTGTTTCCCTGCAACAAAAAATACATCACAGTGGTGCTCGGCCGCTAATTGCTTGAGTAGGTGTTGGTTGATAGGCTCAATAGTATTTGACGCGATTATCGCACTGGCATTTCCGGAGCGGATAGCTTTAATCACAATCTCTAATTCCGATAACGTTTGAGAGGGTTTCATGTGGATCACTCTGTCGCAATGTATATTGAAAGAAGCAAACTGTTCATACTGTGGTCGAGGACATTCAGAGGTGAATAAGATCCACTGCTGTTGGTGCTGGGATAGCTTAGCAAGCTTTGACATCATGGCTTGTTCAATCGTATTGACTGAGCGATGGGCATTAGCCAAAGGGTACTGAGCTGATAGTTGGGAAGCGAAATTTACTTGAAGCATAATACTGTCCTTTCATACATGCTGTATGTGTATACAGTATTTGAGTTGTAGATACTGATCAAGTTTTTTTTGCTGAATTTATCAGCATAACCAAGCTTGAATTCGTTAGATTTTGTTTTAATTTATTGATTAATAACTATTTTTAGCAAACAATCAAATTGTTCAAAGATAAAGCGCTGTTGTCTGTTTTGTGATCAATGTAAGTATCCTAGTAACAGTGTCTCGTCACTAATTAGATAAGTTATCATAGTCGCTGAAATGGGTGTGCTTTAAAAATAGGCAGTAAAAAAGCGCCGTGTTGGCGCTTTTTCATGTATAGCTATTGATGCCTAATGTGACAGTGACTGTCGATCTCGAAATGCTTGCTCTGCAATATTAAACTGCCTGACATCCATGCGCGCAAACTCATTGCAACTTTCACATGAGTGGTGCGATTTCCCATCAATATATTCGTGTTTTATTAATAGCTTTGGTTGTTTACACCAATCGCAAATACCTTCAATCGTAAACATGTTTTCTCCCCACCTAGAAGATTTAGGTGTAATTTTCGCGGCGCATTATCCCATATAAAAGAGAATTAAGTTAACTATTTGTTACTTTAAGTGAGATGGAGATCGATTGCGTTGTCTATCTTTAGCGAGTGTTTTAATCGCGAGCGGTAATATTTCGCATTAAAAATAACATTTACTTAACGTGAGGCAGGATGATTTTTAACGCACCATTGAGTCGTTTCATTTCGTCTTGTGAGCCTTGAAGATCTGGGTGGTATATTTTGCACAGTTGCTTGTAGCGAAGCTTGATGCTTTTTTCATCGGGAAGTTCACTGGGTTTAAAGCCAAATAATGCACAGGCTAATAGTAATTTTTGATCCTGAGATTGAGCCACATGATTGTTTTGCAGTCTTTTGATCTCTTTGAATAAGCTTTCAAGCTGCCTTTTTTGCTGTTTGATCATAAAGGCCTGCGATTCGATTTCTTGCTGGTGTTGACTATTTTTATCGTGTTGTTGAGTCTTACGTTTTCGGCTCCAGAAGCGGAAAAGATAGATAAGCATCAAAAGGAGTAACATCAGCAACAACAGAGATAAGTAATCCGTCATGATAGAGCTTGTCGAGTCGTGCTCAACGGGTGCAGTGCTGACCACCATGTCAGCTTCATCGCTGCTGTCAAAAGCGCTGTCTAATTGGCTGATGGAGGAGACTTGTTTTGCACGTTGTTGATTGAATTTTTCTTGCAATACACGGGCATAACCCTCTTCGGCTTGGCTACTCTTACTTGCCGCAATGCGATACCACATTTCTGACAATTCTAACGCTGAGGGTGGCGAAGGGAGTGTTTCGTAAGTTCTAGCGAGTTGTAATTGAGCATTCACATCGCCGCTAGTGGCTAAGTCTGTCAGCCAAAATAGAGCTTGAGAGATGTCTTTTGGGGTTCCTTGTCCCTTTAAATAGAGATTGGCTAGCCTAGATTTGGCTAAGGGGTGTCCATTCTGCGCCGCTTGCTGAAACCAATAAAACGCATTGTTTAGGTTAACAGCAACTTTGTCCCCTTGCTGATAAGCCAGCGCCAATTGATATTGTGCATTTGAGTTTTGTTGCTGAGCTTGGGCAGTTAGCTCAGCAACAGGAGAAGCCAGTACTAATGAGGAGAAAAACAGGCACAAACTAAGGACAACTCTCAAATTTTCACCATGTTTTGTGGGGCTAATTTCTGTTCAAATAGTAGCGCATTTCTATCGAATGCACAGAGCAGAATAGCGTATTAATGGTTATCTAAGACGTTTTGGAGCAGGTGCGCCATCAATCGGTCGGTTTACAGATACTTTACGGCCTTTTTTTAACCCAGTTTCGTAATCCGCGGTAATATTTTTCATAGCATCACGCAGCTGCTGCTTGAAGGTTTCACGGTCAATATTTTGAAACTCTTTATCAATGTAATTATTGATTTTGTTATTGGATTCATCATCGGCGGTGATCACTGGAAGCTTTTCTAATGCCCCTTCAATCCAACCCGAAACGAATGAATTGACGCGCCGTGTGACTTCCATGCTGGAAGTGCCACTACCCGCGAAACTATTTCGAAATTGGCCTGTGTGCTCGTTCATTTCTCGGTAAATGATATCAAAAGCGAAGGCGGCAAAAATAGCGCGATCGGCCTCACCAATAAACTCAACACGTTTGAGTCCTTTATGATTGAGTAGCACCGCTTCTACGCCAAACTTAGTATTGATACCGCGGATCACTCGCAGTAGTGATGAGGTGATCGATGCGGGTAGTAAATGGGTTGATTGGGTTTTGCCCATCTTGATAAATTCGATGTCATCTTTATCAAGCCCATACTTCAGCATCAGGCTATGCGCCATCTTGATGGCATTGGCCGCTTCATTCACATTCGCGGAATTACCAAGTTCAAGACATTTAGCGATCTTCTTTAGAGCTTTCTGTTTATCCATTAATTCGCAAATACAATTCTACAACTTCAGAAAAGTCCGACATTTTAGCGGTTTTATGCTGGAAGTGAAAGCGAAGTGGAGAATCGCTGCCCAAAATCAGGCAGCGAGTCGAGAGGAGGTTGGTGGTTTAAATACCAAGTTCATCCAATAGGTCTGTAGTCAAATCATCATCACTGTTGTTTTGCTTGTCGTTTTTTGCTTTGGCAGACAGTTTTTGCTGAGTCGCTTCTAAAATTGAATCAGGGCTTTCATCTTCTTGAACTTCAAACTCTTCAAGTTGGATGAATTCGGTTTTATCCATTGCCAGTTCAAGATAGAAAATATTATTACTTTCTGTCGAGAAGGTAACTCGGCGTGCTTGTGGACGATCTAAATTAGTATCCACCGACAAAATTACCTGTTTGTTGAGTGACAGCATCTTCGGTTGGTTTTGGGTAATGTTGGTTTGCAGTTCTTTGCGGATTTTATTTGTGAAGTCGCCTACGAGTTGATTCATCAATTCGCCCAGTACATCGCCCACCTCGTCAGAAGTGTGCAGCACGGCCAGCTCTTCTTCTGGCATTCCCATGTTGCGCATATAACTGGTGTAAATTTCCAGCGCAGCCTTGGCCGTAAAGTTGATAACAACGAGCCCAGAGAAGCCACCATCAAACAAAACGAAACAGCCGAAATCTGGCTTTAGTGACGTTTTGTTGATTTTTTGTACCATCGCTGAGTAAGCAATGTTGGTCGCTGTTGCAGAACTGAGCACTCCTGACACTGATTGACAAAGCTTAAGCAAAATATCTTCAGTGGTAACAATCTTGTTTTTTTTCATTCTGATATCCGTAATGTGCATTGCAGTTTAAAAGCGGTATTTAACTCTCTATATCAATATATAAAGCATAAAGCGTTAATTAACTATATATAGCTAAAATGTTGTGTACAGGAAAAATGTCGTACTGATGACTTTTTAGAGAGATTCATTCTTGCATTGAGATTCTGATTTGATCACCTTTTTAAATGTTGTAAAGTGACGAAATTCAAAGATTAATATCAAAATAACCATTAACCCACAGCTGATTGGATCAGCGCAGTAGGGGCAGGAAGCAAATGTTACCAAGACTTCATCACCAAACGGACGTCGATCCCGTCGTTTTGAGCTTTTTACAACAACTCGAAAACGAGGGGTTTAGCGGCGATATCGAATCACAATACTCTAGCCGACTTGCTGTTGCGACTGATAACAGTGTCTATCAGCAATTGCCTCAAGCCGTTGTGCATCCCAAATCAACTCATGACGTAGCACTTATTGGTAAGATTAGCTCAAAACCAGAGTTTGAGAGAGTCACTTTTTCACCGCGCGGTGGTGGCACTGGTACCAATGGCCAGTCGTTAACCAAAGGTATTGTGGTTGATTTATCTCGTCACATGAACCAAGTGCTTGAAATTAATGCTGATGAAGGTTGGGTAAAAGTACAAGCTGGTGTGGTGAAAGACCAATTAAATGATGCGGTCAGACCATTAGGTTATTTTTTCTCACCGGATCTTTCGACCAGTAACCGAGCCACACTTGGTGGCATGATCAATACCGATGCGTCAGGGCAGGGCTCTTTAAAATATGGCAAAACGTCGGATCATGTCTTGTCTCTGCAAGCCGTTTTTGCCGATGGCTCGGTACTTGAATCGGATCTCTCATTAGGCTTGCCTGAAAGTGGTACTTTTGCTGCAAACGCTTTGCAAGTGACCGAAGCGGTATGCCGTGACAAGCGCGAACAAATTGTGGCGAAATTTCCACCTCTTAATCGCTTTCTGACGGGCTACGATCTTAAAAATGCGCTTGATGAAGAACGTGATCACTTTAATCTCACTCGGGTACTTTGTGGCGCAGAAGGCTCTTTGGTCTTCATCACAGAAGCAACCTTGAATCTGACGCCTATCCCCCAAGCTCGCACCTTAGTCAATGTGAAGTACAACAGCTTTGATTCGGCATTGCGTAATGCTCCTTTAATGGTAGCGGCCAATGCGTTATCGGTTGAAACCGTCGATTCCAAAGTATTAAATTTAGCTAAGCAAGATATTGTTTGGCATAGCGTCAGCGAATTATTAGCGGATGTTCCGGGCAAAGAGATGCAAGGCATCAATATGGTCGAATACGCAGGCCAAAGCGAGCAAGAGGTCGCCGCGCAGGTCGCTTCATTGACGCAGCGTCTTGATCAGATGCTTGAGCAAGAACAAGCGGGCATCATTGGCTATCAAGTGTGCAGTGATTTGGCGAGCATTAACCTGATTTACAACATGCGCAAAAAAGCGGTGGGGTTATTAGGGGCGGCCAAAGGCAAGGCTAAACCTGTTGCTTTTGCTGAAGATACTTGTGTTCCTCCTCAACACTTGGCTGATTTTATTAGCGAATTCCGTACCTTGTTGGATAGTAAAAATCTCAGTTATGGCATGTTTGGTCACGTGGATGCCGGCGTGTTGCATGTGCGTCCTGCTTTGGATTTGTGTGACCCACAGCAAGAGCTTCTGATGCATGAAGTGTCTGATGAGGTGGTCAAGCTGGTGGCAAAATATGGCGGTTTAATGTGGGGCGAACATGGCAAAGGTTATCGCTCCGAATATGGCCCCGCGTTTTTTGGTGAGGAGCTATTTACTGAATTACGACGCGTTAAAGCAGCCTTTGACCCGCACAATAAAATGAACCCCGGCAAAATATGTACGCCACTTGAGACCAATTTTGAATTGGTCAAAGTCACGGACACCAAACGCGGCTATTTTGATCGTCAAATCGATGTGAAGGTCCGTGACAGTTTCAAACAGGCGATGGAGTGTAATGGTAACGGTTTATGCTTTAACTATGACACCAGTTCGCCGATGTGTCCGTCGATGAAAGTCACGGCGGATCGTCGTCACTCACCGAAAGGCCGTGCCGGTTTGGTGCGTGAATGGTTACGCCAACTTACCGAGCAGGGTGTGGATATTCTCGACCTAGAGAAGCAAGTGTTGGAGTCAAACCCAACCATCAAAACTATGATTGATCGCGTGCGTAACTCTTTCAATAAATCGCGCGAGTACGATTTTTCACATGAAGTGTATGAAGCGATGAACGGCTGCTTGGCGTGTAAAGCGTGTGCCAGCCAATGTCCAATCAAAGTGGATGTGCCGAGTTTTCGCTCTCGTTTTTTAAATATCTACTACTCACGTTATCAGCGTCCGGCTAAGGATTATCTCGTCGCGAATATTGAAACGCTTTTGCCGGTCATGGCAAAGGCTCCGCAAGTGGTGAACGGGGTGTTGGCTCAGAAATGGGTACAAAGCCTCACCGCTTCAACCGTTGGTTACGTTGATGCGCCCTTGCTTTCGGTACCGACGTTGGCAAAGCGTGTCGCAGGCCAAGTGGTGAAATTCGATATGCAGCGCCTCGCTGGGCTGTCACAGCAAGATTGCGCTGAACATGTGATTATCGTTCAAGACCCATTCACCAGTTATTACGATGCTGAGGTGGTTGAAGATTTCGTGCAATTGCTGATCAAATTAGGCAAAAATCCGATACTGTTGCCATTCAAACCCAATGGTAAAGCGCAGCATATCAAAGGATTTTTAAAGCAATTCACAACTACCGCGAAAAACACCGCTGCGTTTTTGTCGCAGGTAGCGGATCTCAACATTCCGATGGTCGGTGTCGATCCAGCGTTAGTGCTTTGCTACCGTGATGAGTACAACGAAATTCTTGGTGATAAGCGCGGTGAGTTTGATGTGCTGACCGTTCATGAGTGGCTGTTGCCACGTTTGTCGGAGTTTAACCATCACCAAAACCACAGTGACGCGCCTTGGTATCTGTTTGCTCATTGCACGGAAAAGACCAAACTACCGAATGCAGAAAAAGAGTGGGGCGCGATATTTAGCCATTTTGGTTCCCAGTTAAAAACGGTGCCAGTTGGTTGTTGTGGCATGGCAGGAACCTTTGGCCACGAACAGGATAAGCTGGAGATGTCGAAAGATATTTATGGTTTAAGCTGGAAGCCAAGTTTAGAAAAACTGCCCAAAGAGCGTTGCTTGATCACAGGGTATTCCTGCCGCAGTCAAGTGAAACGATTTGAACAGGTAAAACCAAAGCATCCGTTACAAGCTTTACTGGCATTGTTGTAAACCCTAAGCCCAGACCTTGCTGGGCTTTTTACTATACTGTCGATATTGGTTTGGAGCGAAGCACAGTCAGGTGGAGCAGCATGGATAAATTTGAACTGAAAATAGCCCCAGTGGCGATATTTATTGTGGCGCTACTGTTGATGCATCGTATCTCATACAGTTTTGAGTTTGCAAGCCTCGCTTTACCTCTGCCTCGAGTGGTCTTTGCGATTTGCTTTGTTTTATCTGGCATCGTTGGTTTACTGGGGATTTACGAATTTCGTCGCAAGAAAACTACGGTCAATCCAACCAAACCAGAAACGACATCGTGTATTGTGGATAGCGGTATCTACCGTTATTCGCGTAATCCGATGTATCTGGGGCTCTTTTTCCTGTTGTTTGGCGTGGCTTATTGGCAACACAATGGGTTGAGCCTCGTGGTCGCATTTTTATTTGTGTGGTTTATGAATCGTTTTCAGATTTATCCAGAAGAGCGAGTGCTGGAAGCGCGTTTTGGCGAAGAGTATGTCGATTACAAGCAGCGTGTCAGGCGCTGGATATAGTTGAATGTCGTAAGGCATCCGAAATCAAAAGCCCCGCAAGAATAGCGGGGCTGCAATCTATACAACGAACATGGTTCTATACAACAAATATGGTTCTAGATAATGAGCAAAAGAGCTCAAATCATAGTAAAAAGAATACGGTTAGGCTGCTTTTGAAAATTGAGCTAAAAACATCTCTTTACGTTCATTGAAGCGATTAACTAAGTCATCGACTGCTTCTTGGTCATAAGGTTTCAGGCCACTGGCTACCATGCGCTTTACCCCTTTCCCTACGATTTGACCGTTTTCTTTAAAGGCAAAGTTAAGCGTGACAATGCCACGTTTACCGTCAACATCAAACGTCGCACCAGAAAACTCAACTTCAGGTGAAGTGAGGTCTAAACGTTCAAATTCCACTTCCATGCTTTCATAGATGACTAATGGGCGCTGACAGTTAATCATCATCTGCGCTTCTTCCATCAATGGCACCATGATGTGCGGGAAGTTCATACCAGAAAACTGCACATAGTTCGTCACAACGTGTTCGATAAATGCGGTGTTGTGGCTTACTTGGCCTTCACGGCTCATGTGTAGATACTCTTTGCCGGCAGTATCGACAAGAGCGCTCTCTTTCATACACTTATTTTCAATGTGCAGTGCAATGCCATCGCTGACCATGCCTGAAAAATCAAAACGCATCTTTTGGCTAATGCCTTCTTTTTGCAGCAATACTGCAAAGAGCAAATCGCCCGGAACACAGAAACGCTTGCTGTCTTCGTCGTGGATTGGGTTGAAATCTCCCGCTACTTTTTTAGCAAAGTGACTCGCTTGTTGGCGAGTGAACTGGAATTTTTGATCTTGATGAGAGAAATAAGATGTAAGAGACATAATGTACGCTGTATAGCCAAAACTGACGCGATTATAAGTCAACTCCACTCGATGAATGGTCCAATCAGTAAAAAGAGCCTCACAGAGAGCGAGGCTCAATAGCGTAACATTATAAGCTAGGGAGAAGATTTTCCGGCATGAGCGAGTTATGTACCGCCAGTTCTAACAAGGTATTGGCTTGTTCAATGTCTGGCGAGAAGTAGCGATCCTTATCGTAAAACGAAACTTTTTTACGCAGGATTTGTTTCGCTTCTTCGACTAATGCGGAGGATTTATTGGGCGCTCTGAAATCGAGCCCCTGCGCGGCAGAAAGATACTCGACCGCTAAAATACCACGCGTGTTTTCGCTCATATCACGCAGACGACGACCAGCAAACGTTGCCATCGACACGTGATCTTCTTGGTTGGCCGAAGTAGGTAAGCTGTCAACAGAAGCCGGATGGGCGAGCGTTTTATTTTCACTGGCTAGCGCTGCCGCCGTCACTTGCGCAATCATAAAGCCAGAGTTAACGCCACCGTTGTCCACTAAAAATGGCGGGAGCTTGCTGAGCGCGCTGTCAATCAAGAGCGCCATGCGTCGTTCTGACAAACTACCTATTTCGGCAATCGCTAGCGCCAAATTATCCGCTGCCATTGCGACGGGCTCTGCGTGGAAATTGCCGCCAGAGATGATGTCGCCATCGTCTGCAAACACCAGAGGGTTGTCAGAAACGGCATTGGCTTCCACTTCTAGCGTTTCAGCCGAATTGCGAATTTGCTGTAAGCACGCGCCCATCACTTGTGGTTGGCAACGCAGTGAATACGGATCTTGCACTTTTTCACATGCGGTGTGGGATTCACCAATCTCGCTGCGGCTGTCAAGTACATGGCGATAAGCGCTGGCGGCATCCATTTGCGCGCGATGGCCGCGAACGCGATGAATGCGCGGATCAAACGGGCGGCGACTGCCCAGCGCCGCTTCGACCGACATTGAACCACATACAATGGCGGAGGCAAATAAGTCTTCTGCGGCAAATAACCCCTCTAGGGCAAATGCGGTAGAGGCTTGTGTGCCATTGAGTAGCGCGAGCCCCTCTTTTGGCGCTAAAGTAATAGGAGTTAGCCCTGCGATTTTCAACGCGTCCAGCCCAGAGATAATTTCGCCGTTGTGGCGAGCTTGCCCTTCGCCGAGCAGTACCGTACTCATGTGTGCTAAAGGCGCTAAATCACCCGATGCACCAACCGATCCCTTTTGCGGAACACAGGGGTAGACTTGGTGATTAACTAACGCCATCAAGGCGTTGATCACCTCAAGTCGAATACCAGAATACCCACGGGAAAGGCTATTGATTTTGAGTACCATCATCAAGCGAACGGTTTCATCCGCCATGAATTTACCAATGCCCGCAGCGTGTGAAAGCACGATGCTGCGCTGCAAGGTTTCTAAATCTTCAGGGGCAATTTTAGTATTGGCAAGTAGGCCAAACCCCGTGTTGATGCCATAAACAGTACGATTTTCGGCAATCACTTGCTCAACGACTTGTGTGCTTGCTTCAATACCCGCTATCGCGCTGGAGTCGAGTGATACGGTGACCGGCTTTCGGCTTACTTGACGCAGTGCTTTTAAGCTCAATTGGCCCGGTTTAATAACAAGATTTAACATGTTTTTTGTCCTTACTTCAGTTGCGCGAGTTCATGGTTGAGCATTGGCAGGTCGAGCTTTTGTTCTTTAGCACAGCGTTTCGCAATGTCATAACCTGCATCAGCATGGCGCATGACACCCGTGGCTGGGTCGTTATGTAAAACACGTGCAATACGTTGTGCTGCGTCATCTGAACCATCGCAGCAGATCACCATGCCAGAGTGCTGAGAAAAGCCCATACCTACGCCACCGCCGTGGTGGAGTGACACCCAAGTTGCGCCACCGGCGGTATTGAGCAGTGCGTTGAGCAGCGGCCAATCGGAAACAGCGTCTGAGCCATCTAGCATACCTTCAGTTTCACGGTTTGGGCTTGCTACCGAGCCGGAATCTAAATGGTCGCGACCAATCACGACTGGCGCTTTTAACTCGCCACTTTTCACCATCGCGTTAAAGGCTTGGCCTAAACGTTCGCGATCTTTCAAACCCACCCAACAGATGCGAGCTGGTAGGCCTTGGAATTGAATGCGTTCGCGCGCCATGTCTAGCCAGTTATGTAGATGGGGGTTATCAGGGATTAACTCTTTCACTTTTTGGTCGGTTTTATAAATGTCTTCGGGATCGCCAGACAGGGCGACCCAGCGAAAAGGTCCAATCCCCTCACAAAATAGTGGGCGAATGTAGGCTGGCACGAATCCCGGGAAGTCAAAAGCGTTTGCCACTCCTTCTTCGAGAGCCATTTGGCGGATATTGTTGCCGTAGTCGAGTGTGGCAGCGCCGCGTTTTTGCAGCGTTAACATCGCTTGAACTTGGACCGCCATCGATGCTTTGGCCGCTTTGACCACCTGGCTTTCATCTTGAGTGCGCATTTGAGCGGCGTATTCCATGCTCCAATTTAAGGGTAGATAACCATTGAGTGGGTCATGGGCCGAGGTTTGGTCTGTCACCACATCGGGGGTGATATTACGCTCAACTAGCTGTGGAAAAATATCAGCGGCATTACCTAACAAACCGACAGAAATCGGTGTCGCCGAGCTATCGATCATCGCCAAGGCTTCATCTAAACTGGTGGCTTTTTTATCGACATAACCAGTGCGTAAGCGGTAGTCGATGCGCGATTCATCACACTCGACCGCAATCATGGAGAACCCAGCCATGGTTGCCGCTAATGGCTGAGCGCCGCCCATGCCACCTAAGCCGCCAGTCAACACCCAGCGGCCTTTTGCGCTACCAGCAAAATGCTGTTTAGCGATGGCGACGAAGGTCTCGTAAGTACCTTGTACAATGCCTTGTGAGCCGATGTAGATCCATGAGCCAGCCGTCATTTGACCGTACATCATCAAGCCTTGCTTATCGAGCTCATTAAAGTGCTCCCAGTTGGCCCAATGTGGTACAAGGTTTGAGTTGGCAATTAGCACACGTGGTGCATTTTTGTGCGTCGGGAAAACACCGACAGGTTTGCCTGATTGAACCAAGAGCGTTTGATCCTCTTCAAGGCGTTCAAGCACTTCAACAATTTTATCAAAGCACGGCCAATTTCGGGCCGCGCGGCCAATGCCACCATACACCACAAGTGCATGTGGGTGCTCTGCAACGTCTGGGTCAAGGTTGTTCATGAGCATGCGCAGTGGCGCTTCGGTTAACCACGATTTGGCTCGAAGTGTTGTACCGTGAGGGGCGCGAATGGTGCGCGCAGTATCAAGACGTTGCTCTTGAGTATGGGGTTGCGTCATGTTGAGACTCCTTGTGTTTCACAATGTGGCGCTATTGTTGTTATGGTGCCAGTATCGGGTTTAGTGAGGTGTAGCGATTAATCGTCGGTCATGGCATTGGCGATATCCCAACACAGTCTTGCCGCGAGACGAGCAGTTTGATTGTCTTGGTCAAATTGCGGGTTGTATTCGGCAATGTCGGCAATTAACAGCTTATTTTTGTGGTAGAAAATTTTGTCAAAATAAGGGGCAAGCGCTTCATAACTTACGCCACGTGCCGCTGGGGCGCTGACTCCCGGCGCCGTTGCAGTTGGAAAGACATCTAAGTCAATCGTCAAATAGAGATAGTCACACTGGTCAATGAAGTGTTGCAGTTCACGCAGATGATCAATCGGGCTCAGTGCTGAAAACTGATTATCTTGCATATACCAAACGCCTAGTTCATCGGCTCGTTGAAACAGTGCAGTCGTATTACTTGCTCGGCTCACACCTAAGCAAGCGTAATGAAATGGCCATTGATTTTGCTCGCACCATTGATGAATTTGATTAAAGGGCGTGCCCGAGCTAGGTCGCACCGAAGCGATCTCTGACTCAAAAGCACGCAAATCGAAATGTGCGTCAAAATTGATGATCCCAATTCGTGGTTGGCTGATGGCTTGTTGACTCAGATATTGCGCTGCGCCTTGAAACGTGGCCCAAGCGACTTCATGACCGCCACCCAGTACGATAACGGGCGTTTGTTTAAGCGTATGGGCAATCGCATCAGCGCACTGTTGCTGAGCCAGCTCAAGTTCATCATCAATACAGCGAATATTGCCCAGATCAAAAAAGCGAGAGTGCTTATGCCAAGCCATGTTGGCCAGCGCTTGGCGAATGGCATCGGGGGCCTGTTTTGCGCCAATGCGCCCTTTATTGCGGGCCACCCCTGCATCGCATTCAAAACCGATAATGGCAATGGCTTTCTCATCTTGGTTTTGTTGAATGGGTAGCGTATTGACGGTGCAACGTTGAGTTTGATGGTGAACGCGTGTACCTAACTCGCCATCTTCGGCATCGTGACGGCCTTGCCACTCGAAGCAGTGCTGAGTGTTGCTAAAGGTAGGGTTATTCATAGGTAAATGCTCCGTCAACTACGCGTGCATGCAAACGCGGTACGCCTACTTGATAACTTAAATCGGCTGGGTGGTTAATATTCCAAATGGCGAGGTCGGCATCGTAGCCAGTGGCAATTTTGCCGCGAGAATCAGCAAAACCTAACGCTTGCGCAGCATGTTGAGTCACACCTCGTAAGGCTTCTTGGGGGGTTAAGCCAAACAGTGTGCACGCCATATTCATAATAAGAGTGAGGTCAGCAAACGGCGATGTACCGGGGTTGAAATCACTTGCGATGGCCATTGGAATATGATTCTGACGCAGTAAATCAATCGGTGGGCGTTGGGTTTCACGTAAGAAATAAAAAGCACCGGGCAGCAAGGTTGCCACGGTATTGGAACGGGCGAGTGCAAACACACCTTGCTCATCTAAATATTCGATATGATCGGCAGACAAACCTTGGTAATGGGCGGTTAAAGCGCTTCCCCCTAGGTTTGATAATTGCTCGGTATGACCTTTCACTTGCAGCCCATGTGCAATTGCGGCTTGGAACACTTTTTCTGTTTGTGCCAGCGTAAAACCAATCGATTCACAAAACACATCGACGCTCGAAGCGAGTTTTTGTTCGGCCACCAGAGGGATGATTTCCTGACAAATATGCTCAACATAATCGTCTGATCGGTGTTGATATTCTGGTGGAATGGCGTGAGCGGCGAGCAGTGTTGTGACGACTTTAATGCGGCGATGATCCTCAAGGTGCTTAGCCGCTTTGAGCATTTTTATCTCATCATGGAGCGTTAAACCGTAGCCCGATTTGATCTCAACGGATGTGACACCGGAACGCAGCAACCCCTCTAACCTTGGTAGTGCCAACTCAACCAATTGGTCAATGGATGCGGTGCGGGTGGCGTGGACGGTTGATAAAATACCGCCGCCTTGCTTGGCGATCTCTGGGTAGGGAACACCTTGCAAGCGCATTTCAAACTCATTGGCGCGGTTACCGGCATAGATAAGGTGAGTATGGCAATCTATCAACCCCGGAGTGATAAGCTTGCCTTGGCAATCTATGACTTTGTGTTCTGGCGCGGCGGCGATGGGAATGTGGCTATCAAAGTAGGCGTCAATTTTGCCCGCTTTTATCACCACAGTTTTAGGAGAGCTAGGCTGATAGCCAAGCTCTCCTTGTTCCATGCTGACGATACGCGCGTTGGTCAGTATTAGATCCATCTTTATTGTCACCGTTATCGCTTAGTACGCTGCTGATTTAAATGTATATACAAATAAATAAGGCAAAAGCGCACGCGGTGCAAGATGAATGTTGCAAAAGTGTGATCGAATGTTGAAATGTGTAGCGTTAGTCGAGCATCACTTTAGAGGTTAATTTGTATTTAGAGCCCGGGTGATAAAGCAGTGCAGAGCTGACTAACTTATCGCCACTCCAGGTACGGCGATTAAGTAGTAAACAGGGTTCATTGACGGCCAACTGCAACAATTGTTTGATGTGATGCTCGGCAATAATGGCTTCAACAGTGTGCTCAATGGCACTTAATGGGCAGTTTTGTGAAAGATATTGATTGGGCGTCATGAACGAGAAGTTTTGTTCAAGATAGTGGGGCGCGTAGCGGCTATTGACCCAACGCACTTCCAGTTGTATCGGAGTGTCATTAGCAAAGTGAATGATTTCACTATAAAAAACAGAAGATCCTAGCATGACGCCGAGTTTGATAGCGACACTTTCATCTGCTGTTAACGCAAGTTGCTTTAAGACTTTACTGCGATATTGCTTCCCTCGGCTAGCGACCTCGTCAGCAATATTACGAATATCAAGTAACGGTGATTCCGCTTTGTCTTCTACAGCGCAAACAAAAGTACCTAGCCTTGGTCGGCGTTGCAGTTTTCCATCAGCTACCAGATCCCGTATCGCTTTATTCACCGTCATCCGACTCACATTAAATTGCTCAGTCAGTTCTAGCTCGGTGCTTATGCGTTGGCCGACAGGCCAGTGTCCGGATTCAATGTTATCTAAAATAAATTGTTTTATTTGTCTATAAAGTGGTGAGCTTGACATGGGCATGATGAGTTTTATTTGAATATACAAATAATTAACGAAGTCGCTGGGAAATGCAATATTTAGATAAGGCTTTGCGATCATCATCGGCCAAAACTGTGAATTGGTGAAGCAGCTATCGACGACAAAGGGTCAGTGTCACGGTAAGATGGCGCCGTAACTTGTGTTGTAAATAGTAACCTGTGTTGTAAATGGTAACTTGTGGTTTAAATAATAAAGAGAAAATGCGATGACAGCTCCAACAGAAATGACTTTTTTCGCTCGTTTTGAAGCGGATATTTTGGCGAAAAAGAAAGTGATCACCATTCGTGATGAGAGCGAAAAGCACTACCAAGTTGGCTCTATTGTCGAGGTGAGTACGTTGGAAGAGGGACGAAAGTTCTGCCGCTTGTTAATCAATAAGGTTGAACCGATCCTATTTAGCGAATTAAGCCACTACCATGCAGAGCAAGAAAATATGTCACTCACGACACTGAAAGAGGTGATTCAAGACATTTATCCCAATATTGAACAGTTGTATGTCATTCACTATCAACTGGTTGAAGAAAAAGCTCTGGAAAAAGATCACGCTTAAAAATAATAACGCCAATCAATCACGATTGGCGTTATTGCTGTTTGCCTCAAGACAGTGTCACGACGATTTCATTATAAAACGCAGCAACAGTAATGAGGTTAGTCACGCTTCCACAGAATGTGGCAGAACTTTTGGTCTGGGTCGCGGCTGACGAGCATTCTTGCAAACACATCGTCTAGTACGTCGTCCTCTTCGTTGACAAGACCGATCAATACTTCCGCGTAAGCTTCCTTATCGACGTCAAAACCCACGTGTTGAACCCAATCATCACCAACGTCAACCAGTTCAGCCGCGCCACGGTCTTCAAATTGTGCCGTAAACAGGATGACATCAACAGGTTCTAGATTATCGGGTGCCATTTCAAGAAAGATGTCGTAAGCCGCATCAATGGCATCGTCGTAAGAAATCAAATCAGACATTATTATGCTCGGCTCATGTATTTGCGTTCAGCGGTGTTGATAATAATACGGTCGCCAGTTGCGACATATTCAGGAACCTGCACGACAAGACCAGTGCTTAAACGTGCTGGTTTTGAACGCGCAGAAGCTGAAGCACCTTTGATGGAAGGATCAGTCTCTTCAATCACAAGCTCAACAGATGAAGGGACATCTAGTGCTACAGCAACACCGTCAACGACAACCACATACATACCTTGGATTTCTTCCGTGATGAACAGCAGCTCATCTTCGATATCCGCCTGTTTAAACGTAAATTGAGTGTAGTCTTCGTTATCCATGAAGATGTACTCATCGCCATCAACATAAGAAAACGAAACCGCACGGCGGTTCATGTCAACGGTGTCGACAAAGTCATCGGCTTTTAAACGCTCATCAACGCGAGCGCCAGTGTTCAAATCAGTACAACGTAGTTTGTAGATTTTAGAACCACCGCGGCCACCAGGAGTGGTCACTTCGATGTCTTTGATCAATAGCGTCTTGCCACCAGAAATAATAGCAAACCCTTTTTTTAATTCATTCGCCTTTGGCATGGAATTTTTCCTTCATACTTAGTTTCGGCGCATTATACCTCGCCGTTTTCGAAAAGGAATATCTTGATTGATTGCTTTGCATAGTAGAACATGACCGCGTGTACTTTTTCTTAAATTAACTAACGCTTTTTGCTATGTATTTATCGGTTATTGACCCAAAACAACCCTTTCAGGCTGAATATCAAGCGGCTATCGATGATCTCATCAAGTTTCTGCGTGCCGGGTTAGGTGACAATCTACATAGTCTTTACCTTTATGGCAGTGTGGCGCGCAGAACTGCGCGTTATGGGCGCTCCAATTTGGATGTAGTGTTGGTCACGCACCGTGATTTCTCCGAGCAACGAGCAACTCTGCTGAATACGATAAAATGGCGATTTCAGAAAAGTTTCCCACATATCACCGAAGTCTCGATCAAAACTGCACTCGTGAGCGAGGTAGCCACTTTAGAGAGCATTTTTACGTGGGGATTTATGTTGCGCCATTGCTGCGTTTGCATCTTGGGTGATGATCTGGCGGAATGCTTTGGCGATTTCGAACCCAGCTGGGAAATAGCCAAACACTGGAATATGGACATCGCAGATTGGGTCTTTTTTTACCGTGATAAAATTGCAAAAACCAGTTCTGAAAGCGAACAGAGCAAGGCGCAAGTAGCCATTGCCAAGAAATTACTGCGCGCCAGTTATTCTTTGATTATGTATCGTGACAAAAATTGGTTTGATGATCCTATCGAATGCGGGCAGCAGTTTTTACGTTATCACCCGGAGAAAAAAATCGACATTGAGAGATTGGGTATTTTGCTCTCTGGACGAGTGATCGCCAAACGCTCAGTGATTGGAATTCTAGACAGTTATGGGCAATGGCTTGCAAAGCAGTATCAAAAAACAGAGTTTCGGATTGGTTAACCGCTGGCTAGGTCGTCGTGCTTCTTAAAATAACCCAAGTTGTGGCTGGCTGAGCTGTTCGAAATTCAAGCCAACAAAAGGCAAAATGGCTTCTGCGACTGGCTGCAATTGTTTATCGATATAGTGCTGATAATCGATAGGACTTTTTAAATACTCTTTAGGCTCAGGGCCATTCAGTGTGATGAGGTATTCGATACGACCTCGATTTTGATATTGCAATGGTCGGCCTAACTGCTGGTTTATCGTATCAGCAAGTCGTGCGGCTCTTACTTGTGGTGGTACGTTTTTTTGGTATTCATGCAGCTTGCGACGCAACCGTTTTTGGTACACGAGCTCATGGTCGAGTTGACCGGTTTGAGTTTGCTCAACGATTTCACGAATAAACGCCACAGGGTCTTCACCATTAAAAATCATCGAATAAAGTTGGTGCTGAAAGCGTTGTGCGAGCGGAGTCCAGTCCGTTCTTGCACTCTCAAGCCCTTTAAAAATTAGCCGCTCGTTTTCGCCTTCACCGATCAATCCCGCATAGCGTTTTTTTGACCCCGTTTCTGAACCTCGGATGGTTGGCATCAGAAACTTTCGGTAGTGGGTTTCGTATTCCAATTCCAGCATCGATTCCAATCGGTACTCTTCACGCAAGTGGGTCGTCCACCATTGATTGATGTGTTCAACCAGTTGTTTTCCTACGCGATCCGCTTGCTGCTGTGAATATTGACCACCTAAAGAGACAAAGGTTGAGTCGGTATCACCATAAATCACTTGATAGCCTTGCGCCTCAATTAACTTTTTAGTTTGCTTCATGATCTCGTGTCCGCGCATGGTAATACTGGACGCCAAACGAGTATCAAAAAAACGACAACCTGACGATCCAAGCACCCCGTAGAAAGAGTTCATGATGATTTTTATCGCTTGTGAAAAGGCTTTGTTATTGTTCTTTTTCGCCACATCACGCGCAGCCCATAATTTCTCGATCATTTCTGGAAGAAAATGTTTGGTACGGTGAAATTGACCACCACGAAATCCCGTTACCGCTTGGTTATCCTCTTTGCCAATCGGAATTTTTAGCCCTTCAATCAAGCCAAGTGGGTCAATTAAAAATGAACGAATGATCGAGGGATATAAGCTTTTAAAATCAAGAAGTAACACAGAGTCGTAGAGGTTGGGGATGGAGTCCATCACATAGCCTCCGGGGCTTGCGACCCAATTTTCGGAGTGTAAGTTAGGCGCGATGTAACCCGCGCGATGCAATTGAGGTAAATAGAGATTGGTAAAGGCGGCGACAGAACCGCCGACGCGATCTAGCTCCACACCCGTGAGACGGGAACGTTCAATGGCGAAATCCAGCAAATGGGTATGTTCAAAGATTTTATTCACTAACACACAATCTTGCAGGTTGTATTTCGCCAGTGAAGGTTTGTCTTTTTTAAACATACGGTTGATTTCATCCATCCGATCATGGGCGTTATGAATCGCTTTTCCTTCGCCTAAGAGCTCTCTTGATACTGATTCCAATGACCAAGAACGAAATTGGTAAGTGGCTGTTTTTAATGTATCAATTCCATCCAGCACTACTCGCCCGGGAATGGTAATAAACCCTTGCTGACTCTGGTTTGAACTACGAAAAAAACTGTGCTGTTTGCCGCGACCAATCGCAAGTTTTAACTTATGCCACTCGGCTCTTTTATGGAGTAAGCGAAAATCAAAATCAATCACGCTCCAGCCAATTACTACATCAGGGTCGAACTCAGTGAACCAATCGATGAGAGCGTTGAGCAATGCGTATTCGTCTTTCACCCATTGAATTGGGGTATCGCAAGGCTCAGGCTCACCAATCATGATTACGCGGCTGTCCATTGGGCTATCAAAACCAATCGAGTAGAGAATGCCTTTTTCAGAGCATTCTAAATCCAGCGAAACCACTTTCAGATGAGGAAGATAGTTGCCCGGTCGACATTTCGCCTGTTCTATTTTTGAATGGGAAAACGTCTGGGTAAGCCGTCCAGTGAATTCAATGCTGCCTTTAAGAAAACGCTCCATAAGAAAGCGGTCGGCAAGCTTAATATCATCTTCTAACGTCAGAATATGATGTTGCTTTAGTAGTGCCGAAAACTCAGCATGCGTTTGAATCGTTTGACAATAACAACCCGCTAGGAGGGTATGTTCAAAATCTTCCAAATCCAATGTTTTTAATTCGATAGAGAGCTGCCGCTCTAACGCTAATTTTTGCGCTTGTGGTACATCTTTCTGTGGTATGAAGAAAACGGGTTTTTCACCACGGATAATCAGTTGGGTTGGACCTTGAGGCGTACTCAACCACAACTCAATATGAGTCGAGCCATGAAGGTCTCTTGCATGGCGAGTAAGTAAAAAACCGTGTTGAATAACCAAGCGTAATAAATCCAAATAGTCGTAACCTTGGGGGAGGGCATCATATCAGAGCTACGAGGTAAATAACGAATTTCAGTGAGGTGAGTAAGCGGGCGATGGAGATGAAATAACCGTTAATTGGTATGGTGTATGCATTTTAACTTTATGATTTGTTTTGGTTTTGTATTTTTATGAGGCTGGTTGCATTTTTATGTTTAGGTTCAAATTTGTCAAAAAATCATGTAAAAGTCGTGCGGCATCTCTGCTAATATAATTAAGCTTTTGATTTGTTAATGGATTCTCATTGGATGATTAGCCGAACAAATAAGTACTTGCCAAATTTGGGGTTTGAGCACATATTCAGTGTGAGTAAAAACCAATGTTAAGTTAATTACCCGATTGTGAGTTAATTTCCAATTGTGAGCTAATTAATGTGGGCCGCGATGCTGCTATCCACGATTCAGTGGGTGCAGAGCCAATAGATGAGTGTGGAGATACAAGTTTGATAAGTGTTTTCCTTGTAGATGATCACGAGCTGGTTCGCACAGGGATACGACGTATTATTGAAGACGTCCGTGGAATGAACGTAGTAGGGGAAGCTGACAGCGGTGAAGAAGCAGTAAAATGGTGTCGCAGTAATCATGTCGACGTTGTTTTAATGGATATGAACATGCCTGGTATCGGCGGTTTGGAAGCGACAAAAAAAATTCTGCGCTTTAATCCAGATGTGAAAATCATCGTGTTAACGGTTCATACGGAAAATCCATTTCCGACCAAAGTGATGCAAGCTGGAGCCGCGGGTTATTTAACCAAAGGTGCAGGCCCAGATGAAATGGTCAACGCGATTCGCATTGTGAATAGCGGGCAGCGCTATATCTCGCCTGAAATCGCACAGCAAATGGCATTAAGCCAATTCTCGCCAGCTTCTGACAATCCATTTGCTGATCTCTCGGAAAGAGAGCTGCAGATTATGATGATGATTACCAAAGGGCAAAAAGTGACGGATATTTCCGAGCAACTTAGTCTTAGCCCCAAAACAGTAAATAGCTATCGCTATCGACTGTTTAGTAAGTTAGCGATCAGCGGTGATGTTGAACTGACCCATTTAGCTATTCGACACGGAATGTTAGACACCGAGACGCTTTAGTGACTTCTTTGTTCGACTCGGTCGCTTTTCTTAAAACCGTTACCCATCAGCCCGGCGTTTATCGAATGTATAACGCCGAGGCTGATATCATCTATGTTGGCAAAGCCAAAGACCTCAAAAAACGCCTTTCTAGTTACTTTCGAAAAACAATCGACAGTGAGAAAACGCGCGCGTTAGTCAGCCATATCGATAAAATTGATGTCACCGTTACTCACACTGAAACGGAAGCGTTGATCCTTGAACACAATTACATCAAGCAATATTTGCCTAAATACAATGTGCTGCTGCGAGATGATAAATCTTACCCGTATATTTTTATTAGTGGGCATAAGCACCCTCGTTTGTCGTTGCACCGTGGCGCGAAAAAGCGCAAAGGTGAGTATTTTGGTCCATACCCTGATTCTGGTGCGGTTCGAGAGTCGTTACACCTCATCCAAAAAATATTTCCGGTAAGACAATGTGAAGATACCGTCTATAGCAACCGGACTCGTCCTTGCCTGATGTATCAAATTGGCCGCTGCGCTGCACCTTGTGTGAGTCATATCATTGCGGATGAAGAGTATGCTGAATTGGTTAATTATGTTCGATTGTTTTTGCAAGGCAAAGATAACCAAGTACTTGAAACATTAGTGCAAAAAATGGAACAAGCCAGCCAAGCACTGCAGTTTGAAAATGCCGCTAAATTTAGAGACCAGATCCAAGCCATTCGAAGAGTCCAAGAACAACAGTTTGTTTCTGAAGAGACGATGGATGACATGGATGTATTGGGATTTGCCCAAGAAAATGGCATCGCTTGCATCCATATTTTGATGATCCGCCAAGGTAAAATATTGGGTAGTCGTAGCCATTTTCCTAAAATTCCGGCTAACACGACTCAAGAAGAGGTGTTTGATGGCTTTTTAGGACAGTATTATTTAAGTTACAATGAAGCGCGTACGATCCCAAGTCGAGTGATCTTAAATGCGGGTCTGCTAGAGGATGAAAAGCCGCTGCAAGAAGCATTACAGACCCTGGTCGGGCGTAAAGTTTCTTTCCACATCAGCCCAACAGGTGTGCGTGCTCAATATTTAAAATTGGCTAATACCAATGCATTGAGCGCAATAACGGCTAAAATTAACCATAGAATGACGATCAACCAGCGTTTTAAAGCACTTCAAGCTGTTTTAGGGTTGGATAGCATAGAGCGTATGGAGTGTTTTGATATTTCGCACACCATGGGAGAGAGCACGATCGCCTCATGCGTGGTATTTAACCAAGAAGGGCCTGTTAAACCAGAATACCGCCGTTATAACATCACGGGAATTACTGGTGGGGATGATTACGCTGCAATGGGACAAGTGTTAGATAAGCGGTATTCCAAGCAGCTTGACGTGGAAAAAATCCCCGATGTCATTTTCATTGATGGTGGTAAAGGGCAATTGAATCGAGCTTTGCAGATCATCTCTAGCCATTGGCAAGATTGGCCGAAAAGACCGGTGATGATTGGTATCGCCAAAGGCGTTACCCGCAAACCGGGGCTAGAAACGTTGATTACAACCGATGGCGATGAATTTAACCTGCCAAGTGATGCGCCAGCTTTGCATTTGATTCAGCATATTCGCGATGAAAGTCATAATCACGCCATTGCTGGGCATAGAGCCAAACGAGGTAAAACACGGCGTACCAGTACATTGGAAGGCATAGAAGGGGTTGGGCCTAAACGCCGGCAAGCACTGCTGAAATATATGGGAGGGCTGCAAGAGCTAAAAAGAGCCACTGTTGAAGAAATCGCCAAAGTGCCCGGTATTAGCCATTCTTTAGCTGAAAACATTTATCAAGCATTGAAACAATAAGAAAAATAACGCAACATAACCGCGCAATCGATAAGAGCCTATAAATATGCGTTTGAATATTCCTAATATTTTGTCTTTATTACGACTTTTCCTTATCCCAGTATTTGTCGTTGTTTTCTATCTGCCTTACGGCTGGGGCCCTTTTGCTGCGGCAATGGTGTTTTGGGTAGCGGGTTTTACCGATTGGTTAGATGGTATGCTTGCGCGAAAACTTGGGCAAACCTCTCGCTTTGGTGCTTTTATCGACCCAGTAGCGGATAAAGTGCTCGTTGCGACGGCTCTTATCTTGATCACCGACCATTACCACAGTCTCTGGATAACGATTCCAGCCGTGACAATGATTGCCCGTGAAATCATCATTTCTGCGTTGCGAGAATGGATGGCGGAAATTGGTAAAAGAGCCAGTGTGGCCGTTTCATGGGTTGGGAAGGTTAAGACGCTCACCCAAATGTTTGCATTGTGGGTACTGATTTGGCGTCATGATGATTGGATGGTGTGGGTCGGCTATGCAGCGTTATACATTGCAACCATTTTGACCTATTGGTCAATGGTTCAATACTTGGCGGCAGCTAAAGACGACCTCCTCAATGCAGAACATCATTAAGAAACGGGCTTAGGCCCGTTTTTTGTTCCTCCAATTTCTACAATCCCTTTCACAACATGCATTATTGCTTCAGTTAAAGCACAGTTATCTCGTGTAAAAGGTGGTGAATTTTGCTATCAAATTAACCAAATCTGTCCTTTTTGAATGCAAAATAGCCAAACGGTTTAAAAACTAAAAAAATAATATTGACTCATCGAATCGAATGCGTAGAATGCATCCCGTACTTGAGAGGAACGGAAGAAACAACCCAACCCCTTGATGTTACAGGGGCGCGTTGGCAGAGGGGCTATGCAGCGGATTGCAAATCCGTGGACCTCGGTTCGACTCCGGGACGCGCCTCCATTGCGACACTAGCTCAGTTGGTAGAGCGCAACCTTGCCAAGGTTGAGGTCACGAGTTCGAACCTCGTGTGTCGCTCCAAATTTTGAGGTGTTGAACTTAACGTTCAGTATCTAAAGATGGTGTTACTAAATTTTGTAAACAGCATCGCAATGCAGAATTGCGTGCCCTGGTGGTGAAATTGGTAGACACAAGGGATTTAAAATCCCTCGACTTTCGAGTCGTGCCGGTTCAAGTCCGGCCCGGGGCACCATCTTTTTACTGCTTATGCAGTATGCGACACTAGCTCAGTTGGTAGAGCGCAACCTTGCCAAGGTTGAGGTCACGAGTTCGAACCTCGTGTGTCGCTCCAAATTAAAGCCCTAGCAGAAATGCTGGGGCTTTTTCATCTCTGTCTCACAGCCAGTTTACAACCAACGATATCGTTTTAGAGCAACCTTGCTAAGGTTGAGGTCTCAAAAGAAAGCGAACCTCGCGTGTCGCTCCAAATCGCCGCCCTAGCGGAAACTGGGTAACCCCCCTACGTTCACTATATTCGTTGACGGTTTCGGACGTGAAATTGAAATATTTTAAGCAAAGCCATCACCATCGAATAGCAGTGCTTCAATTTATGGTCAAATCTCGCATCGTTTTTACTCTCCATCCCCAATTCTAGAATGTTAATAATTTGATAAAGCAACCTTTATCTTGAGTTGTTATTATTTTGTGATGTGAAATTTCGGCCTACTTCACATAATTTTCGTGCCAACATTTAATTTATGGTGTGAATTATTTGCAAAAGCGTGATTTATATAAACTTATCAATAACCCATTCATGGGAACGATTCCCAATGTGACATTGATCTATTTTTACATTGATTCGGTGAATGTAAACTCCATCCCCGTCAGCAACGTTAAGGGAATACATAAGCAGTGGTTGCTGAGTAATAAAGAGATTGAGTTATTCATGATTACCAAAGTAGCGTGCTACTTCCCCCGGTGAATCTGAATTTAACTCATTAATTTTATTACCTATATCTCAGGATGAGATTCAAGGTGTCAAGCACCAACATAATGATAATGATGACCATAAGGTCGATGGAGTATAAAAAATGAATTTTGCTACCTCTGGTAAACTTTCTCTTGTCGCAATTCTAATTTCAGCCGCACTACAAGCAAACGCAGGTATCAGTGTTGAAGGTGAACAAGGTGTTTTCTCAATCGGCGGTGATGTTGAGTTCGATATCAACCTTCGTGATAAAAATGCCACTGATAAGCAAGAGCTAAATCAAGACGGTCGTCTTTTGGTTCAAATCGCTGGTGAGCGCAGTGTGAGTGGTGACCGTTATATTAAAGCACAAGCACAACCTTTACTTAAAACAACGGGTGATGTTGAGCTTGATGATGCGTGGATTGCATTTGGTCAAGCAAATAACTGGGAATTGAGAGTAGGTCGTTATGAAGCATTTGATCTATTCCCTGTTGGTCAAGATACTATGCTTGAATACGCAACAGCAGAACCGTATCGAGCGAATGCGGCTCGTGGTCGTGGCGATAACGGCCAAGTCGGTTTTAGTAAGACAGCGGATAATCTTTACTTTGAACTCTCTACCAAATTTGAGAAGAATGCGACTACAGCGGATAAAAATGCTGTGTTCGTACGCCCAGTTGTTGCGTACCAAATCGTTGACTCAGTTCGTGTTGCTGCTGGTTTAGAAGCCAATCTGACTGCAGATGATAAAGATGCTGCGAATGATTTCCTTGGTTATGGCGCGACAGTTAACTATTCTGCTAACGATCTTTCTATCAACGTGAACTATGCGTTCCGTGATTTCGACAAAACTAAACAAGAAGATACGACCATCGGTGCTAACTTACTGTTTAAAGGCTTTGGTCTAGGTCATGTCTATGGTGATGTTGATAAAGGTACTAGCGAGAAGGTAAATACCACTTATGCTTCTTACCAATTTGCTAATGTGATGGATGTGGAAGATTTCTCTGTTTATCTAGGTACTTACTACTCGAAAGTAGACGACACAGAAAATAAAGATCTAGGTATGCGTATCCGTCTAAAATACTTCTTCTAAGTTTTAAAACTTAAGCATTAAATCTCAACTGCTTTTGATGCCTACCGTTCGGTAGGCATTTTTTGTATAAGCAGATGCGATGATTTACAGCTGTTTAAGCATCCACACATCGCAGCCGTTGTGCTCAGTGCCGTCCATTGGTCGATCCAAATGTATAAATCCGAGTTTTTCATATAACTGAATGGCGGATGTCATACTAGATAACGTATCCAAATAGCAAGATTGATAACCTGCATTTTGAGCAAACGATAGGCATGCTTCACTGAGCATTTTTCCCAGCCCGCAACCGCGACTTTCTGGTAATAAGAAGAGTTTTTTTAGCTCACAGATCCGTTGGCTATGATGAAAGGCTGCAATACCTGCTCCACCGACAATGATGCCGTCACGTTTGGCTACCAGATAAAGGCTGCTGCTCTCTTGCGTGTAATGTTGACTCATGTTTTCCACTTCAGCATCAGATGGGCCAAAACCCTCACCGATGGCTCCAAATTCAGCACCTACAGATTGGATAATTTTACAAATGTTCGGATCATCTTGTGGTTTGATTGGTGTTATCGTGATGTTCATCGTTTATTCTTAAAAATAGTCATGTTTTTATTATTGTTTGGGGAGAGGGAGGTAATATCAAGAGAGCGGCAAAAATAATGCCGTTTTTTTGTTCAAGAGCAAGCGTCAGTATCATTTCAATTTGGCTTTAGAGGTGGCTTTCGATACTATGTGCAGCTATCTGAAAAATACAAAAACATCCTATATGGACACTACCTACAGGTAGATGAGGAAACGATGCAACATCTAGAAGAGATTATTGCTAATGCGACCGCAGCGATTAATGCTGCCGATTCGCTAGTCGCACTTGATGAAGTGCGTGTTCAGTACTTGGGTAAAAAAGGTGAGTTAACCACTCAGCTACAGAGCCTAGGTAAATTGCCACCCGAAGAACGTCGCGCTGCAGGTCAAGAGATCAACGTTGCGAAAGAGACAGTGCAACACGCCATTGCTACGCGTAAAGATGCTTTGCAGCGAGCAGAGTTAGAAGCCAAACTAGCGGCTGAAATGATTGACGTTACTTTGCCTGGACGCCGTATTGAAAATGGTGGCTTACATCCAGTGACTCGCACAGTTGAACGCATTGAGCAGTTCTTTGGTGAGCTTGGTTTTCATGTTGAATCTGGCCCTGAAATTGAAGACGCCTTCCACAACTTTGATGCGTTGAATATCGCTGCCGATCACCCAGCACGTACTGATCACGATACCTTCTTCTTTAATCCAGATTTAATGTTGCGTACCCACACGTCAGGTGTGCAAATTCGCACTATGGAAAATGGTCAACCGCCGTTTCGTTTTATTGCGCCGGGCCGTGTATATCGTAATGACTACGACCAAACACACACACCAATGTTCCACCAAGTTGAAGGAATGTTGGTTGATGAGCACGTCAATTTTGCTCAGCTTAAAGGTATTTTGAACGATTTCTTATGTAACTTCTTTGAAGAAGAAGTTGAAGTGCGTTTCCGTCCTTCTTATTTCCCATTTACAGAACCTTCTGCGGAAGTGGATGTGAAGGGTAAAAATGGTAAATGGCTTGAAGTTCTAGGCTGTGGCATGGTTCACCCGAACGTTTTGCGCAGTGTTGGTATTGACCCTGAAAAATATTCTGGCTTTGCATTTGGTATGGGTGTTGAGCGTTTAACGATGCTTCGTTATGGCGTCAACGACCTACGCGCGTTCTTTGAGAACGATCTGCGCTTCCTCAAACAATTCAAGTAATTCAAGGGTAAACACAATGAAATTCAGCGAATCATGGCTTCGTGAGTGGGTTAACCCTGCGGTTACGACTGACGAACTTACACATCAAATTACAATGGCAGGCTTGGAAGTCGATGACGTTCTTGTTGTCGCCGGTGAATTTACTGGCGTCAAAGTGGGTCACGTTGTGGAATGTGGTCAACATCCAGATGCCGACAAACTGCGTGTAACGAAAGTTGACGTGGGTGAAGAAGAACTGCTTGATATCGTTTGTGGTGCAGCAAACTGCCGCCAAGGCTTAAAAGTGGTGGTAGCGACTGTTGGTGCGGTACTTCCTGGCGATTTCAAGATTAAAAAAGCAAAATTACGTGGTCAGCCTTCTCACGGCATGCTTTGTTCATTCAGTGAGCTAGGGATTGATGTTGAATCCGCTGGCATTATGGAGCTTGCAGAAGATGCCATCGTTGGTACTGATTTCCGCGAATTCCTAAGCTTAGATGATGTGACTATTGATGTCGATTTGACCGCGAACCGCGCAGATTGCTTTAGTATTCGTGGCCTTGCTCGTGAAGTAGGTGTATTGAACCGCATTGATGTCACTGAGCCATCGGTCATCGCTATTCCTACTTCAATTGAAGATAAAGTCTCTATTGAAGTGAAAGCACCGGCCGCTTGTCCGCGTTATCTTGGTCGCGTGGTTAAAAACATTAATCTTCAAGCCCAAACACCGCTTTGGATGCAAGAGAAGTTACGCCGTTGTGGTCTACGTTCAATTGATCCAGTGGTTGATATCACTAACTATATCTTGCTTGAACAAGGCCAACCGATGCATGCCTTTGATCTTGCCAAGATCGAAGGCGGTATTGTTGTTCGTATGGCCGAGCAGGATGAAAAACTTACGCTACTCGATGGTACAGAAGCTAAGTTGAATGTTGATACGCTGGTTGTTGCCGATCACAATAAAGCATTAGCCATTGCGGGCATTTTTGGTGGTGAAGGTTCAGGCGTTAGCTCAGAAACCCAAGATGTACTGCTTGAGTGTGCTTTCTTTGCACCAGACCATATCCGCGGTCGTGCTCGTAGCTATGGCCTACATACTGATTCATCCATGCGTTTTGAGCGCGGTGTTGACTACGCGTTACAAGTCAGTGCGATGGAACGAGCGACTCAGCTGCTGGTTGATATTTGTGGCGGTGAAGTTGCACCTGTGGTTAGTGTTGAGTCTGAAACGGAGTTACCTAAACCAAATCAAGTCACACTTCGTCGCACTAAACTGGACAGTTTGCTTGGTCATCACATTGCGGATGCTGATGTGGTTGAAATCCTAAAACGTTTAGGTATGAGTGTTGAGAGTCGCGCAGACAGTTGGGTCGCTACCGCGCCAACGTGGCGTTTTGATATCGCGATTGAGCAAGACTTGATTGAGGAAATTGGCCGTATTTACGGTTACAACAATATCCCTAATCAAGCTCCCGTTGCAGCATTGAGCATGAATGACCACCAAGAAGCAAACTTGCCACTTAAGCGTGTTCGTCATTTGTTAGTTGACCGTGGTTACCATGAAGCGATCACCTACAGCTTCGTTGAGCCAGAGCAGCAGAAACTGATTGTTCCAGATGTTGAACCACTCATTCTGCCTAATCCTATTTCTGCTGATATGTCAGCGATGCGTTTGGGCTTGATCCAAGGTCTATTAAATACCGTGGTTCATAACCAGAAACGCCAGCAGCCACGCGTTCGTTTATTTGAATATGGTTTACGTTTTATTCCTGATGCTTCAGCAGAGAACGGTATGCGCCAAGAGCCTATGCTCGCGGGTGTAATATCCGGTACTCGTGGTGAAGAGCACTGGAACATGGACACCGTAACGGTAGATTTCTTCGATCTAAAAGGTGACTTGGAAGCCATTCTTGATTTAACCGCCAACGGAAAAGCTTACAATTTTACTTCTGTTGCACACCCAGCGCTGCACCCTGGGCAATCGGCCGCCATCGTTGTCGATGGTGAGATTATTGGGGTGATAGGCACTGTTCATCCAGAGCTTGAGCGTAAGTTTGGCTTGAATGGCCGCACCATCGTATTTGAACTTGAATGGTCAGCGGTGAACACCCGTGTAATTCCAGAAGCTGCATCACTGTCTAAGTTCCCAGCGAACCGCCGTGATATAGCACTGGTTGTTGATGGCGCCATTGCTTCAGGTGATATTGTCGATGCATGTCGTAACGCTGGTGGTGAGCTTCTAAAAGAGGCGAAGCTGTTTGACGTTTATGTAGGCAAAGGGGTTGAAGAGGGCAAGAAGAGTTTAGCGATTGCATTGATGCTTCAATCGACTGAACGTACTTTAGAAGAAGCCGATATTGCAAGCGCTGTTGAATCGATTGTGACTTCAGTAGCAGCACAGTTTGGTGCAGCCCTGCGCGACTAATTCAGAAAGTAGCCTAAGTATATTTGAGCAGGCTCAAGTTGGGCCTGCTTTTTTATATGCAATTTAGTGACAAGTTAGTGTTAAACAAGTCTATGATTTAACAGGTTATAAATTTTTTTATCAGAAATCGATATCCATTCAAAATAGTATGAAATTCTAAAAATGTTGGCCGTTATAATATAACTAACTAAATTGTCAGTGTTTTTTCTCAATCTTCGACGTCTAATTGTATAAATGCAGCCAGTATATGCGCTTATTTTGATGAAACTATTAATATTGTTGCGAATAAAAAAGTTGGCGAAAATCAGAAGCTTGGCATACACTTTTCAGGTAAAGCCGATATCTTATTGATTGGCTAAGCGAAAATGCTTTGGCGCTGCTTAGAAGCAGCAAGGTTTAACATAGCTTTGAGGGAAGTTTTATGGCGCTCACAAAGGCCGAATTGGCTGAAAACCTGTTTGAAAAGCTTGGATACAGTAAACGGGATGCCAAGGAAACGGTTGAAGTGTTTTTCGAAGAGATTCGCAAGGCGCTTGAAAGTGGCGAACAGGTAAAACTATCTGGTTTTGGTAATTTTGATCTACGAGACAAAAACGAGCGTCCGGGTCGAAACCCAAAAACAGGTGAGGATATTCCTATCTCCGCTCGACGTGTCGTAACGTTCCGCCCAGGGCAGAAATTAAAAGCCCGAGTCGAGAACATTAATGTCGAAAAATAGACCGAGCAATAGACCACGCTATGCGTGGTCTTTTTTTTTCTGTTTATGGTGAGTTAAGGGTTCTGAACGTATTAGGCTGCTTGAATATGAGTGGTGATATACGGCTGCCAGGCGTTTTGGTAGAGCTCGATAGATTGGCGACGAAACTGGTTAATTTGCGCCTTTTCAATATCATGTAACGCTCGCTTCTCTAATGCGGCGACACGTTCAAACTTCTGGATCTGTTCATAGAAACGATGCTCGGGGCCATTTTTCACATCGGCAATGGCTTTAAGATGTAATTGTACTTCTGCAATGACATTGGTTTTAGGAAGTTGAACCAGTAAGTTTAAATCGCGATAGCCCGATGCGGCAGGCGATTTAAAGCGGTTCTTTACTTTTACGATACTGGCTTCTCGGCTTAATACCTCATAAGCCTCGACTAAGCTTGGTACATCATTTGCCACCAGGGTTGTTCTGGCTAAATCTGTGATCCTATCAGCTCGCCCACCTAATTCATGTTCTATTTTACTTAATGCTCGGTCACGTGATTTCACGCCAGAAAAGTGAGCCTCTGTTGATGTCAGTAAAGCAGTACTTCTGCACAATGTTTCAAGTTCACGTTGAGCTTGATGAGCTTTACTGTAGAGAATTTCAAAATCGTTGTAGGGTTGCAAAGGCTGGTTGTTGGTGGACTGGATGCCATATAAACCGCTTAAACTATGCTTGAACAGTTTAGATGAGAGTTGATTTTTCGATTCACCAACTTTGGCATCACTTTCTGAATTGAACGGAACGGCTGCAAAGGCAGGGGCTCTGCTTAGTACTAAAAGCATCAGTGCCGTAGTACGTAAAAATAGGCTCATTCATTCTCCTTAACTTAGTCTAGGTAAAAGGTGAAACCAAAATAGACCTAAACACGTGATAACCAGAGTCGCTTGCTATGAGATCTTGGGATGAACAAAGTCAACTCAATAGCTCGTGGAACAATTAATCCATAATTTTGCGCTTTATCACAGGTCTTATCTTCAGACGCCTCGCTAGGCTATCTGTTCAATTTGATGTGTTACCAAGTGTATCTAATGAGGATGAACCAAATATGAACATCTTTATCTGTCTTTGTGCTGTTTGTTTAACCCGTTGGGGATTCACTTATTAGTCAGTAGCATGTACTTTGTCTGGCTGTAGATTTTAATCGTAGAGTACGAAGATAATGAAAGATCCCGAGTTTTGGCACAAGAAATGGGCCTCCAACCAAATAGGATTTCACTTAGAAGATGTGAACCCATTGTTGATCGAATATTGGCCTCAACTCTCACCTCAACGAAATGAAAGTGTATTTGTACCATTGTGCGGAAAAAGTGAAGATTTGATATGGCTCGCTTCCCAGCATGAACAGGTTCAGGGTGTAGAGCTGAGTGAAATTGCCGTTCGTTCCTTTTTTGCCGAGCATTTTTATACGCCAACGGTCACTCGCTTAAATGGAGCGCATGAACTGTATCAGTTTGATGAACTGATGATTTATACCGGAGATGTCTTTAGTGCGCCGCTAAAAGCGGTTGAGCTTATCTACGATCGAGCGGCGTTAGTTGCGCTGCCCCCTGAAATGCGAAAGGAGTACGTTACTCGCTTGCTTTCACTGTTAAAAGAGGGTGGAAGGGTGCTGCTTGTGACACTGGATTACGTTCAAAGTGAAATGATGGGCCCTCCATTCTGTGTCGCCAAAAATGAAGTTGAGTCGTTATTCACTGACTGCAAAGTGACGTGTCTGTTTCGTGACGATGCTGATGAAAATCACCCTAAGATCAGTCAACGAGGATTAAGCCGTTTTGCTGAAGTCGTGTGGTTAATTGAGAAGTAACAGACTATGCTTAAATCGTTTATTTATACATCCTAGACAACAATAAATAGGTAGGTTTTAGGCGTTTGATGAGAGCAAGCCATTACGTCTATATCAGCCGCTCTAATACTAAGGAAAAACTATGGGTTTGTTTAGTCGGAAGCCAAACAGCAATCAACAGTCTAAAAAGAGCAGTGATGAACTGGTGGTTGATTCAATAAAACGCACGATGGCTTATATTGAGTTTGATCCACAAGGACATATTCTGACTGCCAGCTCCTCATTCTTACAAGTGTTGGGTTATTCATTATCGGAAGTGGTGGGCCAGCATCATCGAATGTTCTGTGAAAGTGAATTTGTTAATGCGCCTCAATATAGTCAACTTTGGCAAAATTTAGCGCAAGGTAAACCTCATGCGGGTACGTTTTGCCGTTTAACTAAAAGCCATAATAAAGTCTGGATTGAAGCTACGTACATCCCAGTAAAAGATGAGCAAGGAAAAGTGGTTAAGGTGGTGAAGATTGCCAGTGATGTCACTGCTGCAAAAGAGAAATTGGATAGGCAAGTGGCCGTATTTGAAGCTGTCGATAAGTCAATGGCTGTGATTTCTTTCACTCCCGATGGGACGGTTGTGGAGGCGAATCCAAACTTTCTGTCCTGTGTTGGGTACAAATTACAAGAAATCGTTGGTAAACCACATCGCCTATTCTGTGACGATGAGTTTTATAGAAAGAACCCGAATTTTTGGGCGTCGCTTGCTAGCGGCCATTTTAAAACGGGATTATTTAAACGTTTTACAAAACATGGTGATGAAATTTGGTTAGAAGCGACTTATAACCCCATCTTTAACGAAAAGCATAAAGTGATTGGTGTGACTAAGTTTGCAACTGATGTCACGCAACGAGTACTGCAAGCTCGGGCGATTAAAGATGCAGCAGAAGTGGCGCATCACACCTCACAAGAAACGGTACATATTGCTCAACTTGGGACGGGAACGCTAGCCGAAGCCGCCTCCATTGCTAAAGAGATTGATAACGCGATCACTAAGGCGAATACATCGATGACGCAACTGGCCAACCAGTCGCAGCAAATCACCAAAATTGTAACCACCATTACAGGCATAGCAGAACAGACTAATTTGCTGGCGCTCAATGCCGCTATCGAGGCTGCGCGTGCTGGGGAGTATGGCCGGGGTTTTGCTGTGGTTGCTGATGAGGTGCGCTCATTAGCCTCCAATACCACCAAAGCGACCGATGAAATTGGTAATATTGTTAAGCTCAATAGCGAACTGACCAACAGCTCGACATCGATGATGGGGGCAATTCAAGGCCAAGTCACGGCATGTAACAGCAAACTGGAAGAGACGCAAAAGCTGATTGATGAAATGAGAAAAGCCGCGGACAGTGTGGTTAGCACGGTCAGTGAACTGATTAAAGAGTAAGGCTCTGCAGCGAGTATTGTTGGTGAAGAAAATGAAAGCGAGCCTAGTGGCTCGCTTTGCGTTTTTACAGAATCACTTGCACGCTTTTGGCACATTGAATTGCGTTGTGCAAAGCCTGTTTGAGTTCTTTATCTTTCGCCAGAGCAACCCCAAGTCGACGGCGTCCATCAATGTCTGGTTTACCAAACAGACGAAGTTGAGTGTGTGGGATAGACAGTGCTTCATTTATTCCATCAAATCTAAGGTTAGTGGAGGTGCCTTGACCTAAAATAACCGCAGATGCCGATGGCCCATATTGGGTAATACTGTTGATTGGCATACCCGTGAACGCGCGCACGTGTAACGCAAATTCAGACAGCTCTTGCGAAATGAGGGTGACCATTCCCGTATCATGTGGGCGAGGGGACACTTCATTGAAGATAACATTATCGCCTTTGACAAACAGTTCAACACCAAATAAGCCGTAACCACCGAGTGCATTAACCACTTGTTCTGCTACATATTCAGCGGCTTTAATTGCGTTAGCCGACATCACTTGTGGTTGCCATGATTCGCGATAATCCCCTTCCTCTTGTCGATGGCCAATGGGAGCGCAGAAATGGACACCATCCACTGCTCGAATCGTCAAGAGAGTAATTTCGTAATCGAAATCGATAAATCCTTCGACGATCACTCTCCCAGCTCCACTGCGGCCACCTTCTTGAGCGTATGCCCAAGCGCGGCTAATATCCTCTTGCGTCTTAATCACACTTTGGCCTTTACCTGATGAACTCATCACCGGCTTAACTACGCAAGGCATACCGACATGCTCAATCGCCAGTACAAAATCATTATAGTCATCAGCAAACTGATAAGGAGAGGTAGGTAAGGCAAGAGTTTCTGCGGCTAAACGGCGAATGCCTTCACGGTTCATCGTCAATTGAGTGGCCGTTGCCGTGGGGACAACGTTTAAGCCTTGCGCTTCCAGTTCAACCAGCTTGTGAGTGGCAATTGCTTCAATTTCTGGCACCACGTAGTCTGGTTTTTCGAGTTCGATAATGGCTTGTAGCGCATCGCCATCGAGCATATCCAATACGTGGCTACGATGCGCCACCTGCATTGCTGGAGCGTTGGCGTAGTGATCACAGGCAATCACTTCTAAACCAAGGCGTTGGCATTCAATTGCCACCTCTTTGCCCAATTCTCCGGAACCAAGCAGTAAAACGCGGGTGGCATTTTCACGTGTAGCAGTACCAAACATAGTGAATCCTTACATTCAAGCAATAGGTAATAGCGAAAACAGCCAAAATCATACTAAAATTAAGAATAAAAGCAAACGTTTGCCTTTATGATGAGAGACGAGTGATTTTCTGTTCGTGCTGTCGATAGAGTGGTTTGTGTAATACGCAGTAAACGAACTCATATCTGTACAAAATTAAGGCTGAAATAGCAATTAATGTGCAGTAAACAGCATTCGAGAAACTGCGTTAAGAATATGAAGTAATTTCAGTCTAAAGTTTATGTGGGATTGACTAAGAAAAAGATACCTATGGCTATGAAAACTTTCTTACGTTTGCGTTTTATTACTCTACACACGAAAACTGCTCTGTTGTTTTCTGTCGGGTTGGTTGGGATCATTCTTAGCAGCTTATTTATTACTCGCCATTTTTTTTTATATAGTTTGAATGAGCTTGAATCAATTGAGATTCATCGAGATAGCAATCAAGCTCAGTCGGTCATTCAAGATCTTTTAGTACAGCAAGAAAAGCGTTCTTATGATTGGGCTTATTGGGATGAAACTTATCTGTTGCTGTTGAATGGCGACACTCAATTTGCTGAGCGCAACTTGTATCCTGATTCCCTCGATACTTTAGGTTTAGACGTTTTGGCTTTCATCACCGAATCCTCGCAATTGGTTGAATATTTATGTCGGGATATTGAACCTGGCACAAACTGTTCGTTAGTGGAACAGTTGATACGCTCACAAGGTGTGAGCGACCATTTAATTCAGATGCATCACACACTTGATGAGGATAAAACTAGCCGCTCTGGCCTCATCCGTGTGGAAAATAGTGTGTGGGTGGTGAGCCTAACTCCGGTGCGTAACAGTGAAGGTACGGCTGGTGTTGTGGGGTGGATGCTATGGGGACAGCACTTAACCCGTCGTTTCCCTTCTCAGTATCAGAACCTACTAACCGCTAAAAATGACATTGTAGTTACCGATGTTCCTGTGATTTTACCTGTTAGTCATAATCAAGAGGGTATTGAAAGAGATCAAAATAATATCACGCATTACACCTTACTCAGTGATATGACAGGGCAACCTATTGGTTATCTAAAAACCTGTGCTCAGCGGCTTTACTATCAAAAAGGGAACGAAACTTTTTATTATTTGATTTTGACGATCATCATTGCGGCCGGCTTTGTCGCCGTGGCTACTTTTGCTCTGTTTCGCAGCAAGGTAGCCAAACGGTTTGAGAATTTTGAGCGTGGAATCAATCAGCTGATTGAAGAGAGTGCATTCTCTTCACAATCGAGTGATAAACAAGATGAGTTTGAACGAATTACTGAACTTGTCCGTTCACTTGCTGCCTCATCCTCCTTGGCGGAAGATAGGCTTAAAGAGACGTTACAGAAATTTGATGCACTCTATCAAAGCCAAAATCTCGGAATGTTGCTGGTGGTTGATCGCTTCATTGTCGATGTGAACCAAGCCTTGTTGGATATGCTTTCTTATTCTAGAGATGAGTTGGTTGGAAAGGTTTTAGATGAGTTTTGTATTATACAAAATGATGTGGTGTGCAGCAGTGAATTACTCTACCAAAATATAGAACAAGGGATGCGTGAATTTGAGGGACATGTTGTTACAAAGAGTCAGCAGCGTTTAGAGTGTCTTATCGAAGCTACATTGATAGAACAACGTGGGCATCGCTCTATCATGCTATCGATTACTGATATCAGCGAGCAAAAGCAGCAAGAGCAGCTTATTTACGACCTTACCCATTGTGACCCAGTTTCAGGTTTACTTAATCGTCCAACGATGATGAGCCAAGTGCAGCCTTTGATTGACAATCCGACTGAATGTGGTGGGTTTTCCGTGCTCTACCTACGGGTTAAAAGACTAAAAGAAATTTCAGAAGTGTACGGACACAGTGCTTACGATATGGCCGTTAAACATTTTTCGGCTACGCTTAGAAACCGTTTCAATACGTCCATAATGGGACGAATTAGTGAATATGAATTTATGGTGTGTGAGTTGGGTAACGGGGCAACCTCTTTTTTGATTCACAGAGGCACTAAGCTTATCGATAGTTACAAGAGGAAGACTGACATTGGCGGCTTGGAACTCGATTTGAGTGTGGAAGGCGCTGTGATTGATTCACAATTGCCGATCGATTCTTTTGAAACTTTGGTTCAAAGTGGTTTTTATGCCATTCAACAAACAGAGAAAGCTGGAGCCAGCCTGGTTGTTTCAGTGACACAAGAATTGTTTGTTCATGCCCAGAAGTCGTTAGCGATCAATCGAGATCTTATCTCTGCCGTGAAAGATGGTCATATTATTGCTTACTATCAGCCGATTGTTCGTGCAGACAGTGCTGAAATCATTGGCTTTGAAGCTCTAGCTCGCTGGAAGCACCCTCAACTTGGTATGGTTTCGCCAGCCGTATTTATCCCTTTGGCTGAGCAACGTAAAGTGATCATTGAATTGGGAGAGCAGATACTAGGCCAAGCCTGCCAATTTATTAACGAACTGCAAACGCGGTCGCAATTTTCGTTGGGTAAACGGCTAAGTATTCACGTCAATCTTTCTAGCCCGCATTTCTACAGTAAAAAATTGGTCGGGTACTTATCAGTATTGATTGAAAAATATCAAATTGAACCGGGACAATTAGTGCTCGAATTGACGGAAAGTATGTTGTTGGGGGCTGAAGAAGAGACGATCAAACGCATGGATGCGATAAAAAAACTCGGTATACAGTTGGCGCTTGATGATTTTGGTACGGGGTATTCCTCGTTTAGTACATTGTGTGATTTTCCATTAGATATAGTGAAGTTAGACCAGTCTTATATTTCCACATTGGAATCCAATGACAAAGCCAAAACCTTGGTGCGCAGTATTATCAATATGTCGCAAGAGCTAGGCTTAACTACCGTGGCTGAAGGGGTTGAAACTGCTTCGCAACTGCGCAAACTCAAAGTCTGGAATATTGATGAGATCCAAGGCTTCTATTTTTACAAGCCGATGAGTAAACAAGAGGTGTTCGATAATTTGTTGGGCGGAAAGGATATGCGGTAAAACCTGCACCATCAAAAGGAAAAAATCCCCATGCGTTGGGGATTTTTCACTAGAGCGCCTAAACCACAAGATAGGAAAGAGGAATGTCTGGGTTAATTACTTCCAAGGTGGCTTGAGTATCGGCTAAATGGCTAATACTGCCATCAGACATCTCAACTAATGCGGCTGCGACAATATTATCAAAGCGTTGGCCATCCATCATTAACTGAACAAGAGCAACTTGCAATGGTGGTAAGCTTGGGTTGAATGCGGCATTTTCAGCATACGCACCGACGTAGGTTTTACCATTCTCAACTTGCAGGGCAACACCACTGAGATTGTTGGTATAGGGTGCGTAACTGTGGTTTAGGCCATTAAGGGCTAAGCCAATGAGTGGGTCATCTTCGCTAGTTGTTTTGCCGTGGTTAGCGTCTGCCATTAGACCAGAATCAACACCTAAATCAGCAGGACCAAATGATTCAGGTAGGTACTCTTGCAGTGACTTCTCATCACGCTGTGGTAGCTGAATGACAAGCGAGTCTGCGGTCGTAAGCTCATTCATAAACTGACGGCAGTGCCCACAAGGGCTGAAGTTGATGGTAATGTCAGCAACGCCTTGTTCACCTTTCATCCACGCATGGCTGATGGCACATTGCTCGGCGTGTACGGTTTGGCCTAATTGTGCACCGGAAAACTCCATATTCGCGCCAAAGTACAAACGGCCCGATAAACCTCTGACGATGGCTCCCACGTAAAAGTTTGAAAGCGGTACATAAGCATAGGCGGCCGCAAAAGGCAGCAGTGCAACGCGCAATTCCGCATCGTCTAAGCCAGAAAGAGAAAGCAGTTGGTTGAACTGTTCTGGTGATAGGGTTGCGTCAAAATCATCGCACAGCAGAATGGGCGACAAAAATTCTGCAACGGTTTTTGGCGTATCAGCTAGCGCCTGTTCAATACGGCTTTTCATAATGAGTCCTTATCTATGTATTGACGAATATTCTAGGCGAAGAATGAAATTTTACTGAGATTTAAGTCACGTAATGCAATGTAACGTAATTTTGGTTTTCACATTTAGAGTGAGGTCACACATGAAATCGATTACAGTCAGCCTTAGAGTGAGACACGTCTACAATCAAAATCCATGAGTAGACGTATCTTTGATTTCTGTTGGCACTCTATAGCGTGGACAACCACATTGAAAAAGCAAAAAAACTTGGAGCAAGTATCGATGTGATTACGCCGCACACGACTAATGCAAGTGAACTAAATGCTGCGTCACGTGGATCTTTTTCAGCGCAGGTTGCTGTGCCCAGCGCATGAGATACGGTGCCCATGGTTAAGCCTTTAGCAATGGGATGCGTAATGTTGAGAAGGTTATAGATAGGGTAGGCGAGAATCGCGCCAAACAGCCCTACAATGACCACTAAAACGGCGGCAATGGCTGGCTCCCCACCGAGGTTACTGGAAACTTCCATCGCAATCGGTGTGGTAACTGATTTACCCAGTAGGCTGGCGATTAAATGTATATCCGTTTGAAGATAAACAGCAATTAAGCTGGCTGTGAGCATTGACATAGCACTGCCCACCCCGCAGGCGAGGGCAATGATGCGCCAATTTGAGCGGATCTGAGGCAGTTGTTCATAGAGAGGATAAGCCAGCGCCACCACGGCCGGTTGCAACAGAAAGCTCAGCCACTGGTTATCAGCATAGTAACTGGCATAAGGGATGTTAAAAAATAGCAAGATAGGAATGATGATCACAAGGCTGAGCAGTAACGGATTCATTATGGCCGTTTTGCATTTTTTACTGATCCAACGTGTCAGGAAAAAGACCGCAATCGTGAGCAATAACCACATCACTTATTCCCCTTTTTCAAAAAACGATCCAGCCCTAAACCCAGACAAACTAATACGATCAGCGTACCGCCCACCGCGCTAGCAAGAATCGGTATGGCGTTACTCATCAATAAATCAAAATGCTCGATTAATCCGACACTGATAGGGACAAATAAAATGACCATATAACGGATAAAAAGACTGGCACTGGGTTTTACCCATTCGACAGGCACGAGCCCACTTGCCAATAAACTAAACAGAATTAGCATTCCGATAATACTGCCCGGAATGGTGATGCCAAGCCAATGTTGAAGATTGATACCTGCCATCAGGCAAAGGAAAATCAGCCCCATAGAGACCAAATATTTTGCAATGGTATTCACAATAAAAGTCGGTGCCTTGTTGTGCCTAAACTATTTTCGGAAATGGAATCGCAGCGTGTTGGTTTGAAACCTGACAGCGCGAAAACCTCGTACATTAACTCGCGATGTCTTCCACATAACGGTAAACGGATTTTAAAATAGCCATTTTCTTTTCGTCACTGCTGTGGGTGTGAACTAAGTTCTCTAAATTGAGCATGTACTCTTCAAGGTGGCTTTCGAAATAATCACGACAGTGAGTTGCCCAACGTCTTTGCTCTTCGTCACTTAATGTCAATGGGTAATGGCGAGCGCGGTAGCGAAACAGCAAGGGTTCGATGCGCTTATCGCTAAAACTAATGTCTAATGCGGCGAGATTGACTGGGTCAGCTTGGCGAATGATCTCCATCGCCGCTTTGTCGGCTGGAGAGAAGAAACCGTCGTAGAGTTGAGTATCGACATCGTCACTGTGTTTATATTCTCGCTCAATTGTGTAGAGGCCAATCAGCTTTTCTCTGATCTCTGGGTACTGCTTGATGAGCGCTAAGTGTTCAAGGCACAGGTTTCTATCGACCCCGATATGGTCTGCATTTTCGGCCGTTAATGTTTTGGCCGGCGCAAGGATAGGGCATTTATTGAGATGCACTAATTTGATGGGCACTGGCAATTCATCTTCTGCCAACTCTTCGCGTTTGGTATATAGACGTTGATGCAGTTCTTCGCTGCTTAAATCGATCAGGGGTTGAGGGTTTTTGGCAAGGTCCACCACAATAACCGCATTTTGATTGGTGGGATGCCAAGCAATCGGCACGATCCAACTGGTATATTGGCATTCTCGGCCTAACATACCCGATACGTGCATTAAAGGTGTCATGTTGACGATATCAATCAGATCATTGAGTTTGCGTTTATGGCGCATGTTAAAAAAGTAATCAAACAACTTGGGTTGGGCGGCTTTTACTTTTTTGGCTAGCTCAATGGTGGCGATAACATCGGCCATAGCATCGTGGGCATTCGCGTGTTCGATGCCATTGGCAACTGAGAGATGCTCCAGCTTAAAACTGGTAAAGCCTTCGTCATTTTCGGGCCAGTTGATGCCTTCTGGGCGTAGCGCATGGCAGGCGCGCATCACATCAAGTAAATCCCAGCGTGAATTGCCGTTTTGCCAGCCCCAAGCATACGGATCAATGAAATTACGATAGCAAGTGTAACGCGTTACTTCATCATCAAAACGAATGCTGTTGTAACCAAGACTGGTGGTGTTGGGTGTGGCGAGTTGTTGATGGATTTTGGCGATAAATTCAGGCTCTGGCAAGCCTTGGGCCACCGCTTTTTGTGGAGTGATACCCGTAATAAGCGCCGCTTCTGGAGAAGGCAAATAGTCCGCTGGTGGTTGGCAATAGATGACCAGTGGTTCGCCAATAATATTAAAATCCATATCGGTGCGAACGCCCGCAAATTGGCTTGGACGATCTTTCGCAGGGTTGACTCCCCACGTCTCATAGTCGAGGAAAAAGAAAGTAGGCGGGTGCTCTTGTCGCATTCGATAGTATCCAGTCGCTGAAATTTAAGGTTTATTAGACCATTGCCTGTGTGACATAGCAATGTGCGAAGCATGCTCTGATGAGGATTTGAAATGAAAAAGCCGGCGCATTGGCACCGGCTTGGAGAAAAACGAGAACGTTCGATACTTTCTAGGCTTGCTGTTCTTGAACTTGTACCTGTTTACCGTTCAGTAAGCGGCTGGTAATGGTACCTGCCGTCATTGAGCCTGAAACGTTCAACGCGGTGCGGGCCATATCAATCAACGGTTCAATGGAGATAAGCAGTGCTGCAATCGTCACTGGTAGGCCCATCGCTGGTAGCACGATTAAGGCTGCAAAAGTGGCACCGCCACCGACGCCGGCAATACCAAATGAGCTGATTGCGATAATAGCCACTAGCGACAAAATAAAGTGCACGTCCATTGGATTAATACCGACGGTAGGAGCAACCATCACAGCGAGCATGGCTGGGTAAATACCAGCGCAGCCGTTTTGACCAATAGTGGCACCGAATGAAGCCGATAGGTTGGCAATTGCTGGTGGTACGTTCAGCTTAGTGATTTGCGCTTCTACATTCAGAGGAATGGTTGCCGCTGAGCTACGTGAGGTAAACGCGAAGGTCAACACTGGCCAAATTTTCTGAAAATACTCTTTAGGGCTAACGCCTACAAAAGAAACCAAGATACCGTGCACCACAAACATCAATGCAATGGCGACATAAGAGGCGACAATAAAACCGAGCAAACTCAGAATATCGCCCGCACTTGATGTAGCGACAACTTTCGCCATCAACGCCGCAATACCGTAAGGGGTTAGTGCCATCACCATTTTCACGAGGCGCATCACAATCGACTGTATCGCTTCGACAAAGGTGCGGATTGGCGTTTCTAGCTCGGCTTTCTCTGACATTACTTTACGCGCCGCAATACCCGTTAGTACGCCAAAAATAACCACAGCGATGATCGAGGTTGAGCGAGCACCGGTTAAGTCGGCAAAAGGATTGGTCGGAATAAAGCTTAATAACATTTGAGGAATAGTTAAATCACTCACAGTAGCGGCGCGGCTTTCTAGTAGAGCAATACGCGCCGTTTCACGGCTGCCTTCAACGAGGCCATCTGCTGTTAAACCAAAAGCTTGGGTGACAAAAATACCGATCAATGCCGAGACAGCGGTCGTCAGCAGTAAGATAGAAATGGTCAGGCCAGAGATTTTACCCAGCGAGCCCCCTTTATCGAGCTTCACAACCGCAGCGATCATCGACACCAGCACCAAAGGCATAATCACCATTTTTAGCAAACCAACATAACCGTTACCGACGACGTTGACCCAGCCTAATGTTTCCTTGATAGCCACATGTCCTTCACCAAGAACTACTTGTAGAGCAAGGCCAAATGCGCTGCCTAGGATCAACCCAAGTAGCACTAAGCGTGAAAGAGTGTGAGATTTTTTCTGCTGTCCGAAGAGAAAAAACAGAATGCCAATAAATACTGCGAGTGCGGCAATGGCTGCAACTGACATGATGCGACACCTTAAAAGTTGTGTACCCATGATTACGTTGATCGCCGATGAGCGATGTAGTCGATAATGCTAGGTAAAAGGGGAATAAAAGCGATGAAACGCAACCATATCTTTTAACGTAGGTTAATCCAAAGACAAAATCAGCATGATTTAGAACAAATGGTTATCAATCCAGAGGGGTTGATTGAAACTTATGCGAATTGGTGTGATTTTTCCTATATAAGTTGGTTTTTTATGCGTTTTATTTAATGCCTAGTTAATATCAAAGAGCATGTATTAACCACTGACTTGCTGTTTCCATAAACGTGCGTAAAGTCCTGCGCGTGCGAGCAACGCTTCGTGAGTACCTTGCTCGGCCACTTGCCCATCTTCGATGACGATGATGTTATCGGCATGACGAATTGTCGATAACCGATGTGCAATACTGATCACCGTTCGATCATGGCAAATGGTTTCCATATTGCTCATGATGGCCGCCTCTGACTGATAATCGAGCGCTGAAGTCGCTTCATCAAGCAGTAAGATTTTGGGGTTAACTAACAATGCGCGAGCCAGTGCAATGCGTTGACGTTGCCCGCCAGATAAGTTGGCACCTCTTTCTCCTACTTGTTGTTCAAACCCTTGTGGCAGCGCTTCAATAAAGTTTAACGCACCAGCAAGCTTTGCAACGTTTATCAGCTCTGCATCGCTTGCATCGGGTTTACAAAGACGAATATTGTCGGCAACGCTGCCTGCAAATAGCATGCTTTCTTGCAGCACCACACTCATGCTGCGCCTTAACGAGACCGGATCTGCAATGGCGAGATCCATACCATCGACTAAGACTTGCCCATGCAAAGGTACATAAAGACGCTGTAGCAGTTTCGTTAATGTACTTTTGCCTGATCCGGAAGGCCCGGTAATACCGATAAATTGCCCCGGAGCGATGGTCAACGAGAGATTCGCTAAGACTTCCGGTGCATCGATATGATAACGGAAGCGAACATTTTTAAACTCAATGCCTCCTTGAACAGAAGGGATGGAAGCAAGGCCATCTTTACTATTTTCAGCCGGTTCGTTAAGAATGTCGCCTACGCGACGCAAGGCTACTAAGGTGTGCTGGAAATCTTGCCACACTTGCGCAAGTCGCAAAACGGGTTGAGTAACATGCCCTGCTAGCATATTGAAGGCGACCAATTCACCGGGGGTGAGCTGCCCATTGAGCACTAAATTGACTCCCCACCAAAGTAAAATGGCAGCGGCTATTTTCTGCACTAAGGCAATCAATTGCCCAGCAATTAAACTGGCTTTTTGGGCTGAAAACGCGCATTCAATTTGTCGACTGAGTATTTGCTGCCACCGTTCTAAAAATCGAGCTTCCGTTGCGGTTGTCTTGATTGTTTCGATACCCGTTATAGATTCAGTCAGGAAGGTGGTTGTCTCTGCTTCTGCGTCATACTCTGTCGTTACCTTGTGACGAACCCAAGGTCCAATACCTAACCACAGCAGAAAGTAAATCACTAATGAACCGATAATCAACCCGGTGAGCGCTGGCGCATAATGAAACATCACACCAATAAAGAGGGTGATAAAAATGAGGTCCAAGAGCAGCATTAAGGTTGAGCCCGTCAAAAACTGACGTATTTGTGCCATTTCCCGTACGCGGGCGATGATCTGCCCCGTTTGACGCTGCTTGAAATAACTTAATGGAAGATTAATCAAATGCCGATACAATCGCCCCGATAGCTCTGCATTGACTTGACTAGAAAGATGACCAAAAACCGTATTGCGCAAATAACTGTAAAGAGGTTCAGCAATGGCCAGCGCAAGCATAGCCAGCGCTAAAACGTGCAAACTCGACAAACTTCGCCCCACAAGAACCTTATCAATAACGGTTTCAAAAAGTTTGGGACCAAACAGGGCAAACAGTTGCAGCACAATCGAATACAGAAACACATCACGTAGCTGTTTTGACTGACGAAGTACCGAAGGCATAAACCAGCGGAGGCCAAAAGCGACATCGCTTGGCTCTATACTCTGCTCAATCAGTAATAAGACCTCATAACAGGAACTTGAAGATCCTTGCGCCAACGGAAACTCGAAATAGCGCTGTTTAATGGGATCGTACAAGGTCCAACCATACTCGTTTAGCGCATGAATGACATGCCATTGCTGACGGATTTTGACCAATGCAGGTAGCGGGAGCGGCTCGCTTCCTCTGACGGTGATCATTCGGCTTTTCAGACCAATAGATTGAGCGGCTCGCTGAATGTCGAGAGCACTGAGCTCATTTTCGGCAACGCCTAGTGTATGAATCAGTTGTGATGACGTGACTTTCTTATCAAATGAAAGGCTGGCGAACGAGAGGGCCGCTAATGCGCCATGGCTTTCTTGATCATGAATCGTTGAGACGGTGTTGGTTAAGGTATCCACTCTATTTTTCTCGCAATGCTTCAGCTTGATATTCTCGGATTGGGCTGAGTAGATAATCGATGATCCGACGTTGGTCGGTTTTAATCTCAGCCACGACAGACATACCGGGCAATAAGGCAACAGAGGCACCATCGACCTCAATTGTGTGGTTTAACAATTGCACTTGAGCGGGAAAAACCAACCCAAGTTGCTCATCCATTGTCGAGTCTCTAGAAACGTGAACCAATGTCGCCGATAAGGTGCCGTAACGCGTATAGGGAAAGGCATCAATTTTCAACGTCACGGGTTGGCCAGCATAAATAAAGCCAATGTCTTTATTGAGAATTTTAACTTCGGCGACTTGTACCGAATCGTCAGGCACAATAATCATCAAATTTTGTGCTGGTTGTAAGACCGCTCCAAGGGTGTGAACACTCAATTGCTGCACAGTGCCAGTGACAGGAGAGCGAACCATTTGTAATCCTTCATGTTCGCGTACTTTATCCAGTTCATGTTGCAGCGCTGAGAGTTGTAGGTGTGCTTGCTGACTTTTGTCTTGCCACTCTCTGGCTTTTTGCGCACGCAGCGCTTTTAAACGCTCTTCTAGGTTGAGATATTGCTTTTGCAGCACATGTTGTTGTGATGTTTGCTGGGCTAACGCTCGTTCGGATTCTAATAACTCTTTTTCCTGCTCCAGATACTGCACTTGACCGATCAAACGCTGTTGCTTGAGCTTTTTTTGAGCATCAAGGCGCTGAGTAATATTACTCACTAACTGTTTTAAGCCTCTGATATCGACCTCAAGTGAGGACTGGGAAGCAAGATTGACCTGCATTTCAGCACGCAAGTTTTTCAACACCGATGTAAATTCGTTTTTTTCAGTATCAAAGCTGTCGATGACCTCTTGCTGCGCCGAAGGTGCCAATGCCAAATACAGGGGATGTTGAGCTAGATCAGCCTTGCCACGTAAAGCTTGATACTTGAGAAATTCATGGGTTTGATAGCGTATTTGATGACGCAAACGTTCAATATCTTGGCTAACGCCTAACGTGTCCAGAGTCAGTAAGGGCATCCCTTTTTCGACACGTTCGCCGTCTGCTATATGGATTTGTGCTACTCGGCTTTGTTCGTAAGACTGAATCACTTGCGAGCGCCCAGGGACTAACAGCCGCCCGTTTGCGGTCGCTTGGATATCCAATTTCCCCCAATAGGTCCAAAGTAAGGTGAGCAGTAACCCTACACTTAGCGTGATGGCAGTGATGCGAGCAAACGGAGAGGGCGGGCTCTGCTGTAGAGCAAGATGGCCGGGTAAAAACTCAAAGTAGCCGTTCGTTTTCGGGCGCTTAGAGCGAAGCTTCTTTAACTGAGAGATCATACTCGCTCATCCTCTTGTTTTAATGCTCGTTGCAGTTGCCACAGCTGGAAATATTTGCCTTGCTCTGCGAGAAGTTGTAGATGCGTGCCTTGCTCTGCAATCTCGCCTTTTTCCAGTACGATAATCCGGTCACACTCTCTTACCGTAGAGAGGCGGTGTGCGATGGTAATAACGGTACGCCCGGCGGCAATTTGCTCCATATTGGTTTGAATGATGGCTTGTGATTCATCATCTAAAGCGCTGGTAGCTTCATCAAGAATCAAAATCTTAGGGTCTGCAAGCAGTGTGCGGGCAATGGCTAAACGTTGTCGTTGTCCGCCTGAAAGTGACTGCCCCCCTTCAGCTAAAATCGTGTCGTAACCCAGTGGCAGCTTTAAAATGAACTCATGAGCGCCCGCTAATTTTGCCGCTTGCACAATCTCATCCAAGTTGGCTTGTGGCTTTGAATGGGCAATGTTGTCACTAACACTTTTACTAAAGAGAAAGTTCTCTTGTGATACCACCCCCAACTGGCGACGCAATTCATGAACACCGATCTGTTTGAGTGAGGTGTTATCGAACATGATTTGGCCTGATTCAGGGCTGTACAGCTTGAGTAAAAGCCGAGCCAAGGTGCTTTTTCCCGACCCCGAGCCACCGACCACACCAATTTTCTCACCCGCTTGGATATTGAGTGAAAGCTGATTGATGGTCAGCGGCAAATCGGGTTGATAACGGAAACTCACTTTACTGAGAGTGATCGCACCTTGCAGTTGTAGGGAATGGCTGGCTTGCTGCTGCTCGGTGGGCAAATTGAGTAGGTCGGAAAGTTTATCGACTGCAATTTGCGCTTGTATAAATTGTCCCCACAGCTCGACGAGCCGGGCAAGAGTTTGTGCAACATGACTGGCGAGCATGTTAAAAGCGATCAGTTGACCTATGGTCATTTGTAACGCGAGCACTTCTGATGCGCCAATCCATAGTAGAAAGACGCTCGCTATTTTTTGGATGAACTGCACTGCGTGGCTAGAGCGGTTATTCCACTGCTGAACCACATAGTTGCTCGATATCATCTGTTCGGTTTGAGTATCCCAACGTCGAATAAAGCGAGGTTCAGTCGCTAAGCTTTTAATGGTATCACTCCCCGCGACGGTTTCAGTTAGAAACGAAGTGTTGTGCGCCATATGGGTAAATTGTTGTTCAATCGCTTGTTGCAGCCTTGGGGTTAGCCACCAAGCCAAAAAGAGATAACACGGCAGTGTGGCCAATACCAATAAGGTTAGCCCGCCAGAAAGTAAGCTCATCACATAGAAAAAGATCACGAGAAAAACGAGATCAATCGTGAGGGTAAACATTGAACCTGTGATGAACTCGCGTATGGTATCGAGCTCTCTTACTCGAGTCACAATCGCCCCAACTTGCCTTGATTTGAAAAACAGCAGCGGCAAACCAAACAGATGGTGAACCAATTTAATGCCAAGCTTAATATCAATGCGGTTAGCGGTATGAGCATATTGATATTCGCGTAAACCGCGTAGCAATACCTCAGCTATTCCAGAAATAACTAAGACGAACACTAAAACATCGAGTGTCGAGTGGGCTTGATGCACTAATACTTTGTCCATCACGACTTGGAAAAATAGCGGTGTAATAAGTGCAATAACTTGCAGTACGAAAGAGAATAAAACAATCTCAGCGATTAAATGTTTATGTTGCGATAATTCAGGTAAGAACCAACGAATATCAAAAGAGGATTGCTTTTTTTTGATATCTAGCGTTTTTCCATTCCAATTCTGTTTTAAATAGCTTGTATCTACTACTTTTGGGGTATCTGAATCACATGGATGAATTAAACATTTATTCTGTTCAACTTTAGCTAAAATAAATGGGTGATTATTTTTGTTAAATAAAATAATCGGTTTCTTTATTTTAGTAATTCCAGTAAAAGACTTCGCTTTATTAGCAGTGACTAAATAATTTCTTCCTTTTAAATCTTTTATTATTGAATCAATTGCATTGGATGGCGTTTCATTAGAGATGTCTAATTTTATCTCACGAATTCCGATCAGCGGTAAGTAGACTGATAAGCAATGTAGCATGGCTTTTTTTTCATTTAAATCAGTCATATATTTGATTCTTCAAGGGACAGAAAAAGAAAGGGGGCGGATCATATCATTAATATCAATAGATGCTCAAATATTATCTGGTCTGATTAGTTAATTGCGGTTTTTAAAGGTTTTAATTATCAGTTGCTTGTATTCGGTAATATTTTGGTTTTGTTAATTTATTCATGACTTAGCGTTATTGTATGGTTGCATGCCATTGAAATGCTGTATAACATTAAAAATCATTTTTGGGTTATCGCTACTTTTTTATAAGTGGCTTTAATCTTTTTTTATTTTCTTTTTAAATTATGAGGTGAGTTATTTATGTCTGAGAAATTCGTTCAAACTGTATCGAGTGTTAATTATAATAAAGGTGTTTTTTCTCTCTATTTTGTTGGACAGAATCAATCCAACATGGCAAACGGTATTATGGCGGAAAGTGATACGGACTTAGAGCTAAAAGAAGTGATTCATATGCCTGCTTCTGGTTTTATGTATATGGTTTCGATGGTTAAGAATATGCTTGAAGATCCTCGTATGAACGAAGAGTTAGAAAAATTAATTGCCGCAGGTTTTCTAGCATCACCGAGTGAAGCACCTCAAGAGAACGAGAGTGGTATTGAGCCTGCTAAAAAACGCGTGACACGCACGAAAAAATAAAAGGTGGCTTAGCGTATGTTGATCCAACATCACGCGGCGAAACTGGATCGTGCAATGATGCAGAAAATGATGGGTGGGATTCTTCTGCTCAGCCAATATTCTCCTTTGCATCAGCGGTATCTTATCAGTGAATGGCAGCAACGGATTATGCCATCATTTGAGTTAAATCAGTTTTGCTATTACGAAGATGAACAAGGACGTCCAATTGCATTTTGTAATTGGGCGTTTTTGTCTGAGCAAGTGAGAGAGTTGCTATTGTCCGGTGAACGAGAAATCGAAGCTGCTGACTGGCGCTCTGGTGATCATATCTACATTCCTGAAATGCTTGCTCCTTTTGGTCACGGACGTCAAATCGTCAATGACTTACGACAGCGTGTTTTTTTGCCGTGGAAAGGGCAAAAAGTGTGTACTGTCCGCGGCAAAATCGACACGCAAAACGACCGCTGTATCCGTAAGGTACAGTGGTTTTCTATTTAAATAATAATAAGAGCCACAGTCTATGGGAAAACCATTTTGGAGAAGTGTCGAATACTTCTTCACCGGAAATTATTCCGCCGACGATGGAAATAACGACATTGTTGCCATCGGTTTTGGCGGCGAAATTCATGCTTATGGCGGAGATGATCATATTCATCTGGGGTCGATCGGAGCCACGGTATATACCGGTTCAGGTAACGATACGGTATCGGCGGGGGCCGGCTATCTAAAAGTTGAGGACACAACGGGGAACCTGAGCGTTCGAGGCGCTGCGGGTTATGCTGATATCAAGAAAAACGGAGACGGTAATCTCTCATTTTCAGGTGCTGCTGGTGGTGTAGACATTGGTCATGACGGCCAGCATGGCAACATCAGCTACGCAGGTGCTGCGGCTTATAACCACATTAAGCGCCAAGGGTTATCAGGCCATGTTTCTTTCCAAGGTGCTGGTGGCTACAACGCTATCTGGCATGAAACCAATCATGGAAACTTGAATTTCGAAGGTGCAGGTGCGGGCAATAAAATCGATCGTACTTGGTTTAACCAGTATCAAGGATCTCAAGGTGATGTGCGTTTTGTCGGCGCGGGGGTTGCTAACAGTATTAGCTCACGTGTTGAAAGCGGTAACTTGCACTTTAGTGGAGCTGGTGCGGATAACCATTTGGTTCGCAAAGGCAAGGTTGGGGATATTACCCTAGAGGGTGCCGGGGCATCCAATCGAATTGAGCGTACACACAATGCGAACGATGTGTATACCGAAACACGCGGTAATATTCGCTTCGAAGGTGTGGGTGGTTACAACAGCCTTTACTCTGATGTGGCACATGGTGATATTCACTTCTCGGGCGGCGGTGCTTATAACACCATTACTCGTAAAGGTAGTGGCGGCGACTTTGATGCTCAAGGTATGGAATATGCCAAAGCGGATGAGATCGTTCTCACTTCCGCACAGATGCACGGTTTATCGATTGATAACGGCAACAAGTTCCATGCGGTTAACGCCGTAAAATCAGAGCGAGAGCCCAATACCTATTTGTTTGCTATTGCAGATGGTAATTACACCAAAATCAACAAAATCCGTCTCTATAACGATGCCGAATCCGGCAAACTCAAGTACTACTCAGAGGCGTGGTTCAAGCAGGGTAATCACTTAACCGATCTTGCTCATTCCGATGTTTCTTCTTCAGGTGGCTTTGAGTCCAATCCAGTCAATGGTGGTTACACCCTTTCTAATATTGCCATTGAACATCAGCAATCAGTGACTGTTCATGCGGTTGAGAAAAGCTTGACTGAATATGAGTGGGTGACTTACGCCAATGGTGCGGTGATTGATGCGAAAGATGTGTCATTGTCGGATGCCAAAATGGGTGGTCACGCGATTTTTGCTGATGGTACTAAGGTTGATGTCAAAGCGGTAAAATCAAACCGCAAACCCAACACTTATGTTTACGCTAAAATGCTGGGACAACACACGAAAATCGTTGTGGTTGAACTGGCGAACGATGCCGAAACCGGTGCGCTGAAATATCAAGCTCGCTCTTGGTATAAAGAAGGTGATCACACTGCCAATTTAGCTAACCAAGATATTTCGTCTGCGTATGGATATCACGCAATGGGCAAAGGGGGTTACTCGCTCAGCGACTTGCATTACAGCGTTAACGCGGTAAGAAGTACCAGCGAAACCGTGGCTGATATCGACGAATACACGGATCAAACCCTATTCAAACCCGTAAGCGATAGCGGCGAAAGCTCTGGCGATATTCATTTCAATGGTGTCGGTGGCGGTAACGTTATTAAATCCAACGTAACACGCGGTCATGTTTACTTTAACGGTGGCGGTCTTGCCAACGTGATCCTGCATAGCTCTCAGTTCGGTAACACTGAATTTAACGGTGCAGGCGCGGCTAACGTGATTGTCAAAAGTGGCGAAGAAGGGGATCTCACCTTCCGCGGCGCAGGTTTGGCAAACGTATTAGTGCACCAAAGTCAGCAAGGCAAGATGGATGTTTACGCGGGTGGTGCGTTGAACGTGCTGGTTCGTGTCGGTAACGGCGACTATCTGGCTCACTTATTGGCTTACGGCAACATCTCGGTACAGAAAGGCCAAGGCAATAGTCGAGTTACTCTACTGGGCGGCTATAACACGCACACGCAAATCGGTAGTGGTGATGCACTATGGCTAGCGGCTGGCGGTTTCAATGTCATGACGCAAGTCGGTCAAGGCGATGTGGCTTCGGTACTGGCTGGTGGCGCAAACGTACTGACCAAAATGGGTGATGGTGAAGTCACGGCGGGTATGCTGGGTGGTGCGAACGTGATTACTCATATCAGCAGTGATGATCAATTATCGAATACCACGGCGGTGGCACTCGGCGGCGCAAACATTCTCACCAAAAAAGGCAAAGGCAACACCCTTGCTGTGATGGGCGGAGGCGCTAACGTACTCACCCATGTGGGTGATGGCACCACAACTGGCGTAATGGTAGGCGGCGCGAACATCCTAACGAAAGTCGGGAATGGCGATACGACTGGCATTATGCTTGGTGTTGGCAACGTGCTAACGCATGTTGGTGATGGCCAAACCCTTGGCGTAATGGGCGCCGCAGGCAACATCTTCACTAAAGTGGGCGATGGGACATCCATTGCAGTCATGATTGGTGCAGGCAATATCTTTACCCATGTGGGCGAAGGGAATGCTTGGGCACTGATGGGCGGCCTTGGTAACGTCTTTACCAAAGTGGGCAACGGTGATGCTCTCGCGTTAATGGTGGCCGAAGCTAACGTCTTCACCCATATCGGTGATGGCATGTCGGTGGCGCTTATGTTGGCCAAAGGCAACATAGCAACTAAAGTCGGTAATGGAACCACACTTGCGGCTATGGTGGGTAACGCCAACATCTTCACTCACGTAGGCAGTGGCAGCACGTTTGCTGCAATGATCGGTCAAGCCAACATTATGACCAAAGTGGGCGATGATCTCACCGCTGCGCTGATGGTCGGTAAAGCTAACATCTACACCCATGTCGGTGATGGAACCAGCTTAGGAATATTTGCGGGCGAAGTGAACGTGATGACCAAAGTCGGTAACGGCACAACGCTGGCGGCGATGTTCGGTAAAGCGAACATCATGACGCATGTCGGCGATGGTTTAACCGGTGTCTTAGCACTGGGCGAAGCCAATATCGTCACCAAAGTGGGTGATGATTTCATGGGTGTTGTGGCCGCGGCGAAAGCCAACGTCGTGACTCATGTCGGTGATGCAACCACCGCCGCTGTATTGGCGGGTAAAGGCAATATCCTCACCAAAGTGGGCGAAGGCACCACGGTAGGTTTGTTGATTTCCGATATCGGCAACGTGATGACTCATGTCGGAGATGGCACGACCATCGGTATTGCTAAGGGCAAGGCAAACATTATTACCAAAGTCGGTGATGGCTTGGGTGTTAACGTGGCTTGGGGTCAAGCTAACGTGTTTACTCATGTAGGTGATGGAGATCGCTATAATTTTGCCAAAGGTGAAGCCAACGTCATCAGCAAAGTGGGCGATGGTCAAGAAGTCTCTGTCGTGCAAGGTCAAGCCAATATCATTACCCATGTGGGTGATGGTGATGATTATACCGGTGCTTGGGGTAAAGCCAACGTTATCACCAAAGTGGGTAATGGCCGAAATGTTGTGCTAGCCAAAGGTGAAGCCAACATCGTGACTCAAGTGGGTGATGGCGATAGCTTTAACGCACTTTGGAGTAAGGGCAACATCGTCACCAAAGTCGGTGATGGTATGCAGGTGACCGCCGCGAAAGGTAAAGCGAACGTAACGACTCGAGTGGGAGATGGCCTAAACGTCACCGCCGCTTATGGGGATGCCAATATTAACACCGTGGTTGGTGACGGTATTTCGGTCAATGTTGCTTGGGGCCAATACAACGTCAATACCAAAATCGGCGATGGTTTGAACGTCGCGGTCATGAAAGGTAAAGCCAACGCTAATATTCATGTTGGTGATGGTTTAGGGGTTAATGCTTCTTACGCTCAAAACAACGTGGCGATCAAAATCGGTAATGGTGATTTCTACAGTTTGGCGGTCGCGTCGAGCAACACCAGTAGCAACAAGCTCTCCGCCCTGTTTGATAACATCAAGCAAACCGTACTTGGTGTCGGTGGCAGCCAAGCCATCAACTACTTAGTGCAAGGCGATGAAGCATCATCATCCGGCACGCATAAAGGCCGTGGTGCGATTGCGACACCTGAAATCACCAAGCTGGATGGCTTCCAAATGGAGGTGATTGAAGAAGTGGGCTCTGATTTGGGAGACAGCCTAACAGGTAGTGTGACCAAGGTAGACGCACCTGATCTCAATCAAATGCAAAATGCGCTCAGCGTTGACGACTCTTCGGACCAAGTTCAAGGGCCAAATCTCATTGTTAATGGCGATTTTGAGCAGAGTGATTTCGGTTGGAGTTCTACGCATGGTGTCGAAGCTTATGTTTCTGCAAGTTCATATGGTTTGGAGCGGGATGGGCACGGTAACAATGTGTCTGAATTGGCAACAGATCAAAGCACGACTATCTACCAAGATATTCAGAACCTGACGGAAGGCGAGGTCATTGCTGTGAGCTTTGATTTTGCAAAACGTGCAGGCATTTCTAATAACGAAGGCATTGACGTTCTCTGGAACGGCGAAGTGGTTTTCTCATCGTCTGGTGATGAATCTGCTTGGCAGCAAAAAACCTTAAAACTGACCGCTCATGCTGGCAGTAACCGTATCGAATTCAAAGGCACAGGCCACAATGATGGTCTGGGCTACATCCTCGATAACGTAGTGGCGAAATCAGAAACGCCACAGCAAACTAATGCGGTGAGTGAGCATGCAACGCAAAATCAAGCGTCGCAGAATGCTCTATCAGATAAAGAGCGCGCAGAAGCGGATCGCCAGCGTCTAGAACAAGAAAAGCAGAAACAGCTCGATGCTGTCGCAGGTTCGCAAAGCCAGCTGGAATCTACCGACCAACAAGCCTTGGAAAATAATGGCCAAGCTCAACGTGATGTAGTGAAAGAAGAGTCGGAAGCCGTGACGGCTGAGTTGACCGAACTGGCACAAGGTCTCGATGTGCTCGATGACAAAGCCACGCATACGGGTGAGTCGGGCGACCAATGGCGCAACAATTTTGCCGGTGGCTTGCTTGATGGTGCTCAAACCCAATTGGACAACGCAAAACAGGTTTCTGGTGAGCAGATTGCTGCCGCGAAACAGACGCACTCGGACAATCAAAATAAAGTCAAAGATTCGGTTGCACAATCGGAAGCGGGCGTCGCAAAAGGTGAGCAAAACCTGGCGGGTGCAGAGCAAGACATTGCTGATGCTAAAACTGATGCTGAAAAACGTAAAGCTGATGCTTTGGCAAAAGGCAATAACGCGAAACAAGCCGAATCTGACGCACACAGCGCAGCAAACGACGCGCAATCGCGTGGTGATCGCGATGCGATGAACGCGGAACATAAAGCCAACCAAGTGCAGAATGATGCGAAAGGGGCTAAGCAAAACGAAAGCGATCGCCCTGATCGTCAAGGTGTTGCGGGCAGCGGCCTTGTAGGTCAAGCACATAGCGTCAAAGCCGCTGGTGCTGCGGGCCGCCATATCAACGCTGACAGTCAAACAAACGCTGATGGCCGCTTTAGCGAAGGCTTGAGCGAGCAAGAGCTAGAAGCCTTAGAAGGTGCGACCAATGCAGTCAACCGCCTGCAAATTAACGCAGGAATTCGAGCGAAAAATACGGGTAGTTCTGTCACTTCGATGTTCACAGAGACAAACGCCGACAGCATTGTTGTGCCAACAACGGCCTCTCAGGATGTGAGCCGAAAAGAGATTCGTATTTCAGGGGTGAACCTTGAAAGCTTAGGCGAAGCTTCGCATGACTCTGCAGAATCGCTTGTAGCTGCTCGCGCAGAAAAAGTGGCGAATCTTTATCGCTGGCTAGACACCGATAATGACGCGGCGACAGATAAGTATGTACCAGTTCCAAGTTTTGAGCGCGTCGATGCCGATGTCTCTGATGAAGCCAAGGAGCGCATGATTCAATTTGTTGGTGGCTACATCGAACACACTGACAACCAAGTACCGAAAGATCAAGCGCAAGCATTAGCCACTTTGTTTGTTGAAGCTACGCTCGATTATGACTGGGACAAGCGCGTCGAATTTCTCACCAAGCTTGAGAGCTATGGTTATAGTTTTGAAGCGCCACACGGTGAGAAAAGCATTGTTTCGTTCTGGTCTGGTAGAAACTTTAAGGAATACCGAAACGTACTCGACAATGCGCAGGTTGATGGCAAAAAGGTAGTTTACGACATTGATGTTAAGGGCAATGCGTTTGCAATCGACCTAAACAAGCAATTGATGCGTTGGGGGGGCATGTTCCTTGACCCAGATAACGCTGAGCAAAATCAATTGAAATTGTCAATTGATGCAGCAACGTTCAGCAATACGGGTTTCTGGAGTTCAGTCTATGCAACGGGCGCACAAAATGATGTTTATGTTATTGCCCAAGGTGGCATGCGTCTTGGTAACTATTTCTGGAATGTTGAACTTCCTGCGCTGCGTCAATTGCAACGTGAAGGATTAGTAGGTGAAATCCGTTTACTCGATAAGCCTGTTTCAGAATACAAAGATGTGCCCGTTGACGAAATTGGACGTCGACTTACCGATGCTGGCGTGGCGGTTAAAATCCGTTTTGATGCACTAAGTACAGCGCAACAAGCAGAGCTTTTGGCAGATAATCCGGATGGTTACAAGGCCGATACGCTGGTTGAACTGGATGTGAAGCTAAGCGCGATCGATAGCATGTTGCGTGAATCTCTACCATTCTATTCACTTCGTACTGAGCGCAATCTCTTGGTGCAAGAAGGCGATAAAGGTTTTGAAGTTCGATCGTGGCCGGGAACCGATGGAAAGAGAAAGACTATTCTTCTTGATAATCCTGAAGATGCAGCTCAACAAAAATCCATTGAGCGCTTTATCTTGGCAAACTTCGACAACTTCGAGCAGATGCCAGATGAGCTATTCTTAGTCGATAACAAGGTGCTCTCGCATCACGATGGCCGCACGCGAATTTTGGCACAAAAAGAAGACGGTGCTTGGACGTACAACACCAACGTAGAACTGATGTCTGTGACTGAGCTACTTGATGCTGCTCATGTGAGCGGTAAAATTCGTGGTGAAAGCTACCAACAAGTGATTGATGCACTGGCTGATTATCATACTATCCCTCTTCTATTCAAAGCCGCAAAGGATCTAGGGCACGGTGCGATTGATTATGCAGATTATAATTTGGAGTCCGTAGAAAAACTGGTGAACCTGCGCAAACAGGTTGAAGGCTACCTACTCGGCCACCCCGATTCTGGCCGCGTTGAGGCTATGAGTTCACTGTTAAACCAAGTGAATGTACGTTTAGAGGAAGTCTCGGTTCTTGCAGCCTCTGAGCAAAGCATCAAAGCTCACGATAACTTTAGCCGTCTGTATGACCAGCTTGATAACGCCAACTTGAAGGAGAGTAAACATCTGTATCTGGATGGAAATGGCGATTTCGTCACTAAGGGCAAAGGTAATCTTGCCAATATCGATCAGCTAGGCGGTAGCGATGCTGTACTTGAAAAAGTAAAAGCAGCCGTAAGTCATGAATATGGTCAAGTTGTTGCCGATACGATCTTCGCAGGGCTTTCTGCAAACGATCTTGCAAAAGATGGTAAAGGTATTGATATTGCTGGGTTAAACAAAGTACACCAAGCGATTGAACAGCACATGTCGCCAGTGAGCGCGACCATGTACATCTGGAAGCCGAGTGATCACAGCACACTAGGTCACGCCGCATTGCAAATTGGCCAAGGTCGCACGCAGCTTGAAGGTCAAGCCGCGGCTGATTTCAACAAGCAGAATTATGTGAGTTGGTGGCCACTAGGTAGCAAGTCATCCAATATCCGTAATATCTTCAACGTTGCAACAAAAAATCAGCCTGATCTTAAATTGCGTTGGAGCGACTTCAGCCAACCAGCTCATCAAAATGACACACTTGAGCATGATATGGTGTCAGAAGAAAACGATGGCTTTGGTTTGAATGACGGCGAAACTAAGCTGAAACGCTTTATCGAAAAACTCAATGCCGCTAAAGGTATTGATGCCTCTTACAAAGACGCTTCTGGAGGTTACGCGAGTGTGCTACTGGGCAACCCGGATATACTTGAAACGACAGGCATTCCAGCACATGTATTCCAACCATTCGTTGAACAGTGGAATGACACCAGTTACGACATGATGGATGTAGCAAACCGTTTTGCCGAAGAGCTACAGAAACAAGCTAAAGCGAGTGGCGATCCTGCCCTGGTGGAAAAACGCATCGATAATGTGGTTCGTCAGTTTGCTGAAAGAGCGCTGGAAGAAATCGAAGCCTTTAAGGCCAGCCAAGCGGATGAAGGCCGTGTATTCCGCATTAACTTAGAAGGGCTTAATACTGCGGCAATGCAGGCAGAATGGCATCGTCTAAGTAGCGACCCGGATGCGCGTTATCAACTGCTCACCAAAAACTGCTCTAGCACGGTCGCTAAAGTGTTGAAAGCGGGTGGGGCAGATAAACTCATTGGTCACACATGGCTGCCTAAGTTTGGTGTTTGGACGCCGACAGAGCTATTTAACTTTGGTCAAGCGTTACAAGAGGCCCAGTTAGAAATCGTGGCTAAGAAGCAAAGTCATCAAGTAAGCGATGTCCTTGATGCTCTATCAGGCAACGAGAAGCAGAAAGAAACCGTCGCCATCGAAAATGATGGTACGCCACCGCGCGATAAAGAATCTCTGAGCCCATTGACTCGCTTCCTCAATAACGAGTTGTATGGCGATAAAGAAGCTCGCCGTAAGATTGGCGAAATCACGCAAACCCTACTTGACCATGCGGTAGAACAAGGTGAATCGCAGAAAGTCACCTTGAAAGGGGAATCGGGCCGTCTAACGGGGTACTATCATCAGGGAGCTGTATCAAGCGACACTGAAACGAGCGCGACCAGCGGTAAAGTCGTGTTGTTCCTGCACGGTTCTGGTTCTTCTTCTGAAAAACAAGCGAGTGCGATTCGCAGCCACTATCAGAAACAAGGTATCGACATGCTCGCAGTCAACCTGCGTGGCTATGGTGAAAGTGACGGCGGACCAAGTGAAAAAGGCTTGTACCAAGACGCGCGCACCATGTTCAAGTACTTAGTGAATGACAAGGGCATTGACCCGAGCAACATCATCATTCATGGCTACTCAATGGGTGGCCCGATTGCTGCAGATTTAGCACGTTATGCTGTGCAAAATGGTCAAACGGTTTCTGGCTTATTGCTCGACCGTCCTATGCCAAGTATGACTAAAGCGATCACCGCTCATGAAGTGGCGAATCCAGCGGGCATTGTAGGGGCTATCGCGAAAGCGGTTAACGGTCAGTTCTCAGTGGAGAAGAACCTAAAAGGCTTGCCAAAAGAGACGCCGATTCTGCTGCTAACGGACAACGAAGGTTTAGGCGAAGAAGGCGAGAAGCTACGAGCTAAACTCGCGATTGCTGGCTACAACGTCACGGGTGAACAAACCTTCTATGGCCACGAAGCGAGCAACCGCTTGATGGGGCAGTACGCGGATCAAATTGTCTCCGGTCTGTTTAATGCAGAGCAAGCAGCGGTAGAAGCGGGCGAAGTGCTGAAAGGGCTAGAGAAAGACTTTAAACGCTATGGCGACGCGCTGAAACCTGATACGAGCGTACCGGGTAAATCGAAAGACATTCGTACCACTAAAGATTTCCTAAATGGTTACAAAAACGACCATGCGAAGGAGATCGTTGACGGCTTCCGCTCAGATATGAGCATCAAGCAACTGGTGGATCTGTTTGTTAAAGGCAACTGGAGCGCAGAGCAAAAAGGTGCGCTTGCTTGGGAAATCGAAAGTCGTGCACTGAAAGTGACGTTCCAGAACAAGTCTGAGAAGTACAACCGATTGTTCCGTGAGATTGCTTCTGCTGGCGTGGTGGATGCGAAAGCGACTGAACAGCTCGCGCCACAGTTAATGCTGTTGAACCTATCGAATGACGGTTTTGGTGGACGTTGTGATCCACTTTCTAAACTCGTTTTGGTTGCGAAACAGCTGGAAAACGATGGTCAAGTTGGCGTGGCAAGACAACTGCTGGAGAAGATGTACTCTGCGGCAGCGGTGCTGAGCAATCCAACCCTTTACTCAGACAGTGAAAAAGCCAATGCAAGCAAGTTGCTCAGCAGCTTAGCGGCCATTCATGCGAAGAACCCAATGCATGATACGTCGATGAAAGTGTGGCAGGAAAAGCTGGAAGGGAAGCAAGCGCTGACCGTAAACGGTGTGGTTGAGAAAATCACTGATGCATTGGCTAACGGCAAACCTGTGTTGTTGGAACTTGATGCTCCGGGGCATGCGATGGCAGCTTGGGCAAAAGGCTCAGGCGACGATCGTGTTTACGGCTTCTACGATCCAAATGCTGGTATTGTTGAGTTCTCATCAGCAGAGAAGTTTGGCGACTACCTAACGCGTTTCTTCGGCAAGTCCGATCTGAACATGGCTCAAAGCTATAAGCTGGGTAAAAACGACGCAGGTGAAGCAATCTTCAACCGCGTGGTGGTAATGGATGGCAACACGTTAGCAAGCTACAAGCCAACCTTTGGTGATAAGACCACCATGCAGGGGATCCTCGATTTACCTGTGTTTGACGCTACACCGATTAAAAAGCCCGGTGCTTTAGATGTCGATGGCAATGCAAAAGCTGTAGATGATACGAAAGAAGCATTGGCTGGTGGAAAGATACTTCACAACCAAAATGTGAATGACTGGGAACATGTTGTTGTGACTCCGACAGCGGACGGTGGAGAAAGCCGTTTTGATGGTCAAATCATCGTGCAAATGGAGAACGATGATGTTGTTGCAAAAGCCGCTGTGAACCTTGCGGGTAAGCATCCAGAAAGCAGTGTGGTGGTACAGCTCGATTCAGACGGAAACTACCGTGTGGTGTATGGTGACCCATCGAAACTGGATGGAAAGCTGCGCTGGCAATTGGTTGGCCATGGGCGTGATGATTCAGAACACAACAACACTCGCTTAAGTGGCTACAGTGCCGATGAACTTGCAGTGAAATTGGCGAAGTTCCAGCAGGCATTCGGCCAAGCGGAAAATATCAGCAACAAGCCTGACCATATCAGTATTGTCGGTTGCTCTTTAGTGAGTGATAACAAGCAGAAAGGCTTTGGCCATCAATTTATCAATGCCATGGATGCCAATGGTCTTCGCGTGGATGTGTCTGTTCGCAACTCTGATGTAGCGGTAGACACAACAGGGCGCAAACATACTCAAGATGCCAATGGAAATTGGGTAAAAAAGGCTGCAAACAATAAAGTCTCACTGACTTGGAATACGCAAGGCGAAGTTACCGCACGTGACGAGATCATTCGTAACGGTGTGGCGGAAGGGGATATCCATCTTTCTCGTGTTGGTGCGAGTGAGGTTAATGAGCCAGCACGTGGTGCCATCGGCGACAACAGTGAGGTGTTTGAAGCACCTGAAAAGCGTAAAACGGAAACGGATACTACGGCATCGGCGGGCAGTGACAATAAGCTCAGCTACTCGGGCAATATTCAGGTCAACGTCGGTGATGGTGAGTTCACCGCAGTTAACTGGGGTACGTCAAATGTTGGTATTAAAGTGGGTACGGGAGGCTTTAAGTCGCTGGCCTTTGGTGACAACAATGTCATGGTTCATATTGGTAATGGTGACAGCAAACATAGTGTCGACATCGCTGGTTATCAGGCGCTTGAAGGTGCTCAAATGTTTATGGGTAACCGCAACGTAAGTTTCAATATGGGTCGCAGTAATGACCTTATCATGATGATGGATAAGTCGATCCCGACACCGCCACTGGTCAATCCATTTGATGGTGCATCACGTATTTCAGGAGTATTACAAAGCATCGCACAATCAGGAAAGGGTGCCGATTGGTTAGCGGCTCAAGAACAGCAGTGGACACTCTCTGGTGCGAAAAAATTTGTTAAAGAGATGTCCGGTCTCGATCAAACCAGCAGTGTTGACTACACCAGTTTGGTTGATTTGGACTCTCAGAATGAGCGCAGCAGCCGCGGCTTGAAGTCTGACGCTGAAGCAACGTTGAATAAAAAGTACAACCAGTGGCTAAGTGGCAATAGTAATAATGATTCTGGCAAGATGAGCCGAGCGGATAAGTTCCGTCAAATGAACGAGAAGTTGGCCTTTAACTTCGCGGTCGGTGGCCAAGGAGCCGATATTCAGGTCACCACGGGCAACTGGAACTTTATGTTCGGAGACAACATCCAAGCGATTTTGGATACCAATCTCGGTTCATTGTTTGGTGTGTTAACCCAGCAATTCTCAGCAACGGGAATGGCTCAAACGACCTTTACCTATAATCCGCAAGACTTGCCTCGTCAGCTTAAGAATAAGCTGCTGGGTAAATTTGCTGAGGTCGGTGCAGAGACGACTTTAGGTGATATCTTCGGTGTCAATTACACCGCTGATGGCAAAATAGTCTCTCGTACTGATGAAGCGGTAGATGGCGTTGCCATTTTAAAAGAGATGCTAGAAGTGATTGGCGAGTTTGGTGGTGAGCAGCTCAGCGCATTTACTGACCCAGAAAAATTGCTAGATAGCCTCAAAGCGGGAATCGATATGGGGGCTGATGGTCTTCAATCCTTTGCTGAAAGTCATGGACTGAAAGAGAAAGCACCAGAGGAAAACGATACAGCGCAAGTGACTCTCAATGGCGCGCCTGCGGCAACGGAAAACGTATCAGCCACTGTTGAAGAAACCAAACCAGAGCGCGCATTTGGTTTTAATGCGCTCAATTTGCCCAATTTATTTGCCACCATGTTTAGCAAAGATAAGCAGGCAGAGATGGCATCATTGGTCAGTAATCTGAAGCAGAATCTCACCGCCGATTTGCTCAATATGAAGGATAAAACGTTTGATTTCCTTCGTAACAGTGGGCATTTGCAAGGGGATGGCGATATGAACGTTTCTCTGGGTAATTACAACTTCAACTGGGGCGGTGACGGTAAAGATCTCGGCGCTTATCTAGGCGACAATAATAACTTCTGGGGAGGACGTGGAGACGATGTGTTCTACGCAACGGGAGTCTCCAATATTTTCACCGGCGGTGAAGGCCACGATATGGGCGTTTTAATGGGTCGCGAGAACATGATGTTCGGCGGTGATGGTAATGATACGGCAGTTGTGGCCGGACGCATTAACCACGTCTTTATGGGCGCGGGTGATGATCAATCTTTTGTCTTTGGCGAAGGTGGTGAGATCACCATGGGGTCAGGTAATGACTATGTAGTCACTTCAGGTAACTTCAACCGTGTGGACATGGGAGACGATCAAGACTTTGCTGTAACCATCGGTAATAACAACCAACTTGATCTTGGTGCAGGCAATGACTTTGCGAGAGTCTTTGGCAATCACAACCGAATTGATGCTGGCCAAGGAAACGATGAAGTCAAACTGATGGGTTACCATGCTTCGATTAATGCTGGCGAGGGCGAGGATTACTTAATTGCCGCCGCCATCTCAAAATTCAGCACATTAAACGGTGGTGAAGGTAGCGATGTCATGGTGCTTGGGGGTTACCAAAATACGTTCAAAGGCGGTGCTGGCGTAGACAGTTTTGTGGTCAGTGGTGAGGTGATCGATAACGTGGTTGAAGATATTCGCCAAGGTGAAAACATCATCTTCAACGGTATTGATTGGAACCGTTTATGGTTTGAGCGTAGTGGTTACGATCTGAAAATCTCTATGGCACGCCATACTGATACCTCTTCCGAACAAACGCTATTTGATGCGTTAGGTTGTGTGACTTTCAATGATTATTTTGCAAATAATCGAGCCAAACTTATTATCGGTTTAGGTGAAAAAGACGCTCAAGGCGAGCAGGAATATACCTGTTTGACTGATAATGCGTTAGACAACCTCATTCAAGCGATGAGTTCCTTCGCGCCTAAGGTGGGAGAAAGCAACTTTATGGATGGATTAGCTTCTCAGCCTCAGCAAGCGATTATAGCCGCATGGTCGGATGTGAATACCGGGAAGTTTAGCTTGTCGTAATCATGTCTTTCACGGGTTAAAACCAGCCTTTGTGGACGTGTCTGTTTGACAATAGCGCCCATATAAACCTAAAAACGCCTCCTGATTTTGTAGAAAACAGGGGGTGTTTTTTTAGGCTCAAACTGGCAAAACCTAGCCGATACTAGCGAATACGAGTAAACTCTTCTCTTTTCATGGAAGAGCCCAGAAGCAATGTTAAAACAAGATCATAGCCAAGCGATACAACAAAGAATCGATCAAAAAACCAAACCGTTGGGAGCGCTGGGCCAACTTGAGTCATTAGCACACCAGCTCGCCTTAATCCAAAGTCAAAATCAGCCTCAGCCCACTCAGCAGATCACCATTCATAAGCCTACAGTACTGGTCTTTGCTGGCGATCACGGCATTGCAGATGAAGGCATTAGCATTGCGCCAAGCGCGGTGACTCAGCAAATGGTGCTTAACTTTCTGGCGGGTGGTGCGGCCATCAACTGTTTTTGTCGCAGCAATCAAGTCGAGATGAAAGTAATAGATTGCGGGATTTTACTCCCTGTAGAAAGCGACAATCCGCACTTTCTTGTGCAGCGCTTAGGTAGCCGAACGGAGAACTTTGCTCGCCAAGCGGCGATGTCTGTAGAGCAAGTGAAGCAAGGGCTACTGCTAGGCAATCATGCCGTGCAGCAGGTGATCCGTGCGGGGTCCAATATAGTGATGTTTGGTGAAATGGGCATTGGCAATACCAGTAGCGCTTCTGCGATATTAGCGGCGCTTTCTAAACATTCTGTTGAGCAGTGTGTTGGTTACGGCACTGGCATTTCAACACAGCAATATCAGAAAAAAATACAATTGGTGAAGCAAGGCGTAACACGCTGCCGTGGTTTGGATCCAGAAACGGTCCTTGCGGAAGTAGGCGGCTTTGAAATTGTGCAAATGGTCGGAGCATTTTTAGGCGCTTACCAGCAGCAAACGCCGATTCTGGTGGATGGATTTATCGTCACGGTAGCCGCGTATGTGGCCACACTTATTGAACCGGATTGCCGCGAGTTGATGGTTTTTGCTCATCAGTCCCATGAATCGGGCCACCAACGCGTACTTGAACAGTTAAACGCGACACCACTGCTTAATTTAGGGTTGAGATTGGGTGAGGGAACGGGTGCTGTATTAGCCGTACCTTTGATCAAAGCGGCTGCCGAGTTTTATAACACCATGGCCAGTTTTGCCGACGCAGGAGTGACAGTGTAATGCTGCGCGTTTTCGCTTATCAATTAGAGCTGTTCTGGTTGGCGTTGAGTTTTTTCTCGCGCCTTCCTATTCCTAACAATACGCCCTATTGCAGTGAACGAATGAACCGATCTGGGCGCTATTTTTCCTTGGTTGGTCTATTACTCGGCGCGATCTGCGGTGCCATCTACAGTGTGCTGATCCTGATTTTACCAAACGAGGTAAGCATCGCACTGACGATGGTGGCTAGTTTGCTATTAACAGGGGCGTTTCATGAAGATGGCTTAACTGACATGGCGGACGGCATTGGCGGAGGAATGACGGCTGAGCGCCGTTTGAGCATCATGAAAGATAGCCGCATTGGCACTTATGGTGCGGCCAGTTTAGTGATGGCGCTACTGTGTAAGTTTCTCTTTTTAGAGGCGCTACTTGGTTATGGCAACGTATTAATGGTGTGGGTGCTAGGCTACAGTTTTAGCCGTGCGATAGCGGCATCGTTGATTTTCGATATGCCGTATGTAAGCGATCTCGATAGCAGCAAAAGCAAGCCGCTAGCCAATAAACAAACCCTTCCAGAGCTCATTTTTCTACTGCTGTGCGGCTTAGCGCCTGCGTTATGGTTTGGTTGGCAGGTAAGCTTAAGTTTGGTATTGGTTGCTGTGGTTTTTCGTATTTTCTTCAAAGCTTGGTTGATGGCGCGTATTGGTGGCTTCACCGGAGATTGCCTTGGCGCTGCACAACAGATTATGGAACTGCTGATCTATCTGCTGCTTATTGTATTCGCTGGGTTGGGTTATTTGAGCATGGGACTGATTGAATAATGGTGCATTTGATTTTGGGTGGCGCGCGTAGCGGTAAGTCTTGTTTCGCTGAACAGGCCGCAAAGCAAGAACACCAAGCCCTGTTAATGCGGCTGCCGCAGGCTCAGCTTAACTATGTTGCCACCGCGATTGCGTTTGATCATGAAATGCAGGCAAGGATTGCTCACCATCAGCAGCAAAGAACGTCGGAATGGCAAGAGCACGAATGCCCTGAACAACTGCCTGAGTTAATTGCCACTTTTTCGGCACATGATGTGGTATTGGTGGACTGCTTAACGCTGTGGCTGAATAACGTTATCTACAACCATGGCCAGCAAGCTCACGAAGCGGAGATAAAAAAGCGAGTCGAGCAACTCTGTTTTGCCGTTGAGCAAACACCCGCCACTTTGGTTATCGTCGCTAACGAAGTGGGCCTTGGCGTGATCCCGATGGGGGAGGTTTCGCGCTTATTTGTCGATAACGCGGGCTGGCTTAACCAAGCGCTAGCCAAGTTAGCAACCCGAGTGAGCTTTATTGCGGCGGGCTTACCGATTGTTTTAAAAGACATCGCTTTAAAAAACACTGCTCTAAACGACATCGCTTTAAAAGGCTCACAATGATCAATCTCTATTTGATGCGCCACGGTAAAACCGTCGGTCGGCCTGCGCTCAATGGTAAAACAGATGTGCTCGTTGAAGCGCATCGGCAAGAGCAGATCGCTCACACTTTGCTGAAATCCCCTTACTTCTTCTCAAACATCATTACTTCGCCGCTACGCCGTTGCCATGATTTAGCGCAGCAACTGGTTTTACAGCAGCCGAAATTGGATTACCAAATTGAGCCTGATTTCCAAGAAATGGATTTTGGTGATGTCGATGGTGTGGCCTTTGATGAACTGCAATCGATGTGGCCAGTAGTGGAAACTTTGTGGACCAATCCGGCCCAACATCAACTACCGAATGCAGAAAACTTGGCCGATTTTCATCAGCGTGTAACTCGTGCTTGGGAGGCTCAGATTAAAGAGATCAAGCAAGACACTTTAATCATCGCTCATGGTGGAACAATCAGAATGATACTTGCCAATGTTCTCAACACTGATTGGCAAAACCAATATTGGTATAGTGTGTTGAATATTGACTATCAATCATTAACTCATATCCAAATAGGAAAAGATAACGCTAAGAATGTGAGTGTGAAGAGCATCGGAATTCAAATTTAGCATCGGGTGAGCATGCAGTAGAGTATGGAGTAACTATCAGATTTAATGATAGAATTCCCGGCAATTAACGCCGGCCTCTGGTTAAGCGTATTTTTGTATAAGGTATTGAGACGATCGTTGATGAGTTAAGTTTACCCTTATCCATCTTGATAAGTGGGATCGCCTCAACATAAATTGCTTCTACAATTCATTAACATACCGCTGTGCAATAAAGGAGTAACGCATGACGAAGTCCCTTTTCCGCCAATCCTTCCTATTTGATAGTTTGGATTTAGACCAAGAAATGGTCACTGGCGAAATCAAAACGGCAGCTGGTATTACGCTTAAAGTGCTCTCGCGTGGAGTGCTCGAAGTGATCCCCGCTCATCTCAACGATGAGAGTAAGCACATCATTATTTCTTGCGGTATTCATGGTGACGAAACTGCGCCAATGGAATTAGTAAATAAGCTGGTGGATGATATTCAGTCAGGTTTTCAAACGGTCCAACACCGCTGCTTATTTATTATGGCTCATCCTCAGGCGACGAATCAACATACCCGTTTCGTGCAAGAAAATTTGAACCGTTTATTTGATGATAAAAAGGGTAATACCTCCCTAGAAAGAGAGATTGCACAGCATCTCAAACAGACAGTGAAAGACTTTTTCGAACACACCGCTGAGCAAAACCGGTGGCATCTTGATTTGCACTGTGCGATTCGTCACTCCAAACATTATTCGTTTGCCGTCAGCCCCAAATCTCGCCATCCTGTCCGCAGCCGCGCGCTGATGGCATTGATTGAAAGTGCGCATATTGAAGCGATGCTGCTTTCAAATTCACCCTCGAGTACCTTCAGTTGGTACAGTGCAGAGAATTTTGCCGCGCAAGCTTTAACGCTTGAGCTGGGGCAAGTCGCACCTCTTGGTCAAAACAACCTAGAGCGATTAGTCGCGTTTGACTTAGCCATGCGCGATTTGGTAGCCAATGCGACACCTGAACACTTGCCAAGAAAGCCAACCATTTATCGTGTCAGCCGTACCATCGTCCGTTTGCATGACGATTTTGATTTCATGTTTGATGATAACGTCGAAAACTTCACCGCGTTTAAACATGGTGAGGTATTTGGTCATGATGGTGAAAAGCCACTCATGGCGAAAAATGAAGATGAAGCGATCGTATTTCCTAACCGAAAAGTGGCATTAGGTCAGCGCGCCGCGCTAATGGTGTGCAAAGTGGCGACACGCTATGAAGACGATCAATTGGTATACGATTAACCGATGGTACTTTTGGCTTGTTAATCTTTTGACCTGTTAACCTTTTGGCCTGTTGACAAGGTTAACAGGCGATTGCTTTGGTATATCACTTTCTATTTAAATGGCTTAACGGTAAGGTTAGGCCATTATTGTTTCTCTTACTTACATATAAGCGCATGACGTTCAATCAGTTACTCTTAAAAAAACAGCGTCGCTGGCATTACGCCCTCTACGCTATGCTGGCATTGTTGATTACGATGAGTGCGTTTTATTTGATGGTGGGTGAACTCTTTATCAGCCCATTTCACACTTGGTCACCACTGGAATGGCAGTTAGTGACTGAACTTCGTGCTCCTCGTCTGCTCTCTGCCGTCATCATTGGTGCTTCACTAGCCGTATCAGGCGCGGCGCTGCAAGTGTTATTAGGGAATGTTTTGGCAGAGCCGGGCGTGCTTGGTATTTCTGGTGGCGCCAGTGTGGCGATGGTAGTGGTGCTGTTTTTCTTCCCTGCTTTGGCCTCACCTGAAATTTTCATGCTTTGTGCCGTAGCCGGTGCGATGGTGTTTACTCTTTTACTGGTCAGCATGGCTAAAGCGATGCGTTTAAGTACAACCCGCTTACTGCTGGTCGGTGTGGCGCTGGGTATTTTATCTGGTGCTGTGGTGACATGGGCGTTTTATTTCAGTAATGATCTCAGTTTAAGGCAACTGGTTTACTGGTTGATGGGCAGTATTGGTGGTGCAAGCTGGTATCAACATACGCTTTCATTAGCTGCGCTTCCGGTGATCATCTGGCTTGCTCTGCAAGGAAAAACGTTAGACAAACTGATGCTGGGCGAAACTCATGCAAAGCAGTTAGGTGTGGATGTGCATCGACTACGTTGGAAATTGATTTTTGCCGTGTCGCTGCTGGTAGGAGCTGCGGTGGCATTGGGCGGTGTGATCAGTTTTGTTGGGTTGGTTGTTCCGCATTTATTGCGCTTGGCGTTTGGTTCTGAAAACCGCTACCTTTTACCTATGTCGGCTCTGTTCGGCGCACTCTTACTGGTTTGCGCGGATACCGTTGCCAGAACGGCGCTTAATGCTGCTGAGCTTCCACTTGGTGTCGTCACTACCACCATTGGTGCGCCGATTTTTATTTGGATGTTGTTGAAAAACCATGATTCACGTTAATAGCCTGCAGGTTTCATCACGCTTATTACCACTCTCTTTTACCTGCCAAGCGGGAGAGGTGCTGCATGTTATTGGGCCGAATGGCAGCGGAAAAAGCACTTTACTGTCGGCGTTAGCTGGCGTGACAGAGAGCCAAGGTGAGGTCTACATTGGTGATCTTCAGCTTTCAAGCGCATCGTTAGAGGCGCTGTCACTGCACCGAGCTTATCTGTCGCAAAACGACAAGCCTGTTTTTAATGTCGATGTTTATCAATATCTTGCCTTAGCGATCCCCAGTTGCGCCGATTTACATTCTCAGGTTGTTAATCAAGCCGTGGTTCATCTCACTCAACGATTGAATATTCAAGACAAATTGCATCGATCCATTCACCAACTGTCAGGCGGCGAATGGCAACGTGTCCGCTTGGCCGGTATTTGCTTGCAAATTTGGCCAACCTTAAACCCTTACGCGCAGTTATTGATATTAGATGAACCTGCGGCGCCTCTTGATATTGCTCAAGAAGGGTTGCTTTATCGTTTGATTGAAGAGGTTGCACAGCAAGGGATTGCGGTAGTAATGGCCAATCACGATCTCAATCGAACATTGCGCCATGCCGATCGCGCTCTGTTACTGCAAGATGGCGTATTGCAAAGTTCCGGCTCGGTTGAACAAGTATTAGAGAGCCAAGCGTTAAGTGCAGCGTTTCAGACTCAGGTGAAGCAGGTTGTTGTTGAAGGAAAGCCTTACCTTATCTTTGATTAAAAGCACAACTGTCGTGCAGTAAGCACACTTTTAGCGCATCAATGTGCTGAAGATAGAATGATAAAAATAGTAAGTCTATTAAAAACAAATGGTTAGGTTTTATGTGAAAGTTGGCACGCCAATCGCATTAATAGAACCGATACATTCTCGTTCTTGTTAGGCTTTTTATAAGTCTCTTAACCACCTTGCTCCCACAAGGTGGTTTTTTTTATCTGAGTCTTTGCAAGGTTATTGCGTCAATGAAGCAAGGTCAGCAGGACGGTAATAGACTGATTTGAGCACTTTACCTTGGCGAATCGTTTTGCCTTCAGAGACAAAATCTTGTGCGCATTTAGCAATAATGTAGTCGCCTTTTTGTACGGCCATCAGCTCAATACCTTGTTCAGCATAGTAGGCTTGAGTATCGGCATACTCTTTTTCATTGCGACACACTTTACTCATGTTCGAGCTGTGTACTTCATCCCAGCATGGAATAAATTCGATGCCACGATTCACGGCAACATTGAGCAGAAGATCAATCAAATAGCTGATCGCTAAGTTGTCACTCACTTGGCTATGTCCTAGGTGGACTAAACGACCCATCAAAACGTACACAGTATCGATGATCGCATCCGCTTGTTCCGTTTTATTGTCAGCTTCAGCAAGTTCAGTCAACTCTTCAATCGCGAGCGAAGTATGCAACGTGTCAGCTTTATCGTTTAAGCTGCTGGCATCAGCAACGGGAAGATCAAAGGTGCTACGAAACTCGGTAATATCGCGGTAAAGATGATCGTAAATCTCTTGAGTAAGCTTGGATAAATGCATTATCTCGGTCCATTGGTTTGGTTAACAGGGATTGTGACGCGTAGTAACAAATTAATAGTAATAAACTGATAGTAAGAAAATGGATAGTAACAAACTGATGGTAAAGCTGCGACCCATGCCATCAGTTTGGTCAAAGAACAGGGTTACTTATTGAGAAACAAATAAGGAAACAGTTGGCGGCGTTCTTGGTCACTTAGAGCACTAACACGAGCGATATTGGTATCGGGAATCGCTTCTGGGTTAGGGTAGTGCTTGAGTACTTTTTCCATGCTCTCTTCGCGAATAAGATGGAAAATCGGGTACGGCGAACGGTTAGTTAGGTTTTCGTCATCTTCGGGGCGTGTGCCGCCAAAACAGTAGTGAGGGTGAAAGGTAGCGACTTGGAAGATGCCTTGCCAATCTTGTTGCGTAATTAATGCTTCGACCCAATCGATAAAAAAGTTGTACTCAAAAAAATCTTCGAGCATGTTTGGCACCACCACTAAGGTGGTCTCAAGAGACTGTGCCGAGCTGCCTTCTAACTCTAGCAATTGTTGCAAAATGTCTTGCAGCAATTGTTCTTCAGTATCGGCTTCACTGACGAAAATTTTGATCTGTTGGTTACGTTGTGGTTTTGCGGCGAAAGGGCAGAAATTTAAGCCAATCACCACATCGTTAAGCCACTGTTCGACTTCAGTTGTGATGGCGGTTTTATTTATCGTTACGCTCATAGTGCTTATTAAAACAGTCAATTTGGCGCAAGCATAACATGAGTCTTTTGATAAAGTGAGTGGATAACACTACTTGATCAATTCATGCAGCGGTTTGCGGTGCGCAAGGGCGCGGTCATCATGGCGCAATTTCCAACAGAGAAAAAACATCGCCACATACAACACCATTCCACCCGAAACCACCACCGCCCAACCGCCATTTTGCCAGCAATAGAGTAAGAAAAACCCGCCAAGGCTGCCACCCACATAGTAATGAACCAAATACAGAGCGGTCGCGGTTGCTTTTGCGCTGCTGGCCTTTTGGCTCACCCATGAATAGGCGAGCGTATGAGTAAAAAACGCGCCGAAACTGATCAACATTAAACCGATCAGCATAAACGGGATCGATTCAACCAAAGCTAGCCACATCCCCGATAAACTGAGCAAGGCTCCCAACATCATGCCCGAAATGGCATTGTAGCGTTTTGTCCAGTTAGCGGTCAGTTTCGAGCTGAGTGTTCCCGCCAAATAACATAGGAAGATCAATGATGCTAAGCCAATCGGTAGCGAGTAGGGTTCGGCGACAAGCCGAAAGCCCATCACTGAGTAGAGATTAACAAACAGCGCGAAGTTAGTACCACCAATCAGCATCGCTAGCCACAGTGTGCGGTTAGAAAGATGTTTTACCAGCGCACGGTTGTGGTGAAAGAACAAGCCTCGTTGCGGCGTGAAATTGCGTTGAATGGGCAGTAACCACAGCACAATGATGGCGCATACGAAAGTGAGTATGGCAATCACAATCACGGCTTGTTGCCAGCCAAAGGCATCGGTCAATATACCGCCTAAAATTCGGCCGCTAATGCCACCTAATGAATTCGCAGCAATATAACCACCAATCGCTTGGCTAAATGCTTGAGGCGAAAGCTCCTCAGCCATGTAAGCCACGGCAACCGAAGCAAAGGCGGCCAATGCGACGCCCATCAGTGCACGTGTTAAAACCAGCACCCATAGCTGTTGGCTGATCAACATTAAGCTGCCGATTAATGGCATCATGAATAGCCCTAATAACATCACTTTGCGGCGGCCAAAGGATTCAGAGCTGATTGCCCAAGGGACTAAACTGACGGAGAGTGCGAGGGTTGATGCGGCAAATAACCAGTTAATTTGGGTTTCCGAAACCGCAAAATGCGTAGCAAGGTAGGGCAACATTGGCTGAAAAAGATAGAGATTACAAAAGACTAAGAACGAGCCGAGCGCAAGTCCCCAAGTGACTTTTCGGTATTCTTTACTGCCAATTTCGATCATGATTACGCTTCACTTACGTTATGTATCTGTGATCACAGTAGCAGTGGCTTGGTGATTAATAAAATATATTAAAAATATCGTCGTGATATATAAAATATATCTCAACCTCGTTGGACGAATCTCGCTTCGTTTGATTCTGTGGAACCATAAAGCTATGGATACTCGCCATCTAAAACATTTTTCGGCTGTGGTTCAGTGCGGCAGCTTTACTTTAGCAGCCCAGCAACTGCACATTGCGCAGCCAGCGCTTAGTATTTCGATTAAAAAATTTGAGCAGCAATTAGGGGTTGTTTTGCTAAAAAGAGATGAGCGAAAAGTGACGCTGACCCATGAAGGGCAAGTGTTATATGAACACGCCACTCGTATTTTGCAGCAACTTGAAGATGCACAATTGGCGATGGATGAGCTTAAAGGGCTCGTCAAAGGCGAAGTGAGGCTCGGCGCGCCGAGCATGATGGGATCCTATTTCTTTCCAGAAATTGTAATGGCTTTTAAAAGTCACTTTCCCTTGCTAAAAATGACGGTGATAGAAGCGGGAACTCAGTCGATTAGAAAAATGTTGCTCAGTGGTGAGCTAGATATTGGCGTGATCCTCAATCATGATCTTCCTCCGGATTTAGAGGTTGATCCCCTCTTATCATCGCAAATGGTGGCGGTAGTGGGGAAAGAACATGAGTTAGCACAACGAGAATCGATAGATTTTAAGACCTTTTTTGAGCATGAATTGGTAATGTTTAAGCCCGGTTATTTCCACCGCGACTTCATTGATAAAGTGTGTAAAGAGCATAAGCTCAGCGCACATTTCTCTTTTGAAACCAATCTGTTGCCAATGATTTTAAGTATTGTCAAACATGAGTACGCAGTGACTGCGTTATTAGAGCTTGTAACGGAGCATGAACCGGATGTACGAGCGATCCCTTTTGAACCGCCAGTCTGGTTAGATTTAGCCCTCGCATGGCGCAAAGAGGGCTATTTGTCTAATGCCGACCGTACTTTTATTGAATTTGTGAAACAGTACGTGTGAAAGGGGCTATGTGTATCGTTCGATTAACTTTGATAGATTTTTTCAAAGTTGTTTGGGTTCCAGCCAATCATAATTCGATCACCAATTTTTAAAGCCGGTACACTGCGCGCGCCGATCGCATCCAGTTCCTTCCGGCCGCGTTGCATTTTTGCGTTACATAAGCGGTAGGGGATCTGTTTGGCGTCAAGATAGCGCTGAGCATCTTTACAGTGCGGGCATTTATCTTTGACGTAGAGCACAATACGTTTCATCCAATTCACTCATTAACCAAACATAAAGGGCGGCAAGTTTACCCACCGAGGCGCTGAGTTTCAACTCTCTCGGATGCGAAGCCTTGCTCCTTGTGATTGGAAAGATGAAACGCAGGCTTGATTCAGTTACACTTAGCGCCTTTTTTATGAGTCAGTTGCTGGGCTATGCATCCATCTTTTCGTTACATACAAAACTATCCGCCTCATCTCGTGTCACAAGTTGAACAGTTGATCACGGCCGGTAAATTCGTTAGTTGGTTTGAGCAACGCTACCCACAGCGCCATTCGATTCAAAGTGAAAAAGCGTTGTTTAACTACGCGATTGATCTCAAAAATCAATACATGAAGAAAACGGCGCCGATCAGTAAAGTGGTGTACGACAATAAAGTCCACATTATCAATAACGCACTAGGGTTGCACAGCTATGTTGCCAAAGTGCATGGTGGGAAAATCAAATCTAAAAATGAGATCCGCATAGCGAGCATGTTTAAAGAAGCACCGGAGCCGCTGCTGCGCATGCTAGTGGTACATGAGCTGGCTCACATCAAAGAGAAAGAACACAACAAGGCTTTCTATCAACTGTGTTGCCATATGGAACCGAATTATCATCAGCTCGAGTTTGATGCACGATTGTTTATGATGTATCTCGATTTAAAAGAGGAGCAGTAATGTCAGCCAAGGCGAAGCCGCAGAAAAGCCAACCAGAAGCGAGCCATAAAAAACCTGCGTTAAAAGCAAAGCAGGGGTTACATCCTCGTAATCAGCATCAAGGACAATACGATTTCCCCGCGCTGATTAATACACTGCCTGCTTTGAAGCCCTTTGTTATTCGCAACCCGAGTGGTGAACCGAGCATCAATTTCTCCGATGCGATGGCGGTGAAAATGCTCAACAAAGCGTTATTGGCACATCATTATCATGTGGCCCATTGGGATATTCCCGCTGGGTATTTGTGCCCGCCGATCCCCGGTCGAGCTGATTATATCCATCGCGTGGCCGATCTGCTGCTAGATGAGTGCTCAGCAATCAAGCATGAAAAGGTTCAAGCACTTGATATTGGGGTCGGAGCGAACTGTATTTATCCGATAGTGGGCGTGGCAGAGTACCGCTGGCGCTATGTTGGTAGCGATATTGATCCTATCTCTATCCAATCCGCCAATCTGGTGGTTAATGGTAATGCTTCGCTCAATGGGCGTATTGAATGCCGTTTGCAGAGCGATGCAAAACATATTTTTAAGCAGATTATTCAAGAAAATGAGCGTTACGATCTCACCACCTGCAACCCGCCTTTTCATGCATCACAACTACAGGCGCAGCAAGGCAGCGAACGTAAGTTGAAAAATTTACAGCGTAATCGAGTCAAAAAAGGTCAAGAAATTGTGGGGCAAGACGCTAACAGAAGTAAGGCGGTTACGCTCAACTTTGGTGGACAAAAAGCTGAGTTATGGTGCCCCGGTGGTGAAGCTGCCTTTATTAAAAACATGGCCTTTGAAAGTCAACACTACGCTCAGCAAGTGCTGTGGTTCACCACATTGATCTCTAAAAAAGAGAATGTACGTTGGATGCAAAAACAGTTAGATAAAGTGGGTGCTGCAGTGGTGAAGGTTGTTGAAATGCAACAAGGGCAAAAAGTGAGTCGATTCATCGCATGGAGTTTCCAAAATGACAGCCAACGCAAACAATGGTTAGCGGCAAAGTGCTAGGCTGACTTCGTTGATTGACTATATTGGTCAGTGAGTTGAGATAGCAATAGAAGGAGTAAGGTATGGACTTTGACCTTTATTTACCTTGCCAACCTGACTGGATCTGCCAGCCCTTCGCTTATCTGTTTGCCTTGCTTGCGATGATTGGGCTTGGGTTTTTTATTCGTATCATCTATCGCGAATATCAAAAAATTCAGCGCGCTCAGAAAGTCAGACGTCTTCGCCGTATCCACTATCGTGATCGTCCTGGTGGCAAAGACGGTAGACCCACCAATATCAAATAACCCTTGCCCTAGTAATACGATGTTAGGAAAAGGTATCGAGCGCCGCTTGATATTTTTTCTCTAACGCTTTATTTCCTGCCTTTTTCTCTAACTCTACCAATAATTGAAGCGATGTTTTTTGGTTACCGTAGCGCTGATTAAATTGCATCAAGCGAATGCGAGCTTGCGTGTATTGTTGAGCGTCAATTTCCAATTTAGCTAATTGCAGCAATGAACGAGCTCGATTAGGGTCATGGTCTAATGTTTTTGCAAAATAGTAGCGCGCTTGTTCTTTATCGCCAGATTTTAACGCGCAAAAGGCTGCGTTCTCATAGCTTGCTGGGACAAGGTAATAATAGGGTTGAGCAATGGCGCGGTTAAAATATTCATCGGCTTTTTGATATTCGCCCTGCTTGCACAAAAATGTGCCGTAGTTATTGAGAATATTGCCGTTTTTGGGATGAGCGCGAAGCGCGGTTTGATAGGTTTTACGTGCGGCCTCTGTTTCACCGACAGTTTCGTAGTAGTGAGCCATCGCAAGTTGCGAGCGATAGTAAGTCGGCGCATGTTGTGTGGCTTTTTCTAAGTTCTCACGTGCTTTGCTCATGTTGCCATTTTCTAAATAGCCTAGGCCGAGCGCAATGCGAGATTCGGCCATTTCAACCGGATCCGCTTTTACTTCAGGCTCACCTTTTTCGTTCACGGTGACACAGGCCGATAACGTGGACATTATCAATATCATCAGTACTTTTTTCATTATCTGCAGCTCCTAAATCGCTTAGACGCATGATAAGGAAATCAGAAGATCGAGGGGGAAAGAGGAGAGAAGAATGCGAGTCAGTATGCACTATGTTTGATGAAAACCTGAACACCTCATTACTGAGATGATCAGGCATGAAACACTAATCGTCTTTGGTAAATTTATCTTCGCTAAAGTGTTCAAGGTCGTAAGGTGTTTGTTGGTAAACACAGTAGTTTAACCAGTTTGCAAACAGCAAGTGACCGTGGCTTCGCCAACTGGCGACTGGTTTATTATCTGGATTATCATTGGGGTAGTAGTTGACTGGGATTGCGGGTTCCATCCCTTCACCTAAATCTCGAATATATTCACCATGCAGTGTATGTGCGTCGTACTCAGGGTGACCTGTGACAAACACGTTACGTTTGTCTTTGGTTGAGGCTAAGTACACACCCGCCACATCAGAGGTGGCGAGAATATCTAAATTCGTATGTTCGGCTAAGTATTCTGGTGAGAAATCAGCATAACGAGAATGGGGCGCTAAAAAGGTGTCGTCAAAGCCGCGTAATATCGGATGAAAGGGATGGTGGATTTCATGATGATAAACGCCCGATAATTTTTCTTTGCGAGTTCGTTTGGGCAGATTGTAGAGCAGTTTTAGCCCCGCTTGCGCTGCCCAGCAAACGTAGAGTGTGGAAGTGACGTGATTTTTAGCCCATTCCATCACGCTTTTTAAGTGTTCCCAATAAATCACATCTTCAAATTGGACCAACCCCAAAGGTGCTCCGGTGATGATGAGCCCGTCGAAGTTGCGATTTTTTACCATCTCAAATTGACGGTAAAAGTTCTCCAAATGCTCAGTGGGGGTATTTTTACTTGGGCGCTCATCAATTCTCAGTAATTCAATATCCACTTGCAGCGGAGTATTGGATAACAGGCGCAAAAACTGAGTCTCGGTTTCGATTTTCTTCGGCATTAAATTCAAAATCAAAACTTTCAGTGGACGGATGCCCTGTGTGGCGGCACGTGTTTCTGACATCACGAAAATGTTCTCATGACGCAGTACATCACCGGCTGGCAGTTGGTCGGGGATCTTAATCGGCACAGCTTTCTCCCTAAGCTATTTTTGGACGTCTATACTGCCGAACTTAACTCAATCAAAACCAGATGTCGATAGCAAAATGAATCTTGCTGTGAAATTGGTTACTATTGGATATCCGTTTACTTACCTATTGGATACACATGGCGCTAACCTTAACTTTGATCAGGGGATTACCCGGCTCAGGCAAAAGCACCTTAGCAAGGACGCTACATGCAAAGCATTTTGAAGCGGATATGTATTTTATCAATGAGAAAGGCAACTATTGTTATCAGCCAGATAAAATCGAGCAAGCTCATCGGTGGTGTCAACAGCAAGTGGAGCGCTGTTTAGCGCAAGGTGAGGATGTTGTTGTGGCGAATACTTTTGTTCGACAGTGGGAGATGCGAGCTTACCGGCAGTTGGCCAAACGTTACCATGCAACCTTAGTGATTAATGTTTGCCGTGCGCAGTACCAGAATGTTCATGGTATCGATGATGCCACTGTTGAGCGTATGCGTCAGCAGTGGCAGGAATGATTAATTAACGCTTCCGCTGGAGTTGGTAAAAAGCAAGGGCTCCCCAACCAAACACTTGCACCCACAAGATCCCCCACTGAGTGCTGATTTGATCCCATGATGCGCCCATTTGGTTCAAACTGAGAAAACTCTGAATGGCAGGCGTACTTGGAAAGAGGTTGGATATCCAAATGATAGGGCGTGGAATTGCTTCTAACGGCCAAATAAAACCAGCTGAAAAAATCAGTGGCATTGAGCTGATTAATACCACTAACGTCACCAATTCTCGCCGCGGTGTAACTGAACCAAGCCAAATGCCGCATAGGCAAGAGGCCAGTAAGAAAGGCAGTAGAAGTAGCAATAAATGCCCCGCACTGGCGAGGGTGTTGACACCATGTGAGGTAAAACTGGCACCAAAGTAGTACATGCTGAGTAGATAATAAACAGCAACCAGGACAATGCTGCGTACCAATATTAATCGTAGCGGTGTGGTATGACTCCAATAGCCATTTCCGTGCTTTTGTGTTCCGCCCATTAATCCTGCCGCCATGATCATGGTTTGTTGTAAGATCAAAACAAACACCGCTGGGACAACGTAATCAACATAACCCATGCGTGGGTTAAAGGTCGGTTTTAAGTTGATGCTTGTGGCGGAATAGTGCTGAGCGGCCAGAGAAAGCGGTTCTCCTTCCATCACTAAACGTGACACTTTACTTTTCGCAGCTAAGGTTCCGCCAGCTTGCGATAAGCCCTCAACGATGGTGCCGTACACTAGAAAGTAAGAGGCATCGCCAGCGTAGGCCAGTGTTGGACTTTTCCCAAGCAGTAGGTCTTTATAAAAATGTTCAGGAATCACTAAAATACCGCTAACTTTGCGGTTAAGAAACGCCTGCTTGGCATCTTCAATGGTACTGTCTCGTTGAATCACTTTGACTTGTGGCGTTGCGTCAACCATGCGTTCTAGTTGGTAACTGGCTTGGCTTTTATCGAGATTGACTATCGAGAGTGTCTGCTCGCGTGGAGTTTGCTGCGTATAAGGCAAAGGGTATAAAAAGGAGTAAAAAACCACGCCACCAAAGACAGTCAACAGCACCACAGGGTTAGTGAATAGCGCTTTTAGCTCTGCTTTAAGTAGAGCAATGAATCGCGTAGTTTCAGTCATGGTTGATTCGCTCGGCTTGCTTGTGTTTACGGATAAGAATCAAAGTGAGCAGCAGCGGCAATGCATAGCCCAGCATTGGCACTAAATACTTCAGTGATGACAACAGCTCAGCGTTATAACTCACTTGGCTTACTTGCACTTCAATGTAGTGACTCACTGGTAGCAGGCTTCGCCACCACTGCGCTAGAGTATTCATATCCGTCACTGGGAACGTAATGCCCATAAACGCAAAACTTGGTGCGGTAAAAGCGCCAGCAAAACTCATCGCTCTGGCCGGATCGAGTGTTAGAAAGAAAAAGAGTGCGCCCATGATCATACAGGCGAGCGTCATTGCAAGTTGTGCGATAATCAATAGAGCAAAACTGCCGTGCATTGGCCACATTAATACTTGATAAAACCAGATTAAAAAACCAATCCCTTGCAACATAAAAATCGGCAGATAACGCATCAATGTTAGCGTTAAAATTCGTAATGGCTTTTCTCCAAGCCACGTTTGCAAACCAAAGTGACGATGGTTTGCAGCCAAAATCATAATGGTACTGACCACGACAACGATTTGCCAAAGAGCGGGTACAACCGCCGAGACTAAAAATTGCGCATAGTTTGTATTGAGATTAAACAGGGGCGTAATCTGTGTCCTGATTGGTACGGCTCGCCCCATCGCACTCAATGTGGTTTGTTGGCTAGTCGCTAGGTTTTTTACGACATCCACTTGGGCATTGAACGTACTTTGTGCTTGAACAATAGCAGAGTTGATCAATCGTCCAACCAAAATGTATTGGCTATTGAAGAAGGTCGATACTTGTGGCTGCTCACCACGAAATATTGATCTATCAAATTGATACGGAATGACAACGTACGCGTAAATGTCACTTTCAATTAACGCAGTTTTGGCTTGATTGACATCTTGGAACTGGTGCGTGACTGCCATGGTCGAGGTTGCATCGAAATCTCTTATCAATTGACGTGACAATTGGCTGTGAGACAAATCGACCACGCCAATCGGCAGATCGCGCACTATCCCTTGTGAAAAAATCCACCAAATACTGAATGCCAATACTATGGGTATCCAGCTTAGGCTAGACAATAGCCAAGGGTCATGGCGCAGCAGAGGCCATTGAGGGCGAACCTGAATTGACATAAGGCTTACAGCTCAACCACTAAACTCATTCCCATACGCAGACCTTCGACAGGTGTGGTAGGGCGAGCTTCGATTTCAAAGGTGCGTAAATCAAACCCTTGTGAGGCGTCTGTTGATCGCCATGTGGCGAAATCACCCATCACTGCAATGTGGGAAACGGTAAATTCTACTTTGGCTTCTAAAGCAGGTAAGTAAGCCGTAAATGTTGTGCCTTTCGTAAAATGCTTGAGTTGATCTTCGCGTACGTTGAGCACCGCCCATGAGTCTTGGGTATCCACGACAGTGACGACAGGGAAGCCCTGTGGAGCCAGTTCGCCACTTTGTAGCAGTACTTGGGACACTTCACCGTCAAACCAACTCTCAATTTTAGTATCCGCGGCATAAGCTTCAACTTCCGCTACGGCACCTGCAGCCATACGTTCTTTTTCCGCGGCGGCGAGTTTGGTTTCAGAGCGTGCGCCTTCTTTGGTCATTTGATACATCTGAAAAGCGGCGCTTTCAGTATATTTAGCAGCCTGCCATTGGGTATTCGCTTCATCACGTTTTTGTTCAGCGACGACACCATCACGGTAAAGGTTATTGACACGCAAATAGGTTTTTTCCATTAAATCAGTTGCCGCTTTGGCTTTAAGCCATTGATCTTTCGCTGCTTGAATTTGTTGATCGCGTGCGCCTGTTTCTGCTTCTTTAGCCAGTGCGCCCGCCGCTTTTTGACCCGCAATCGCTTGATCTAATTTAGCTTCAATTTCAGGGCTGTGCAGCGTGAAAATGAGCTGACCACGTTCAACGCTATCGCCTTTGCGCACCAGTACCTGATCAATACGGCCGGGAACTTTTGAGGAAATACTGTATTGTTGAGATTCAATTTGACCTTGTAAGCGGACAGGTTTAGGTTGAGATGCTTGGTAAAAGCGATAGCCTACCCAAGAGATCGCCACCACAGCAGCAAGAGCAATCAGTGTTGGTTTTACGGCTTTCATAAGGCATCCTTTTGAGCAGGTGATTCGTGAGTCATTGATGAGTGCAACAAAATCGCTGATTGTGTGTAGATAGGGAAAGTATTCATTTCACTGGTTAATGCCAGTAACTTATTTAAAGAAAGTAAGTAATTGAAGCTGGCTAATGACTGTTGCGTTTTTATACTAGCAAGGTAGAGCTCTGCATCCACCACATCTAAAGACGTTGCTAAACCCTGACTGAATGCTTTTTGGCGTAGATTCAGGTTTTCATTCGCCAGTGCCAGGCTCGAGTTTAGCCCCATCACTTCTTCCAATGCTTGTTCGCCTTCCAAATAGGTTTTTTCCACCAACACGCTCAAATCTTGCTTAGCTTGCGCCTTTAAGTAACGTACTTGTGAAACTGCGCTGTGCGCTGCTTTGACTTGATCGCTGCGACCCGATGTTTCAATTAACGGAATGTTGACCCCAACACCCACTAACCAATCCGGTTTCATTTGGCTGGCCAGCGAATCGTCTTCATGTAGGCTGTAATCGCCGTAAAGGTAGACTTCTGGATAGTATTTGCCTTTTTCAGCTTTGATCAAGCTGCTTGCTTGCTTTTCTTTTGCTTCAAGTAGTGCCAAGCCCGGATAGGTATTGAGCGTTTGCTCCACAAAAACAGAGAGCGGCGGTAAACGGTCATTAACAAACAGTGAACCACTTGGCTCGACTTTTTCTGTTTGACCTAGAATTTGGGTTAGTGCGCTTTGGGCAATATCTAAGGTTTTTTGTGCTTTTTTGCGTTCAACCGTTGCTTTATCTAATGAGGCTTCAGCTTGTAGCCGTTCCACATGGGCAATTTGTCCTTGTTGCTCTAACTTTAGTGCATTATCACGGTGCTTGGTTAACCCTTGCTCAACGGCTTGGCGAGTCACTAAAACCTCTTTTGCCAAAAGAACACTAAAGTAATATTTGCTCAAGTCTTCATAGCGCGCTTGTGTTTCCATTGCGAGCTGGCTTTGTGCTTCTTCTTTTTTACCTTCCGCAGCGGCTTGTGCGGCGCTGATCCGTCCGCCCGTAAAAATGGGCCAAATAGCGCGAATCGAAGAGCTGAAAATATCTCGTTCGGTGATGGTTGATGTGATGGAGCCAGCGCTGGCCAGTATCGGTCCTAAATCTGGCCCCAAAGATGATGGGACAGATTGCCCAGTGCTATCGAATATCTGCTTTCCTGACAAAGTAACATCTTGGTCTAAACGCGTGTAGTTTGCACCAATAGAAACAGCAGGCAAATTAAGACTGTCTGTGGAATTTTCAATATGCTGATAACGTTCGACATTTGCTCGCCCAGCGGCAAGTGAATTATTGCTCTGTTGCAAAAGATCCCATGCTTGTTGAAAGGAAATCGGCGCGGCGAAAGAAGGGGCTGCACCAAGCAGAGTAAAGACGAATAGGCTGAGTGTTTTCGCTTTCATGCTAAGCTCGAGTAATAGTAATTAGAGTTAATGCTCTAGTTTTTTGCTGCGGAAGTCAACAGTGCGATGGGTTGAAATGTCGAAACAACAGCAAGTGATATGCGCTAGCATGAAGCGCATATCACCAAAATTCAATATTTAAATTTAATACTTATGGTAAGAAGGGCAGAGATAATCGGCCCGCCAAACCAATTTTTTGCTACCTCTCACGTTTGTACTGCCTTGCATCGTGGTCAGTACGTCCTTACCCGACATCTGCGGGAAAGCGAGCAGCACTCTCAGGTCATCATTTGACTCAGTCGCTATTTCTTCATAAGCCCGAACATGAGTAAAGGTTGACTGTAAATGGTTAAACAGCATATCTCGGGAAAGGCAAATTCCAAAGGCATCGCGTTTCATTGTAAGTGTCCTTCTGACAATGTTATGAATGGAATCGATAGCAATTGGTATGGTTATTATAGGGCTATCTTTTTGTGAGGTTTCCTCATCATCTTCTTCACTGCACAATTAGTATACAAATGCTTTGGCATTATAAGATAAAATTTTTCTAAAATAGGCGTGATATAGATCACGAAATAACCATGATAATTTTTTATAAAACCTTGTGCATATTCTGCTTGGCAAGTCTTCGAAATAGATTGCAATAAAACGAACCAAAATGGTGCGTGGAATGCGTAGTATTGTTCACAGTTATTCGTTTCTCTCTTCGCTCAAATGTTAAATAAGTGTTAGCTTGTATGTAGAGTTAAAGAGGGATTTATGGTGTGGAGTAGTATCAGTTTTCGTAAGCGTATGCTGATCATAATGACCCTTTCAGGGTTGATTGAATTACTGCTGTTAGTTGCCGCTGGTTTTGTGTACATCAAACATTCTCAAGAAGAAGAGATGGGCTTAAAGGCTTTGGGGGTTGCTTCATTTCTTGCACAAACTCCATCAGTGGTCGATATGCTTGAATCTGGTAGTGGGGTGGATCACCAACAGCGTTATCGAGAGTTAACAAAATTAATCGGTGCAACCTTCATTGTTATCGGCGATCAACATGGGATCCGCTTAGTCCATCCTGTTGATGAACGAATTGGTCTTCCCATGAAAGGGGGAGATAATGATCAAGCTTTGCTACATGGTGAGTCATACGTTTCTTTTGCTCAGGGTTCATTGGGTAAATCCGTGCGTGGAAAATCGGCGGTAAAAAATGCCCAAGGACAAATCGTTGGTGTGGTGTCAGTTGGTTACTTAATAGAACGACTACAAGATAAAATTGAACCTTTTCTCATCTACCTAATTGGGATGGCACTGCTGGTAGTGCTGGCTAATGCTGTACTTTCCAGCTACGCCTCACGTCGTTTTCAGAAAGCGATACTCGGTTTTGAACCAGAAGAGATTGGCCGATTGTATGTCGAACTCGATGTCACCATGAGTACCTTAAAGGAAGGAATTTTAAGTATTGATGAGGCGGGTATTCTTCGTTCCATTAATAAAAGTGCGTGTGAGATTTTGGCGATTAACCGAGAGAAAGCGCTTAATCAACCACTTTCTCTGTTTCTGCCTGAAAGTGATCTCATGAGTGTTATTGAAAGTGGCACGTCTGATCACGACATCGAGCTGTATCTCAATCAACAGCGTCTGATCGCCAATCGAAGTCCGATTATTGTTGACGGTAAAGTGGTTGGGGCGGTGTCCAGCTTCCGCCTCCGAGATGAAATCAACGAGTTAACCGAGCAACTCTCCCAAACCAAAGAGTATGCTGAAATGCTGCGCTCTCAAACTCACGAACATCGCAACAAACTCAACACCATCAGTGGGCTTGTACAGATGGGAGAGCTGGAAGCGGTTCAACATTTAATCGGCCAAGAAACGGCTCATTACCAATCGCTCATTGAATTTCTACGCGAGACAGTTAGAGATCCACTCATTGCCGGAATGCTGCTGGGTAAAACTGAGCGGGCTCGTGAACTTGGTTTGGAGTTAGTCGTTGAAGAGGGATCGCGTCTAGAACCTTTGCCGCAGCGTATCAATGCCCAAGATATCGTCACTATCTTGGGTAACCTGATTGACAATGCATTTGATGCGACACTCACGATGATCCGCAATGAAAAACGGGTGACACAAGAACGACGCATCATTGAAGTGTCACTCAGCGATTATGGTGCCGAAATTATTCTTGAAGTGGATGATAAAGGGTGTGGTTTACCCGAACAAATGTCGCCACAGCAATTATGGCAAAAGGGAGTCTCTAGCAAAGCAAAACATAACCGAGGTGTGGGTTTACACCTGGTAAAACAGTTAGCTGATCGCTATCAAGGGCAGCTAGAAATGAAAAGTAATCAAGATGTTGGAACAAGAGTTACGGTTTATCTGCCTAAGGAAGAACAAGTATGAATACCCGTGTCATGATCATTGAAGATGATATCGCGATTGCGCAATTACATCATCGTTACCTGACACAAATTGAGGGATTTGAAGTCATTGGCATTGCAACGACTCACGCCGATGCCCAATTACAGTTAGACATCCTCAAACCCGATTTAGTATTGCTGGATGTTTATCTACCGGATGGTACGGGGCTCGATCTCTTACAGAAAGTTCGAGGCAACAACCAAGGCTGTGATGTAATTTTGATTACTGCAGCGCGCGATGTTGAGACGCTACAACAGGCAATGCGTGGTGGCGTAGTTGATTACTTGCTCAAGCCAGTTATGTTTCCCCGTCTTGAATCGGCATTGAAGAAATACCAAACCCAACAATTAGAGTTGGGCTCTGTGGCTGATGTTGACCAAAACGTAGTTGATAAAATGTTGACAGCCAATACCAGTGAGCTTCCCACTCATCTGCGCCTTCCCAAAGGAATTGATGGGGTTACGCTAGACAAAATACGCCATCTTTTTAATACACCATGCAGTTTGACCGCGGACGAAGCGGGAGAAAAAATTGGCGCAAGTCGAACCACGGCAAGGCGTTATCTGGAATATTTAATCAGCAGTGGTGAGCTAACCGCCGACTTAAATTACGGCACGGTTGGTCGCCCGGAGCGTTGCTATAAAAAAGTTGTGCGTTAGGCCGAGAGATTTAATGAGTTAACCGCATGAAATTTAATGCTATTTAATCACGTCGTTCGTATTGTTGATGATGAATGCTTGCGATGAACTAGACGGCGTTTCAAACCCCATCTAAAGTTTAAGGACAAAAGGCAGATAACATCATGTAGGAGAGAGGATGAACGTAATCAAATATCTGCGTACTATTCTACCTATGTGGCTAATCAGTGTGTTGGCATCATCACCTGCTTATCCCGCTAGTCTTGAAACACTAACGTATTATACAGAGGCCTATCCCCCTTTTAATTTTATGAATCAGGGCAAAATCACTGGAATTTCGGTTGATTTACTTCAAGAAGCCGCTAAATTCTCAGGACATGACGTATTATTGAGCCAGATCGTATTGCAACCGTGGGCTCGTTCTTACCGCTCTGCCATCTTGAAAAAAGACGGAGTACTTTTCTCGACAACAAGGACGTCACACAGAGAGGAATTATTTCATTGGGTAGGCCCAATTGATGACATCAAAGTTTCGGTAATTGCACGTAAAGGCAGTAATATCAAACTTGGGGAACCTTTAGAAATTACCTCCTATAAGATCGGGGTGATAAAAGATGACGTCGGCGAACAAATGCTATTGCAATATGGTGTTCCGAGAGACTCAATGCAAGAAGCAACGGATGTCACTATGTTGGCAGAGCAGTTAGTGAAAAAGCGTATTGATTTGATTGCATACGATGAACGGTCAGCCCATTGGTGGATAAAACAAGCAGGATATGCCCCCGATCAATTTGAAACACTTTATGTGTTAAAGCAGGGATTACTTTACTATGCTTTTAATAAAAATATAGACCAAACACTATTAGACGATTTACAAATGGGTATTGATAAAGTAAAGAACACGGTTAATGAAGACGGTGTTAATCGATATCAAGCCATATTAAACAAATACCAATAACCATTCTTAAGATTAGTGACCAGTATGAGCAACCCAAGTAGTACAATTTTGACAGAGAGTGGTACCAACGAACTTGAGATTATTGAGTTCCATTTAGAAAAGGTACTGCCAGATGGACGCACGAAAACCTGCTATTACGGCATTAACGTTGCGAAAGTTAGGGAAGTGATACAAGTTCCTGATACCACCGATTATCCCAATGCTCAGCCGCATATGATCGGTGTATTTTCGTCACGTGATGTACTGACTCCGTTAGTTGATCTTGCCGGTTGGCTTGGTGTGCCTACTAATCCAAGCCTTGATCGAAAGTTTGTTATCGTGACGGATTTTAACCGCATGACCAATGGCTTTTTGATTGACAGCATTAGTCGTATTCACCGTATTTCTTGGAACGATGTTGAATCGCCGAGTCAGTTTTTAGAAGCGGGTGAGCAAGATTGCGTCGTGGCGGTTGTGCGCAAAGATGGCAACCTGATCATGATTTTGGATTTTGAGAAAATCATCGCTGACATCAACCCTGAATTGAGTATGGAAAAATACGATGTCACGGTGGACAGATCGGTCGACCTCAACCAAAAAATGATCAGCAAACGTAATGCGAAAACCATCATGGTGGTGGATGATTCGGCGTTTATCCGCAGTTTAATACAAGACACATTAAGCTCTGCAGGCTACAACATTATTGCGTGTAAAGACGGTGGTGAAGCCTATGAGAAATTAATGGAAATTGAGAAAGTAGCCAAGTCCGAAAACGTACCCGTGACAGAGTTAGTGAATGCGATAGTAACGGATGTAGAAATGCCGCGCATGGATGGTATGCACTTGTTGAAGCGCTTGCGTGACAGCGAAACTTATAAAACAACGCCGATAGTGATGTTCTCCTCGATCATGAGTGATGATAACCGAGCAAAAGCCTTAGCACTGGGTGCTGATGATACCTTGACCAAACCCGAAATTGGCAAAATGGTCACCCTGATGGATAAATATGTATTTGCTTAACCTTTATACTCTTCCCACTTAGAGTTGTTTGGGTATAGCGGTCAGTCTGCGACCAATTAAGGAGAGTCTCATTTGAGGCTCTTTTTGTTTTACCACAATTCTGAACGTTAAGCTCAGCGGCGCGAATAGCGAGTGATGAGTAAGGAGAGATGGGAGGAAGATCAAACTCTATTAGATTGGTCAAAATGTAATATTCTTTCACACTTTATCATTCCTCATTCTACGCTTTGTCTTTCCGATCACGTTTTTATCTTGCTCTCTCTGCTTTCCTTTCATCTCATTTACCCTGAGCGTGAGTGAACTCTGTGTTTTTCTTCTCCTCCCTTGGCTCTACGCCCTGAGAGCAAAATGGCAAGGGGGAGGTAATTGGCGGTGTCAAAATTATAACGTTAGCTTAGGTAGATATAGGCATATGTCTACTGATTTATAGGTTTTCTGCCAGCAGTGAGAGCAGGACGAGCACTAACGTTATAAAACGGATTACAACAATGAAAACAAACCTAACGAGAATGACTTTAGCGTTTGCTTCAATTGGTATGCTAGCGGGTTGTAATGACTCGTTAGACGTTCAAGTCATGGATGGGTATTTAACCAATGCCCAAGTTTGGCTGGATGTGAACGGCAATCGTCAATTTGAACAAAACGAACCTCAAGCGTATACCGACCAAAAAGGTATCGCAAAAATTAACGTGGCGGGGCTGCGTGGTGACGTAAAAAATTATTATCTGATGGCTTCTGCTATCAAGGGAAAAACCGTTGACCAAGATATTCCCACCGTCAAAGCGGCGCGCAATTATTTAATGATGGCGCCAGCAAATTATCCGGTGATCAGCCCTTTTACGACTTACCTCAGCGTGCAGATGCAAAATGGTAAGCGAGAGAGTAAAGCGTTGGCTGAGCTGAAAAAGGCGCTGCGTATTCCAACTCTGGATGTCAAAGCGGATTATGTCGATAACCACATCTTGGTTGCTCAATCTGCTAAAGCGCTAGCGCAACTGCTACCTGCTACTATCGATGACTCCAGCTTGCCTGAATTGGCCAATACCTTGAAAAAAGGCAGTAAACTGTTTGGCGATGAGATCAAAAAAGCGCAGCGAGAAAAGAACGATATTCGCGATAAAACACTGATGCTTGAACATGGTGAGCCTGTTATTGGCTTTGATAGCGATAGAGATGGCGTAGCCGATTTGATTGACCACTTTCCTTACGACATCCAAGAGAGTATTGACTCCGATAATGATGGCATTGGCGATCACGCAGACCTAGACGATGACAACGATGGCTGGCCTGATGAAACTGAATGGCGATTAGGGACAGATCCTTATGACGCCTTAAGCTTTGCTGCCGATCTCGATGGCGATGGCATTGCGGATGTCGAAGATGATGATATTGATGGTGATGGGTGGAGCAACGCCGATGAAGCGCATTTAGGAACGGACGCCAATGATGTTTCAAGCGTTCCTGCTGATCTTGATAGTGACGGTATTGCCGATAGCGAAGATGACGATATTGATGGTGACGGCGTGAGCAACGCGCAGGATGTATTCCCACGAGATCGCTTAGAAAGCCTTGATACCAATAACGATGGGCTAGGGGATTTTGCCTCAAGCGACGATGACGGTGATGGCATCCCCGACAGCATTGATCCACAACCGAAACAGTCGGATAACTCGACAACCGAGCCGACCCCAACTTATCAAGAAGCGATTATTTACTACCTGCGTGATGACAATAATTATGACGGATGGGGACTACACCTTTGGAACAACGGTAGCTGTGATTCTGTTTCTGAATCTGCGCTTAATGGCGTGGATTGGGGAAATCCTTACTTAGCCTCAGAAATCGACCCGATTTATGGAGCGATATATCGCATTCCACTTAAAGCAGAACATGGCAACTGCATGAACTTTATTGTGCACAGTGGCAATGATAAAGCGCTGGGCGGCGATGATTTAGTGCTGGATTTTGTCAAAGGCAATACGCTTTATACGCGCCACGGTAGTGCGGTGTTGAACTATTCTCCGAATGAGCAAATTCAAGTTGTCATTGAGGGCGCAGCTGCACATTGGCTTGCGGTAAATCAACTGGCGTGGTTCGATCACAGCGAAGCGGCAAGCTATGAGCTTTGGAGCCGCGCACAAGGCAATGGTGATATCGCCCATCCTGAACAATTCATTCATTACCCATTAGCCTTGTCAGGCGTGACCAATAATGCGCATTTCCCACATTTAGCGGGTCGAACAGCCTTCACATTGGATGTGAGCAATGAACAAGCTAAAGCGCTGTTGAAAACTCAGCTACTCACAGTAGCGAGAGATGCTGAAGGCAAAGTACTGGTTGCAACAAAAGTACAGATCCCAGGAATAGTCGATAATCTTTACACGGCTGGCAGCGATGATGCCGATGAAGCGAAACTTGGCGCTTGGATAGAGGGTGATAGCGCGCATTTTGCGCTATGGGCTCCGACCGCGCAGCAAGTGGAGTTGTATCTGTATGATCAAGATAAAACCCTTCGCAGTACCTCCCCTCAGCCGATGGTTGAAGATCTCAACACCGGAGTTTGGCACTATCAAGGTGAGCGCTCGCTGAAAAACAGTTTCTATCGTTACCGCGTGCAGGCCTACCATCCTAAAACGGCGCAACTTGAATGGATGATGACGACCGACCCGTATTCGCAATCGCTCAGCACATCCAGCCTTTATTCTCAATTGGTGGACTTAACCGCAGCAGAGTCAAAACCGGACGATTGGGATACTCAAATTATTCCTGAACTGAGTCATCCTGAAGATAACATTCTTTATGAAGTACACATTCGTGACTTCAGCAACAGTGATAGCAAAGGAACAGCGGAATATAACGGTAAGTACCTCGCCTTCTTGGAAGAAGAACGTGACAGTGTTGCGCACCTGAAAAGTTTAAAACAAGCGGGTTTAACCACCATTCACTTACTGCCAAGCTATGATTTAGCGTCGATTCCGGAAGATGAGCAAAAGCGGGTCGATCTTAATGATACGGTCGCAAAACTGTGTGGTATTAACCCGCAAGCGTCGCTCTGTTCTGATGGCACGTCGATGAGCGCGACCATACTTTCTTTGTTGGAAAAAACCGACCCGAATACACCGCAAGCACAAGCATTACTTGCGGATGTGCGGCCGTTTGACAGCTTCAACTGGGGTTATGATCCATTCCATTACAGCGCGCCAGAAGGCAGTTATGCAGTGCAAAGTGATGGTGTGTCACGGGTGAAAGAGCACCGCCAAATGGTGCAAAAACTGCATCAGCTTGGTTTTCGAGTCGTGCAAGATGTGGTCTACAACCATACCTACTCGTCAGGTTTGTATGACAAATCAGTACTGGATAAAACCGTGCCCGGTTATTACCACCGCTTGAACCCCATCACAGGTGCGGTTGAAAATTCTAGCTGCTGTGACAATACCGCTTCAGAAAACCGTATGTTCGAGAAACTGGTGGCCGATAGCGTCACGATGTGGGCGCAAGATTACAAAATCGACGGTTTCCGTTTCGATCTGATGGGACACTTGATGAAATCAAGCATGCTCAAGATTTATGAGGCGGCGAAAACGGTTGATCCTGACACTTGGTTCTATGGTGAAGGCTGGAACTTTGGTGAAGTCGCCAACGGTGCCAGAGGTGAAAATGCCACGCAATGGCCAATGGCTGGAACGGGGATAGGGACTTATAACGACCGCTTACGTGACGGTGTGCGGGGCGGTGGTCCATTTGATAGCGGTGAGGCGTTATTAACCACTCCGGGTTTTGCTAATGCAGGTGATCGATTTAGTGATGAGCTGAAATCGAAAATGGACTTAATTCGCTATGGCATGGCTGGCAATTTACAAGCCTATCCATTGCAAACCGCCAGCGGCATGACAGTGCTTGGCCGTGATTTCCAATACGGTGGTCAAGGCGCGGCCTATACACTTGACCCACAAGAGTCGATTAACTACGTCTCTAAACACGACAATCAAACCCTGTGGGACTTCAACCAATATAAAGCAAAAGCAGAAACCAGCTCAGCGGATAGAGCGCGCATGCAGATCATTGGTCTTGCGCCAGTAATGCTTGGGCAAGGTGTTCCTTTTTTCCATATGGGGTCAGAACTACTTCGCTCAAAATCGATGGCGCGCGACAGTTACGACAGTGGTGATTGGTACAACCGTGTTGACTTTAGCAAGCAGACCAACAACTGGAATGTCGGCTTGCCAAGAGCAGACAAAGATCAGGCCAACTGGAGTGCGATTCAAAGTGTGATAGCCAACCCCAATACGGTAGCTTCCGCGCAAGATATCGCATGGACAGACAATGCCTTCAAAGCCTTGCTGGCGATTCGTGCGCAAACACCGTTGCTCAAGCTCATCTCTGAGCAAGAAGTGTTAAATCGTGTTCGTTTCCATAATACGGGGCCAAATGCGCAGCCTGGCATGATAGTGATGTCGGTTAATGATGGTATTTCAGCTGGTGCGGATCTGGATCCAAACGTAGAGGCGATAGTGGTTGCAATCAACGCTAATACCGCAGAGCAAAGTGTGGTGATCCCGAATGCGCAGCGCTTTGAATTACATCCTGTTTTACGCACAGCACAAGATGTGCGCGTCAAAGATAGCCAGTTTAACAATGGCCGTTTTACCGTTCCAGCCTTAACGGCGGCAGTGTTTGTGATGCCGCAGCAGGGCGAGCAGGGTGCTGGCTTAAGCATTGATGCGCCACCAATTGATGTTGCACCTTATGGTTCAACCACGGTGTACGTGCGTGGTTCGATGAACGGTTGGGGAGTTTCAAATCCATTATCCTATCAGCAAAATGGTCTCTACACGTTTGAAGGTTATCTGACTCCCGGAGTGTATGAATTCAAAATTGCTTCTGAAGATTGGAGCACACTAAACCTGGGTTTTGGTGGCTTTAATATAGCTAGCGATTCTGCGACATTGGAAAATGCAGGAAATGGCAATATCAAGCTTACCGTAACAGAGCAAGGTGTTTGGAAGTTCACACTGGATGCATCCAACACATCGCAACTGGTGGTTGGCGTTGTGGATACGGGTCTTGACTACGCGTGTTATCAAGACAATAACCCCGCTTGTGATTTGCGAATTTATCAAGTGATGGTGGAATCCTTTGTTGATGGAGATTCAAACGCTGATTACGGCGTTGGTTACGGCAACTCGCACCACCGTGGTGATTTGCAAGGCATCATCAATAGCTTGGATTACATTGCTAGCTTGAACGTTAATGCGTTGTGGTTAACGCCAGTATTTGATTCCTGTGCGGGTCAAAATGGCGATGATAAGCTTGACGCTACTGGCTATTTTGCGTGTGATTATTTCAACGTAGATCCTAACTTTGGCAGCAACGCTAAGCTAAAAGAGCTGATTGATAGTGCGCATGACAAAGGGCTGTACGTGTTATTGGATGGCGTATTTGGCCACACCAGCTCTGTTGGCGTGAAAGCGTCACCGAGCGGCAAGTTGCCTCAGCTTCATGACGGAGAAAGTGTTTATCCGGGCAAGTTGGTCACTTATCCTAGCCAAGCGAGTGAGGCATTTTTCACTGAAGTTGCCAGCTACTGGATCCGTGAGTTTGGTATCGATGGCTGGCGTTTAGACCAAGCGTATCAAGTCCCGCTTGAGAGCTGGCGTTCGCTGCGCGCCGCGGTTGAACAAGCATCGCAAGATAACCTCAATGCAGGGAAATCATGGGGCACATTAGGTTATATGGTCGGCGAAGTGTGGCAAGGGGCTGATGACATTACCCTAACTGCGTATGGCAGTGATGCAAACCCAGCGCTCTCCTCTGCCTTCAACTTTCCTTTACGCTATGGTGTGATGCAAGCACTAGCAGTGGAAGAATCTGGCGCAAGCGGTAGCGCTCTGAGTCTAGAAGCTAGTTGGAATAACCGAGCGAAATCGCCTTATCACGCCATGCCAAATCTAATGTTAGGTAATCATGATTTGGTTCGCTTTGGTGACCTGATCCAACGAGGTAATTTAGGTGATTATTATGCGCGACATCTTGCCGCGTTCAGTTTTCTTGCTGCTTATTCTGGGCCAATCACGCTTTACTATGGTGAAGAGATTGGGGATGAAGTCGAAAACTTTGTAGCGCAAGTGACACAAAATTGTGCCGCTGTTGGTTTGTGTGATGATCACGTTGCTCGTTCTAGTGGCAAAGTAGATGCTTCAAGCTTGTCACCACAACAGCAAGCGCTGAAAAACAGCGTCAGTCAATTAATGCTACTGCGCAGCCAATACCCGTCACTGGCTAAAGGGGAGCGGCGTAATGTGCGGATTGACGAGAGTTTGTACGCGGATCTCAAAGTGTACGGTGATGAGCAGATCCTCTATGTGCTTAACACCAGCACTGCGGAGCGGAGATTATCTCTTGATATGGGAAGCGTAAAAGCTGCGACTCAATTGAAGGATTTAATGACTGAAGAGACGATCGCCACGCAAATCGGTACAACGACAATCATCGTTCCGGCTTTAACTGGTCGCTTACTTCGACTGGACTAATCGTTAAAGCAATAAAAGCTCGCTACGGCGAGCTTTTTCCTTCTCTACTTTTTCCTACTAAGGCTCTCATTAATGAGCCTCTCGTTTGGTCATTGTCCATTGACAGAAAACACAAGTTGCGACATTTCACTCATTGGCGTAGCTTATCAACCTGAATGACACTCTGGTACACATTCTAGATTCAGCTTACAAGAGAGCCTGCTGCCATGTGGATTAGGTCACCCTCTTCAACAAATCCATAGTAATAAACTGGCCTTTGGGCGGTACTTCGTTTATTAATTAGCGAGTTAGCTAATTACTTTAAAATGGTTTTTATCGTATGACCAACATTTTTATCATTGTTGCACTGCTGGTGCTGTTTTTTGTCTTTATCCAAAAGTACGTGATCAAACACGACGATACCAAAGATTATGCTTATAAGAAGAAAGGGGCGTTACTCAATATGTCGGAAGGCGCCTTTCATAACGCACTGAAATCTGCAGTAGGGGAACACGGTGTGGTGTTGGCTAAAGTTTCAATGGCCAACGTGGTTACCCCAGCGGCGAACTTGAATAAAAAGCAGTGGTTTATCGCCAATAACCGAATCGCCAAAAACTATTTTGATTTTGTGGTGTGTGATGCAAGAACCCTAGAGCCGCGAGTTATCATCGAGTTGGATAACGGAAAAGAACTGCATAAAGGCAAGGTAGAGCGTGAAAAATTGCTGATGCATGTGTGTAAGTCTGCCAACATTCCATTGATTGGTGCGAACATCAAACACAGCTATCAAGTGAGTAAACTAAGAAGGTTACTGGCCGCGCATATTGATTTGATCGAAACCGATAAAGAAGTGCGTTTTTGCAAAAAATGTGGCAGCCCAATGGTGATAAAAATTGCCAGCCAAGGCGAATTCAAAGGCCGACGATTCTTTACGTGTAGCCGTCAACCACAGTGTACCTATACTGAAAATTATAATGTGGTGTATGAAGTCGGAGAGGATCAAGAACTCTGAGAAGCCCAAAGTGTCGCATCATTTTTGCTGTCATTGACTTGGCAAATACGAACTTGGTTACGTCCATTTTTCTTCGCTTTATAAAGCTCAACATCGGCTAATTTCAGTAGTACATCCAACTTGTCACCTTCACGGTATTCACAAATACCGACACTTAAGGTCAGTTGGATTCGCTTCGAGCCATAAGCGTACAAATGTTGATTAATCGCTTCGCGTAATTTTTCTCCCACATGTTCGGCTTGCGCGATACTGTTATTAAACAAAGTCACACAAAACTCCTCCCCGCCGATACGGTAGAGGTTATCGTCGCCCACAATTTGAGACATTACCTGCGTCGTATCGATCAGTACCTTGTCACCGGCATCATGCCCATGGGTGTCATTCACTTGCTTAAAATAATCAAGGTCAATCACTAAAAGGCACAACGTCGTATCCACCTTATTTTGCACAAAGTGAGCGAAGGCATGAGTGAGTGCCAAACGATTGTGAGAGCCCGTCAACGCATCACGAGAAGCGAGGTAGCGTAGCGAGTTTTCGGTTTTCTTACGGCTAGATTCAAAAAGATGAGCCACCGTCCAAATACCGCAATAACAAAGAAGTAGGTTAATCATCAACGGGGTTGGGTCATAATCCACATTCCATGAGCCTTGAGAATGGATATTGAACAGTTGCGGAATGAGTGCGATGCCTGTAGCGAGACGGCCATGCTTAACCCCTAGCAATAGGTAAAAAAGTACTGGGAAAAACGTTGTCCATAAAAATAGGCCATTGCTTAAAGGCTGAATAAAAGTTCCTACACTGATGATAAAGATCAGAAAATAAACGTAGACACGAATGTGAGTGACTGAATGTGCTTGTTGTTTTGCAATCAAGTAAACGTAATAGGAGTAGCACATGAAGACAGATTCTAAGGCCGCTAGCCCGTAGCTGTAAGTGTAAAAAACGTTAAATAGGACGAAGAAAAATGCAATAGCGGTCAGCAGCAAGCTTAACCCGCAAAGTACAGAGGCTCTCAAATGATGAGAATGGTTGAATAATCGCGCATCCATATTACGTCACCGTATTGCATATCGAAGATATTGATAAAGGTTATAGTACGAGATAATTGGTCCGAATCAATGGATAATCTCACATAACTTATACAATGAAATAAATTGGACAGCTTACACCTATTGTTGATCCGGTTATTGTGCTTAAACCCAGAGTTGTGAATAAAAAACAGACAAGCTGGTGATAGATAAGCCAACTGGCTCAAAAACAAAGAAAATAGACTTGCACACAGCAAAAACAGCCGTTAATATCCACTCCGTTCTGAAGATATGCGTCCGTAGCTCAGTTGGTTAGAGCACCACCTTGACATGGTGGGGGTCGGTGATTCGAGTTCACTCGGACGCACCATTTCAGTTGCATGTATCATGCTCAAGAACAAAAATTTGGGTCTTTAGCTCAGTTGGTTAGAGCGTCTGGTCGACATCCAGAAGGTCGTTGGTTCGAATCCAATAAGACCCACCAAATTCAAACAAAGCCCGCCACGTGCGGGCTTTGTTGTATCTGTGACATACCAAATCAGTATTAGACGAAAAACCCACGCAACGTTATCGCGGAAAATTATTTAACAGCGAAGATGGATTTTATCCTCTAGGAAAAATAAACATTATTCCGAGCATGTTGTTCATTGATTGTGTTCCGCAATCGCCCGATTGGATTTAAGTTTGGACTGTATGGCGGTTTTCATCACTGCCACACAGGCAGCTTAATTAAATTATCCCAGATTAAGGTGAAATTTGGGTATAGTGTTTTATTTTTGATGATAGGTGGAAAATGAGCACACACAATGCCGCGCGTTTTTACATTGGTACTTATACGGATGCACCAAGCAGTAGTAACGGCGTTGAGCTGATTGAGCTTAACACCATCACGGGTGAACTTAGTGTTTTGCAAGAGGTGATGGCGACGCGTAACCCTTCCTACCTTCTCGAAACAACGAAAGGCTTTTACACTTTTAATGAGGTAGAAGCGAGCGACAACCCACAATTAATACACATTAACAAGGGTTCGGTTTCTCAAATGCCATTGTCGGGTAGCTATGCTTGTCATCTTGCTATTGATGCCAAGCAGCGCTATTGCGCCGTGGCGCATTATGGGTCGGGTAATGTGAACATTGTTCGTTTGGACGATACTGGCAAACCTGAGTCATGCATCGCTGATCTATGGATTAATGGTCAGGGGCCAAATGCAGAGCGCCAAACCTCACCTCACGCTCATCAGGTGGTTTTCCTTAAACAGTCGTCGCAACTGGTTGTGGTCGATTTAGGGAGTGATGCAATTCATTTTTTCGCCATCAACAGTGATAATCAGGCATTTTCATTGGCGCAAACTGTAGAGATGCCTACGGGGAGTGGGCCGCGCCATGTGGTGTTTAATCACGCAGAAACCCGAGCTTTTGTGGTCTGTGAATTGTCGGAGACTTTGGTAACCTTAGTATTTCCCGGGACACAATGGCAAATAGAGGCTGAGTGCGATCTCTTGCCGAATGAGGCGAAAAGTGGAGCGGCTGCGGCGATTAAGTTGTCGCCCGATGAACGTTTTCTCTATGCTTCCTGCCGAGAGCAAAATAAAATCGTTCTTTTTGAACTATGCCAGCCACAACCGCAATGGATTGCCGCATTTGACGTCGGTGGCCAATTCCCGCGTGACTTCACTTTGTCTGCGGATGGAGATTGGTTGTTGGTTGCTAGCCAACATTCACACACAATCGCCAGTTATCGCCGAGATGAAACCACAGGCAGGTTGGTTGCCAGCGGCTTTAGCTGCAAAGTCGGTGCGCCAGTCTGTGTGATCGAACAGCACTGTTGCGAGTTATCTTTACCATAAAGAGAGAAATTAATGACTATTCATCGTATTAATCCAAGTAAACGTTGGTCTGACATTACCGTATTCAACGGCATTGCCCACTTTGTGGAAGTGGCTGATAGCGATACAAAAGCCGATATAAAAGGGCAGGTTGAGCAGATCTTAGCCCAAGCCGAGCAGCAGTTGACGGCGATCGACAGCGACAGAAGTCGCGTGTTATCGGTGACGATTTATGTCACAGATTTTGCTCATTTCGCCGCTTTGAATGAAGTGTGGGATAGCTGGTTTCCAGAAGGATGCGCACCAAGCCGAGCCTGCGTTCAAGCGCAATTGGCAAGCCCTGACTATCTGGTTGAAATGGCTTTTGTTGCCGCGGCTGGCCCAAAATTTCAGTAAATACGTTTCTTACGATGTGATAAAAAATGGCGCTAAAAACAGCGCCATTTTTTATCTTAAAGCTTGATGATCTTAACGCTTCTTAGCAGGTTATCTGCTTGCATATGAGTGAGTTACGATTCATCGAAGTGCTCTGCTTGCTCAAGCCACAATCCATTGATTATGCCAAATGCGCAGGCGAGTAATACGCCAAGAACCCAACAGAAATACCACATCAGTTATCTCCTTTAGTACAGCGATGTGCTGTGGTTGCGAATATAATCATCACTCAATCGACCGAACATTTTGTAGTAACCCCAAGCCGTGTAACTGAGGATGACTGGCACCACTACGATGGCGACAAGCGTGATGATATTGAGTGTTTTTTGGCTGGATGTGGCATCCCAAATCGTCAAACTGTGTGATGGCATTAAGCTTGATGGCATGATCATCGGAAATAGCGCCACGCCTGCCGTAAAAATAATGCATGCAATAGCAAGGCTAGAGAATAAGAATGCCCCGCCAGATGCTCGTTTCAGGCTTGCCCATATGCACGCCAATAAGCTCGCGATGCCCACGCAAGGGATCAACCACAGCATGGCGTGTGCTTGATAGTTATGCAGTAAATGACGAGCGATGCTAACCACCTCTTTATGCAAGGGGTTTGAAGCGGCATCCGTGACAATTGGGCTCACGATAATATAACCCGCCATGTTGGCGGCCAAGAATCCGCCGATGAGAAATAATGCCACGGCAATGCTGGCACTGACCACCGACGCGCTATGGGCTCGCTCGCATAACACATCACAAGTTTTGAGCTGTAAAAACGTTGCGCCTTGAGTGACGACGATGGCAAGGCTGAGCAGGCCACACAGTAGTGGAAATGGTGTGAATAGATCCCCAAAATGGCCTTGGTAATCGAGCATCAATAAGTTATTGAGCTGAAAAGGGACTCCTACCAATAAATTACCAAAACCAATGCCAAAGATGAGGGGCGGCACAACGCCACTGATGAACAGTGCGTTATCGCACGCCTTGCGCCATGAGGGGTTATCGATTTTCGAGCGATAATCCATACCTATTGGGCGCAGCCATAACGCGGCAAGTAGCAACATCATCGCTAAATAGAAACTAGAAAATGCGGTGGCGTACACCAGTGGCCAGATGGCGAAAATCGCACCGCCAGCGGTAATCAACCACACTTGGTTGCCATCCCAATGAGGCGCGATACTGTTGATCATCACTCTTCGTTCAACATCACTGCGTCCCAAAATGGGCAGTAGCGCTGCAACGCCCATATCAAAGCCATCGGTGATGATAAAACCAATCAATAGCACACCGATAATCGCCCAAGTCAGCAGACGTAAGGTTTCGTAATCAAACATTGTGTTCTCCCTTAATGGTGTACGTGAGATAGAGATCCGTGCCCATCTTGAGTTTCAAAATGGTAACGTCCGGTATGTAGGGCGCTTGGACCGCGCCGAGCAAACTTCACCATCAGGTACATTTCCACCACCAAAAATGCGCTATAGAGTAAGTAAACTAGGCCCAGTGAAATCCATAAATCGCTGGGTGATAGGTTAGATACGGCCATATTAACCGGAAGCACTTCACCGATAGCCCAAGGTTGGCGGCCAAACTCAGCGACAAACCAACCCGCTTCGCTGGCAATCCAGGGAAGTGGAATAGCGAATAATGCCGCCTTAAGTAACCAAGGCTGAGTGCCGATTTTTCGCCGACAAAGTTGGATGAAACAGAGCCCAATGACAGCGAACATTGCCATACCGCAGGCCACCATGATGCGGAAGCTCCAAAACAGAGGTGCAACTTGCGGAATGGTATCTTGCGCGGCTTGTTTGATTTGGCTTTCAGTCGCATCAGTTACTTTATCGGTGTATTTTTTGAGTAATAAACCGTACCCCAAATCCTCTTTTAGCGTTTCAAACTGAGCGATGTTTTGCAGTGAATCGTCACCATTGCGTAAGGCTTCCAATAACCCGTAAGCGAGCATGCCATTGCGAATGCGCTCTTCACTGCGCGCCATCAAATCTTTTAAGCCGATGACGGGCTCATCCAATGAACGCGTGGCGATAATACCCATCAAATAAGGGATTTTAATCGCCGCGTCTGTGTGCATGGTTTCTTGGTTAGGTAGCCCAAACAGAGTAAAAGAGGCAGGGGCTTGTTCGGTATCCCACTCGGCTTCAATGGCGGCCAGTTTCACCTGTTGCACTTCACCTAAGGTGTAACCTGACTCATCACCTAGCAATAAAGTGGCGGTAATGGATGCCATGCCAAAAGCGCAAGCCACAGCAAATGAGCGACGCGCAAAGGGAAGGTCGCGCTTTTTCAATAGGTAGTAAGCGCTGATACCCATGATAAACAGTGCGCCCGTGGTGTAACCCGCCGCAACGGTATGCACAAACTTCACTTGGGTTACTGGGTTAAAAATGACCTCAGCAAAGTTGATCATTTCCATACGCATGGTTTGATAGTTAAACTCGGCACCGACGGGATTTTGCATCCAGCCGTTGGCCATCAAAATCCACAATCCAGAAAAGTTAGAGCCTAAAGCGGTTAACCAAGTCACGCTTAAGTGCTGACGCTTAGAAAGGCGATCCCAGCCGAAGAAAAATAACCCAACTAAGGTAGATTCAAGGAAAAAGGCAATCAAAGCTTCAATCGCCAGCGGGGCACCAAAAATGTCACCCACATAATGAGAGTAGTACGCCCAGTTGGTGCCAAATTGAAACTCCATAGTGAGACCGGTGGCAACGCCAACGGCGAAGTTGATGCCAAACAGCTTGCCCCAAAAACGAGTCATGTCTTTGTAAACGGTTTTTCCGGTCATCACATACAGCGATTCCATGATCGCCAGTAAAAACGATAAGCCAATGGTCAGCGGAACAAAAATAAAATGGTAAAGCGCCGTACTGGCGAACTGGAACCGTGACAGTTCCACCACATCTGTAAGCATAAAGTCTCCCTCCCGCCAGCAAAATGGCAGGTAAGATAGTCAGAGATGAATGTGTGATTGATAACACCTGCCACTTGAAGCTGCGGGCGGCAACTTCAAGTTAGTAGGCATCATTAGGTGTTAAGCAGTTTGAGGCGTGCGAGTGAATGGTTTTTTTAGCCAGTAGTCGAGGCTGACGTAGCGGCCACCACCATAAATGAAAAGAACCATCAGCATCACAAAGTAAGTAGCCGCAAATTCCATCCCGTTATTGAGCATCACAGGGTCGCCAAGTTCTGTGATGTAGTTGTAACGGCCCGGAAAATTGACCGCTAACCATTCAATAAAACCGTTTAAGCGCACCGTCGCTTCCATACTGCTGGTGGCAATCGCGTCCCAGCCATGTTTCCAGTGCACCATTGCGCTCGCCACACTCATCATGAAAATCATTGGAATCGCCATAATGCGAGTAAAAAGACCAAGTGCGATGCATATACAGCCGAGAACTTCTGTCGCGGCGGCTAAAAATGCCAGCAGTTCTGGAAAAGGTAGATTTAAACCACCATCGGCGGTTGAGGCGCCAAACCAAGCAACGGTTCCAGCGAAACCAACCACTTTGGAATGAGCGCCGACAAAAATCACCGGCACGAGAAAAAGTCGAATCGCAAGTAGTACTATAAAATCGAATTTTTTAAATTTTTCGATCACGCCATCGTACCAATTGAGGGCTGAGTGAATCATAGAGTTTCTCCTAATAAATACAGGCTGATGAGTCCTTGTTGCTGAAACGTTTGAACCCACGCCAAAAAATGGAAGTTGGATAGGTGTTGAGCTATCTGTTGTTCTAGTTGCGTTAGTGACTGTGCTGGGGCGTTTTGAATCATCTGAATTAGGGCGATATCCACTTCTCTGAGTTTTTGTGATACCACCTGATGCGATGCATGACGAAATACCCCATAACAGACCGTTTTCTGTTCTTGAATCAAAAAAGTGACCGATTCTGGATGGACAAGAAAAGGCACTTCGACCAGTTTTAACGTTGGGTTAAGCTGTATGCAAAACGCCTCCGGTTGAGCTTCAACATCATCCCACCATACTTTGAGATTCGGCACATGAGCGCTATCCATTTCAGCGTTGAAAACGATCCATTCATATTCAAGCAGTGCGATTTGCTCAGCACTGAGGTTAACACTGGCGTTATGGTTATTTTGCTGTTGGATAAACTGAACAAATTCAGTCGCAATCTGATGGAACTCAGGCTCCATAGCGCCATGTATTACCAGCCATTCGTCCGTCAAAATGTAGAGTGTTTCCTCGTTAAGTTGAGCGTAAAACAGAGGAAAAGTGTGCTTAATGACAGAGTAGATATTCGCTCGAATGAACTCTCGATAACGGCAGGGCGGTTCGCCTTGCGCGACAGGAGAGCGGATCACGCAGGTCAGTGCGTGCATTGACATACTCATGTTCATTGGTGGTTTAAGCATGGCTACGCTCCACATCGATAACTAATGATGGCGCTGGTTGCATAATATCGTGATGGATAGTACGCAACTCTTCAGTCAAAACCACCAGAGGAGGCACATGATGATCACGTTCAAGCAGCAAAGGACGGCTACCTTGTTGAGCGTAAGCATAACGAGCCAAGTCAATCACCTCTTGTTGTACTGGTTTGCCATGGGTATCGAGCAAGAAATCTTCGCGCTCTTTTAAGTGACCTGCGATGTGGTAATAGCCGATCGCTTCGCTCGGTAAAGTGGCCAGCATGTCAAACGGGCAGTAATTGTGGTTACGGCTATTCACATACACATTATTGATATCAATCAGCAGCTGGCAGCCGCTGCGCTCAACTATCTCAGCAATAAATTCGCCTTCGGGGATCTCCTTGCCGTAACTGTGGTAGTAGGAGATGTTTTCCAGCACCAAAGGGCGTTGCACAAGATCTTGAACGCAGTGAATGCGATCGACCAAGTAAGCAATGCTCTCTTTATAGCGCGGGATAGGCAGCAGTTCATACAAGTACCCTTGGGCATCACGCGAAAAGCTCAAATGCTCACTGTAAATGTCGATGTTAAATTCATCTAAAAATGCCGCTACCTTTTTCACAAACGCTTTGTTCAGTGGCTGACCATCGCCAATCGACAAACTCAGCCCATGTGCAACCAGAGGATAGTGCTTTGCTATCTGCTGTAACTGCTCGCGTTTAAGTCCGCCCATGTTCATCCAGTTCTCCGGAGCAAGCTCAAGGAAATCGATGTCGGGATGGTCAGGCAACTGGCATAGCAAATCGATGTGTTCGCTACGCAAGCCGATGCCTTTTGAAGTGCGATCTATTGCCCGCATACACCACCAGTGATTTTGCTGTTGGTTAGAGTAATGGTTTCAGCGGAAGGTGAGATTCCCTCTGCGGTTAAGCCGCATTTACCATCTCTGGCGCGTACTAAACGTCCTTGCGGATCGCTTTTTACATCCTGTTTCTCAAAGCGTTTTTCAGTACCACATTTGCCAGCCGCGCATTTGCCACCATTTTGAGAGGTGGGTTGCGCACTCACTGGTGCTTCCGTTGACGTTTCTGCAACGCTCATTGCAGGATGAAGAGCAATGGCCGAAGTCATCGCAATAGACAAAACAATTTTACAATTCATGGGTTATCTCCTTCACGGAACTCATTGGGTAGCTTGAGAGATCACGGGCGGCAATAACTTCGCCGTGATAAAACTGTTTGATGATCTTGGTGGACTCTGATTTATGTTTAAGGCCGACTCCCATCCAGTGGTTGAGCACGAGCAGTTTAGGATTGATTTTGGCTGCAATTTCGCCAATCACTGAAGGTTTAGCGTGCATAAATGCGGAAACTTCATCGGCTGACTCATGAACAGCCATCGGCATGACTAAAATGTCAGCGCCTTGAGCAAAATCGAGAAATGCTGGGTTACTGCCGTTTTGATCGGCAGAAATGACAATAACGCCCTGATCACTTTCAATACGATAAGCCAAACATGGCACGTCCCCATGAGGAATACCGAGTGCGTAAATGGTTAAACCGTCTTGTTGATACACTTTAGTTGGTGTCGTGGTTTGGTAAGAAACATCAGTGATGGTGATTGGGAACAAACCATCGCTGCCATCATACAAACCGTTCAAATAAGCGTAAGCGCCATCTTTGCTATTAAAGAGTGCGTCCATATAGCCGGTTAAGCTAGGGAAGGCTGATCCCGCTTGCGGGCCTGCAATATCTAGTGGGTCTTCTCGCTTAAAGAAGTAGCCGCCTTTGAGTAGCGCGGGCAAGTCTGCGACGTGGTCGGTGTGAAAATGGGTAATGCCTAGAAAATCCAAATCTTCCAGTTTAGAGCCGGATTGGCCAAAGCGCAGATACGCGCCGCCGCCAGCATCAATCATAATTTTAGATTTGCCTTTCCACCAAATTACTTCCGCTGAAGAAGAGCGCAGATCATCTGAAATTGGCCCTCCCGATCCTAAAACTTGTAAAGTGAATTCTTTGTCGAGCGGTTCTAACGAGTTTGCGTAAGCACCGATGGCACCGCACGACAAACTGATTGCGAGCACCAGCGCCTTGAGTGGTTGTTTCATGCTGACTACCTTTTGATTGTCTTTTTATGATATGTGGATACCTAGGGCGAAAAGAGACTTGCGATAAAAGTGCAAGCTTTTTGATTCTCGTCAAGGTGTAGGTGAAAGATATGATTTACGAGGATGTTTGGTCAATATTGATTTTCTTACCTATTGGTTAAGGTAAATTGAACAATGTGGTGTGATGCAATGATAAGCCTGTTAGATTCTAGGTTTGCACCGCATAGCCAGAACCAATTAATACACATAAAAAAATAACAAATGTTCTATTTAGAACGGCATCACTCCAGTGTTCAGTGATATTTAACCCACGTTTACTTTTAAGTGATGTTATTTTTGGGTGGTTTTGAATAGGGTAAAGCTATTGTTTTTTACAAATACCTATGATGTCAGTAATGTTTATGATGAAGATGAAGCCAAGCTATTACGTGATTCCTATGCTTATTGCATTTAATGTCCATGCGGCTGACAGTCAGTGTGATGTGATTTCCAGCCAGTTACACGATGTGAGCAATGGCTCTGAAGCGGTTGAACATTCTGGCGGGTACAGCGTTCGTGACAATCCGCCTATTCGCTGCGCCGAGGTCGTGTTTAAGACCAAACAGAGTTACGACAAAGTGGTTGCTTGGATGAATGATGATTTCACGGCGATTTATGTCGATGGTTCAGAAGTGACGTCTAATATGGTTCGATTTCGAGAGGATGATGTAAAAGCTGGCTACGTGAAAATGAAGGTAAATCAACCAATTACCGCTTATGTCTGTTTTGGTCAATCGAGCGTTCCGATCAGTCAAATAGAGTGCGATATAAAATAGATTGCTTAGCAATGTTAAGTGCCATCTCCTTAAATGGGGGAGCAAATGATAGTCAGGCCTTATCCTGACAAAGCCATACATTTCGATACCCAATCCTTTTCTCATTCAACGTACAATCGCCGCACTTAATTATTGAAAAGGGTTGTTGTAACGATGTCAGCAAAATTTGTACTCTCACCCATTATGGGTTTGATGGTTTGTTTGGGTATGCATACACCAACAGTATTGGCTGAGTCAGTCGCTTGGGATCAAGCTGGTCAGCAATGGCAGACTCAACAATCGCAACATTTTATCGTGCACTTTCGCAGTGAATTGGCCCAGTACGCGGCGCGTTCGTTAGATATTGCCGAGAAAGTGCATCAAGACCTTGCCAGTCAATTCTCAAAGATGCCAGCTGAAAAAACGCACCTAACGTTGGTGGATGACTACGACTATTCCAACGGTTGGGCAACGCCGCTGCCTTATGCTCAAATTCGCTTGATCTTAAATCCCCCCAGCGATGTCAATGGATTGGAAGGCAATGATGAATGGTTGCACATGCTCATCCGCCATGAGTACACTCACATTGTTCATATGGAATTAAATGAGCGTGCGGTCACCGGAGCTCGACGTATTTTTGGCCGTCACACACTGCTTTTCCCGCATGCAATGACACCCTCGATGCTGTTAGAAGGGTTAGCGGTTTACATGGAAAGCCAAAATGAACAAGGTTATGGACGTTTGCACAATAGCCATTTTGCGATGCAAATGCGCATGGAAGTGGCGAGCGGACAACTAGCTGATCTCAACCAAATCGTGGTAGCGAATAAACGTTTACCGCTTGGCAGTAATTACCTCTACGGCGCGTATTTTATTGATTATTTAGCCAAAACGTATGGCGAAGACGCACTCCAACATTTTTTAAGCGATTACAGTGGCTACCTAATTCCGGGCGTTTTCTTAAACCGAAGCGCTCAACGTGCTTTTGGTAAAGATTTTTTTGCGCTTTGGCAAGAGTTCCGTGCCGATCTAATCACGCAGTTTTCAGATCAAATTGTGCAAAGTAAGGAACAGCCTTCGGAGGCTCAATCTCTCGATAGCCAGCCGTTTGAATATCTATTAGCCAATGGTGGATCAGAGCAATTACTGGCTTGGCGTCGTGATGGGGTTGATCGAGCAAATTTAGCGATGTGGGATAGTAAGCAAAATCAATGGCAGCGTTTATTGACTACAAAAAGCTTAACTAGCCTCGATGTTCATCCCCAGCAAGGTATCATCGTGTCACAAGTGAATAGTTATCTTGACGGACGAGTGTTGAATGATCTTTATCGCTACGTTGATGGGCAGTGGCAACGTTTAACCGAGCAACAGCGCTTTACCCAAGTACGTTGGAGCCGAGATGGGCAAAGTGTTTTCGCTACCCGTCATGAACAAGGGTTGCCTGAATTATGGCAGGTGACGCTGGATGGGCAGCAAACTCGCTTATGGCAAGGCACATATGGTTGGGTCATTGGTGATATGGCGCTGTCTCCGACTGGCGACATTTATGCTTCCGTGAAGCAGCCGTCTAGCGCTTGGAATATCATGCGTTTTGTCGCCAAAGAGCAGCGCTGGTTGGCTGTGACTGAAACATCAGCAACTGAGCATCAATTGAGTTTTACCCAAGAGGGAGATCTGCTGTTCAGCGCCGATTACACGGGGCGTTATCAGATCTACCGAATGGACTTAACCAGTCTGCAGCTAGAGCAATTGACCAATGAAATTGGTGGTGCTTTTTCTCCGCAATGGAATCAATCGCAAGGGCTTATCTACCAAGCTTATGAGCATGATGGTTACCATTTGCGCCACATTCCGGCGGTGACGGCTTTCAATGAGGCTCCGCTGTCTTCCTTTGCCAAGGTGACATCCGCTGCTTCGACGCCGATATCTCAGGTCGAAAAAAGTGACACTACCGACTACTCACCGTTGTCGACTTTAACGCCACGTTATTGGGTTCCCGTTTGGCAAGGGGATGATAACCAATCGTTACTTGGTTTCTCGACCAGTGGTTCAGATGTGTTAGGGCGACATCAATATGAAATCCAAGCGGCTTGGGATACAAAAAATGCGTTGGCGACGTACCAATTGGGATATCAATATGACAACCGTTGGCAAGCGACGCTCAGCCGAGAGCATGAGTTTAAGTTAAACCCATTGACCAATAAAGACGATCGCATTGTCCGTCAAGATGACTTAACGTTACAACGTAATTATTTATGGCATGGCCTCGATGATAACTTAATGTTTGGTATCGGAACTTATTGGCAGAAAGAGTCACTGATCAAAGCGCCTCAAGGTACGCGCTATACTCAAGCCAGTGATGAGTGGCTAGTAGGGGCTGCGCTGCAATGGGATAACCGTGAAGGCTTATTGAATGTTCCCGGCTATGCGTGGGGTCATTACGCTGATTTGGTATGGGAGTCCAATGTTGGCGGTGATTACTCTGGACAAAAATGGCAGGCGCAGTGGCAAGCACATTGGGACCTCCCGGGGAGCTTCAACCTTACCACTCATCTTGCGGCAGGTTATGCGGACTCAAAAGCCAAACCGTTTGAGCTGGGCAGCTACGAAGGTGACAGCGCGCAGCTCTATGGCCGCCAGCAGATAGCGTTGCGTGGCTACAGCTCTGCGGCTCAAGTAGGGCAAGCTTACGCGACACAAAGTGTTGAACTAAGCCGCTTATTGTATCGCGCTGAACGAAACTGGAGTTTGTGGCCAATTGGCTTGGGGGATATTTCAGGTTCTGTATTTGTCGACTCAGGATCAAGCTGGAACGATAACCAAAGCTACCAAGCCCTGACGGGGGTTGGTGCTGAAGTGCAGATCGATACCATCGTACTTTATGGCGGCACGTTACCAGTACGGATTGGTTATGCTCATGGATTAGACAGTAAATTAGGCAAAGATGAAGTGTATATCAAGCTAACGGCTCAGTTTTAACCGTTTGTTGAGGAGGAAAGGGTCGCATCAAATGCGACCCTTTTTGCGCTGTAAGCCGAAGCAAGGCTTACTGCTTACTCAAACCTAACGCTTGTTATGGGGCACGGTTATTTTTTGTCATAATTCTTCCGTAATTTGATACATCTTTTTCCTCGGTCTTACAGCTGATGATTGGTACAACTCATTGGCTGCGCTGTTCTGGATTTTCATTCCCCTCAATCGACGAGGAGCCTTAGTGACTTTAAGTAAGAAAATCCTCAGGCAGTGAACTTAATTAGGTCGATCAACGTAATTAACAATTAAGTAAATTGTTGTTATTTGATTGCCTAGTCTTTTTTGATTGAGGAAAGAGTGATGTTAGAGACCCTCATGTTGTCGCGGATCCAGTTTGCCGCCAATATCAGTTTTCATATTTTATTTCCAACCATTACGATTGCGCTTGCATGGGTGATGGTGTTTTTTAAGTGGCGTTTTGTACGAACGCAAGCTCAGTTGTGGTTGGACTTATATTATTTCTGGGTCAAGATATTTGCCCTGACTTTTGCGCTCGGTGTTGTTTCTGGTATCACGATGAGTTTTCAATTTGGGACTAACTGGCCAGGATTTATGGAGAGAGTCGGTAACGTCGCTGGGCCATTGTTAGGCTACGAAGTGATGACGGCTTTCTTTATGGAGGCGACCTTCCTTGGCGTGATGCTTTTTGGGCGTGGAAGAGTACCTGAATGGGTGCATACCTTAGCAACCGTGCTGGTGGCGATAGGCACATCACTCTCTGCTTTTTGGATTTTAGTTTTAAATAGTTGGATGCATACACCTGCTGGTTATGAAGTGATTGAAGGCATTGTTCATGTCACCAGTTGGAAGGAGGTTATTTTTAATCCTTCTATGCCGTATCGGCTTGTACATATGTTGCTGGCTTCTTTACTCACCGCAAGTTTTGTCATTGCAGGGATCTCTGCTTACCAATTTTTGCGTAATGCGCAACTGGAAGCAGCGAAAGTGGGCCTTAAAGTCGGCATTATTCTCGCGGCCATTGCTATACCAATACAAATTTTTGTTGGCGATTTACACGGCTTAAATACGTTAAAACACCAACCCGCTAAAATTGCTGCGATGGAAGGGGTGTGGGACACGGAGCAAGGAGCATCGTTACTCTTATTCGCTTGGCCGGATGAAGCCACACGTAGCAATCACTTTGAACTCGGCATTCCTAAATTAGCCAGCTTAATACTCACGCATGACCTCGACGGTGAAATTGTGGGTTTAAATCAATTTGCACCGGATCATCCCCCGGTTAAGCCACTGTTCTTCGGCTTTCGAATTATGGTCGGAATTGGCGTGCTGATGCTGCTAGTGAGTTGGTTTGGTGCATGGCGTTTAATTCGTAAAAAAACCTTACCCAAGTTCTATCTTTATACCGTTGTCGCGATGACGTTTTCAGGATGGGTAGCCACATTAGCAGGGTGGTATGTTACTGAAATTGGCCGTCAACCATGGCTTGTTAGTGGTGTATTGCGTACTTCTGATGCAGTTACTGCGATTGGAAGTGGTTCTGTTGTGCTGTCATTAGCCATGTATTTAACCATTTATGCCGTATTGCTAGTTGCTTATATCCATACACTGTTTTATTTAGCAAGGCAGTTCTCCACAGGCATAACGATTCAACCGATTGACGAGCAAAAGGCACCATTATGATCTCTTATCTACCGGAAATTTATCTTTTATTGCTTGGTTTTAGCGTTTTCATGTATGCGGTACTTGATGGTTATGATTTGGGTGTCGGTATTTTATTACCCCAAAATAATGAGCAACAGCGCGATAGAATGATCGCCTCCATTGGTCCTTTCTGGGATGCCAATGAAACATGGCTAGTGCTAGGCGTTGGTATTTTATTGATTGCGTTTCCAAGTGCACATAGCTTGATTTTGACAGAGCTGTATTTGCCCACCGCACTGATGCTGATCGCATTGATTATGCGTGGTGTAGCGTTTGATTTTCGTGCAAAAGCGAAAGCGGATCATAAAGACCACTGGGACTTGTGTTTTAAAACCGGTTCTTTACTTGCCGCATTAACCCAAGGTTACATGATTGGACGGTATGTGATGAGCTTTGAGGAATCGATGCAGGCTTATGGCTTTGCACTACTCAGTTCGCTGTGCGTGACGGCTGCTTATGTTTATATCGGTGGTGCTTGGTTGGTGTTAAAGACCGAGGGCGCGTTACAAATTCGGGCGGCGCGCTGGTCACGCCGTGCGGGCTGGTTGGCCGCGCTGGGCATTTTTTCAGTCAGTATTGTTAACCCGTTATTTAATCCACTGGTCGCGGAACGTTGGTTTAGTTTCCCTGAAATGCTGTTATTAGCTCCTGTTCCGCTGGTGGTGTTAGTTACGATTTTTATGGTTGATCGCTATTTAAAAAGAGTGCCTGTAGTGAATGATATGGGAGTTCAATGGCCATTTTTTGGCGTGATGCTAATTTTTGCATTAAGCTTTCTTGGATTAGCCTATAGCTTTTTCCCTGATGTCGTCCCCGGGATAATGACGGCTCAAGAATCAGCCGCCTCTACGGCTAGCTTATTGGTAGTGGGCATTGGTGTCGTGATTGTGATGCCGATGATCTTGCTGTACACCTTTGTGGTTTACCGAATCTTTAAAGGTAAAGCGACAGATTTAAGCTATAAATAGCAAGAGAATGGATACTATAACGGCCTCAAAAGAGGCCGTTATTTTTAAACCCACGATATGAGGTTAGACTTGGAAGCGACGTACCGTATTTTGTAGCATTGCTGCCAACTGGCTAAGTTCGACGCACGCTTGAGCAGCGCTGGAAGAACCTTGTGCAACTTGCTTAGCTGATTCACTAATGCGTTCGATATTGCGACTGAGCTCCTCGCTAACCGAATCTTGCTCTCCGCACGCACTGGCGATTTGGATGGTCATATCAGCAATATGCGCGCTTTGATTACTTATGTGGTCAATCGCGATTTGAGTCTGGCCACTTTGCTCAACACATTGCCCCATAAGTACACTGCTTTGTGACGTCGCTTCACGAGCCCGCACTGCGCATGTTTGTAGGCTTTGGATTATATTGACGATGTCACCCGTCGATTGCTGGGTTTTGCCGGCTAAAGCACGAACTTCATCAGCAACAACAGCAAAACCACGCCCTTGTTCACCAGCACGAGCCGCTTCAATTGCTGCGTTCAGAGCCAGTAAGTTGGTTTGGTCGGCGATGTTGCTTATCACATCAACGACAACGTTAATTTGCTGCGCTTGCTGCTCAAGTTCTAATACGCGTTGTTCTGCTTGATCAATTTCTTGGGTCACAAGAGAGATAGCATTCGCGACGGAATCCATCTGTTTTGATCCAAGGATAGATTGTTGGTTACTTTCACGAGCGGCGTCAGAAGCGACTTCTGTGCTTCGTGCCACTTCTGCAACCGTTGATTTCATTTGCGTCATGGCCGTAGCAATGTGCATGACCTCGACCTGTTGCTCTTGCATGCCCTGTGATGTCTGTTCAGAGACGGCGCTAACTTCATCGACAGCATGAGATAGTTGAGTCGCTCCGGCGATGATCTCTTCCACCATTGAGCGTAAATTCTCTTGCATACTTGAACACGCATCGGCCAATTCACCTAGCTCATCTTGCCCAATATGCTGACGTGCTAATCGATGGCTTAAATTACCGCCAGCAATGGCGTTCGCTTGCTGTACAACTAACTGCAATGGCTGGCAGATTAAGCGAGAAAGCAATAGTGTAATGAACACCATAAATGCCATCAGCGCAACAATGCTGCCTGTGGAAAATGAGGTGATAGCTTGAATAAGCGTCATCAGTTCAGAGCGGTTTTTGACAACAAAGGTTTGGTTTAAATTGAGAAGATCGTCAACCGCACTCTCTAGGCGTTCAAACGTGACCAAAGAAGCTGAAATATCCCCCTGAGCTTTTACGATATTTTGATTGAGGATATCGTCATTAAAAGAGCCAAGCGCAGCCAAGTAGTCACGCCAGAGGTTTTTAACTGGCATAAAAATCGAACGCTCGTGATCGGTCCAAACCGCACGCTCATAGGTGGCTAGTGCACTATCAATTTCCTCATACCGTTCTTGCATCCAACGAATATCTTCCGTAATTTCGGCTTGATCGGTTGCGGAAAGCAAACTGATTTGAGCACGTCGCACAGAAGCCATATTGTATTTGACGTTATTGACCATCATCATTGATGGAAGTGTGTCATCCGTTAGATTGAGTAGGTCATCTTGTATTTCGTTCAATGAACGATATAGGTAATAACCGAAGGCGATGTTGACTAACGCGATAATAGTAAAGGCAAGCGCAATTTTTTTGCGAATGGCTAAATCTTTTAAAAAAGACATGGTAATAAGTGACCTCGGAGTAAAACAACGGAGTTATACCTGTCCCACTTGCAGCATTGCTGTATTGATCACGTTCATTGACGCCAATTCCATCATTTTATTGATGTTTTTTCGGCCTCACTTACTGGTCATCGACAGCATCCTAAGTGGCTTGGGTATCGGGTCACGTCCATATGAAAATAGAGAGATATCCATAAAGTTGTGCATCGTATCACAATTGAAACTTGACTCCTATGGTGTTTTTGAGATTTTTGTGAGTGAGATATTGGGTGTGAAGAGCTTAGAATAACGCTCAAGACGGTTATTTTAAGCTCTGTTAAGGTCACAATTCTTTACATCTCAACCACCTAGTTTATAGTGATTTCCATTTTGAATTGGGTGCTAATTGGGTAACGAAAGGGATGGTTGTACTGTTCACTTAGTACTTTTGGCGTTAAGGTAAACGGAAAAAGGTATTTGAATCATGAAATTAAAAACACGTTTACAGCTACTGTCTGCGATCGAACATAAAACTGAAATTCCGATGCTGCTATTATCGGTAGTGTATGTGATCGTCGCTTTACTACCAGATATTGCACCTTTACAACCCGAAGAGCTTGATTTTCTGGAGCATCTGCTTTGGATTATTTGGGCATTGTTTGCAACAGAATTACTCATTAAAGTGTTGCTGAGCCCCAATCCTATCCGTTATATGATTAAGAATTGGCCTGACGTGTTGATTGTGGCCATGCCATTCCTACGTCCGCTCCGTTTTTTACGCATTTTACTGATCTTGCCAAGAGCATGGCGTCAAACAAAGGCGGTACTGAGACAAAAAACGCTCAGCTTTATTGGGCTAACCAGCTTATCGACAGTGCTTCTTTCTGCGGCTTTTGTCTATTTGGTCGAAAAGGGCACGGATAGCCCAATCAATGATTTTTCTGATGCGATTTGGTGGGCAATGACCACGATTACTACTGTTGGTTACGGCGATATGTATCCAATCACTCCATTTGGGCGTGGTGTTGCCGTGTTTCTGATGTTGACGGGTATTACACTTTTCGGTTTATTGACCGCGAGTGTCGCCTCATTTTTCATTGAAGAAGATGGGCAATCAGCAGAACATAATAGTGCACATCACACGAAACAGCTTAATAAAGTGTTAAAACAACTTTCTGTTCAACAACCTGTTCGCAAGCGTTTTCATTTAGCTCGCTACCGTGCTCAGTTGGCCTCTCGTCATAAGAAATAACCACTGAAGTTCTAGTTATCATCGTATTGGAATGCCAGAGATTGATCTAGGTGGTTTTAAGCAGAGTGATAAACTCACTGAGCGGCATAGGTTTATAAAAGAAATAGCCTTGTAAATAGTCAATTTCTCTTTCGTTCAAAAAATCAATTTGATCTTGGGTTTCCACACCTTCGGCGATGGTTTTTAACCCAAGTCGCTTAGCTAAATCGACTAAGTTTTCAACAATATGACTAGAGATCGCATCACTACCGATCATGGTAATAAAGCTTCTGTCGATTTTTAAAATGTCAAACTTGAACTCTTGCAAATAGTTCAAACTGGAGTGACCCGTACCAAAATCATCAATTGCTAGCAACACACCTATTTTATCCAATGACTGGAAGAGCTTTTTTGCTTCATCACTATCAATAACTAACTCTCTCTCAGTGAGCTCTAGCGTTAAAATATGTTTACGATTGTTGAAGGTTTCAATGAAATGTTTGCAATCATCAAACAAATTGGAAGCTACGCAATGCTTGGCTGAAATATTAAATCCAATACTGAAATGCTCTGGAAATTGTGACTGATGTAATGAAAGTTCACGCTCTACTTGGGACATTAACTGAGTCGTAATAGGAATGATTAGCCCAGATTCCTCCGCTAAGGGAATAAAAAGATCGGGCCTCACTAATCCATGAACAGGATGTTGCCAACGGGCAAGCACTTCGATATGGCAGAGCTGGCCACTACCATCAACAATCGGTTGTACATACGGAACGAATTCGTTGGATTGAATAGCGCGTTTCACTTCTCCTTGCATTGACGAAGCTTGGCCGAGTTTCCAAAAAACAAATCCGCCTAAACCGATTCCCATTAAGAGAGCTAACATCGCACTGGTTTGTTTGGTGTTTTTAAAATAAAGCCAGTAGTCATCAATAGTTAATAGGGTCGATAGTGAATAAGGGTAGCGTTCTGAAGTATTAATGATTGTGGGAAATAACGGTTCGGAAGTTACAACGCCGGTCTCGTCGAGATGATTTTTGCCAACGTGAAAATAAAATTTGCCATAGCCATCTAGTAAAATAAGCATGTTAGTTAGGTAATAGGAACTAACTCCAGTGATCACCATACCCTGTTCGTAAGTTCTGTGAAAAGCTAACACAGGCCGGAGAGGTGTGAGTCGATTACCAGCCATTAAATAGAGCTCACCACTGACATAGCTGTCGATTTGGTAGTGATCGTTTATTTGACCGTTTAACGAATTGCAATAAATCGTATTTTGTTTGGCTAAATTGATAGTCCGGATATCGGGAGTTGTCGCCACTAGTTCGCGTAAATAATGAATAGCATCTAGGCAATCCATATTGAGATAGGGCGCTGCACGTTCATTGGCAACATGAGCATTTCTTAGCAGTAGATTAATGTAATCCGTACCTTTTACCAAAACGTTTTGCATGTGATGATTCAAATCAGCTCGTGTCTGCCAAGCGATAATTGGGCTAGCTACAACGATGGGCAGTAAGCAAAATAGTAAGCTAACTATCCACCGTCTACATCGTTCATATTTTACAAATGTCTGCATCTGGTCCGAGTGCTATTTGTTTAATCATGCAGTAAGCGTAGCAAATATCCTCTGAAAATCATCCGTTTATTTCGAAGTTTGCTTGAACTTCAGCACGACTTACGTCCTTGTAAGTACAAGCCATCATTTTAGCCAATCCATTGATCAAGCATGTGTTTATCTGGTAGCGCTGTCATTGCCCCTTTTTGGGTGGTGGCTAATGCTCCGCAGCCATTAGCCCATTGCACTGCGTTTATGATAGTACCCTTATTAAACCACTCTTTATGTAATGACAACTGGCAAAGTAATCCACCGACAAAAGCATCTCCGGCACCTGTTGTATCGATAGGTTTTACGGCTTTTCCCGTAATCATTGTTTGCATCTCTGCTGTGATCACCTGCGCTCCTTTTGCACCTTGAGTAATGACAATCAGCGGAATGTTCAATTTTTTCACTGAGATTAATCCCTGCTCAAGGCTAGGGCGCTGCGTGAGCAAGAGCAGTTCGTCATCGGAAAACTTAACCACATCCGCCATTGCCACTACGCTCATCACCACTGGGATCATCTCTTCGGAGTTAGGCCAAACCTCTTCTCGTAGATTGGGATCAAAACTGACAAATCCCCCGTTGGTTTTGATGCGTTTAATCGCTTCAATGGTAGTGCTGCGACTCGGTTCACTGGCCAGTGCAATGGAGCAACAATGCAGCCATTCGCCCGCTAAAAAGGTGGGAATGTCTGAACATTGGACAAATTGATCCGCGCTCGGTTTCACCATAAAGGTAAAACTGCGTTCGCCGTGCGAGTCTAAATCGACCACGACGGTTGATGTTCTTTGCTGCTCATCCAACTGCAAATATCGGGTGTCCACTTTCTCTTCGGTTAATGTGGATTGCATAAAGCGCCCCATAGGGTCATTACCCACACGGCCAAAAAAGGCGCTATTACCCCCCAATCTTGCGATGGCAACAGCCACATTCGCCGGAGCACCGCCCGGACATTTGAGATAGTGTGCTTCACCATCAGGAATTAAGTCGACGACCGCGTCGCCTATCACCCAAACTCGATTCATTTTTTCTTCCAATATCCGTGTTATTCGCTGAAGAAATAAGCCCACTCACATCGAGCGGGCTTAGGAGCATAACAGCCTTGGGGGTTACGCTGTTGCTTGTTTATCAAGCTTTGCGCGCTCTTTGGCACCCAAAACAAGTGTTAAGGTAAAGGCAATGACAAAAGAAATAAGCATGCCAATGATGTAGTAGCTGATTTTCTCTGGGTTAATAGAAATCACTCCTGGAAGCCCAGCCGCGCCTAACGCTTGTGCTTTGACATTAAACAAGGTAATGAATGCACTGGCACAAGCTGAACCGATGATCGCAGCAATAAATGGGTAGCGAAGTTTCAGGTTTACACCGAACATAGCGGGTTCGGTAATGCCCAGAAGGGCGGTCACACCTGATGGAATCGCAATGCCTTTTAATTTGATATCTTTGGTGTTCATACCAACCGCTAAAGCTGCTGCACCTTGTGCGACGTTTGACATGGCCGCAATAGGAAAAATAAACGTACCACCAGTAATGGCGATGTCAGCTAATAGCTGTGTTTCGATAGCAATAAAGCTGTGGTGCATGCCAGTAATCACAAACGGCGCGTAGATAAAGCCAAACAGTGCACCACCAATGAAGCCAGCAGAATCGTATAGCCAGTTCAGCCCATCACCCAATAGAAAGCCGATATCGCGAGTAATCGGGCCTACCAGTGTGAAGGTTAAAAAGCCTGCAATGAAAATCGAGAGCATAGGCGTCAGTAAATTATCCAGTACAGAAGGGATAATTTTGCGCAGGCCATTTTCGATTTTTGCAAGAATAAAGGCGGAGACTAAAACGGGTAAGACAGAGCCCTGATAGCCGACTTTCTGGATCTCAAAACCAAAAATATTCCAAGTAGGGATGGTGCCTGCGACGGACGCGCCGCCAAATCCCCAACCATTAAGCAGGTCTGGGTGAACCATCAACATACCTAATGCAGCGCCAAGGAATGGGTTGCCGCCGAATTTTTTTGAAGCAGAAAATGCCAATAAAACAGGAAGATAAACAAAAGGGGCGTTAGCGAAGGTGTTGATCATGCTGGCAAGATCAGCCAAGCCCGGGTTGGCATCAATCAGTGACTGCCCTTCGATAAAAAGCCCTGTGGCTGTCAGTACATTGAACAACCCCATCAATAAACCGCCAGCAACGATGGCCGGGATAATAGGGACAAAAATGTCAGACAACCCTTTAACGGCGCGCTGCACTAGGTTCTGCTTTTGTGCACCCGCGCTTGCAACATCATTGGTTGACATTTCAGCAAGGCCGGTCAACTTGGCCATTTCCGCATAAACTTGGTTCACGATACCGGAGCCAAAAATAATTTGATATTGGCCAGCGACTTTGAATTGTCCTTTGACACCTTCAAGTGAATCAATGGCTTGTTCATCAACCAATACGTCATCTTTTAGCGCTAATCTTAAACGTGTTGCACAGTGAGCAAGGGCTTGGATATTTTCTCTGCCACCTAATTGCTCTAATAATTGTTTTGCTATGACTGGATAGTTCATAACCCACCCCGGTTGTTGTTTGGTATCCAGATGACTTGATCTCTTTAAGATAAGCATGGTGGATAAAATTAAAATAAGTATTTTGGGAACGTTTGCAGAGTGGATTTTTGATGAATAATTCAAAGTAGTCAAAAGCCAACCATTGATTCTGTGAATTAGATCGGTAAAAGAGAGATCGATAATTCTACAAACAGCGTTAGAATCACACTATTCGATCGTTTGCAGCGCTGAGTTTTGCAAACAATTCCAAAACAGAATGAGTAAGGTTATGTATGTCGAGTTTGCACGATGTCGCTAAGCTGGCCGGAGTTTCTAAATCGACGGTTTCACGCGTTGTAAATGATGAGTATGGTGTTAAAGAGTCTACAAAAATCAAAGTTTTAAAGGCAATTTCCGAATGCGGCTATATGGTCAACCAAGTCGCTAAAGATCTCAAATCACAAAAAACCAATTTAATTGGAGTCATCGTTCCGCGAGTCTCTTCGCATGCGACAGCACAAGGCGTTGATGGTTTAAGTGCCATATTTGAACAAGCGGGCAAACACGTGTTGCTTGCCAATACTCATCAAGATCACGCTAAAGAATTAGAATATATTCAAATATTTAATCAAAAGAGAGTCGAAGGCATTGTACTTTACGCTACACACCTTGATATGCCATTAGTGAAAGCAATCCAACAATCTAATGTCCCGGTGGTATTGGTTGGGCAAGATGGCTCACTGCACGATATCCCGAGTATTGTTCATGATGATCTTCGCGTTGGATTCGAAGCGGGTAAACGGTTGATAGCAAAAGGTTGTCAACACATTGGTTTTATTGGTGTTCAGAGCGATGACGTAGCGGTGGATTGCTTGCGTTCTCAAGGGTTAGAGCAAGCACTGGGTATCAACAATTTAACCCTGTTGTTTCATGTGCGTGGTGATTTTTCGATTGAATCTGGTTACTTACAAGCTAAAACATTAATCACGCAATACCCACAATTAGATGGTCTTTTTTGCGCAACCGATAGAATTGCGGTTGGAGCGGTGAAAGCACTGCAAGAGTCTGGAGTTCAGGTTGGATCGCAAATAAAAGTATTAGGAGTTGGCAATGATGAGCTCGCATTTGTCAGTAACCCAAGCTTATCAACATTCAACTATGCCTTTGATAAAGCAGGTGAAAATGCAGCCAAGATGTTGCTTGAACGTATTGCTGGTCGTGGGCAGGAGATGAGTAAAGTCGTGTTAACATTCCAAAATATCGAACGTGAAACCGGCTAAGGCTGAAGGTGCTTGCTGAGGGGAAGCCCGCATAATTGAGGGCAATATTTCACCAATGCTTGCAAGCAGGCTTATTTTTTTATATTTTGCAATCGTTCCCAAAAATTGAGTGTAAGTCATGTCATTAGAAACAGTGCCAGTAGAAAAAATGTCATTTGAAGATATGGTGAGATTAGTTGGCGGCCCGGCCAATATTCAGCGAGTACTCGCACCAAGAGGCGAAATCGTTATTGCGCTGCGAGATCCAGCTTTAGTCAATGTTTTGCCGAGTCATATGCGCTTGCGAGAAGTGCTCGGTGAATGGCAGCTTTCATTTTTGATTCAACAAGATAGCATCAATGAATATGCCGATGAACTGATCAACAGTTTAGGCCGAATGATTGATTCTCAGTTGCGGCTTAATGCGTACGCCTATTCCTCGCCAAACGATTGTCCATTTCGTCCTACTTGGCATATTTCTCCGCCGCAAGGGCTGCTCAATGATCCAAACGGTTTCATTTATCACCAAGGAAAATATCATCTTTTTTATCAGTGGTATCCTTATGGGTGTGAGCACAAGGATAAATATTGGGTACAACTGACGAGTACTGATCTTATTCACTGGCAATGGCAAGGTATTGCACTGACTCCATCAGATTGGTACGACAGCCATGGGGTTTTTTCTGGTCATGCTTTAAGTCACAACGATGAGTTGATGCTCTTCTATACTGGCAATGTTCGGTTAGGTGACCAGCGATTGCGTCAAACAACGCAATGTTTAGCCGTGTCGCAAGATGGTCTCCGTTTTGAAAAACGTGGCCCAGTGATCCGTAATTTGCCAACGGGTGTCACGGAACACATTCGCGACCCTAAAATAGTGCGCCACCGAGGCAAATGGCTCATGTTGCTTGGCGCGCAAACAACGCAGTTGCAAGGTCGGCTGGCGATTTACCATTCACATGATCTTAAAGAGTGGCATTTCGATGGTCTATTTGGTGAAGAAATCGCACCGCTAGGTTACATGTGGGAATGCCCTGATATGTTTGAAATTGCGGGCCAAAGTTATTTTGTTTTTGGCCCTCAAGGGATTATTTCAGATAACGTGAACCACACAGTTGTCCATCAAAATCGTATTGCAAAAGTCTTATGGGATGAAAATGATCATCCTCACTTTTGTCATCTGCAACCACTGGATCACGGCTTTGATTTTTATGCCCCTCAAACAATGCAAACGGCAGACGGGCGGCGCGTCTTGTGTGCATGGATGGGGCTGCCTGACGAAATTAATCATCCTAGTTGTGACAACGGCTGGCTGCATCAACTTACGGCACTGCGAGAGTTGAGTCTTGAGAATGGTCAAATTATTCAAAGGCCTATAAGGGAGCTAGAGCAGTTATGCCACCACCCTTTAAGTTTGGAGTTGAGCGATAAATGCACCATTCTCAACACCAAAAGTTTTGAAATGTGCATCACTTTGCCTTGGGGGGCAAGCTTACGTTTGTTTGAAAAAGATGAGCAATACGTTGAATTGAGTTTAGATGCCCAGCAAAAAGTATTACGCTTTGATCGTTCCCATACTTTGATACGTCAAGGTGATGTGATTCGTGAATTGGCCTTAGAATGTGAACAGGTTGAGCTGCAGATTCTCGCGGATAATTCTTCATTAGAAGTGTTCATCAACGGCGGAAAAGCAGTGATGAGTGCAAGAGTGTTTACCGAACAAGAGGCGACAGGGGTATCACTATTAAATGCGTTGGTTACGGCCAAATACTCTTCTATCCAGCCAGTCAGCGCTTCTTCATTCGCTACTCAATTCTAAATTAAGCCGAAAGTAAACTTTCGGCTTAAAAAATAATAGCCTTTTTCTTTCTTGGTCTATCCTTAAGTAAAAGATAAGTGAGATCAACATGATCGGTATGAGTTCAGACAATAGCAGAGATGATATTGACCTCTCTTCTGGTCTGCATTGTCCTATTCATTAAACACAAGAGTCAGATGGTTATCATGCGGTGCGATGAAGCCAACGCACAGTGCTTAACTCATACCATTGATTAAGGCGAAATGAAGTATGTGGAAAAGTGTCAAAGTGATCTTTGTTACCCAAGTTGTTCTGGCAGTGTCCATTGTGTTGGGCATTTCTAGTTACATTGATTACCAGTCAAAGAAAGCGGAGCTACAGCATAGCCTAGATACATCAATCTTGAATGCAAAAGAGCGTTTGAGCTACAGCCTACCTAAAGCAATTTGGGATTTTGATTTACATGCCGCCAAACTCACTATTTCAGCAGAGTTAAATAACCCAGACATACAAGCGGTTAGAGTGAAAGATGCGGGTGGTACACCGCTTCTTTTCCTGAGTACATCACCCGACTCTCAAGATGTGAAAGAGATGGAGCCCAATGAGGGGAAACAATACGAATCCATGCTCTCTTCGGTGCAAAAGCTCACCTTTGTTGAGTATGAAAAGGAAAATGAAGTTGGTCAGGTAGAGCTTTTCTATAACACAGATAGGCTAGAAAAAACCTTGTTACAAAGTCTGCAATATAGCCTGATTGAGTTGCTGATTTTAGATAGCGTAATGATTGTATTCTTAATTTTGGCGTTAACGAAAACCGTCCTTCGCCCGCTCAACGATTTGACAGAGCGAGTGGCCGATCTTGCAACCGGTGAAGGGGATTTAAGTCGCATCATTCCAGAACCCAAATATAGAGAGTTTTCGCAGATCATCCGCAGTATTAATCATTTTACGGAGTCGCTAAGGGAGATAGTTGTACAAGTAACGAATGCTTCTGTGCAGTTAAAAGACACCGCAGAGATGAGTGGTCAGGTTGCCATGAGAAATGCGCAGCAAATTGATCAACAAAAACACAGTTTATCGACCGTCGCTGCCGCTTCCACACAGATGAGTCAGTCGGTGGCAACAGTGGCTGAAACCGCTAATGACGCCGCAAGGCAAGCAAGTGAGGCTTCTCAACTGGTCGATAATGTTTACCAATCAATAGAACGCTCTGCTGCCGAGATTGTAAACATGCGTTCCGAAATGGGTTCGGTCAACGCGGAAATGCATAAGCTGCTTGATGAAGGGCGAAAAATATCAACGGTGGTCGGGGTGATTAATGACATTTCCGAGCAAACCAACTTGCTGGCACTGAACGCTGCTATTGAAGCGGCACGCGCAGGTGAGCATGGCCGTGGTTTTGCAGTAGTGGCTGACGAAGTGCGCAACCTTTCGACCAAAACTAGCCAATCCACCGAACAAATCCAAACCAATATTCGCTCACTTAGCAGTGCAACAGAATCGGTTGAGCAAGAAATTATTCGCATCTCTAATTTGTTAGAAAGCACCGCTAAGCGAGTATCAGAGTCACAACATTCTGTTGAGCAGGTGAAAAATACTATCTCTGAAATTTCTGAAAGAAATGGCGAGATTTCGCATGCTACAGAAGAGCAGAAACAAGCCATTGATGAAGTCAGTCAGGCGATTGTTGAAGCATCAGAGGCCACTAATGAGCTGTCGAGTAGTGGTCAAGATAATGCTCAGAGAACGAAAGAAGTTCTTCAACTGAGCTCAAACATTAAAACTCATATGCGTAAGTTCAAAACATAAGTTCCACCTTCAAGGAGAAGAAAGTATGAAGCGTCTGTTGATCTTTATTTTCAGTATGATGATGGCCTTACCGAGTAGCTTTGCTGCTACTATTACGGCTGCGCAAGATCCATGGCCACCGTTTATTTCACCGGATAAAAGCATGCCGGGGCTATCGGTAGAAATCGCTGTTGCGGCTATGAAAACACAGGGCTATGACGTCAATTTTCAAATCATGCCTTGGTCACGAGCATTAGATGAGGTGAGTAAAGGCAGAATTGATCTGTTGCCTGCAACTTGGTATACGCAGGAGAGAACGGCTTATTTACTTTACAGTGATTCATATTTAGAGAATGAACTGAGCTTTATTAAAAGAGCAGGCGATGCTTTCGAATTTTCAGGTTTAAATAGTTTGAGTGGCAAACAAGTTGGCATCGTTAGGGGCTATGGTTATGGGGATGACTTTTTATCCGCCACTAATTTCAACAAACCAGACGCTAATGATCTCACGACTAACTTGAAGAAACTGCAAGCCAAACGAATCGATCTTACCCTTGAAGATAAGTTGGTTGCGTTATCGACCATGAAAGAGGCGGGCTTAAATAGCAGTGATTTTCAGTTTACCACTGCATCTTTGTCTAAAAATCCTTTACATGTTACCTCAGGTAAAGCAAACCCTAATGCGCAGAAATATATTGATGCGTATAACAAAGGGTTAGCCACGATTAAAGCTGACGGAACATTTGATGCCATTTTAGCGAAATACGGTATTCAGTGATTTTTTTTAAAAAAAGGCCGCAGTTTTAACGCTGCGGCCTTTTTCTATTCCAATAGGATTTGAATCCTTTGAAGTAAGCATTGGGGTAAATATTAGCGCTTCGAGCCGCGCTGCTCAGCTTTGCGTGCTAATTTTTGCGCACGCTTTTGCTCGATCAGTGATGCGGTATCACCGCCAATGTGTGCTTCTCCACGCTGTTTTGCGAGCTGAACTTGTTTTTCTCGCTCACGGAAACGGGCCAGTTGTTCCGCAGAGTGAGTACCGAAGCAGGATGGGCAACTGACGCCTTGCTCGTAGACTTCGCTCTGTTTGTCTTTATAGGTAATCGGCAAACGGCAAGCGTTACATACATCGTAGTGACTCTCTTTTAAAGCGTGCCCTACAGCCACTCTGCCATCAAACACATAGCAGTCACCTTGCCATAAGCTCTCTTCTTGCGGCACTTCTTCTAAGTATTTCAAAATGCCACCTTCGAGATGGTACACCTCATCGAACCCTTGCTCTTTTAAATAAGCCGTGGACTTTTCACAGCGAATCCCGCCAGTACAAAACATCGCGACTTTTTTGTGTTTCTCTGGTGCGAGGTTCTTCTTCACATAATCAGGAAACTCACGAAAGGTTTCAGTGTGTGGGTTAAGCGCATTTTTGAAGGTGCCGATTTGGATTTCATAATCATTACGGGTATCGACAACCAGCACATCAGGGTCTGAAATTAGCGCATTCCAGTTTTCTGGTTTCACGTAAGTGCCCACAACGTGACGAGGGTCAATACCTTCAACGCCCATAGTGACAATCTCTTTTTTTAGCTTCACTTTGGTACGGTTAAATGGCTGCTCTGAGGCTTGTGATTCTTTGTAAACCGTGCCTTTCAAGTTCGGTTCTGCATCAAGCCAAGCTAGTAGCACATCTATCCCTTTGCGTGTTGATGCCACAGTGCCGTTAATTCCTTCACTGGCTAATAATAGCGTGCCACGAATTTGGTTTTCCTCCATTAGTTCAAGAAGCGGTGCTTGCAGCTCTTGGTAGTGATTGAGTTCAACAAACTTATAGAGTGCACAGACGACGTACTGACTCATGGGGTACCTTTTAAAAAACGATATAAAGAATTGGGGCGCATTATAGCGAAGGGACGCGCCCACAAATACGGACAATTATTAAGGACAATATTAGATGGGGTAGACCATTGGGAAATCCATGGTTGGATGTGCGGCGACAAGCGACGAGTAGCCATACACCTGCTCAATTCTTTCTGCATTGAGCGCTTCCCAAGGTGGCGCATCACAAACCAGTTTGCCATTGTGCAGCATCACCATGCGATCTGCATATTGAGCCGCAAGGTTGAGATCGTGCAGCACGACTACAACAGCGCACTGCTCTTGGCGTGCTAATGAACGTGCAATGCGCAGTGTATTGTGCTGGTGAGCCAGATCTAACGCTGACGTTGGTTCATCCAGCATCAGGATTTTTTTGTCACCGGAGTGGTGAAGTTGAGTTAATACCCGCGCCAGATGTAAACGTTGTTTTTCACCACCCGATAAAGCCGGGTAGAGATTGTTCGCTCTATCGCTGATATCGGTTTGTTGCATGTAGTGTAGCGCGACTTCACTGATTTGTTGGTGGCTTAAATTTAATGGCAGTGCGCCTAATTCCACCACTTCTTGAGCAATAAAAGGAAAGCTCAACGTACTTTGCTGCGGAAGAATAGCCAAGTGCTTTGCTAACTCATTCGGTTGCCACAGTGCTTGCGGAACACCGAAGTAAGCTATTTTGCCTGTTGATGAGATTTCACCGCTGAGTATTTTCAGCAAGGTACTTTTTCCAGCACCATTGGGGCCAAGTAACGCCGTGACTTGACCTGAAAAAATCTCAATATCAATCTTATCCAAAATGGTTCGATGGCCAAATTTAACCGATATATTACTGGCTTGGATCGCTGCCGTTGTACTCAAAATACTTTGCCTTTTTGTTGAAACAGAAGATAAAGGAAGAAAGGTGCACCCACCAGCGCAGTCACAATCCCGACAGGCAGCTCCGCAGGTGCCACTGCTATACGGGCAAACATATCTGCGACAGTGAGTAAGAGTGCACCAAGTAAAGCTGAAATGGGGATCAAACTGCGGTGATCGGGGCCAACCAGCATCCGGCCTAGATGAGGGATGACCAACCCGATAAAACCAATCATGCCCACCGCGCTGACGGTCACTCCAACGCCGAGTGCGCTGAGTAAAATCATTGAACGTTTAAGCCGTTGCACAGAAATGCCTAGATGACGCGCTTCAGACTCGCCAAGTAATAATGCGTTGAGCGCCATCGCTTGACGAGAGAAACAGACGAGCAGCAGCAGTAAGGTCACAGCGCACAAGAGAATATTTTGCCAGTTTGCACCCGCCAGTGATCCCATTGACCACAATGAGAGATCGCGTAGCATTTGATCGTCTGCAACATAATTCAAATAGCCAATACCCGCCCCCGATAGCGCGCTGATGGCGACGCCTGCGAGTAGCATGATGGTGACGGAAGTACCAAATTTACTGGTGCCTAATCGGTAAACCAACAAGGTAGTCAATGCTCCGCCTAAAAAGGCAAAAATAGGTACCACCGCAGCGCTCATCCACGGGTTGGAAAACAGCGCTAAATTGGCGAATAGCACAATCGCAAGTGCGGCTCCGAGGGCTGAACCTGCCGAAACACCGATAATGCCAGGCTCAGCTAATGGATTCCGAAACAAGCCTTGCATCACCGTTCCGCACAGCGCCAAAATTGCTCCAACCAACAAGCAGAGCAGGGTACGCGGAAAGCGTATCTCGTGGATGACTAAATTGATGTGCGCGGCAATGTCATTGGAGTGCAGCACGAGACTTTTTATGCTGTCACTGAAGCTGATATTCATTGGACCAACGGTGACAGAATAAAGGCTCACTAAGATTACCAAAACTAACAGCGTTGCATTCACCACATTTTTTGATAGATGACGTAACAAAATAAGCTCCTTAAGGATAGAGCAATGCGTTTAGACGTTGCGCTTCAGCCAAGCTTTTAAGGCCTAACCCGCCGACGAGAGCGTGGCCATCGATGGTGATGATCTGCTTATTTATCCCAGCCGGAGTTGCTACTAACGTCGGTATGGATTGCAAAATGGCGTCTGCTCCTCCGAGTTTTTCATAACTGCGGCCACTGACTAAAATCACGTCCGGTTGCATCTCAATTATCGCTTCCATCGACAGTGGTTTATAAGACGTCACTTGTTCAGCGGCTGGGTTAACCGCGCCAGCCAACTCAATAATGCTGTTTGGCGTGGTGTCACTGCCCGCCACGTTGGCTGCCCTTCCTTCGTGGATAAGGAGAAATAGCACTTTTTTCGGTGTCTTGTGGGTAGATTGATGGTGGATTAACGCCGCTATTGTGCTTTGAACTTGCTGTTTGAGCGCTTTAGCTTGAGGCTTTGCATCAGCGAGCGTCGCGATTTGGTCAATGCGTGCCAACAACCCCTGTGGTGTGGATTCATCATTCACCACCTCGACGTTAACGCCAGCGCCTTTAAGCTGTTGCAATGTGCTTTCTGGCCCCATTTCACTAGAACCAATCAATTGTGTTGGAGCTAAGGCTAATAATCCTTCTGCGGATAATTGGCGATGATAACCGATTTTTGGGAGAGCAAGATCGTTTGGTATTTCACTGGTGACATCGACCGCAACAAGTTTATTTTGTGCGCCTAACGCAACGAAGATTTCGGTCACCGCGCTGCCCGCACTGATAATCCGTTCTTGCGCGCAGAGCCAAGGTGAGAAGATGAAGAGCGTTATGGCAACAAGCCAATGAGAAAGAGATTTGTGTGTCATCGTGTTGTACTCATGAAAATCATACGGTTTTTAAAAGCGCGTATGAATAGGCTATTGGGGATGGTCGGTTAATAACTGAGTGGCAGCGATGCCATTGTCTTGCAAGAACGCCAGCAATTTAACCAACTGCTGCACTTCGGCGGTTTTGTCTGCGCCAATCACGATGGGGCGATCACTCGCTTTGCTTTGTTCTAACAACGCCAATGTGAAGTTATTCCAATCGATATACTGTTTGCCATCGATAGCCCAGTAAGGTTCGTGCGCCAGAAGATTCACTGTAATTGACTGCTTGTTCACTTCACTCACGGTGGGTGAGTCGGTTGTTGGCAGTGAAACGTCTAATGACTCAAATTTAACCGCGGCTGTAAGCAGTAAAAACACCATGACAATAAAAATGATATCCAACAATGGCGTTAAATCTGGCATTAATGAGGATGAGTTAGAGTGCGGTGTCTTAATCATGATGCATTAACCACATCATTGTCAGAGACGTCTTCATACTTAGCTACACGCTCTTGTTTGGTGGTGCAATCATGCTGTAAAGAGACACCTTCGAGCCATAAGTTGACATAATTTAGTGTGTGCTCAAGTTTTGCCATCACTCTGTCAGCCCATACGCCAAGCAATTGAGCGCCGGTAATTGCGGGAAGCGCGATCAGCAAACCTGCAGCCGTGGTTCGCATCGCAATGCCTAGGCCATCCGCAAGGTCGTTTGGCGTAATATTGCCAGAAGAGAGCGCCACCCCTTTGAACATTTCAATCAAACCTAACACAGTGCCAAGTAAGCCTAGCAGCGGGCTGATCACACCAATCAAAGATAAAATGCGCAGTCCCGAATGCAGTTGATGACGCTTTTCTTGCAACCAAATGCCCGCCGCATCTTCACGTAATCCTTTAGAGAAATCGTGATGAGCAAGCAGCATGGCAACCCCTTTATAAAGCAATGGGCGCTTGCTGGAAAATTCACTGGCTAACGCCTCAATTTGCGCTGTATTGGTCGGTGATATTTGGTTGAGCGCACTACCGATCGCACCTTTTCCAACACCAAGGCTAAGCAGTACTTGGAAAAGCCGTTCAGTAATGATCATGGTCGCAAGTGCTGAGCAGACAAAAAGAGGCCAGGCCATCAGGCCAAGTTGTTGTTCTAGTTGAGTAAGTAGTTCCATTATCCTTCCAATTTAAAACGTACTGGGATTTGCACTCGGTGGGCTATTTTTTCACCGTTCACCACTTGAGGAGAGAATTTCCATTGTTTGATGGCATTAAGAGCCGATTCATCCAGCAGCGCCGCGCCCGACGAAGAGAGCAGAACCTGTTTGATTTGGCGGCCGTTTTCGTCTAACCACACCTCATACATAGCGACCCCTTCAATTCCTCGCTTTTGTGCAAGCCTTGGATAAACAGGAGGGGCTGGGCGAGTAACAAAAGACGGCGCATCGACTAATTTCGGTTGATTAGTTGCGCCGCTGCTGCTTGGGGCGGCGGCGGTTTTCGGTGTCGATTCAGCGCTATTTTCATTCTCTACAGAGGATGTCACAGCTTCCTTTACAGGAGTTTGCACTTGTGCTGATTTTGTCGGTATTTTAGGAGCCGGTTTGTCTTTTACCGGTTTTGACAGGCTTTTTTTCTGCACCACTTTTTGCGGCTCTTTTTTTGCTGGTTTGGGCTTGTTGGCTCTCTTTTCTGGAGGTGGGGTTTTTGTTGCTTGCTCTTGTACTACCTGAGCTTGAGGTTGAGCCACAAAGTTAATCGACACTGAGGTGGATTGATTTCCCGCAGGCATGGCAAACACTTTTGCTTCGTCATCAACAAACAAGATCGCCGCGTGAATCGCGAGAGATAGACTGCCAGCGACAAGATATCTAGTGAAATTCACGTTGTACTCCATATAAAAACAAAGCGTTCAGAAAGAGGATTATTACTTATCATTCAAATAAGATCAATTATCAATTGCATTATCATTTGCATCAAATTATGATTTTATGAATTTGAAAAGCTGGGTTAGAAGCGCCTTGCTAGCACAGGGGTTTGCTATCAACCACAATTAATCATAAACAATCTGAATTAATTCACCCTTTCCATAACTTTACTTACTAGATCGGGTTTTTAGTGGCGATTAATGTGATGTACTGAGCCAGCGTAAGGCGATTTAAAGCGAAGAACGAACTGGAAATGAATATGGATTTACTTGAACAGAAAGTGGCCTCTTTATTAGAGCAACAACCGACCTTATTGCCGGCAGCGATGGCGCAAGAGTTGAATGTGACTGAATTTGAAGTGGTGCAGGCATTGCCTAAAGAGATGGTTGCGATTGTTGATGGAGCTCAAGCTCAATCGCTGTTGGAATCATTAGCGGATTGGGGAATGGTCACAACGATTGTCCACTCTTTTGGCTCTATATTTGAAGTGAAAGCGCCTTTTCCAAAAGGGAAGTTGGCTCGTGGCTATTATAACTTGATGGGTAAAGAGGGTGAGTTACACGGCCACTTAAAGTTGGAATCCATCCAACACGTTGCTTTAGTCAGCAAGCCTTTTATGGGACGTGAAAGTCATTACTTTGGTTTCTTTAGTGAGCAAGGCGATAACATTTTTAAAATTTATCTAGGCCGAGATGAAAAGCGCGAACTGATTGCAGAGCAAGTCGCACGTTTTAAAGCATTACAACAAGACGTTCATTCCAACCAATAATATTGATATAACGATAAGCCCTGAACGCAATGCGAAAGGGCCGAGGAGAAAGTCATGGATCAGCAGATCAAACAAGAGCGATTACAAGGACGATTGGAACCTGAAATCCAAGAGTTTCGTCAAGAACGTCGTACATTGCAATTGGCTACAGTGGACGCGGAAGGCCGTCCGAATGTGAGTTACGCGCCATTTGTACAAAACCAAGAAGGTTACTTTGTGCTGATTTCGCACATCGCTCGTCACGCGCGTAACTTGGAGGTGAACCCGCACGTCTCCTTGATGATGATTGCAGATGAAGGCTCATCAAAACAGATTTTTGCCCGTCAACGGCTGACGTTTGACGCCGTTGCGAGTGTTGTACCACGTGAAACGGCATTATGGCAGCAAGTCATTGGCCAAATGCAAGCTCGTTTTGGCGAGATCATTGACGGCTTAAGCCAGCTACAAGACTTTGCTTTATTCCAATTGAAAGTAGAAAAAGGTCTTTATGTGAAAGGCTTTGGCCAGGCGTATCAAGTGTCTGGTGATGACATGGTTGATTTTGTGCACCTTGATGAAGGACATAAGAAAATTTCCAACGCGTAATCTTAATCGCTCAAGATACATTGGACATTGGAAGAAAAGGCTAGTTATCTAGCCTTTTTTGATCGTGATTTACCGTTGTTACGAGTTAATGATTTATCTGTGACTTCGTGGGATCGTTAATCGAGTATGAGAAATGTAGATAAAACAAAGCCAAGCGTAGAGCTTGGCTTTGTTGCTTGGATGAGAGAACGTTAGAATTGATAATCTACATTTAAACCCCAGTTACGCCCAGGCTGTGATTTGCTATCGATGTTAAAGGTTTCGCCAGTAGCATCTCGGCCCGTGAGATCGCTATACAGCCAATATTTTTTATCGAGTGCATTGAATAGACCAGCGCGGATGGTTAGGTCTTGCATTGGTTTATAGTAGGCCGTTAAATCGATAAGTGTATAACCAGCGGTATCTGCATTTGTATTTGATTGCCAGTCCGTCTTACTTGCAACCATCTTAACATTAAGCAGTGCTCCGTATTGGTCGCGATCCAGCCCTAAGCCTACATTACTGGTTAGAGGCGCGACTGAATCTAAAGCATCACCTGTTTTCTTATCTTCTCCCTCTGCATAAGCAATGGCTAGACGGGTGTAAGTCCCTTGTGGGGCATTAAACGCTTTATCTAAGTCAATTCGAGAGCTAAATTCCGCACCATAAATCGTGACTTCATCCAAGTTCTCTTTGGTAAAGATATCCTTGCCACCTTGTTTGCCTGTCTTTGACTGAGTAATAAAATCGGTGTACTCGTTATAGAAGGTGGTGATTTCAAAATTAGTTGAGTCATTTTGACCACGTAGCCCAAGTTCATAGGACAAACTTTTCTCTGCTTTAAGATCTGGGTTCGCATCAATGATTGCCCCCTGATTATAGAAGTAGTAAAGGTCGTAAACAGTTGGTGCCTTGAATCCTTGGCTAATTTGACCAAATACCGCTAGGTTAGGATTGACGTGGTAAACAGAACCCAATCGAGCAGTGAATGCGCTGTCTTTATTGGCTTCATAAGACTGAGTGTAGCCAGCATCAACGCTGGGTGTCGCTTCAAAAGAATCGTATCGAAGACCAGCGGTTAATATTAAACGGTCTTGGATGAAGTAGGCTTGGTCTTGTAGGAATAGCCCCCATTGCACGATAGTCGCATCAGGAATGCCAGAGCTACCCGGGGTAGATGTACCTGCATCTAATTTATAGTCAGTATTATCGAGGTCGAAGTCGTTGTTGATGTAGCTGGCACCATAGGTAAATTCATGAAGGTTGCCATTGAGATCTACGGCTTTGGAGAGCTGTCCATCAAATTGAATCGATTGATCTGATGATTCCCGTTCACGTAACCGGCGGCCATTAGATGGCGTTGTGTCGTAGTTCTTAGCGAGAGCGCTAGAATCTTGGAAATTCAATGACCAATCTAAAGAGTCAGCAAGCAGGGTATTCATCAACCATTGATGCTCTATACCGACACGAAGACGCTCATTGGTATCTTGGTTGTAGTTATCGGTATAGGTAAAGCCGGGCATAATGGAATAACCGTTATAGTTTAGCTCGTCTTCATCATACCGTTTGTTGTAATACTCGGCGGTTAGCCCAAGTCGATGGTTATCATTGGCTTGATAAAATGCTTTTGCCAACAGGTTGCCAAGTTTGGAGTCAGCCGGGTTTTGAGCGCCGCGATCAGGGCCTTCGATTTCTGAACCTGAGCCATGAGTTTGGGTCTCACTGCCATTGGCATAAGTTGCCATCAGTAAGGTTTCCAGTTTATCTTGACGCATTGCCCACGTTAATGTCGTTTTAAATTGCTCGTTAGCGGACGTATAACCAGACTTGATACCGAAGCGTTGCTCATTTCCTTCTGTGACGAGAACGTCTTCTGGATTTTTAGTGCGTAGCAATACCACACCACCTAAAGCGTCAGATCCATACAGTGTAGATGACGCACCTTTGTTCACTTCAATAGCTTGTAGAGTGTCAATCTCTATTGCGTTTGGATATTTTCGTTGTTCAGTTGCGCCAGGGTTATAAGGTACAGGTTGCTGTACACCATCAACCATCATTTTTACACGGCTTCCATCCATGCCGCGAATATTAAATCCTGCTATTCCAAAGCGGCCATTACCTTCCGCTTCAACACCTGGGGTGGAATTTAGAGCTTGCTGAATATTATCAGCCATTACTTCTGCAATCTCAGAAGAGGAGATACTTTCAATGGATGACGATACATCTTTTTTACTCTGCTCGGTTCGCGTTGCCGAAACAACAACCTCATCGAATCGAGAAACTTCTTCTGCGAGAGCAGCAGGGGAAAGCGCTAGCAATATGGAGGCTGATAGTAGTGTTTTAGTGTACATCTGAGTTATTACCTTATTCATCAATAACAGATTCAAGCTGTGCGCAATGATATTGGATCTAAATGGTAATTACTATTATTTGTATTTGTATGTTAATGTGAAATATAAACAGAATTAGGAGTGTATGTTTTAAATATCAGTCATTTAATATGTAAAACACTTGCTTTACTTAATTTTTCGATGACTAAAGTTGTGACTTTAATCACTTTCTGCTAGTTCAAACCTAGCCAAGCTGCACCACGGATGCCGCTGCTGTCACCATATTTCGCTTGGGTAAACACAATCTGTGCACTATCAGAAAAAACGTAGTTCGCTGTTGCCCGAGGTAGATCAACATACAGCGATGCTACGTTTGATAATCCTCCGCCAAGCACTATCACATCAGGATCCAACACATTAACGATGCAAGCAAAGCTGCGCGCCATTTGATCAATCAATTGTTGATAAAGCTTTGTTGCTTGTGGGTCTTGCTGCTGGTAGCGAGTGATTATTTCGGCTGCATTCCACTCTTGTTGACCAATCAACTGAGCACTCTTTGTTAAGCCAGAACCGGAGATAAAGAGTTCAATGCAGTTATCGCGTCCGCAATAACAGTGGCGATTAGGCCCATCACGTTCATTGGTAAAACTTGGCAGCGGATTGTGCCCCCACTCACCGCATACGGCGTTCGCACCGACCAATACCTGCTTGTTGATTACAATACCGCCGCCGCAACCTGTGCCCAAAATCGCGCCAAAGACTACGTTACCATCTTTGGCGGCACCATCGACCGCTTCAGACAGCGCAAAGCAATTGGCATCATTGGCAATAACAACATTGCGTTGCAGGCGAGCGCACAGATCGGCTTTTAAATCTCGACCATTTAAAAAAGTGCAATTGGCATTTTTGATAAGCCCTGTCGCTGGGCTGATGGCTCCGGGAAGTCCAATCCCGATTTGGCAGTGAGTTTGCGTTTCGCTTTCGGCCATTGCAACCAGTTGACATAAGGTGCTTAGAAAAAGCTCGTACTCATGTGGGGTAGGGGTTCGGTGTTTAAAGAGGGTGTTTCCTGATTTATCCAGTACGCAAATTTCAATTTTGGTGCCACCAATGTCGAAACCTATCAGCATGATTTTTCCTTATTTTGGATGTTGAGTGTGAGTCCTGACTATGGAATATAGTCTAATAATCAACGTGTTTTGTCTTTGAACCGAACAAGATAACGTGAAGCGGTGAGATTTTTTCTTTTGATTGCTGAAAATTGTTATATTATAACATTTCTCAGCAAGTGATCTTTTTATTGAAAAGGGGAGTATCTATCCCCATAGTTAGGTCATCAATGGGTCAATTCGAATGCAAATCAATTCAGCATTGCAACAAGCAATTATTCAAGTGAGTGTAGATATGGCGGAAGTACGAGCCAGAGTGGATTTCAAAGTCGGTCTAAAAAGCAATATTGACGCCGAAATACTCTCTTTTAGAGGACTGAAAACAGACAAAGAACATGTTGCGGTCATTTTTAAATCCGCTGACGTTACTCAGGAAACTCCTTTAGTCCGTATGCATTCAGAGTGTTTAACGGGCGATGTTTTTCACTCATCACGCTGTGATTGTGGTGAGCAATTAGAAGAAACCATTAATAAAATGGGCGAAGTTGGCGGCATTATCCTCTATTTGCGTCAAGAAGGTCGAGGTATTGGTCTGTACAACAAAATTGATGCCTATCGCTTACAAAGTGCGGGTATGAATACCTATGAAGCCAACAATCATCTTGGCTTTGGTGACGACTTGCGTGATTTCACTGAAGCGGCGCAGATGTTGAAAGCGTTAAATGTGACCAAGATTCGTTTAGTCACTAATAACCCTAAAAAAAGTCGTGAGCTAAAGGAGCATGGTATTGAAATTGTAGAGGTCGTGAATACCGCGGCACATATTAAGTCGGGTAATGAAAATTACCTCAAGGCCAAAGTTTCCCATGGCAAACACAACTTAAAACTATAATTCAGACTTATAGATGACAGCCAAAAACCTCACGTCGGTGAGGTTTTTGGCGTTTTTACCTTGCAAAAAAATGGATAATTTGTATTATCGGCGACTAAAAGTGCAAATGATAATAATTAGCACTACCATAAGATAACGCTCAAATCGCCTCAACAAGGATGCTCCCATGAAAGTTAACACGCTTCTTATTCAGTCAATTGCTGCCTCACTTGCCATCGCAAGTAGTGCGTCATTTGCGGCTACCGTCACTAAGGAGCAGGTGGTCGAACATTATGCCAATATTGCCCATGCCGTGTTTGCTGATTCGCTGACGACCGCTCAATCATTAGAAAAATCAATCGATCAGTTCTTGATGACTCCCTCGGCGGCTAAATTGGAAGAGGTGAAACAAGCGTGGTTAGCATCGCGAGTGCCTTACCAGCAGTCCGAAGTCTTCCGTTTTGGCAATGCCGTTGTTGACGATTGGGAAGGGCAACTCAATGCTTGGCCTCTTGATGAAGGGCTGATTGACTACGTCGCTACTGATTACCAATATGAACTGGGCAATGAAGGCGCCAGCGCTAACATCATTGCCAACCAAACGTTGAAAATTGGTGCGACAACGATTGATGCCTCCACTATCACACCAGAGCTGATTGCCAGCTTAAACGAAATCGGTGGCTCTGAAGCTAACGTCGCTTCAGGTTATCATGCCATTGAGTTCCTACTGTGGGGCCAAGATTTAAATGACACCAATGCGGGAGCCGGTGCTCGTGCTTACACGGATTTTGTCGTGGGTAGCGAATGCACCAATAACCATTGTGATCGCCGTGCTCAATACTTAAAAGCGGCTGCTCAACTGCTCGTGCAAGATTTGGCATGGATGGAAAAGCAGTGGTCTGCGGATGAAAAAGCCAATTACCGTCATGAATTGCTTGCGGAATCAGCAGACAATGGTTTGCGTAAGATGTTATTTGGTATGGGGTCTTTATCACTGGGCGAATTAGCGGGCGAGCGTATGAAAGTGGCGCTAGAAGCAAACTCGACTGAAGATGAGCACGATTGTTTCTCGGATAATACTCATAACTCTCATTACTATAATGAACAAGGTATTTACAACCTTTATACGGGTTCTTACCAGCGTCAAGACGGAAAGGTACTAACAGGCCCAAGCCTGAATGATTTAGTGGCACAAAAGGATGCACAAGCAGCTAAAGAGATTCAAAAGCAGTTTGACAGTGCGCGCGCTGAAGTCGGTAAATTAGTCACGTCGGCTGAAAAAGATAATCAGCATTTCGATCAATTGATCGCGGCTAACAATCCTCAAGGCAACGCGATAGTCAATGGAGCCATTATGGCTTTAGTGGCTCAAACCGCTTCGATAGAACGTACCGCTTCAGTGATTGGGATTGATAACCTTAATCCAGATACTGCAGACCACGAATTCTAATAATAAGATGAAAGATCCAAGGGCTCAGATGAGCCCTTTTCCATGTTTACACTGAATAAAGATGTTGAGAAAAGCCCAATGAGATCGTTTTTTACCGTCGCGCTCCTAACCTTGTTTGCCAACCCCGTTTATGCCGATGAGGTGAAATCGGGTGGCAAAACCAGTACAACCAAAGCTGGGCCGAATGCTTACTCGCTTCCTGCGGCCAATTTGCCCATGAGCAAACGGCTCGATTTTAGCGTGGGAAACAGTTTCTTTCGTAACCCTTGGGTGCCAGCGCCATCATCTACCGATGCAAGAGATGGTTTAGGGCCGCTTTTTAACACCAATGGTTGCCAAAATTGTCACATCAAAGATGGTCGCGGCCATCCGCCAGAAAAAAATGACACACATGCCGTTTCGATGTTGGTTCGCCTGAGTATTCCAGCGGTGACGGATGAACAAAAAGCGATCTACGCTAAAGAAGGGGGGATCTCAGAGCCCGTCTATGGTGGACAGTTACAAGATTTCGCTTTGCCCGATCAAAAAGCAGAAGGACAAATCCACATCGCTTATCAAGAGGTTGCGGTTGCTTTTACGGATGGCCACCAAGTGATGTTACGCAAACCTAATTTAAAAATTACTGAACTTGGTTATGGTGATATGCATCCTGATACTCAGTTTTCGGCGCGTGTCGCCCCGCCAATGATTGGCCTTGGCCTACTTGAAAGCATTGCTGATGCCAGCTTATTAGCAATGGCAGACCCTGAAGATAGTGATGGCGATGGTATCTCTGGCAAAGTGAACCGTGTTTGGGATGTAGAAAAAAAAGATTTTGCCATCGGGCGTTTTGGTTGGAAAGCCGGGCAGCCTAGTTTAATGCAACAGAATGCCGCGGCGTTTAACGGCGATTTAGGATTGACCAGCCGTTTATTCCCCAAAGAAAACTGCACCGAGAAGCAAACACTCTGTCAAACCTTACCTAACGGCGGCGACCCTGAGGTTAGTGACAACATTCTTGATTTTGTCGAATTCTATTCTCAGCATTTAGCCGTTCCAGTGCGTCGCAATGTCGACGATCCACAAGTGAAGCTGGGTCAATCATTGTTCAAACAAGTTGGCTGTGAGAGTTGCCACCGTATTAACCTTAAAACGGTAAAAAGAATGGATCGCCCAGCCTTGTCAGAGCAAGAAATCCATCCTTACAGTGATTTACTACTGCATGATATGGGCGAAGGGTTAGCCGATAATCGTCCTGAAGCCTTAGCTAATGGACAAGAGTGGCGTACCCCGCCTTTGTGGGGGATCGGCTATACGCAAGAGGTGAGCGGCCATACTTATTTTTTACATGATGGCCGAGCGCGTAATCTCATGGAAGCGGTACTTTGGCATGGTGGTGAAGCGCAAGGTGCCAAAGAGAAAGTACGTCAATTCAATGCCAGCGAACGCAACGCGTTGATCGCTTTTCTTAATTCTTTATAGGGTGCGAGCATGAAATTTCCTCTGCTATTTTCGATAGCGGTTACCAGTGTACTTTCGGCTTGCCAACCCACGCCGAAATCAGCGCTTGAGCCGCAAAAAAACAATCATGTTAGCCAAGGTGTTTATGAGGTTGAATTTGCTGCGGCGCAGCGTTTTGCTCAACAATCGCACCAGCTTGCTCAATTATTTGATCAGCAATGCCAGCCGGGCGATGTTGCATTGCCCTTGCTGAAAGAACAGTGGCAGCAAACTATTGGGGCGTGGATGTTTTTACAAGGGCAAGAGAGAGGGCCAGCTAAAGCACTCGAGCAAAGTTGGAACGTACAATTTTGGCCAGATAAAAAAGACACTACCGGGCGAAAAATGAGCCTGTTAGCGAGCAGTGGCAAGCACTGGAGTGAGGAGCAGATTGCAAACCAGAGTGTCACAGTGCAGGGGATTGGCGCATTGGAATGGTTACTCTATGACCCTCAATCGCCACTCCTTCAAAACCAGCAATTAGAAACTGGCTGTATGATTGGACAAGCGATCAGCGCGAATTTGGCGACGAAATCTCATTTGATTGCTGAGCAATGGCAACAGAATCCATGGTTGATGCTGGATCTGAGCGCTTGGCAAGCCGAATACATTGCGTTGCTCTCCAACCAGCTTGATTACAGCATGAAAAAACTGAGCCGCCCCTTAGCCAATATCGGCCAGCCACGCCCTTATTTTTCAGAATCGTGGCGCGCCAAAGTCTCTTTGAATAACCTGCAAAAGAATGTGCAAGCGATGCAAGCACTCTATTTAGCAAAAGACGGTTTAGATCAGATGTTGCGGGAAAGAGATCAAGTCGCCATGGCCGAACGCGTAAAAGCACATTTATCCTTGATGTTGGAAACGTGGCCGCAAACAGCCAGCTTATTTGATTTATTGCAAACAAAAGCAGGCTACCGTGAGGTGCTTGCGCTCTATAACAAGTTCGAACAACTCAATTATTTACTGCATGATGAAGTCGCGGTAGAGCTAGGTGTAGTGATAGGATTTAATGCAACCGATGGTGACTGATCTAACAAGGCGTACGCTACTGAAAGCGGCGTTATTGAGCGCATCAGCGCCCCTGCTGCCGCTGGGGTGCGCTACTACTCGTCGTGACGACCCACAACCCGCTTTGATTGGTTGCGCTATTCATAAAGGCTCGCAGTTTCGCGCCGTTGTAGCCGACGCCCAAGGCCAAGCGATTCACCAATTACCTTTGCCTGCAAGGGGACATGGTGTTGCTATCCATCCTACCTTGACGCATGCGGTCGCTTTTGCCCGTCGTCCCGGCGAGTTTTTGATGGTGTTTAACTATCAAAATGGAGAACTCATCAAATTGCAACTGGCGCAACCCACGCGACATTTTTATGGGCACGGCGTTTACTCAAATGATGGTGCGTGGCTTTATGCAACCGAAGGCGAGAAAGCGACAAGTCGCGGCATTATTGGTGTATATGATGTGCAGCACAGTTACCAAAAAGTGGCTGAGTTCAGTGGTTTTGGTATTGGCCCTCACGAAGTCATTGTGATGCCAGATGGCAGGCTCGCGATTGGGGTGGGTGGGGTGCATACTTTCGGCCGAGAGCCACTCAACGTAGAGAGCATGATGCCGAGCTTGACCTACCTTTCTCATCAAGGAGAAGTGCTTGAGCAACGGATATTGAACGACCACCATTTGAGCATCCGCCATCTTGCTCATGATGGTGCAGATACTTTGCTGTGCGGCCAACAATACCGAGGTCAGCCGGAAGAGTATCCACCTTTGGTAGCGCTACATGACCAAGGTGGCGAACTCATTCCGCTCTTGGCAGAGCCTGAACAATGGGCAAGATTCAACCATTACATTGCCAGTATTGCGGCGACCGACCAATGGATTTTAGCGACTTCTCCACGTGGTAACTGTTACGGTATTTGGTCAAAAGAGACATTGCAACTGGTTGAGTTGGCCTCTTTGCCGGATGCTTCTGGCGTGGTAGTGCAAGATCAGCAGTTCCAAGTCAGTTCAGGAGCTGGCTTGGTCGTTAATTCACCCTATCCTCAACCTGAAATACGCACGCGTAGTAATGTCCAATGGGACAATCACTGGTCTGCCATTGATTACTCTTGCCAAAAAAGCTGAGTAAGCGAACTAAATTTGTTTAATGATAATTCTCATTGCATGAGAGTTTATGAATATATTGTTGATATCGACAACAACGTTTAGCAGATAGCCGTTTCTTTTGCCATACTGAAACGTGAATCAGCGTTGTTGGATAGATCGGAATGAGTAAAAGCATCCTATTTGCTTTATTATTGATTTTTAGTAGCTTTTCTCTTTACTCTGCCGAGAAGGTACAGCCTTTTGCTGTCTCGCAAGAGAATGTCTCGTTGCAATCTTTTATCCAATATCCGCATTTAGTCGAACGAATTTACCAAGAGAATGAGAATCGGCGCATTTGGCAAGATGAGCAGATTGTTCGTCAATTTGAACATCAATTGGAAGTGATTCGCCGAGCGGGGTTTAGCCCTTTATTTTCACGCCAGTTAGCGCAAATGAAAGCGTACCGGAATCAGCAAGCGTTCAACGAATACGATCTGCTGGCGACCGATACTTTACTTTTGTATTTGAGTTATGCCGAGCAAGCTCCCAAAGTCGGTATGGCTTGGTTCTTTGAACGTAAGCTCAACTCTGCGATTGCTCCACCAAGCCAAGAAGCCTTGTTCGCTCTTCATGTTGCGGTGGAAGTTAACAGTATCGGCGATCTGCTCAATGGTTATGCGCCCAACAACGCGGCTTATGATCAACTGCTACATGCCTATGATTTTCTGCTCAGTACTGAAAATGCAGCGCTCTCGTTGTACAGCCAAAAAGGGTTAAAAAAACCTGGCGATAAGCTCTCACAACGTAGTGTGCTTATTGCCCGCTTATCATTAGTTAATATCGATGTTAGCACAGTGCGTGACGACGTAACTTGGTATGACAACAGCTTGGTCAAACCTGTGAAAGAGTTTCAAGCGATGCACGGTTTAAAAGCTGATGGCATGATTGGCCCCGAGACCTTAAAGTGGTTAAATTTGTCTTTGCAGGCACGCCTGTCTATGTTGGCATTAAATGCAGAGCGAACTCGTTTGTGGCCAGAATCAAAAGAGACACAGATCGTAGTCAACGTTCCCAGTTTTGATATGCGCTACTGGTATTTAGGTAAAGAAGTCTTTCAGTCTAAAGTGGTGGTGGGCCGAGTTTCACGCAAAACGCCACTCATGAGCACCAAATTAGATTCTTTGATCCTAAACCCGACGTGGAATGTGCCACACAAAATCATGGTTGAAGATATTCTGCCGATGGTAAAAAAAGATCAAAACTATTTGCGTCAACACAATATTGATATTGTTTCGAGCTGGCGCTCGAACGATCAAATTGACCCAAGCAACATCAACTGGTCTGCGGTGAATCCGGCCTCTTTTCCCTACCGAATGCGTCAGCAAGCGGGGCAAGATAATGCATTAGGTCTGTATAAATTTAATACGCCCAATCGCAGAGCGATTTACCTACATGATACGCCGAGTAAATACCTATTCAATAATACGTCGCGAGCCTTTAGTTCGGGTTGTATTCGAGTACAAAATGCCGATAAGTTTGCTTCGATGATATTAGAAACCCAAGGTATTAATGGTGATAAATTAACGGGAAAAGAAGGGCCTGCGAATGGCACGATCCCATTAAAGCAGCGCATCCCCGTACACATTATCTATCAAACCGTTTGGTATGAAGGTGGGGAACTGCACTACCGAGATGATATCTATCGTTATGATGCATTCAGTACCAGTAATGGGTGAATGGATACCGCTAAAACAGTGGTCACCTAAGTAAGCAGGGATGCGTCTCTCAATTTACCAAAAAATGACTTAATAAAGATCTCTTTTATGTTCAAAGAGTAACGATGCTGTGGCTCTCTCTTGAGCATTTCGAGCGCAATTTATGCATTTGATCTTCACAATGGAGTCCGGTAGTGTCCGGGCTTGTTGAAAATAAATTCAGTTGTGAAGGTATCAAACCTTGTTAGTTTCTCGTCGTCACTTTATAAAATTGGCTGGTAGTGGTGTAGTTGTAGCGGCGTGTGCCCCCCAAATAGTATTGGCATCGTACCCTGAAACCTCTCGCATACTCGCGATGAATAATTTACATACCGGTGAAACACTTGAAACCTGTTATTTCAACGGTGTTCGTTATGTTCGATCTGAGCTTGATCGGCTCAACCATATTTGCCGTGATTTCCGCCGCAACGAAGTCCATCCAATGGACAAAAATCTATTTGACCAAATATCGAAAATTCAATCTCTACTTGGCACTCAAGCGGAAGTACAAATCATCTCTGGTTATCGATCTCCTGCCACCAATGAGATGTTGCGCACTCACTCCTCTGGGGTTGCTAAGAAAAGTTTCCATATGCTAGGCCAAGCAATTGATTTTCGGTTAGATGGTGTTCAGTTGAGTCAAGTACGCGAAGCGGCGATCGAATTGGGCGCTGGCGGTGTTGGTTATTATCCTAGCAGTGATTTTGTGCACATTGATACTGGGCCTGTACGTCATTGGTCATAAGGCTGTTCGTGACTTGTCAAATGAAAGTGTCAATGTCATAGTTCGGCCAACTGCGAATTCGAACAAGGTTTTAGTATGTCGTTAAAGTATCAAGTGGTGCCCGTCACTTCCTTCTCTCAAAACTGCTCTATCGTTTGGTGTGATGACACCATGGAAGGGATCGTGGTTGACCCTGGCGGTGATGTGAAACAGCTCGTGATGTTGATCAATGAACACGGGGTAAAAGTGGTCAGTTTGGTTCTTACTCATGGTCATTTAGATCATGTCGGTGGAACCGAACCGCTGGCGCAGCAGTTGGGCGGCGTCGATATTATTGGACCACATAAAGCGGACAACTTCTGGCTACAAGGCCTCGAAGGTCAAAGCAAAATGTTTGGTTTTCCACTGACGGAAGCCTTTGAACCTACCCAATGGCTTAATGAGGGTGATGAAGTGAAGTTTGGCCTTCAAACTCTACAAGTATTGCACACGCCCGGCCACACGCCCGGTCACGTGGTGCTGTTTAGCCAGCAAGCGAAATTGGCGTTTGTTGGTGATGTATTGTTTAACGGTAGTATCGGCCGTACGGATTTCCCGCAAGGTGATTTCAATACCCTTATTCACTCGATCAAAACTAAGCTATGGCCACTTGGCAACGATGTGACGTTTGTGCCCGGCCATGGTCCGCAATCGACTTTTGGCCGTGAACGTGCCAATAACCCTTATGTCGCAGATGAAATGCCCCTGTATTGATCTTGATTAGGCTCAGAGTGTTCCTTCTGCGCCCATTAAACCATGTCTTAGTCTGGTTCGGCCGCCGCGAGGTAGCGCCGAATCAGCCCCACAAACGCCTCGGCGTCACGATCCAGATCGTGCGCTGAGATAAAAATATCATAATCAAAAAATTGCCGTTGATAGCGCATCCGATTGGCTAACATTGCCATAAGACCATGATAGTAATTACCGTTTGGCGCAGTGTAAGGTGCGTTGTCGAGTACCAAGTCTTCAAATTGAGTCTCTTTGCGCTGTTGTTTTGCTCCTAAGTAGAGCAGCGCGCGCTGGCTGAGCAAGATCTCACTAGCGATTCTGGGACACACACTCTCAAGGTAAGGTGAATAATCCTTCAGTTTGATCCCAATCCAAGGCAAAGGTTGGTGCCAACCATGATATTCATAACTGCATACCCCAATGCGGCAAATATTGTTCCATTTTACGACCCAACCTCCTTTAAAGAGATGCTGCTGAAAATGGGTAGCGGTTAGGGTGTAGCTAACTTTTCCTTTCAAAATCAAAAGATAGAAGGTGATTAGAGTCACTGCCAGTGCACTTACTAACAGCAGCGCATGAATAATGTTGGATGAGAACATGACAATGCAAATTGAAGCGATGATACAAGTCGTATTGACCCATTTAACCACAGGTGATTGCAGAGAAAAGCGCGTATTAGACAAATGTTGGGTGTGCATAAACCAGTGAAACTCCTTCGAGCTACAGCATCGTTGTTGGCTGTTGCGACCTGTATAAATTGTAGTCAGTTAACGCATCAAAATGCGTTTTTGCCCCTCAATCTGTGCTATGCCCTACAAATCGAGGACGATTTTTGATATAAAACGCGCTTCAAATTTTCACCACTGCTTGAAACGCAGTGAAATGGAGAAATATTCGATGAGACTTGCTCATAAGCGTAAGGTGCAGGCAAAATTGCAAAAGCGTATTAAAGCGACGGTTGCAAACTTGATCGCCTCTCAATCAGCAAAGCCTGTAACAGCGCAATCGACCGTAGCAAAAACCGCTGCAACAAAAGTAGTTGTGGATAAAGGTGCAGCGAACTCTAAAAAAGTGGATGTTGCGTTAACGCCAAAACAGCAACAGGTTTTAGATATCGTCGCTAACCACGCAGAAGGTATGAATCCTAAATCGATCGGCTTAAGTGCTGGTCAAGAAGATGCGAAAGCCGCCGCTTGGGCCACTGGCGCACTCAAGAAACTAGTAGAAGAAAATCTGGTAGTGAAAGAGCAGTTAGCAGGCAACAAAGTTATCTATAAAGCTATTTAATCTGCTGTTCGTTGTGAATGAATTAGCCTCGGTAGCCCCGAGGCTTTTTTACGATCAAATTTTAAAATGCAATCAAAGCTACTCTTCTTTGGTAATAGAGCCAATTTCGAGCATCGGTGCGACATCGATGTTTTCGGCATTCATCATAGAAGATAAACGTTGTACTGATGAGAGCAACAAGCTTTGCTCCCACTCTTGAAGCTGCCTAAATTGTTCGACAAAGCTTTCTTGCAATGGTTGCGGTGCCTTTTCTAGCAGCTTCTTACCTTCGTCCGTTAAATGGGCGTGCACTTTTCGTTTATCGGTATTGCTGCGAATTCGCTGTACGTATCCGTTGCGCTCTAATCTATCCAAAATGGTGGTGGCAGTGGCCTGGCTCATGTTCGTATGATCCGACAATGTGCGGATAGTCACCTCACCAAGGGTTTGAATTGAGCGCATTAAAATAAGCTGGGGACCAGTAAGCCCAGCGTCTCTATTCAGTTTTTTAGAGTGCAGATCAATTGCGCGGATAATTTGTCGAATTGAGATCAAAACTTCTTCATGTTTTTCCAAACTCATTGTCCCAAAAAGAAAGTTATTAATAAGCGGGGACCATAGCGCAGTTCTTTTCACTTGAAAAGTAGCATTCGACCTCTTTTGTTTTGGTCTAAGATGATGAGTGTATAAGTTGAGATGTAAAATGATTAGTACTCGAATGTTTTTGTTTTCAATTCCCATCCTTCATTGGTTGATATTTAACCTTTTAGGCTTGATTTTTGCCTTCTATGGCATTTTTTGTTGATTTTTAGTGGAATTTTTCTGTGATGTTGGTAGGGTATTCAGCATATTGAAAAACAAATTGCTATGAGTACGAAGTTATTTTTGGTTTTTATCTTAAAATTGTTTCGTTCTCATGGTTATTAATCTCAACTGAAAAATCATGTCTAGATTTCTAGAGAGGTAAAATGACAAAAGGTATTGATAAGTACAGTATCGACAGTACTGACTACACTGTCGGGCAAGATAACGTGCAAAAGTGGGGGTTTGATGTTCATAACCCAGTGTTTGGCTTTAGCGCCGGATTTATTGCGTTATTTTTAGTCGCCGCTTTAGTCGTTGATCCTGAGGTTGCGAAGAGCGTGCTTGATGGCGTTAAATGGAAAATTATTGGCACTTTTGACTGGCTGTTTATTTGGTCGGGTAATCTTTTTGTGCTGTTTTGCTTAGGCTTGATAGTTTCTCCCTTTGGTAAAATACGTTTAGGTGGCCAAGAGGCGACAGCAGACTACTCTTTTATTTCTTGGCTCTCTATGTTGTTTGCCGCAGGGATGGGTATTGGTCTCATGTTCTGGAGTGTCGCTGAACCTGTGGCGTATTTTACCGGTTGGTATGAGACGCCCTTAGGTGTTGCAGCCAACACACCCGAAGCGGCTAAACTAGCATTAGGTGCAACCATGTACCATTGGGGTCTACACCCTTGGGCCATTTACGGTGTGGTAGCGCTTTCCCTTGCGTTCTTTACTTACAACAAAGGGCTTCCGCTTTCTATTCGCTCTATTTTTTACCCGTTGCTTGGCGATCGTGCTTGGGGCTGGGCAGGGCATATCATTGATATTCTGGCTGTATTAGCAACATTATTTGGCTTAGCAACGTCATTAGGGCTGGGTGCGCAACAAGCGGCTAGTGGTATCCATCATGTGTTTGGCATTGATGCCGGAATGGGCTTACAAATTGTCGTGATTACCGTCGTTACTTTATTAGCGGTGGTCTCCGTGGTGCGTGGTATTGATGGTGGTGTCAAAGTCATCAGTAACATCAATATGATCGTTGCGTTCTTGCTGCTGATTTTGGTTGCACTGATTGGCTATACCGTAACCTTTTCATCCATTCCAACCACATTAATGGCGTATATTGAAAATATCATCCCACTCAGTAACCCGCACGGTCGAACTGATGAGGCTTGGTTCCAAGGTTGGACAGTGTTCTATTGGGCTTGGTGGATTTCATGGTCACCATTTGTTGGAATGTTCATTGCGCGAGTATCAAAAGGCCGTACTATCCGCGAGTTCCTCACCGCCGTATTATTAGTACCTACTGCTGTTACCTTGATTTGGATGTCTGTATTTGGTGGTTTGGCGATTGATCAAGTCATCAACAATGTTGGTCAATTAGGCGCGAATGGTTTGACCGAAGTGCCACTGGCGATGTTCCAAATGTTTGATGCGCTGCCTTATGGCACCTTACTTTCAGTGATTGCGGTTGTGTTAGTGTTGGTATTTTTTATCACCTCATCAGATTCAGGGTCACTGGTTATTGATAGTATTACTGCTGGAGGCAAAGTGGATGCCCCTGTCCTACAGCGTATTTTCTGGGCGTTGATGGAAGGCGCTATCGCCGTAGCCTTGTTATGGATTGGTGGCACCAATGCTATTGAAGCGTTGCAGGCTGCGGCAATATCAACGGCGCTGCCATTTACCATCGTCTTACTATTGATGTGTGTGAGCCTACTGTTGGGAATGCGAACCGAGCTCTTGAAACGTTAATTTCGACATTGATTTGAAAAGGCGACGAAAGTCGCCTTTTTTGATGTTTTTTTGACGATCGTCATTAGAGTGTTTTGCTAAAATACTAAGAAAAGCAAATGGTTATCTTGTGTCAGAATTCGACATATATTTCGTGCATCTTGTGTTAAATCTGGTTAATATTCGCCTCCGTTCCTGTATCTAACATTCTGCAAACCAATGAAATTAACCTTAAAGCAAAAGCTAATCGGTGCCAGTCTTTCTGCCGTCGTCGTTATGGCGAGCGCGTTGACTTGGCTAGCCGCTGATCAACTCTTTGAACAAACTCGAAATGGCGTATATTCGCGGGCAGAAAGCTTGTCAGCTGCCGCTGCGAAAGGCATTTCGGACTGGATTGTGGTCCGTAAAGAGATCTCAACCGCTTTTAATGACTACACCGCTCAAGATGATGTCGTTCCTTTCTTACAGCAAGCTCGCAAAGCGGGTGGCTTTGATGATATTTTCTTTGGTACGCCGCAAGGTGAGATGTATCGTTCACACCCTGAGCGTAACCGTGCTGACTATGATCCTCGCCAACGTCCTTGGTATAAAGATGCCGTTTCAGCGAATAAACAAATTATCACCACCGCTTATAAAGACGCGATCACCAATGCACTGTTGGTGACAATTGCAGATCCTGTGCGTCGCAATGGGCAATTTGTCGGCGTCGTTGGTGCCGATGTGTTAATCGATCAGCTGATCCAAGATGTCATCAGTTTAGATGCGGGCAAAAATGCCTATGCGATGTTGATTGATGCGCAAGATGGAACCTTTTTAGCGCATCCAGATAAAAATTTCTTATTAAAACCAGTGTCGTCATTGTCGAAGACGTTGACGATGAACATGATAGAGCAAGCAGTGGCTTCAGGTACCGTTGAAGATGCGTCATTACAAGGTGTTGATAAGCTATTTTACTTCGCCAAAGTGCCGCAAACCGATTGGATCTTTGCTATCCAAATGGATCGTGCAACGGAAGAAGCAGCGCATACATCCTTGCTCATTGACCTAATTGTGACTGCACTTGTGATTACTATCGCTGTGATTGTGATCGTCTCTTGGTTAGTGAGCTTTTTGTTTAGAGATCTTAGCCGAGTATCCAAAGCCTTAGAGGAAATTGCTTCCGGAGACGGTGATTTAACTCAACGTCTTGAACCAAGAAGTGATGATGAAGTTGGGCAATTAGCACAAAACTTTAATACCTTTGTCGGTAATATGCACACCATGGTTTCTAAACTCAGCTTTGTTTCTGCTGCGTTGTCTGAACAGTCAAAACAGACGGCCGCTCAAGCCAAAGAGCGTAGTGCGCGTATCCGTTTACAACAAGATGAAATTAATATGGTGGCTACGGCCATCAATGAAATGGCCGCAGCTACACAAGAGATTGCCGGTAACGCAGATCATACCGCTCAGAACTCTGGCGAAGCGGTAACGGCTTGCGTACATGGCTCGAATCAAGTTTCACAAACACAAGGTTCGATTCAAAATCTGGCTCAAGAAGTTCAAGTGGCCACTGATGTTATCCTTGAGCTGGAAGCACACGGTAAACACATCAATACGATTCTGGCGACTATTCAAAACATAGCAGAGCAAACTAACCTGCTAGCATTGAATGCTGCGATTGAAGCTGCACGTGCTGGTGAGCAAGGTCGTGGCTTTGCGGTGGTTGCCGATGAAGTTCGTGTGCTTAGTCAACGTACACATGCTTCGACAAAAGAAATTCAGCAGATGATCGAAACGTTGCAATCAACGACGGGTAAAGCGGTTGGCATTATGGGTGATAGCCGTATGCTTGCTGGAACCAGTGTAGATGATGCGAACGCCGCTGCAGCAAGTTTGATGCAAATTCATAATTCAGTTGAGCGCATCAGTGACATGGCGACGCAAATTGCCTCGGCCGCTGAAGAGCAAGCTTCTGTGACGTCGGAAATTACTCGCAACACGGAAGGGATCCGCGATGTGTCTAACGATCTTGCACAAGAAGCGCATGAAGCAGCCGCACAAGCATCACAACTTTCTGAGCTTTCGCATCAGTTAGAAAATGAAATTCGTCGCTTTAAGCTGTAAGTTCTAAGCGTAAAAGCCGAGATGTGATTAAAAAAGAGGAACCATGTTAGGTTCCTCTTTTTTTGCTCGTGTCGATCACGGTACTAAACCTTGAAAGAATCCCTTGAAAGGATAATCAAAAAGTTATAACCACAACGTTCGGACACTTTGCTGCCGATCAAAATGATGAGCGATTTGTGCTTGGAATAATTCCGCGGTGGCAATAGCATCAACTAAAGCGTGGTGTGGAGTGTACGCTGGTAGCCCATAACGCGCTCGCGCTTGCCCTAAACGCACTGATTGTGGTTTTTGCCCTTTTAACTGGTTCCATAAACCTCCATGCAACCGTTGTTGAATTTCCGTTTCCAATTGCAAAGTATCGATCACAGGGAACTCAATGCCTTCACCCAATCGAACTTTTAATGCTTGATTGAGAAAGCTACGTTCAATATGACGGTAATGAACCACAACAATTTTTCCAGATAAGGCCTTCAGTATCGACTCCTGCACTTCTGCCAAATCTGGTGCATCTAAAATATCGTTGTGTGTGATGCCATGGATAACCACCGAATCCTCTTTTAACGCTTGGCGTGGTCGAACTATCCAATGCTTAGAGCGGTTGAGATAGATACGGTTTAAGGTAAAAGGCACCAAGCCAATGGTGATAATGTCATCATGCTGCGCACTTAAACCCGTTGTTTCCAAATCTAAAGCGACAAACTCTATTTCATCGATTGGCGTGCAACCCTTAGCAATCGGCCTTGAATAAAAATCTTTGAGTAACGGATGGTTAACCAACGACTGCTTATTGGCATATTTTGCTACCCAATCGATGCTCGGTTTTTGAAACCATTGTTTAATCATCACTCTCACTTAAAGTTATTGCTGGCTTGATAACGGAATTTCAAGAAATTTTGCGCATTGCTTAGGATTTGAAACGCATCTTTTAAGTTGCGTCTTTCAAAATCGGATAGGTTTTCTGGCTCGATATTGTTATCTGGCTCTATTTCTTGTTCAACGTCAGCCGCTTGGTGGCGAATGCGTACCATAGCGATAAACTCCATTGCATCACGCAGATCTTGCGCCCGTCCTTTGGGCAGAATTCCGGCTTCAATGATGTCATCTAAACGTTCAAACGAGTTGGTAGAGCGTGAACCGACAGCCAATGCATGCACACGGATTAAATCCGCTAACGGTGCAGTGCCGCGACGTTTTAAATTGATGGTGTTATTGTGTCGTCCATCTTTTTCCATCACAAAGTCTTTGAAAAACCCCAATGGTGGCGTGCGGTTCAGTGCATTTCGTGCAAGGCATGCAAGAAACCGATTATTTTTGCGTGCTCGCCGTACAATAAACCCATTCAGTTGTTCTGCCCATTTGGTCCTGCCACACACTCCGTATAAGTCAAAAAAGATGGATGCATTCAATAGCGCCTTAGGGTTAGGGTTATCTATCCAATCGGCAAAGCAGGCTTCCCATTCTTTACGAGTCATACGCCACATCGGGTTGCTGGCCATAATGTCCCCCGTACAGTAGCTGTAACCGCATTGATCTAAGCTGTCGCAGACAAATTTGGCGAACGCTTCGAAATAAGCACCATGCTGTGTTTCTTCATAGCTATCGTCCAAAATTAAAGCGTTATCTTGGTCCGTGACAATTAACTGTTCATCACGGCCCATAGAACCCAAGGCTAAAAAGCAGTATGGAATAGGCGGCGAGCCTAGTAATTCTTCGGCAAGTTCAATGATTCTTTGTTTAAAGCTACGGCCAATCACTGACATCGCCGTGCCGATCATATGTGAGTTTGCATCTTCATTGACTAAACGAACAAAACTGTCTTTGACTTGGTGCGACAGTGTGGCTAACTCTTCAACGCTTTGTTGCTGGAAGATGCGACTGACGAGCAGCAATGAGTTTTGTGATTCGTAGCGAACAATGTCGGTCGCTTCAATGATACCGATCGGCTTTTTTTCTTTGAGTATAGGAAGATGATGAACATTGTACCGAAGCATTTTCAGCATGGCCTCATAGACATAAGCATTATGATCTAATGAGATAACCTCCGTTGTCATCACTTCCGTGACGAGGTGATTAGGATCGATGCCAACGGCTAATACACGCGTGCAGAGATCTCGGTCAGTCAGGATGCCGATTACCGGGCTGTTATCGTCGTCACTCTCTTGCAAAATATCAGGGTCAATCACCAGCAGTGAAGAGATACTCTCTTCCGCCATCTTGATCGCCGCATGTTGAATGGTTTCTGTTTTGTAAACGAAAGGGGCTTCTCGGCTGAGTAAGGTTCGTACTTTCGAGGTGGTGAGATCATTCTGCTCTGTTTTGCTCAGTACGGCTTGGCGAAGGCGCGCGTTATCTTGCACTTCAACGAAATCAGCAAAGGAATCATAGTTGTCATATAAATCCTGAAACCTTGCCTCTGGAATACAATAAACCAGCGTATCTTCAATCGCTGTGACCGGAAAACGAACACGGTTATTGGTCAATAGCCCCATTTGACCAAATAAACCGCCTTCGGTTAGGCGGTTGTATAATTCGCCTTTGCGACGGTACACCTCGACGACGCCGCTGCGGATCAAATACAAGTCCTGGATATGATCACCAAAATGAATGATGGGTGTACCTTGTCGAAAATAGGAGATTTCTACGCTCTGCGTCACTTCGATCAGTGTTTCTTCAGGTAGTTCATTGAACGGTGGATACTGAGCAAGGAAGTTCTTGATTTCAATTAATTCTGCTTCCATGGAGGCTTCCTTGTGTTTCGGAGTTCATATTGTGGGATTCTGACGTCGTGAGCCAGCTAAACGATGTAACTGGTCAAAGGGATCAGGTCACATCGGTGGCATTGGACATAGGATTCAGAGAGTTATAGTACATGAAAAGAACGTGCTTTGCAGGCAAGAGGGGAAAGTGTACGCGCTTCGATGTGAATCAAGTGCCATTTCAGTGAATTGAAGATAAAAAAATAGCCGACAAGTGGCGGCTATTGTTGTCTATTTCTTATCATTATCGATTATAGAACCGCTGCAATACCTTTGCACAGTGGGCCCATATTCGATTTTGTCATGCCTGCCACACTGATACGGCCGGAACCGACGATGTAAATTGCCAATTCATCTTTCAGACGAGCAACTTGTTCCTTGTTCAAACCAGAAAAAGAGAACATGCCATTTTGACGTTCAATAAAGCTAAAATCAGCCTTCACACCTTCGGCTTTTAGGGTGGTAACAAACAGCTCACGCATCTCTTGAATACGTTCACGCATTTCCGTCACTTCGTTTTCCCATTCTGCGCGCAGTTCGGCGTTGTTGAGGATATAAGTAACGACCGCAGCACCGTGCGCTGGTGGGTTTGAATAAATGGAACGAATGATCGCTTTGATTTGTGAGAAAGCTGTTTCAGCAACATCTGTTGAGCCAGCAACGATGGTAAACGCACCCACGCGCTCATTGTACAAACCGAAGTTTTTAGAGAATGAGCTCGCCACTAAGATCTCTTTATTGTATTTCGCAAAAGTACGTAGGCCCTGTGCGTCTTCTTCAACACCTTTCGCAAAACCTTGATAAGCAAAGTCAAACAGAGGAAGAAGCCCTTTATCAGCGACTAATTTTGCTAACGTTTCCCACTCTTTATCGGTTGGATCAATGCCAGTTGGGTTGTGGCAGCACCCGTGTAGAAGAACAATATCACCCGCTTGAGCTTGCTCAAGATCGGTAAGCATCGCTGCGAAATCTTTATCTTTCGTTTCGGCATTGTAGTACGAATACTGCGTGGTTTCTAAACCAGCCGCATTAAAAACACCGTGATGGTTTGCCCATGTTGGGTTGCTGATCCACACTTTCACGTCGCCGATTTGACGCTTAATAAATTCACCAGCTACACGCAGTGCACCAGTACCACCCGGCGCTTGCGCCGTTTTTGCGAGCTTTTGCGTCACAATCTCAGATTCATCGCCAAACAGGAGTTTTTGTACCGCGAGCCCATATTCAGCAGTACCTTCAATGGTGAGATAAGATTTGGTCTTTTCAGACTCAAGCAACGCCGCTTCCGCTTTCTTTACTGTCGCAAGAACAGGTGTTTCACCTGCTTCATTTTTGTAGATACCAACACCGAGGTTAATTTTTTCAGTGCGAGGATCTTTTTTAAACTCTTCGGTTAAACCAAGAATAGGGTCAGCCGGAGCTGCGACAACTTTTTCAAACATAATCATCATCCATGTAAAGTGTTAGAAGGGATTTTAGAAACATAAAATTAAGGTATTTATACCTTTATGAAATATCCGTTACAACACACAAAACAGAAAAACTGAAAATAATTTGTGTTGGCTAAGAATCATGAACAAAAAGGCGATTTTTTTAAAAAAACTCTATCATCCACCGTTTTCAGGCGGGGAGATTAAATAGGTTTTACTTTGAGAAGTAGTCAGCTCAACGGCAAAATTCATCATCAAATACGATATTTTGCCATTGAGCGGAGGAGTTACTGTAATAAGAGATTAATGTTTATCCTGATGGCGAGCGGCAATGGCGACAAATTGTTGTTCAACGCTCAAAAAAGCCTCTACGACTTGTGGGTCAAAATGTGTCGCTTCGCCCTGTAGGATGATGGCTTTTGCTTCATCATGAGAAAACGCGGGTTTGTAAACGCGCTTTGAGATGAGCGCATCATATACATCAGCCAGTGCCATTAAACGGCCTGAGAGTGGAATCTCTTCCCCTTTGAGTTGTTTTGGATAGCCCGAACCATCCCATTTTTCATGGTGAGTGAGGGCGATTTCTTTTGCGATTGCTAAAAAGGAACTTGTGCCAAGGTGCTGCTCGGCAATCGACAGCGCTTGTGCGCCGATCTCAGGGTGTCCCTTCATAATAGTGAACTCATCATCGGTGAGCTTGCCGGGTTTCAGTAGGACGGCATCAGGGATACCGACTTTGCCAACGTCGTGTAATGGGGCTGATTTGTAGAGTAAATCAATATAAGTGGGCGTTAATAAAGGCTGATATTTCGGTTTTTGGCTTAGATATTGCGCGAGTACTTTGACATATTCTTGAGTACGTAAAATATGAGCGCCAGTTTCATTATCGCGAGATTCAGCTAAAGCGGCCAGGCTGACGATGGCGACATCACGCGTGGTTTTTACTTCATCCTGTGAGTTTTGTAGGCTATCCAACATTTGATTGGTCAACCAAGCCACAGAGCCTAACTCGTTATTTTCAAAAATTGGTAAGCGTTGTGCTATATCACCTTGAGTCACTTGGCATAGCGAATGCTCTTGAGCGTGCAATATTTGCTTCATCAGCCTTCCCCACTGCCAGAGGATAGCGATCACATAACCGCCCAAAACCAAAGAAACATAAATAAACTCTTTAATAATGCTTATCTTGCCATGCCCATTGATTAAACTGGCAGGGTTATGTTCAAGCCAAAAAAGATCTTTCACCGCGACCATCGTGAGTGTGGCTGTCAGAGTGATGATCATCAGCATCATTAACCCGATCATCTGCTTAACAATCGAATGCCTTTCACCTTGGAGTTGTTGACGATTCAATTGTACTGCGTGCTGGCGATATTGGGCTCGTTTAGCGATGAGTTGTAATAAGCTTCCGGTAAAGAAACCAAACAGTGTTAAACCAAACAGGACTTTTACGTTGCTATCGATGGTGAATTGATAGTGCTGATTGTAATAAAGAGCGAGTGGAATACTGACAAGAAAAAACAAAACACTATCGAGTTTTGCATACTGCTCTGTTTTTGCCCAATGATGGTGAATAAAGACATATCGACGCATTACCCATGCACAAAATACACTAATCGTGACATGAGTGGTGATTTCTAATGCGCTTAAACTGGACAACATCGGACAGATTCGTCCGCCATAGGTGGCAAATAGCAGCGCAGCTAAGAGGTAGAGCAGTGCGGTGAGTTGGCTGTTGTTTCGCTTGGTATTATTCATGAATTTGATTTCATTACAGTATGTGATGCTTAAGTTTAGGTGATTAAATTCGTTCAATGTTGTGTTTTCGTAATTAACCGATGTGCGGAGGATCAGAAAAGCGATGGATTCTAGTGATGTATTTCTAGGAAAGATAGCTAAATAAAATAAAGTCCATGTGATCCGATCAGTGCGTCATGTTATGAGAACAGAGGAGAGGGCTCAATGACGTTACTCAGCCGAACTTAACGAAAGTCAATCGTTACTCTGGCTGATAAGAGTGGACTGTTTAAAATTACCTAACACAACAAAAGTAAAATTACATCTACCGACTACATTGCAGATTCCTCCAAGCTTTCCTATCTTTAGTTATGAGCTCTAGGCGTTGCATAACAACTTCTTACATAACGTCATAGCTTTCGTCAGTGTTTTATGGCTAAAGGATAATAAATCATGCTCCTCATTAGGCTGGTACGTGTTTACGTGCCCTTAGTGCTATTGTCGATAGTTGCTCTTATGCCACAGCCAACACATTTTGGTGTTTGGGCTCTATTATTTGTTACTTTTGCTAGTGTTAGCTATGCAATTTGGAATTACGAATCCTTCATTTCCCAAGTCAAAGCTCAAAAAAAGACGATTGAACACCTTTCTCAAACACAAGAGATCCAACTGGATGGATATCATTCTTTAGAGCCTCTCTTTGCTCAATCTCTGCCAGTGTGGTCTCGTCATATTGATTTAGCCAATGTGCAACTTACCGATTCTGTTACTCAACTGAGCCAGCAATTTGGTGATCTTGTCACGCAGCTTTCACAAGCACTCTCCTTCTCGCAAGGCTCAACCTTAAAAGATGAGCGTAATTTAATGAGCGAAATTGAGCGTTGTCGAGCCATGCTTTCTAAAGCGGTTGATGAGCTTAGAGAAAGCCAAAAGACAAGAGAGCATATGCTTGATGAAATGCGCAGCCTTGATCAATACACAGTCGATTTAAAAAAAATGGCAACCGATGTGGTGGGCATTGCTGAAAAAACCAACTTATTAGCACTTAATGCTGCCATTGAGTCAGCCAGAGCAGGAGAGGCAGGTCGAGGTTTTGCAGTGGTGGCCGATGAAGTGCGTAACCTTTCACAGCGTTCAAGGGAGATCGCTAGCAGCATGACGGAGAAAGTGAACGTTGTCAGTGATGCGATTAATACTACATTTAAGACGGCTGAAATGGCTATTGCGGCTGAGAGTGAACAAATGGAACAAACCGAGCAGCGTATCGATTATGTCATTAACCACTTCCAAGATATGGCACAAACCTTACAGCAACAGTCTGAGCGGTTAAAAGAAGATGCATTTTCGGTGAAGGAAACAATCAGTAGTGTGATTGTGAAATTGCAATTTCAAGACCGAGTAAGCCAAATATTAGAGCAAATCAGCACCAATCTCAAAGAACTCAGTGACTCATTAGAGCTGCTCAAACAAGACAGCAATCATGCGATCGCAGGCGAATTATCCCCGCAAAAATGGCTGGAAAAAATGACCAAGAACTACACCATGATAGAACAACATGAAAGCCACAAAGGCAAGGTTACTGAGGTGAAAAGCAAGGTGACTAGCACGGACATTACTTTCTTTTGAGAACCGTAAATGAATAAATGAGGAACTCTGTGATGAACAAAACGGTACTTGTTGTAGATGATTCGGCTTCAATTCGGCAGGTTGTGAGTATGACCTTAAAAGGAGCAGGCTATCAGACGATCGAAGCTCATGATGGTAAAGATGCATTATCCAAATTGGCCGGGAATCGTGTTCATTTGGTCATCAGCGACGTAAATATGCCGAATATGGATGGCATTACCTTACTTAAAGAGCTGAAGCAAAGGCCAGACACAAAATTTACGCCGGTGATTATGCTCACAACTGAATCTGAGGCATCGAAGAAAGAACAGGGTCGTGCTGCGGGTGCGAAAGCTTGGGTTGTAAAACCCTTTGCACCTGAACAGATGCTTGCCGCCGTAGCAAAACTGATCCAAGCCTAAGGGGGGATTATGCTGACTCCACACCAAACCGATGAGCAATTAATGTTAAAACTTGACGGTGAACTGACGATTTATGAGGCTCGAAATTTGTTTGAGCAGCTGACCCCTTTTGTGTCTCATAGCGAGAAGATCGCCATTGAACTTTCCCAAGTCACTGCTCTGGACAGCAGTTGCGTACAAGTATTGATGGCATTTAAAAAAGCAAGAATAGAACAGGGATGTGAACTGATTCATCACAGTGAAGTCGTGGTGGATGTGCTGGGTAAACTGGGGCTAGTGGGATGGTTTCATGACCCTATCGTTCTTTCGAGTTCACAATAAGACAAAGTGACAAGCTAATGACGAAGCCCCAGGGAGATACTATGGACGAAATGATGGCTGCGGCGCTCCAAACTTATTTTAATGAGAGTAGGGAGTTGCTTGAAGGGATGGAATCTGACCTTCTTGAACTGGATAGCGGGAATCTTGATGGCTTAAATGAGCGATTAAACGCAATTTTCCGAGCAGCGCATACTGTAAAAGGCTCAGCAGGGATATTTAACTTAAATGAGATCGTTCGTTTTACTCATAAAGTAGAAAGCTTGCTTGATTTATTGCGCTCAGAACAACTTAAATTGCATGAAAAGCATATTTCCTTGTTGCTTGAGTGCCGCGATCACATGGTGAGCTTGATTGATGATGCTCAAACGGGGCAAGAGTCATCAGAAGATGACGTTACCGGACAGCGCTTAGGAGCCCGATTGTCTGAGTTTTTAGGTCAATCTGAACCAGAAAGTCATTCACCAACCACGGAATCTGAACCTGATCACACCGCACTCGACAATTTCTGCTGGCATATCTCTTTAACTTTCCCGCTTCATGCATTCCAAGATGGTATGGATCCGCTCTCTTTTCTTTCTTATTTAACTACGCTGGGAGAGGTTATTTATATCGAGGCTGTCGACCGAAAATTACCTGATTGGCACAACTTTGATCCGGAATGTTGTTATTTGGGTTTTGAACTGCGTTTCTATTCGCCGGCATCTAAACAACAAATCGAAGACGTGTTTGAATTCATTCGTGAAGAAGGTGACGTTCGCATCTTTCCACCCAGTGCCAAAGTGGGTGACTTCATTGAGCACATTCAATCAATGCCCGATGAAAATTATAGAATTGGCGAAATATTAGTTCGTTGTGGCGCGCTCACTGAGACTGAATTGAAGCGTGCATTGCAGCAACAAAGTGAGCGGCGAGAAGCGAGTTCGGACGCGATACCCATAGGCGAAATTATCACTCAGGCTGATGCTCAATTAGCACCCGTACTCAATGCGGCGGTCGATAAACAAAGTAAAGCCCGAGAGGCGCTAACCAAAGAGCAAAAAAGCTTGCGAGTGGATGCTGAAAAGTTAGATACCTTAATTAATTTAGTCGGGGAATTGGTCACCGCAGGTGCCGGCAGTGCATTACAGGCGGAGCTAATTGGCGAAAATGTAATGATTGAATCTGTTGCACGGCTCAATGGCCTTCTCGAAGAAGTCAGAGACGCGGCACTACAGCTTAGAATGGTGGCTATCGGTGCGACATTTGCCCGTTTTCAACGCGTTGTTCGTGATATGGCGAAGGAGCTAAACAAAAGTATTCATCTTACGATTACCGGTGCGGATACCGAATTAGATAAATCAGTGATTGAAAAAATTGGCGATCCTTTAATGCATTTAGTGCGCAATGCGATTGACCACGGCATTGAAACAGAGGAAGAGCGTGTCGCAAATGGTAAACCTTCTCACGGCACCATCACGCTCAATGCTTACCATGACTCAGGCAATATAGTGATCGATGTGAGCGATGACGGAAAAGGGCTCAACAGCGAAAAATTGCGCGCAAAAGCGATTGAAAAAGGGCTACTTGATGAAAACCAACTCGTGAGCGATGACGAGATTTTTCAGCTCATTTTTGAGCCCGGCTTTTCAACGGCCCAGCAGGTTTCCAATATTTCAGGACGCGGTGTCGGTATGGACGTAGTGAAGCGAAATATTACTGATTTGCGAGGTCGAGTAGAGATTCACAGCCTACTTAATCGAGGAACAACTATCCGGATTGTATTGCCGCTCACACTCGCGATCATTGATGGTTTCCTAATTGAAGTGAGTTGCGAAACCTTCGTTGTGCCATTGGATGCCGTTCAAGAATGCGTCGAACTTGATGACCAGTGGCTCAAAGATGGCCAAGGCAAACCTTATATTAATCTCAGGGGACAAGTGCTGCCTTTAATTGATTTAAGAGTGCAATTTAACCTCACTGCGCGTCGCTCAAAACGCCAAAATGTGGTGGTGGTCAGTAGTGCAGGGCAAAGTGCTGGTTTGATCGTGGATAATTTGTTGGGGGAATTACAAACCGTAATTAAGCCACTTGGGCCGATTTTTTCACGGGTTAAAGGAATCAGCGGTTCGACTATTTTGGGCAGCGGGGATATTGCTCTTATCTTAGATATCGCCAGTTTATCGCAACATATTATGAAGGAAGAGTCGAAGCATCGCTTATTGGCAATGCACTAACTTGGCTCAATTACATCGTCAGAAAGGAATAGGCTATGTTTAAAAATATTTCAGTTAAATTCAAACTAAGTATGCTAGTTGGCATCTTAAGTTTGTTACTCATTGTAGTCGGATCACTCGGGCTTTATGGCATGCAAAAAACACTGCATGGGCTAGAAACGGTCTACTATGACCGAACCGTACCAGCACTGTCTATCGGTGACATTAAATCTCGTCTTCTGAGCAATCGTATAGCGCTGGCTTTCTCACAACTGTACCCAGAAGCGGATATTATTCGTGCTCAGATTGAGACGGTTGAGAACCACCTCAAAGTGATTGATGACAAATGGGGCAAATACAAGTTAACTAAATTAACCAAGGAGGAGGCTGAATTAGCAACACAATTTGAAGAACAAAATAAAGTCTTTGTTGAGCAAGCTCTACAGCCCACCATTGATGCTTTGCGACGTTTAGACATTGATGAAGCGACTCGCCTTGCGGTTGATAAAGTGCGCCCACTCTATGCACCCGTTGAAAAAACAGTAAATGCATTAATTCAGCTGCAATCTAATGAAGCGCAGAATGTTTATAACCATGAGGTTGAGCTTTATGACAACCTACAAATAATAGCCATTGGATCAATTATATTGGGGCTACTGTTTGGTATTGGATTTGCGGTTACCTTGATCCGCGGGATCTGTAATCCTTTAGAGCAAGCAGTGTCGCTGGCTAACCGACTCGCTGTGGGTGATTTAACAGGTAAAATTGAAGCGACGTCAGGCGATGAATTGGGTCGCTTGCTTGAAGCCATGCAAAAAATGGTGGCCAAGTTGTCAGACATCGTAGGTGAAGTGAATAGCTCAAGTAATGCATTGGCTTCTGCATCCGAAGAAGTTTCAGCTACCGCTCAGAACTTAAGTCAAGGTGCGAGTGAACAAGCGGCCAGTGTTGAACAGACTACCTCGTCGGTAGAGCAGATGTCAGCCTCAATCGCGCAAAACACTGAAAATGCGAAAGTGACCGATAGCATGGCAGGTAAAGCGGCTAAAGAAGCGAAAGAAGGTGGAGAAGCGGTAGCTAAAACCGTGTTAGCGATGAAATCGATAGCTGAGAAAATTGGTATTATTGATGATATCGCTTATCAAACTAACTTACTTGCGCTCAACGCCGCAATCGAAGCTGCTAGAGCTGGCGAGCATGGTAAAGGTTTTGCAGTGGTGGCTGCAGAAGTCCGAAAATTGGCAGAGCGCAGTCAGGTTGCTTCTCAAGAAATTGGTGAGGTCGCTAAAAATAGCGTTGGTTTAGCGGAACAAGCCGGAAAACTGCTGGATGAAATGGTGCCTTCTATTCAAAGAACATCCGATTTAGTGCAAGAGATCAACGCAGCTTCAATGGAACAAGCAACCGGAGCAACACAAATTAACCAAGCGATGGAACAGCTCAACAGTATCACGCAACAAAGTGCTTCCGCATCAGAAGAGCTTGCGTCGACCTCTGAAGAGATGAGTAGCCAAGCACAGCAGCTCCAGCAACTAATGACCTTCTTCAAAACAGAAAATAATCGCCGTGAAGCAGCAAATAAATCTTCAGTTCACCACGAGCAGCAACGCCCTAAACAGAAGAAAGATGTTGAGTTTGTCTCTATGGACGATGAACCTGAGTATGTGCGCTTTTAGTGGCTGGAGGTGAATGTGGCTAATCTTATCCCGGTTGAGGCTAACTCGATGGTATTGGCTAAGTCCAATACAGAATTAGCACAAGATCAACAGTACTTAACATTTCAGCTCAATGGTGAAATGTACGCCTTTGCGATTTTGCATGTTAAGGAAATATTAGAGTATGGCAAAGTAACTCAGGTGCCAATGATGCCTGACTACATTCAAGGCATTATTAACTTGCGTGGTGAAGTGGTACCTGTCGTCAACCTAGCTCGGCGTTTTTATCTTAAACCGCAAGAAGTGAATAAAAAGACTTGTGTTGTCATTATCGAAGTGACGAATGAAGAACAGCGTCAAGACCTAGGTGTTATGGTTGACAGTGTTTCTGAAGTCATTGAAATATCAAGTAAGTTTATGAGACCTGCCCCTAATTTTGGTACCAAGATCCGGACCGAATTTATTTGTGGTATGGCTCAATTCGATGAAGAGTTTGTCATTATTTTAGCGGAGGATAAAGTCCTATCTGTTGAAGAGTTGGCCATGATGGAACAGGTCAAAGAGCAGAATGAACTTGCAAGTTAAGCACAAATCTCAGCAACTTGGGAATTCAGCCATGGAGCAAATGTCCATCATCAGTGATGCAGACTTTGAGTTGTATCGTGGCTGGATATATCAATCTGCAGGTATCGCACTAACACCCAGTAAGAAAGCGTTGGTGGTTGGGCGTTTAAGCGGGCGCTTAAGAGAGCTCGGTATAAGTTCATATCGGGAGTATTTTGAGTATTTGACGAAATTTAGCGATCAGCAAGTACGCAAACTTGAGCGGCAACGAGTCATCAATTTACTGACCACCAATGAAACGTACTTTTTCAGAGAAGAGGCCCATTTTGCTTACATCCAGCACCATCTCTTTACTGTATGGGGGAAAAAACAGATCCGTTGCTGGAGCGCAGCAAGCTCGACAGGTGAAGAGGCTTATTCTCTGGCAATGTTATTAGACAGCCGTTACCAAGGAGAATGGCAAATAGTTGGTACCGATATCAATAGTCAAGTGTTGCAAATTGCATCACAGGGTATCTATCCGATGCTACGCCATGAACATATACCGAAAGCCTATCTCAAAACGTATTGCCGAAAAGGCATCGATACCAAGCATGACACATTGAAAATCGTTAATTCATTAAGGAAAAAAGTGAAATTCGGATTAGCGAACTTACAAAATCAGTTGGATGAACTTGGTCACTTTGATCTTATTTTTTTACGTAATGTTATGATTTATTTTGATCAAAATACCAAACAAAGAGTCATCAGTAACGTTACGAACCGATTAAAAAATGGCGGTATTTTATTAATAGGCCACTCAGAAACATTAAACGGACTCAACTGCGATGACTTGCAATTACTGCAGCCGTCTATCTATCAAAAACGAGGGATTCGTGATTAATGGCGAACGAATTTTTACCTAAAACAGAGGCTCTGAACTTGATGCCTGGCGAGATATTCTTTGGTCATCACAGAGGTTGGATTCATACGCTACTGGGTTCGTGCGTTGCCATTACGTTATGGCATCCAAAAACGCAGTTAGTGGGTATGTGCCATTATCTGTTGAGCCAGCGATCCGCCCTAGGTGAAGAGGCCAAACAACCTGAAGGCTATTATGCTAGCGATGTTGTGGCGTACTTTTCCCTTCAGTGTCGACGACATCAAATCAATCCTAAGGAATGTGTTGTTAAAGTATTTGGAGGTAGCACTATGTTTGCAGGTCACTACAGCAAAGTCGCTTCGATAAATGTTGCACAACAAAATGTGCGACTGGGTATGCAGTTACTGAAAGAGCACGGTTTTCAAGTAAGCCGCAATGATGTGGGTGGAAAGCGTTATCGTAAAGTATTTTTTGATGTCCAAAATGGTGATGTTTGGGTTCAATATGGGCGATCTTCTGCAAGAGAGGTAGCTTATTAATCAGCCATTGAGTGTCGACTTATAGAGGCATTGCATGAAAAAAATAAAAGTATTAATCGTGGATGACTCCGCGGTTGTTCGGCAAGTGATCAGCGCTTTGTTGAGTAATGAACCTGATATTGAAGTGCTTACTCCTGCTTCTGATCCCATATTCGCTCAAAAAAAAATGGCTGTTCAATGGCCAGATGTGATTATCTTAGATGTAGAAATGCCTCGTATGGATGGAATTACGTTTCTCAAGCAACTGATGGCGGAGCATCCGACGCCAGTCATCATTTGTTCTACACTGACGGAACGTGGCGCGGAAGTGACTATGCAAGCATTGCAAGCGGGTGCGTTGACGATTATCACTAAACCCAAAGCAGGGTTGAAAGATTTTCTACAAGAAAGTCGGCAGGAAATGTTAAGTGCGGTGCGCGCCGCTGCACAAGCAAAGCTAGAAAATATTGTTAAACCCAAACCTCATGTACTCAAGAAAGTACAGCAAACAATGCCGAATCCGAATCACCCGACATTAACATTGAAAACCACACAAAAAGTGGTCGTGATCGGCACATCTACAGGTGGGACACAAGCTTTAGAAGCGATCTTAACAGCATTGCCAGCAGTCTCTCCGGGGATTGTTATCGTGCAACATATGCCCGAAAAATTTACTGCGATGTTTGCTGACCGGCTCAATGGGCTTTGTCAAATCGAGGTTAGGGAAGCAAAGAATGGCGACCGAGTTCTTCCGGGGTTGGCATTGATCGCTCCGGGTGGCCGTCACATGCAACTGAATCGAAGTGGTGCACATTATCAAGTCGAAATCAAAGATGGCCCCGCAGTTAACAGGCATAAACCATCAGTCGATGTACTTTTTCGCTCAGCAGCAAAACATGCAGGCTCTAACGCTGTCGGTTTTATTTTGACGGGAATGGGGGATGATGGCGCACGAGGTTTGCATGAGTTGAAAGAGAGCGGTGCCTATACAGTTGCACAAGATGAAGCAAGCTGTATCGTTTTTGGTATGCCTAAAGAGGCAATCGAACGTGGTGGTGCTTGTTCGGTGCTACCACTCAATCAAATAGCGCAGGAAATATTGCAACGAGCTTCATCGAGGCACTTGTAGATTAGATCTTCATTTATTTTTAGTTGAAACCGACTTGTTGAGACGCTCCCAACAAGTCGTAGTAGTTACTTTTTTAAGCCAATTTGAGATTCGATGGCTTCGGTTTCTATTTCAGGGTGTTCGGCGAGCTTTTCTGAAGCCCATTGATTGATATGCTTCAAAATAGCCGACACGGCATGTTTTTTTGTTGCTTGCTCATTTTCTGCCACATCTAACGCTTGTTTAGGCTTTAAGCCAGTAGCATCTTCTGCGATATGAAGCCAATCAGGATGCCAGTAGTAAGGTTGACCAGAAGGGGTCATCCAGCCATGAACACCGTTTGTTTCACCATTGTACTGCAAATTATCTACATCATTTTTTTTCATATAAATTCTCGCCATGGATCGATCTGAATACGTGGTTAATGTAACTCGGTTGCATAGCACAATAGAGTGAACATGATCATGTAATTGAACTAAATGTAACAAAGGAAGATGAAATTGAGGTGATTTTGATCTCATGTTTATTTGAAATTCATTCTATTGTTATTGAGAGTGAACACTGATTGTTGGGGAAATAAAAAAACCACCGAGTTTAACGTCGGTGGTTTTTACAAAAATCGTGTTTGATTTTTAGAAGTTTGCAGAGCGTGGTGTACGTGGGAAAGGAATCACATCACGCACGTTGCCCATACCGGTCACATAGGATACTAAGCGCTCAAAGCCAAGGCCGAAACCCGCGTGCGGTACAGTACCGTAACGACGTAAGTCGCGATACCAACTCATGTGTTCAGGATCAATGCCCATTTCAATCATACGCGCATCAAGAACATCTAAACGTTCTTCACGTTGAGAGCCACCGATGATTTCACCAATACCTGGGGCAAGAACATCCATTGCAGCGACAGTTTTACCATCGTCGTTTAGACGCATGTAAAATGCTTTAATGTCTTTAGGGTAGTTCTTGACGATCACAGGCGCTTTGAAGTGCTCTTCAGCAAGGAAGCGCTCGTGTTCAGAAGAAAGATCAATGCCCCATTCAACATCAAATTCAAACTTACGGCCTGAATCGATTAGGATCTTCACAGCATCGGTATAGTCTACTTGCGCAAAATCTGAATTAACGAACTGCTCAAGACGAGTAATTGCCTCTTTGTCGATACGCGAAGCAAAAAACTCAAGGTCATCACGACGTTCTTCAAGAACGGCTTTGAAGACATACTTCAGCATATCTTCAGCCAGTTTCGCGACATCGTTTAGATCAGCAAACGCGACTTCTGGCTCTACCATCCAAAATTCTGCAAGGTGGCGGCTCGTGTTTGAATTTTCAGCACGGAACGTTGGGCCAAAAGTGTACACTTTGCTTAATGCACAAGCATACGCTTCGGCATTTAACTGTCCTGAAACTGTAAGAAATGTCTCTTTGCCGAAGAAGTCTTCATTGAAATCGACATTGCCTTGCTCAGTACGAGGAAGGTTAGCGAAATCCAGCGTTGAAACACGGAACATCTCACCCGCACCTTCTGCATCAGAAGCGGTAATCAGCGGCGCTGACATCCAGAAATAACCTTGCTCGTGGTAAAAGCGGTGGATGGCTTGAGAAAGGGAGTTGCGTACACGAGCCACTGCGCCAATCACGTTGGTACGTGGGCGAAGATGCGCCACTTCACGAAGATATTCAATTGAATGGCGAGTTTTTGCCATTGGGTAGGTTTCAGCATCTTCAACCCAGCCAACAACCTTCACCTCAGTTGCTGCAAGTTCAAATGCTTGACCAGAAGCAGGGGACTCAACAATCTTACCTGTTACTTCGACAGAGCAGCCAGTAGTGAGCTTTAGCACTTCGTCATTGTAATTATTCAGATTATTAGGGACCACGGCCTGAATCGGGTCGAAACAAGAGCCGTCATAAATGGCAAGAAAAGAGATCCCAGCTTTGGAATCACGACGAGAACGAATCCAGCCTCGGACAGTCACTTCACTGTCAACGGCTAGCTTACCGCTCAATACGTCTGTTACAGGCGCGTAAGTCATGTTTGATATAGTCTCCATTGAGGTAAAAATTCAACCCAATGTTCAAAGGTATTCTCACTATATAAAGTGGACAAAAACAAGCGAAACATTGGGTTGCTTATTACTTTTTAATTCAATGGCACATATTACCTGTCAATTCGTTCGCATCAACCTTTATTGTCGATTCGTAGCCGAATTCTTAGCAGAAAGCGTAAATTGATTCATCAATGTTTCTAAGCGCTGCGATAGCTGTTTTAAATTGACGCTGATTTCTCGGGTTTGCGTTGCCGATTGAGACGTATCATCAGCATGTCGAGTAATGACTTCGATCTTCCCTTGAATTTCTTGGCTGACTTGTGTGGTCGTTCGTGTTTGATCTTGAATATTGTTTGCATGATCAAGCACCTGCTGCATCTCTTGTACGGCATTACTCATTGCGGAAGATAAAACTTCGACTTCATTTGAACGTTGATGCGCATGTGAGCAGACCAAATCAACTGAGGCGAGCGATGTTTCACTGTCACGTTGGAATTGAGCGATGATTTTCTCAATGTTTCCAGTCGCTTCTGCTGTTCGTGAGGCGAGTTTTCGCACTTCATCGGCCACGACCGCAAAACCTCTTCCTTGTTCACCCGCTCGTGCTGCTTCAATCGCCGCGTTTAAAGCCAGCAAATTAGTTTGTTCGGCGATACTTTTAATCGTTTCAAGAATGGAGGAAACTAGCCCTGTCTGATTATTAAGTTCAGAAATTTTATCTTTCACGGACTCGATATCGCTTACCAAACCTTTGATATCTGCGCTAGCTGTATGTGCTTGCTGTGCACTTTGTTGAGCGACATTAGCGGTATGTTTGATAAGCTTTGATGCATCAACGGTAGCTTGATTAACCGTCTGTTGTTGAGATTGCATCTCTTCAATATTGAGCTGAACGTCAGAGGTTTCACGCTGCTGATTTTTTGCCGCTTGGTTGGTTGTTTGTGCTACGTCGGTTAACTGGTTTGCTGAATCGGCAAGCGAATGAGAGGTCTCTTGCACTTTTGCCAAACTGTCCGAAACCGTGTCCATTAAAGAGTTGATGGAGATCGCGAGTTGTCCGAGTTCATCTTTTTTGGTGCTGATAAGTCGTTTTGATAAATCTTTGCTCTTACTGATTTCACACATGAATCGTGACGTATGCTGGATAGGGCGAACAATCATCTTGCGGATCAAAAAAAGCGTGATCATAAATCCGATAAAGGCAATGGAAGCCATAATAATAACGGCAATGACAGTGTGAGTACTGATCATTTGGTTTACATGGCTCAGGTTATATTCAAGACGAATAGCTCCTAAAACGGTTCCTTCTTCCGCCATATGACAAGATACGCAGTTTGTGCCTCGGTAATCTAGGCTTGATTTCATCGGTAAGGCGACGACCAATCCTTTCCCCCAGGAAGCATTGAATGGTTCAATGACGGTTTCCCCGGCCAGTGCGCGTTTATCTATCTCGTCCATTGGCTGTTGATTTTCTTTTCCAGGACCATAAAGTTTACTGACCGCTTCTGAACGTAATACTCGCACCTGTTCAATACCATCTTGCGCGAGTGCCTTTTGGCGCAAGGTCTCTTTCTGAGCCATGGTACCAGTCAACATCATCATATTGAGGCTATCAAAGTAGTTACTCGCTTTATCGTGTAACTGCTCGCTCAGCACCGAATTGAGCAGGTCACGTTGTTGTATATATTGATAGCTCGTTGACACCGTTAATACAAAAGCAAAAACGGTGATGAGCGTAAGTAGCAATTTAGACGTAATTGTTGAGTTCATGATAATTTTATTATTATTGAGAGGGTGACAGTGTAAATATAGCGTTAATATGCACTAGTGCAAAAGTTGTAGTCTTTGGAGTGTGACCCTATACATACTATAGGTTTAACAAATGTGATGTGGCACGTCATGATTCCCTATTAATGCTTAAAATATCACTCAAAGGCGTGGGATTTTCCGTTGTATCACAGTGATAAATTGTACGGTTTCATCTGTCTTGCAATGCAAACAAAGCTGCCTAGAAACTTGTTTCGTGAGTCTATATTCCTTAGTATTGCCTCTCTTTTAAAAGCTTGAGAACCAAGATGAAAACAGAATTATACAAAGAGTTTATGTTTGAAGCCGCGCATCGTTTACCTCATGTACCTGCAGGGCATAAGTGCGGCCGTTTACATGGGCACTCTTTTTTAGTTCGTCTGTATGTAGAAGGTGAGGTCGATCCTCATACTGGTTGGGTGATTGATTTTTCTGAAATTAAAGCGATATTTAAACCTATTTATGATCGTTTAGATCACTATTACTTGAATGACATTGAAGGGTTAGAGAACCCAACCAGTGAAGTGCTTGCGAAATGGATTTGGCAACAATTAAAGCCAAGCTTACCACTGCTCAGCAAAGTTGAAATTAAAGAAACCTGCACGGCGGGTTGTATTTATAAAGGCTAATACCAGCAGACAATTCCGAACAACAAACAATAAATAACAAGTAGATAGGCACTACTATCGCGCCTATCTACTTACCCAATATAAAGAGCCTAATGACCCCAAATTTGGCTTACATATTCAGGATGATCGATATAGGGATTTCGGTTACCTTGAAATTGATAAACGGCGTCATTGCGCTGGCGTTCTTTAGCACTCACCGGATCTTCTTGGTGCCAACGCTTTAGCATAGCCAGAGCCCAAGCTTCAAAAACCACCGTGCTAGTACCATCAAGTATGGCATCAGCGTTGTCAGTATTTCCTTGCCAGCTGCCGATACGGTTCTCGTAGCGGGTTGCCATGTAAAAATAGGCGCGCGCTAGATCGCCTTTAAATTCATCAATAGGCTCAAATACGGTGCCATTATAACCTAGCGTATTGCTTGCACTGCCAAGTTTTGAACCATTACTTGAGGTATAAGTGATATGACCAACTTCGCCAAATGGCCAGTTACTGCGTTTTGCATTGACAAAACCATCAGTGGCAAACAAGTGGTGACCGTCGGAATTCATTGGCTCAACGCTGCCCCCAAACCAACTTTTAGGAAATGAGTGTTCCCTATTGTAACAATCGCCTTCTCGTCGATACTGACCACACTGATCGCTGACTTTAGTAAAACTAACACTGTCGTTGTTGTCAGGTTTCTCAGAATAGATATCTAACATTGAACCGTCATTCTCATAGTAGTTATCTATGTCTGCATTTTGTAATAGTGTCCAAATTGCGGAATAACCGCGGCTATTATGATTCTTTATGATGTTGTATAAGGCCGTTTTTAGTTCAAAACCTGTTTTTCCTATCGCTGCTTGATAATAGTCATGGTTAGCGGGAGGTGTTGATTCACCAAGTAATAAGCTGTTTGATTGGTTGTATTGAAATTCTCCACCAGAGGCCAGTATTTCCGAGCCTTTGGCTAAGGAATAAAGGCCATTGCCAGAGCCACAGCAAATACCATCACCATAACTGTCATGGATGGTGAATTGATATTCACCATCCGATAAGCATATTTCTTGGCTATAAGATGTGGAGTCTGAGTAATTATTACCCGCATAAATAACCTGTGAGAGGCTGTTTTTTATTTCCCAACTTGTTTCAGAAGCGTATTGATCGGTGGTTAAATTCAGAGTCAGGTTGTGAGCGCGACATGTCACATGGCTTGATGGTTGCTCAGCGATACTATTTTCTGTCTGCGCACTGGTAAGGGGAGAGCAAAGCAGTGCCAGTAGGGTAAGGTATGAAATTTTCGTTGTCATAATTTTCTCATTGGATGGTTAAATCGCAACTAAGATAACCATTTGCTCAGTCAATAAATTAAACCTATATCTCATTTTAATTTGTTATGTATGTGATGTTTCATTATTTATGCAGGAGATCTCACATTCAGAAGGTTGTACAAAAAGGTGTTCATAAAAACCTACGCAGTCTGCATATGTACAATCTCTTTTCTTACCGTGACTGACACGCTGCCGTTTAGTCAATATCTGTGCGATAAAATCGCCAAAAAGTTGATCGCTTAATCCTCTCAATGCTCATGAACAATCGTAATCATTCTCTTTCGGTGTGCGTGTTATATTCTTAAGTATCATTGTTTCTGATTGATTTTAATAAAATTATTTATTGTTTGTATGCATTTTTGTTGCACACTTTTTCGCGTGAATTCTCACTTTCAAGACGTCAACCTCATTGGGTTGGAACCCTTATCTCGTTACGGACATAGTGATTCTATCGAAATGAAATTAGGTAACTAATAATGAATCGGTAACCCAGTTGTCTATATCCGGAATCGATTATTGCTTAACCAGCGCAGATTTCGTGGGTTGCTGCTGCTGAAATTCAGGCACGTCACTATAAACGAAAATGAGCAATCCAATGATGAATAAGAAACCATTAACGCTTCTAGTAGCAGGGCTACTGGGAAGCGCACCCGTTTGGGCGCAAAATGAGCTCACCTTGATCCAGGTCGGGGAAAAAATCGTCGAGCGGTTAGAATCGATTAAAGCGACCGCCGAACGTGGAGAAGGGGTGTTTGAACGCAACGGTGAGCGTTGGATCCACTATAAAGGCTTCGATTATCGGCTTAGTTACAAAAATGATCTGCAATTCCCCTTTATACCTTATCAAAGTGGCGATGATACGCCTTATCGCAATGTGATCGATTTTGTCGATCAGAGTTGGGAATTCATGGTGTACGACGGCGGTTTTTATCTGATGAGCCGCGAATTTGGTGTTTACGAATCGGACGAGCAAGGCTGCTTTGTCGAATACATTCCTGCGGCGCACGGGTCTAAGCGCGCTGATGGTAGCTACATTTGGCAACGTGATGTCATCTATCGTACCGAAACCTCTGATTGTGGTGCGTTAGTGAAGCCAGAGATTACCTCGTTAACCGTCTCGAGCCTGTCTGATGTCGGTGTGTCATTTGACTGGCTTGGGCAAAATGAAGCCGATAAGACTCAGCTCACCTTAACCAATTTGAGTGATGCGAAGGATGTTCGCCGCTATGATTCGGTTTCTGCGGGCTTTTTTATCGGTGACCTTAAGCCAGGCACATCATATGAGATGGTGTTGAACTCGTGTAATCCAGTGGATTGTGCTGAGCCCAAGGTAGTGCGCTTTACTACTCAAGATGCTCGAGTCGGTTTTGCCGATGAAATCCCAACTCCGAACCATTTGCAAGGCAGTCTAGAGGGTGGGTTGGGCATCACGCAAACCCATACATCAGTCGCGCCGAATAGCAATGAGTTAACTGGGCAAGGTCATTTGAACGTGATCATGAATCGTGAAGCGATGCTGCTGTTTACCCCGCAACAAGGGGAAGAGATTAACCAAGTCCGCGCCGAAGTGTTCCTCGATGGCGAATTAGTTCACAGCGCATTAATGCTACCACCTAGTGCATTAGCAGTCTCGGATCAGCCGGACAATGGTCGTATGAAGGTGGTGTTCTCTCATCACGCTTGGTCACTACCGCTGCAATGGAACTGGATGAAGCCGGAGCTCTCACTGCGCTTGACCGACAACTTAGGCCGTGAAGGTGTGCTCAGCCAAGGAGACATCCAGTTTGGTGGTGCGCCTGAGTTGGTGATTCAAAATATCGACATGGGCATGCTGACTCAACCGCGTAACCACAATACGATGATTCAAAATCTTCCAACTTTGGCCGCGGATTATTTCCAAAAAATACCCGCGTCTAAATTGGTGATGGCTGACTACACTCCTGCCTATTTCCCTGTTGTCACTATGCCAAATGGTGTGGTGTACACCGATAAGAGTGCGAGTACGGGTGGTTGGCACAGCGGCGATATGCGTGAAGCGATCGGTAAAGCGTTGGTCTCTACAGGTGTTAACAACGCCAACGTCGGCATTGTGAGTAGTGCGGGTTATTCGCAGCAATACAACCGCCGCTACAACCACATTACCGCACACACCAACGTCGGGGTGTATACCAAAGAAGGTACAGATTTAGCTCAAGTTGTGGTTCATGGCGGCAGTGGCGGTGGCGGTAAAGTAACCCTGCAAAATACTACCGGCAATGAATGGTCCCATGAACTGGGCCATAACTATGGGCTTGGCCACTACCCATATATGGCGTCGATTCACGATATGGAATCTGGCTGGGGTTGGGATGCGTTCCAGCAACGCTTTATTGGTAACTTGCACTGGAAAGGCGACGTTTACACCCAACAGCAAGGTGACGATATTGTACCGCCGTTTAAAGATGCGTTCCGTTTCCTGCGTGATGCGCAAAATGGCGGTGAACAAGAGTACGTTGGCACCATCAGCCGCTTTACCTTGGAGCATCCGGCTCAGTCGCGCAAAGCACAGCGTTGGATGAACAACGGTTTTAACCTTGATAGCAACAGCCCAAGCGGTTATGTGCAGTGGGATCAGAGTACCCAACGTTATAAAGCGGTAGAAACCGATACACCGAAACCGCAGCAAGTGGGCGTACCCGTAGTTACTTTATTGGGGATTTACGATCCGCAGAATGAGAACCCTAGCCAAATCTATCCTCTGATTTACTCGAATTATGGCAACGTGTTTGAGCTGCCACAGCCAGAGCAAGGGGATTATCAGTTGGAAGGTTGGCAAGCGGTGGCGAACCTGACTCAGGCACAGCTCGATAGCGATATTTGGCAAACATTACGCATAGATGGTGAGCTGCAACGTTTGTGTAAGTTTACTTTCCAAGCGGCCAATGGCGATAGATCGCAGTTTGTCGGTGGGGTTGAACCCAGTACCGACCGTTGTTCTGTTGGACGCGATGTGACATGGAACATCAACGTGAACATGACCTCTGCGCAAGGCGAGTATGAATTGCTTTCCAAGTATGGTCGCGGAATGGTGACTTACACACCGACGGCCGATGTCGGTGAAGTGAGCCTATGTACACTCAATAAGTCTGGAAATGATCACGATGGAGCTGGATTTGTCGTCGGTAACCAATGTGAACAGATCGCAGGTGTGATGCATAAAAATGGCCAAACGTGGCGCTATGCCATTCGTGGCGATGAAGTGTTGCGTCCTACTTACCAGGTTCAGGGCCAGTGTCAGTTGGATGTTGAATTTGCAGATGGGATCCACGAACAAGTTCGATTAAGTGCCTCTCGCCACGCTAGCAATGAAAGTAACAAGTTCCACGTTAACTTATCGATGGAGAATGGAGTTCCAAATCAAGTGAGTTTGCATTGTTCGGATCGCGGTGGTGAAACAGAACTGACTCGAATGACGCCAGATCAGAACCCGCCGCTGGATAAGCTCAAAGGCCCAATCATCATTGGCCAAGAGTACGGTTACAGCCAAGTGGTCGATATGACACCAACCTTCGCACAGAATGAAACTCTGCTGAACACGGATTTTGCAACGATCGCTGAGTTTGATGCTTTTGTGGCCGAACACTATGGGCGTGGCGTTCTAAACAATGGCGTGACGAAAGCGGAGCGCCGAGCGGGGGCATTGTATGTCTACCCGAACCCAGAAACGGGCATGCATGATTACTTTGTAATGCGTATGGTAGATGCTGGCGCATTCCCGGCCGATCAAACCAGTAATCAAGGTTGGAAATACCTAGGTTCGGCAGATCGCTATGTGAACTTTGCTTTCAACCCAATCAAGCTCAATAGAGCGGCTGGTGTGAGCATTGAAGCGCGTGTACAAAGCTACTTTGGTGTATCTCGCTTATTGACATGGGATGAGCGTACCTCAACCACTTGGGATAAGGCGCAAAATGCGGTGTTTGTTGGGCAAATCGATGGTGAAAACCATTACTTTATCCAAAAACGCCCAGGAGAGGGGGAAGCTTTCCCGGTGCTCGGAGAGTCAAACCTAGATTGGGTTTACCTTGGCAGCGACAGCACCATTCAAGCTTACCTTGCGGAATTAAATCGTGATTTAGCAAGCTTTGAACGTTCGTTACTGGAGTGGTATCAACAAGATGCGATGGGCGTGTGGGGCAGTGATGGCCAGCGTGGTCAAGTGAACGATATTTATCAATACGCTTTCCGTGGCGGCTATCATTACTACCGCTTGAAAGTGACTAAGTACGGTTATTTCCCTTACCCAACCGATCCCAATCCAACCAACAGTAGCTGGGAATATCTCGGTCAGTTTTAAGTTCCTCACTGGATCGTGAGGTAAAGTCGTAAAATGCGCCACTCGCTGTTAAGCGAGTGGCGTTAAGTTTTAATGAACGAGGTTTTTAAATAGATAGGTGCTCGTTAGCAAACGACTTTAATCGCTAAACCACCTTGGGACGTTTCACGATATTTGGCGTTCATATCTTTACCTGTCTCAAGCATGGTTTCGATCACTTTATCAAGCGAAACACGAGGTGCCGATGAGCGGCGTAGCGCCATACGCGTTGCGTTGATCGCTTTCACGGCAGCAATACCATTGCGCTCGATACAAGGCACTTGTACTTGTCCCGCGACAGGGTCACAGGTTAAGCCCAAGTTATGTTCCATCGCAATTTCAGCGGCCATGCAAACTTGTTCAGGGCTTCCACCCATCAGTTCTGCAAGGCCCGCGGCTGCCATCGAACAGGCAACACCTACTTCACCTTGACAACCCACTTCCGCACCAGAAATAGAAGCGTTACGTTTGTAAAGCCCACCGATAGCGCCAGAGGCGGCAAAGTAACGGATATAGTCTTTTTCAGTAACGGTCTGAATGAATTTATCGTAATAGGCTAACACTGCAGGAATAATACCGCATGCGCCATTAGTAGGTGCTGTCACCACACGCCCACCCGCGGCATTTTCTTCGTTCACTGCAAAAGCGTACATGTTTACCCAGTCAACGACCGCCATTGGATCGTTAGTGGTTTTTTCTGATGTCATTAACTGTTGACGAAGTGCTGCTGCTCGGCGTGGAACACGAAGAGGCCCTGGTAAGATACCTTCAGTATTCATACCGCGGTCCATACATTCGCGCATGGTTTTCCAAATATTGGCAAAGTAAGTACGAACTTCTTCATCAGAATGCAGTGCTTTTTCGTTAGCCATAACCAGCGTACTGATGGAAAGACCACTCTCTTTGCATTGGTTCATCATCTCGTCAGCGCTAGTGAAGACATAAGGAACTTTAATAGGGTTCTCTTTTTCTTTACCAAAGTTCTCTTCATCAACGATAAAACCACCGCCGATAGAGTAGTAGGTTTTTGAGTAAACGACCTCATCATCGATCCACGCGTGGATCTGCATGCCGTTTTCGTGCAAGGACAAATTCGTTTTGTGGAAATTCATTCCACCTTCTTTAGGAAACGATACGGTATGACAGTGCATACCAACGGGAAGACGCTCGGTTTCTTCAACGCGTGCGATAAAGCCTGGAATAGCATCGATATCAACTTTCTCAGGGGTATTACCAGCAAGACCCATGATGATAGCGATATCTGTGTGGTGACCTTTCCCTGTCAGTGATAATGAACCATAAACGTCCACGGTGATTTTAGTGATGTCGCGCAATTTTCCCATTGAACGTAAATCATCAATAAACTCTTTACCCGCTTTCATTGGTCCCACTGTGTGTGAGCTTGAAGGACCAACACCGATTTTATAGATATCAAATACACTAATCATATCGATTACCTCAAAAGTAAGCCCCCCTAGCTAAGAGGGAGGCTCATTATTATAGTTATGTTCTGTATGCAGTATTCATGACGGTTGATATAACCACCAGATTAAAGAGCGCCGTAGATTACAGAAGTAATAGCAGCAAGACCACAGATAGTTGTGAAAATCTGTACTGGTGCTGAAGTCTTGAACTTCGCCATTGCAGGGATCTTGTGCATTGCAAATACAGGCAGCAGGAACAAGATGCCAGCAATCATCGGTGCGCCCATGGTTTCAATCATGCCTAGGATGCTTGGGTTTACAATCGTTACGATCCAAGTTGTCAACACGATGAAGATCAGTGACATTTTTTCAATCTTGCTTACTGAGCTATTTGAGCGAGATTTAATCAAACCAACTAGGCCTTCATGTGCCCCTAAAAAGTGACCAAAGTAGCTAGAGGTAATCGCTGCAAAGGCAACAAGAGGACCCATGTAAGAGATGATTGGTGATTCATGGATGTTTGCTAGGTAAGAAAGCACAGAAATGTTTTGCTCTTTTGCTAACGCGAGTTGCTCTGGCGACAGAGACAGCACAACAGAGAACACGAAGAACATCACAAAACCCATCAGCATCATGGCCGAGCCACCAGTGATCATATCGGTTTTCTTAACCGCGTTGTCACCATGTTGTAGGCGTTGCTCTTTAGAGAACTGGCTAATGATTGGGCTGTGGTTGAATGAAAACACGATGATAGGAATTGCAAGCCAAACGATGGTTGGCATCGCAGACCAATCAGGTGCGACTTCAATCATAGAGGTGTTCCACTCTGGAATAAGGTAGAAAGAAAGTGCTAATAAAATGAAAACCAATGGATACACCATGGCAGACGTTGCTTTTAGCATCAGCTCTTTACCAAATACTACGCCAGCCGTCATTGCCACAATCAGCGCACCAGAAAGTAACCAACGAGGAATCGATTCCATGCCAACTTGGTTAACAAGGAAGGAATCAACGGTGTTTGTGATACCAACGCCGTAGATAAGAACGATAGGGTAGATGGCGAAAAAGTATGCGAACGTAATAAGGTTTGCGCCAGTTTTACCAAAATGCTCTTCTACTGTGTCAGTAATATCAGAATCAACATTTTTTGAAGAAAGAACAAAGCGAGCTAAGCCTTTATGTGCGAACCAAGTCATTGGCGCCGCAATTAGGGCTAACATTACTAATGGCCAAAAACCACCCGCACCAGCTTTAATTGGAAGGAAAAGTACACCGGCACCAACGGCTGTACCAAAAAGTGAAAGACACCAAGTGAAATCTTTATAAGTCCACTTGCTAGAGGATTGTACGGCAGATGCCGACGAAGTTGTTGTGTTCATATTGTATTACTCATTTTTGGGAACAGGAAATAAGTCGAGCGCATTTTGCATAATTTTCTCATTCGAAAACTAGATCTAAATCATGTAACGTTCTGGCTTATTGAATGATATGTCAAAAACCCATTTTTGATCACGAAAATGGCGTGCTACATGTGAGTAATGTTAATGATTTGGATTAGTAAAAGTTATCAATATAATGCTTCGATTAACATTTATTCATGCCAAACGTTTGCTTTTGGGCGGGATAAGGAAAAATAATCATCCGTGTTATTTAAACTTATGGTTGAATAGTTTGAATATTAATGAGGTTGAATAACTTGTTTTTGCAAAACATGAATGATCTGCGCTGTCATCCCCCAAATAAAATGATGTTGATAAGGGATGGCGAAAACGCGATGTCGTTGATTTTTTACTTGAAATAATTCGCTATAGAGTTTGTTTCGATCAAACAGGTGGTGGGCGGGAACTTCAAATATTTCGTCCACTTCATTGGTATCAATAATGGCCTTGTAATTGGGGTTGATAAAAGCAAGAAAGGGCGTCACTACAAATTTACTGACGGTAACCAATTCAGGCAGTTGCCCAAAAATAGTAATGTCGTTTGCTAGAATTCCAATTTCTTCTCTTACTTCACGAAGCGCAGTGATCTGCAGCGAGCCATCGACTTCCTCATATTTCCCGCCAGGAAAACTGATTTGTCCCGGATGATGTTTAAGGTTCGCAGCTCTTTTGGTTAATACTACGTTTAGGCCATTTGGCCTCTCAACAAAACCAATTAACACCGAAGCCTTACGCAAGGTTTGAGGAGCAAGGTGTGCCACACGACGGATAGATTCTTCATGATAAGGCTCAGGTTGTTGCAACTGAAAGCGCTGGATAAGCCGATCTTTTGTCAAGGGGGTCGCAGTCTGTACGCTGTTTCTCTTCATTTTCGTTACCTAGTCGAATTTTGCATCTATCTCTTTTTAGCCTAGTTCAATAAACCTTGGAAAGGTTAACGAGAATGTTCAAGCACAGGTAAAATGCGGCTCAGTTTATCCAGTGTCTCCTGATATTCAAGCTCACACTGACTATCGGCAACAATACCGCCACCAGCCCAAACGTGCAGTTGTTGCTTTTCTGCCACCAAAGTTCGGATAGCAATACTGCTGTCCATTGTCCCGTGGCGGCTAATATAGCCTATGCTGCCACAGTAAGCGCTACGGCGGTGAGGCTCTAACTCCTCAATAATTTCCATTGCACGTACTTTTGGTGCGCCAGTAATTGAGCCTCCGGGGAAGCTGGCTCTTAATAGATCGGCCGCGCAATAGGCGGAATCAAGTTCTGCGCGAATGGTACTCACAAGGTGATGCACGGCAGGAAAACTTTCAATATCGAACAGCTTAGGCACATGTACAGACCCCGGTTTTGCCACACGGCCAACATCGTTTCGTAATAGGTCAACGATCATCAAGTTTTCTGCTTGATCTTTTTCTGCGCAAGCAAGGTCTGCCGCGTTAGCGGCGTCAATGCTGGGGTTATCGCTTCTTGGTCGGGTGCCTTTTATCGGCTTAGTTTCGATGATGTTGTATTTGACCTGCATAAAACGCTCGGGGGAGACACTCAAAATCGCTGACTCCTCTAAGCGAATAAAAGCCGAAAATGGTGCGCAATTAAACGCTTCCAGTTTTTGATAAGCTTGCCATTCACTGCCTTCATAATGCGCTTGAAAACGCTGTGCAAGGTTGATTTGATAACAATCACCACTGAGCAAATAGTGCTGGATTTGCTCAAATTTCCGTTGGTAGCTCTCTTTACTCATGTTGGATTGCCAATCAGAGCGTAATGCAAAATGGCCGTTGTTTTTGGAGTTCTGAGTGTTGAGCCATTGCCATGCTTCATCAATATGATTGCCCACCACGTAGGCGGCTTGGTGCAAATGATCAACGACCACAGCCCATTGATAGAGACCAATCGCCATATCAGGTGTGGATAGATCGTGCTCAGCAAGCGTTGGAATTCGTTCTATCTGCCGCCCTAAGTCATAGGCAAAATAACCGAGTGCACCGCCCACGAAAGGAAGGTCTATATCGCTTTGAACATCGGGCAAATACTGCTGCTGCAACTGTTTGAGCAGTTGGAATGGGTCTACTTGAGAATCATAATGAGACTGCGGTTCGCATACCGTCGTTTTATCCCCTTGTGTCACTAAGGTGACCAGTGGTTCAGCGACTAAAATATCAAAACGGCTATCGATATGCGTCTTAGAGGCGGAGCGCAACAGCATAGCCCACGGGCAGTCTTCGATTTTAGAAAACAATTGGTGAGCGAGATCGACATGGTAAGTCAGTGCGTTAACTTGGATATGATTGAATTCGTTGTTGTTCATTTGCGTAATTTGTGACAAAGAGACCGATCACTGCATGGCGTGTTGAGTAAAGCAAGAGTATCATAAAATGCAAATTAAAAGCTGCTACTTGATTGAATCACATCAATAAGTTGATTTTTTGCTGAGAAGCTTACCGCTTATTGAATGAGGAACACGCAACAGTCAAGGGAAGCATAACAATAACGAGGCACGCAATGACGGTAATTCGCAAGCAGGATGTGATCAGCAGTGTCGCTGACGCTCTTCAATATATCTCTTACTACCACCCTCTGGATTTCATTCAAGCGCTAGAAAAGGCTTATCATCGAGAAGAGAGTCAAGCTGCGAAAGATGCGATCGCACAAATTCTCATTAACTCGCGCATGTCAGCAGAAGGGCATCGACCCATTTGCCAAGATACTGGCATCGTAACCTGTTTTGTCAACATTGGTATGAATGTGCAATGGGAGTCTGATCTCACGGTGCAAGAAATGATTGATGAAGGAGTTCGTCAAGCGTACACCAATCCAGATAACCCATTGCGCGCTTCTATATTAATGGATCCTGCTGGTAAGCGTATTAATACTAAAGACAATACGCCTGCTGTCGTTCATATCAATATGGTGCCAGGAAATAAAGTCGACATTCAAATCGCAGCCAAAGGCGGCGGCAGTGAGAACAAAACCAAGATGGTAATGCTCAATCCTTCCGATGACATTGCTGAATGGGTAGAAAAAACCGTACCCTTGATGGGGGCGGGTTGGTGTCCTCCGGGTATGCTCGGCATTGGTATTGGCGGCACCGCGGAAAAGGCGGCTGTGCTTGCTAAAGAATCATTGATGGAGCATATCGATATTCAAGAACTGATTGATCGTGGTCCACAAAATGCGGAAGAAGAACTGCGGTTAGATATTTTTAACCGCGTGAACCGTTTAGGCATTGGTGCGCAAGGGCTTGGTGGCTTAACCACCGTTGTGGATGTAAAAATCAAAACAGCGCCGACTCACGCCGCGTCTAAACCTGTTTGTATGATCCCTAACTGCGCGGCGACCCGCCATGTTCACTTTACGCTAGACGGTACGGGCCCTGCTGAACTTACACCACCAAAGCTAGAAGATTGGCCACAAATTGTGTGGGACGCAGGAGCAAGCGCGCGCCGCGTCAACCTTGATGCGGTTACTAAAGAAGAGGTTCAAGAGTGGAAAACCGGTGAAACACTTCTTCTTTCCGGTAAGATTTTAACCGGCCGCGATGCCGCACATAAACGACTCCAAGCAATGTTGCAAAATGGGGAAGGGCTGCCTAAAGGTGTCGATCTTAAAGGTAAATTTATCTATTACGTTGGCCCTGTTGACGCGGTGGGTGATGAAGTTGTTGGCCCAGCTGGCCCGACGACATCGACACGTATGGACAAGTTTACCGACATGATGCTCGATGAAACGGGCATCATGGGGATGATAGGCAAAGCAGAGCGTGGCCCTGAAACGGTTGAGTCAATCAAAAACCACAAAGCGGTCTACTTGATGGCGGTGGGTGGCGCGGCTTACTTAGTGGCGAAAGCGATTAAGAAAGCACGCGTGGTGGCATTCGAAGATTTAGGTATGGAAGCCATTTATGAATTTGAAGTTGAAGACATGCCAGTCACGGTTGCGGTGGACTCGCGTGGCGCGAATGCCCACCAAATAGGCCCAGACACATGGAAAGTGAAGATTGCCGAAGCTCAAAAGAAAGCTTAACCTGATCTCATCGCGTTCTCACGATAACTGCAGCTTAGGCTGCAGTTATCGTCTATAAATCAGTAGATAATTGAAATGCTCATTTGCAAAACTAGGAGGGTAGATGCCTCGTTTTATTAAAATATTACAAATTATTATCGCTATTGTGGTTGGGGTTTTCCTCGGCTATGACCTTATTCTACATGGCATCAGCATCTTCGATGATAAGTACGTCACAATCACCTGCGTGTTATGGGTGATGCTTGAGGCTGCATTGTTTGTGATTTATAAATTAATAGAAGATGATTGAGCCGATGTGAGCGGCTCAACACAGAACAGCGAATTTTTTGGCCAAAAAAGCCTAAGCCTCTGATTCTTGTCAGGGGCTTTTTGTTCATCTCTGATTAAGGTGAATACACATAAAGTAGCGTCATCAAATGAAGTGGAGTGAGTGAATGAAGCACATTCGTCGAGAAATGACTGATTTAATTAAACGTGGATTAGATTCGCACGTTCGAATTGCTGTCACGGGGTTATCGCGAGCGGGGAAAACGGCTTTTATTACCTCCTTAGTGAACCAATTACTGCACACCTCTACCCATGATAATTTACCGCTATTTTCCGCAACGCGTGACCGACGCATTGTGGGTGCAAAACGTGTCCCTCAAACTAACTTAATGGTTCCACGCTTTGCTTACGATGAAGCGATGTCACAGTTACACAGCGAACCGCCACATTGGCCTGTGCCCACTCGTGACGTCAGCGAAATTCGCCTAGCGATCAAATACAAACCTAAAAAGCGCAGTAAAAAATTATTTGGTCACACGGCCACACTTTATCTCGATATTATCGACTATCCGGGTGAATGGCTGTTGGATCTGCCTCTGCTCGAAATGACCTATGAACAGTGGTCAGAACAGCAGTTTTCAGCGCTAAGTGAACTACGTTCCTCATTAGCCGAGCCGTGGCTTGAGGGGTTAGCTAAACTCGATGTAACACAAGACGCCAATGAGCAAAAGCTTGCTTCACTGTCGATGCTGTTTACTGAGTATTTGCACGCGTGTAAAAATGCCGGTTTGCATTGGGTGCAACCGGGGCGTTTTGTGTTGCCGGGAGAGCTAAAAGGTGCGCCTGTTCTGCAATTTTTCCCATGCCGTAATCCGTACGGTGAAGACAAGCCTGCTCCCAATAGTAATTACAGCATGTTAAAAGCACGCTATGAAGAATACCAAAACAAGGTTGTGAAAGCTTTTTACAAAAATTATTTTGCCACGTTTGATCGGCAGATTGTGTTAGTCGATTGTTTATCTCCACTCAATGATGGCTACGGCTCCTTTTTGGATATGCGTCGTGCGCTTGAACAGATTATGCATAGCTTTCGTTATGGTCGTAATGGTTTACTCAAGCGTCTGTTTGCACCCAAGATAGACAAAGTGCTGTTTGCAGCAACCAAAGCGGATCATGTTACCCCTGAACAACACCCGCATTTGGTGTCGTTACTGCAGCAGATGGTTCATCCTGCTTGGCAAAGCGCCGCCTATGAGAATATTGAGATGAGTTGCATCAGTATGGCATCGATACAGGCCACACAAGCGGGTTTTATTGATAGCGGTGAGCGCACCATTCCAGCCTTACAAGGTGTGACGCTCAATGGCGAAACTTTGACCATTTTCCCCGGTGATGTGCCGAAAAAGTTACCTAACAAAGAGTATTGGCAGCATCAAGGGTTTGAATTCACCAGTTTTAAACCAAGAGCATTTAGCTGTGATGAACCTTGCCCTCATATCCGTTTAGATAAAGCGTTGGAATATTTAATTGGAGATAAGCTGAAATGAGTGATTTAAAAACCAAGCAAATCTTTAATCAAAAATTAGAACCACAACAGAAGAGTACGCCAGAGCTTACGGCTCAACAGCAATTTCAAAATAATGAAGCCTTCATTCCAATGCCGATCAGCAATGAAGAGAGTGTTGCGGAAAAAGAGTTGGAGCAAATTATTCGCCCACCACAAGGTCGGAAATGGCGAGCTGCGGCATTAGTTATAAGCTTTGCAGGTTTAATCGGTTGGCAAGCTATCGATTCAGTTATCACGGCGATTCAATCAGCGGACTGGTTAGCATTAGGCTGGGCGGGATTTATTGCTGGTTTGGCATCGTTAGGCTTAAGTACCTTAATCAAAGAGCTGTGGAAGTTACGAGCACTTCGCCATCATTTTAGTATTCAAGAGCAAAGCGAACAGCTTATGCAAACCGACAGCGTTGGTCATGGGCTCGCGTTCTGCCAAGCTCTAGCTAAACAAAGTGGCATAAAAACCGAAAGCCCAGCCTATGATCGTTGGTTAAACAGCGTTAATGCTTCACACAGCGATGCTGAAATACTCGATATGTACGATGCTATGGTGGTGAGTGAACAAGATAAACAAGCAACCAAAATCGTCTCACAATATTCAACAGAAGCGGCAGCACTAGTGGCAATTAGCCCTTTAGCCATCGCAGATATGTTGTTAGTGGCATGGCGTAATTTCACTATGATTGATCAACTGGCAAAACTGTATGGAGTGCCATTGGGTTACTGGTCTCGTCTCTCTTTATTTAAGTCAGTATTGGTTAATATGGCAGCGGCAGGTGCCAGCGAACTCGCCATCGACGCCAGCATGGATCTCCTTTCTATGGATTTAGCCGGAAAAGTATCCGCGCGGGCAGGGCAAGGTTTAGGAGTGGGAATATTGACCGCTCGTCTTGGTTTGAAAGCCATGGCACTGCTCAGGCCGATGACATGGCAGCCTGACAGAAAAGTAAAATTAGGGGCGATTCGCAAACAGATCGTCGCAAGAATCGCCGCGCTTACGGTGAAATAAGCAACATTTATCAAATAATATGCCCGAATGTGAACCTCAAAACATGAGATAACTTGACGCCATACAAGGCTTGATAGAAACTACTGTCAACTTTTCCTGACACTTTTTATTAGGATTTTTAAGTGCGTCTTGAAGTCTCTTGTGAAGATAGACTCGGCCTAACCCGAGAACTGCTCGATATTCTTGCATCGAGAAACATTGATTTGCGTGGGATTGAAATCGATGTCATCGGCATTATTTACCTCAACTGCCCTGACATTGATTTTGAAACATTCAGTGAATTGATGGCTGAAATTCGCCGAATTTCTGGCGTAAAAGATGTTCGGAAAATTCAATTCATGCCCATGGAGCGGCATAACACCGAGTTAATTTCATTACTCAACAACGTGCCTGATGCGGTGCTGGCGATTGATCTGAAAGGGTTTGTTGATATGGCAAACTATTCAGCACTATCGCTGTTTAACAAAACAGAGAAAGAGGTGATAGGGCAGCCGATTTCTGCATTATTACCTTTCTTTAACCTATCACGCTGGCTTGAAGGCAACAAAGCACGCCAACGTGAGGAGATCGTGCACGATGGTCTCGATTATCTGATGGAGATGATGCCTGTTTATATTACGGGTGAGTCGAAAGAATCCACCTTGGCAAGTACCATGATGATGATTCGTTCTAAAAGCCCTAGCGGCGTCGTCGATGATGCTTTGCCCTTACACAATAACCTTGGTTTTGAACATTTTGTCGGAGTCTCTAACCGCCATAAAGCGCTCATTAGCCAAGCTAAGAAGCTGTCAATGCTTGATCAACCTTTGCTTATAGAAGGCGAAACCGGAACGGGTAAAGAGATGTTGGCCAAGGCTTGTCATAATCGCTCTCACCGTGCCTCCTTTCCTTTCTTAGTTCTGAGTTGTGCTTCAATGCCGGATGATGTTGCGGAAACGGAGTTGTTTGGTCATGCGCCAGGGTCATTTAATCATCAACAAGGCCATAAAGGTATTTTTGAACAGGCGAATGGCGGCACTGTTTTTCTCGATGAAATCGGGGAGATGAGCCCTCATTTACAAATTAAACTACTGCGCTTCTTGCAAGATGGTACATTCCGCCGCGTTGGTGAGGAGCATGAAGTTCATGTTAATGTTCGTGTGATTGCTTCGACGCGTCACAAGTTGGCAGATTTAGCCGAATCAGGCGCATTTCGTGAAGATCTTTTTTATCGTCTGAATGTGTTAACTCTCCGTATTCCTACTTTGCGTGAGCGGCCTAACGACATTCAACCATTGCTTGAACTATTCGTGGCGAAACACATTAAGAAAATGGGTATGGCCAAACCACTACTAGCGGAAGATTTGGCGGATCAGCTCTCTCATTACCAATGGCCAGGCAACGTACGACAGTTGGATAACATGGTGCTCAGGGCGCTAACGGAGATGTCTGATAATCAGTTAACAGTGGATCTCTTCCATCTGCCACAGCTTGAAACCGTTCATACTGGCAATACCCATGTCAATCTTGATGGCTCATTAGATGACATCATGAAAGAGTATGAATCTCAAATTTTGGAACGTTTATATCAGTCTTTCCCTTCAAGCCGTAAGTTGGCTAAGCGTTTAAACGTATCACACACCTCTATCGCCAATAAGCTACGCGACTACGGAATTAGGAAAAATTGATGCAGTCATGTAGCACCTTGTCCCAAGTGTATGAAGTGGACAATGATATTTTAGTGCGAACCGCAAAACTTGAAGATGCGGAGATGATCGCCGCCTATTTTACGAGTAATCGTGAACATTTACGGCCTTGGGAACCTAAGCGAGAAGCGGCGTTTTTTGAGGCTCACGGGTGGGCACAGCGGCTGATTAAACTTGGTGAGCTGCATAAAATGCAATTAGGCTATTATTTGCTCATCATCGATATTAACAGTGGTGACATGCTTGGCACCATTTCGTTTAGTAACCTCTCACGCTTTCCATTTTATGCTTGTAATCTCGGCTATTCGTTAGCGAAGAATGCACAAGGTAAAGGCATCATGGGCCGTGCATTAAAAATGGCGTGCCACTACATGTTTAAGGTACAAAACCTACACCGTATCATGGCTGGTTATATGCCAATCAACAAACGCAGTGAAGCGGTGTTGATGAAAATGGGCTTTCAGGCCGAAGGTCACGCTAAAAATTATTTGCTCATTGATGGCCAATGGGAAGATCACAACCTAACAGCATTGGTTAATGCTGATTGGCGCCCAAGCTAATGGGTTATCGTTTTAAAAGTAAAGCGGCTATATTCACAAGTCAGCTAAAACATTAAGGAAATTCAATGTCGTATTTGCCTTTGGATCAATACCAAAGAAAATGGATTTTCACTCACCAATCAATGCCAGTTCCTGAGCAAGATCTGGTGCATATTAAACCCATGTCTCAAGCCAGAGCGGCTCAGTTTTGGCTGGAAAATATCAGTGCTCAAAGCCCAGATTCAGAGAGGTTAAGTTCTCAAGATTGGCCTCGTAAAGCAGGCAGTTGGATCAATGAAATCAGTTGGATGAAAGAATGGGAAAGTGACGATGAATCATTACCCGTTGATATTTTGGCCCATATTGATTGGCAAAATGACGTGACCGTTTATTTTTGTTATGAAAAGTACAATATTATCGAAACCCAATGGTCGGTATTTAAAAAATATTGGAAAAACTTCTTATTTTACGATGATGGACCAATCTTATTGGGACGTCGCCGTGCTCAAGCGTTATGGTTTGGTTCAAATGGCAAAGTCAAATTGGGTAATAGAAAGTAACGAATAAACGAATAAAACGCAGCTTAGGCTGCTTTTTATTCGATCTACAGTACTCGAAAGTTATTTAATTGATACAAACTTTGTAACATCGCGCTACCCATTCTTTCCTATACTGATCATAAGAGATGTTCGGGAGGGCGCATGGACGATAAAATTCTCCAATCTGTTGTTGAAATTACGGGGCAGAAAAATGCGGTGTCATTGGGTTATTGTGTCATCAGCGCTCTAGTCGAGATGTTGCCTCTGAAATCGGCCTGCTTAGAACATTACATTGGACCTCATTCCTATGTCATTGCAAAAGCTACTATCTGTAGCCGTATACCTGGAAAATTTGAAATTAACTGGGAATATGAGGGCGAGACGGTTCCAAGCTATGGACATAACCATTCTGATATCGAGCCCAAAATAGAAGATTTAGGTACAAACGGATACCATTGCATTTACCCTATTGCGATCAACGATAGTTTTTCTGCTAGGTTGTCTCTGATTCTAAAAGTTCCGCCCAAACAATATCAAATGCTTATTGAAGGCTTTGTTAAAATTTACCAAAATTACGTTTTATTATTGCATGAAAATGAGCGTGACAAGCTGACAGGGTTGTTGAATCGAAGGACGTTAGAGGATAGGTTGCGCCTTAGCTTTGATGTGCTTCCTGAAACGGCGACAGTAGGCTCAGTGATGCCTTGGGTTGCCATCATTGATCTCGACCATTTTAAACGGATCAATGATAATTTTGGCCATCTGATTGGCGATGAAGTTTTGCTCTTGGTGGCTCAGCAAATGCAGAATTTTTTTCTTAATCAAGAACAACTGTTTCGGTTTGGAGGAGAAGAGTTCGTCATTATTTTCCCTGCCAGTGAGTATGAGGTCGTGCTAAACAGAACCGAGAGGTTTAGACAGCACATAGAGCAGTTTCGTTTTCCTCAGGTTCAACATATCACGCTTAGCATTGGTATCTGCTCTATCTCGCCAAGAGAATATCTCTCAACGATTCTAGATAGAGCAGACAAAGCACTCTACTTCGCCAAAAACCACGGCCGCAATCAAGTACAATGTTATGAAGACTTGTTGCGTAGCGGTGTATTCATTGAAAACGAAGAGGGGGACAGTAGTGCCGAACTATTTTGAACGGTTCACCTTATTTCTTCGCCGATAGCGTGCTACCCATTGAGGCCGTGATGATCATCGTAATGGCGATCCATTGCGTTAAGCTTAATTGTTCTTGAAGAATAATTAATCCAGCTAATGCGGCGATGGCGGGCTCTAAGCTCATTAACACACTAAAGTGTTGTGTAGACAAACGCTTTAAAGCCGACATTTCTAGGCAATAAGGTACGGCGCTTGAAAGAATCGCGACAGATAACGCCATAGGCAGTATTGACCACGTAAAAATAGACGCCTCTGATAATACAACGCCGATTGGAAACGCAAACAGGGCCGCAATTGTCATCCCTATCGCAACGGTTGCGCCTCCAGAACCGACACTCCCCGCCCTTTGACCAAACCATATGTAGGCTGCCCAGCATCCGCCGGCCGCTAAAGCCAGTGCAACGCCAATCGGATCAAGTGCATCGACACCCGTTAGATCGGGCAATAAAAAAACAATACCCAGAATAGCGAGCGCAACCCAAATCAGATCTTTTTTGCGTTTAGATGAGAGAAATGCAATGAGTAATGGCCCAGAAAACTCCAACGCAACCCCAATGCCAAGAGGAATTCGTTCAATAGCAAAATAGAACATCAGTTGCATGCCACCTAGGCTTGCTCCGTAAATGATCATTGAGCGCCATTGTGAAAGAGAAAGTCGTAACTGCCATGGGCGAAAAATCATTAACAGTATTAATGCAGAGAGACCAACGCGCAGTGCAATTGTTCCACCTGGGCCAACAATAGGAAATAACTGCTTGGCTAGTGACGCGCCAGATTGAATGGTAGTCATGGCCAAGAGTAGAGTTAACACAGCCAAGAATATAGGGGATTTAATCGGTCGCATGCGCATCCATATGAAATAAAAGGAACGGGCCGATTATGCCTGAAAAATAAAGGGGTTAATAGGAACAACGAGCGGTGAATTAAAAGGGGATACCGTGAGTGCAAAACACTCACGGACCAAAAGATAAATAAGTGGGCTTGGCTTAGTGGATGTAGAAACGAGGGTTTGCCGTTCCCCAAATCGTATACAGTTCAGGGAATATGAGCTCTGCATTTTCTTCCAGCTCACTGACAGTGATTCGGCCTTGCTTTTGCGCGCCAAACAAGGTGACTTCCTGATTAGGAAGGACGCCTTTCACATCGGTTACGTCAACCAATGTGGTGTTCATTGAGGTTACTCCAACCACCTTTGCTCGTTGACCGTTAATCAATACGTCACCGCGATTGCCCATTTTTCTTGGGTAACCATCTGAATAGCCAACAGGCAGATTTGCCAAAACACTCTCCTTGGTTACGCGGTATGTACTGTCATAGCCAACAGTGCTTCCTTTAGGAAGATGATGCAATGACGCAATACGTGTTTTGAATGAGACGATTGACGGATATTCCGGGTTAGTTGGTAAGTCGCCATATAGGACGCCGCCAGGACGTACCATATCAAGTTGTGCTTCCGGTACATTGAGAGCAGTGTAGGAGTTGGCAACATGCAAAATCAGTTCATCGCGTTTTAGGTTTGCTTGCTGAATCAACCAAGCTGAATTGGTATTAAAACTGGCCAACTTGCTGCGGATTTCGTCTGGATTGTAATTGGGGAAATGCGTCATTATCCCAACAATTTGTATGTCGCTTTGGGTAGCAATCGCAATCGATTCTTGTTTTCCTGCATCGGTTGACATATCGATACCATTGCGTCCCATACCGCCATCATTTAATGCCAAATGTACTCTTATCGTTTTACTTTTTTGCTGGCTTAGCTGAGCGAGTTGCTCAGCTTGTATTTTGCTACCGATTAGCTCTTCGATATCTAACTCGACACTTTGTGCGATTTCATCAATGCTCGCAGAGCGAACACGCATCAACTGGCCTTTAAACCCGCTCTCACGTACGGCTCTAGCCTCTGCATTACTGGTAATTGCGATACAAGGGATCCCTTGCGCGAGAATAGTTGGCATTAAACCGCGAATACCGTTGCCGTAAGCATCAGCCTTCATCACGGCGCAAATTTTAGTTTGGTTGTTGATGTGGCTCTTAAACTGCTCAATATTTTGTTTGAATTGGCCAAGATCGATCTCAAGCCAAGTATTGGATTGCTGAATTTCTTGTATAGAAGGCTCACTGACGTTAAGGCTCAAAGGTGCAGAAGTCGCTGAAAAAGAGGGTAAAGCCATGGCAATTGACAGTGTAAGAAAAGAGGCTTTGAAATTCATTCTATCTCCTAGGTAAGTAAAAACAAGAAAGCCCCGTTAGGGGCTGACTCTATTTTAGTTAAGTTTGAAACGCCCCATTGCGTCTTGCAATGTGACCGATAATTGACTGAGTTCGTGGCAAGCTTGCGCCGTTTGTTCTGAACCCTGCGCGACTTCTTGTGAAGCCGTATGGATATTTTCAATGTTGCGGCTTAGTTCATCGGCAACGGAATCTTGTTCACTACAAGCACTGGCGATTTGTGTTCCCATATCCGCAATTTGAGCTACTGAGTTTTCAATTGAAACCATCAATTGCTGCGAGTGGGTTCCTTGAACGACGCAAGAGTCAATGCTGACGCGCGAACGTTCGGTTGCTTCTTTTGCTTCGCCTGCCATGGTTTGTAATTTTTCAATAATGGTTGTGATTTCGCCAGTTGAAGCTTGAGTTCTTCCCGCAAGGGTGCGCACTTCATCGGCAACAACAGCAAAGCCTCGGCCAGATTCACCAGCGCGGGCTGCTTCAATCGCAGCGTTCAGTGCCAATAGGTTTGTTTGCTCAGCGATGTTACGAATAACGTCAAGTACCACGTTAATTTGTGTGGATTGTTGTTCTAAATTTGCAACGGTTTCGCCAGCCTGACCAATAATTGTAGCCACTTGTTGAATGGAGCTCACCATCGCGGCATTGTCTGTCGCACCCTCTTTGGCTTTAGTGTTGGCACTACTTGCTTGTGATGCTGAGTCTTCCGTGTTGCGTGCTACATCGGCCACTGCGGCTTTCATTTGCGTCATCGCTGTTGCGACTTGTGTGATCTGATATTGCTGCTCTTTCATACCTTGAGCTGAGATATTGGAGATTTGACTCATCTCTTCCACAGCACTACTCAGTTGTGTTACAGCGGAGATGATCTCTTCGATCAGTTGACGTAAATTGTTCTGCATCTTTTGTGAGGCATCGGCAAGTTCACCTAATTCGTCATTGCCAATAGCATTACGATCGATCTGTTTTGCTAAGTTACCTTCTGCAATCGCGTTTGCTTGGTCAACAACTAATCGTAAAGGTCCACAAATTATGCGAGTCAAGAAGAGGGTGATAATGACCATGACGACGATAATGGAAACATTACTGATACTTGATGAAGTGTTCAGTGTGTCAACTGCTTTAAGAATATAGCTTTTGTTGCCATCCATTGCTTTTTGCAAGATGCCAATCAGCGTTTTTATGTCGGCTTCAATATGACGAAAATTATCGAGAGATTGGTTTAGCAGTTTATGCGCACTATTTTTGTCATTGTTCGCTAAAGCCTGATTAAACTGAGTCATGATCGTTGTGTAACTATCCCAATTAGCCATCAAACTCTTGAATGTTTGCTCCTCTTCTCCTGGCCAAACACTTTTTCCATACTGTTTTAAACCTGCATCAACCTCTTGTTGTAATTGACGGCTAGTCACTAGGCGTTGTTTCACTTCGTTTATATCATCGGTGAGCAAGGAAGCAAACTGCGTACGACGCCAATAGGAGAGTTTATCTCCCATTGAATCTACGTGTTGTAGTGCGGGCAGTGTATCGTCGGCAAAATTCACCAACTGACTTTTAACTTCTTGGAGTTCGCTATATAAAAACCAAGCGAAGAGGATGTTGATTAAAGCGATGAGGCTAAATGAGCCTGCAATTTTCTGTCTGATGGATAGATTTTTTAAAAACATGAATGAGTTACCTTTGATTGTTTTTGTCAAAAGTCGCTTGAGCGAACAACATCCATTTACCGACAATGTGATCTACATCCTAATTGGTCGCGGATATTATCATGTTATCTATAAATTGACGATACCTATACTATTAAAGTAGCAGATGTTTGATTGTGCAAAGATAAAACGATTGATTAATTTTAATGATGTGAGGGTGGTTGATTATTGGTTTAACACCTAAGAGTGGTGAGAGGATTTGCAAGCGACCCCTCATTCTGAGTATTTGCCTTAGTGGTAATCGTTGTTCATTGATCTAACACCAAACTTTTTGCTGAGTAACTGTAACATAATGGCAACGTTGTTCGAGATTCAAGTACACCTCTAATTATCGTTTCTATGAGTACTCAGGAAGAGTTTATATGGTGCGTCCTTACTTAAAATTTATCATCCCTATTTTAGTTCCATTACTTATTTTATTGTTGCCTATGACCGCTTTCCCTTTTGAAGGGATGACCGTAATACAGCAGCGAGTGATTGCCATCTTTTTGCTCGCCGCTCTTTGTTGGGTATTTGAACCGATCCCAATCTATGCCACATCGGTAGTCGTGATCGTGCTAGAGCTCCTAATGGTATCGGATAAAGGTATCTGGTTTATGAGGCTTGCTGAGGGAGAAGCTCATTTTGGTGGCTTGCTAAAACATACTGATATCATGGCGACGTTTGCCAGCCCAATTATTATGTTGTTTTTGGGTGGCTTTTTCTTAGCCATGGCCGCCACTAAGTATCGCTTGGATGTCAACCTTGCACGAGTGCTGCTCAAACCATTTGGCCAGAATCCCAAGTATGTCATGTTAGGCTTGATGTTAATTACTGGCATCTTCTCGATGTTTATGTCCAATACCGCAACAACAGCGATGATGCTTTCCATCTTAACGCCAGTCATCGCAGTGTTTGGCCCAAAAGATCCAGGGCGAATTGCTTTTGCTTTGTGTATTCCGGTCGCCGCTAATATTGGCGGTATAGGTACGCCAATAGGTACTCCTCCCAATGCGATCGCATTGAAATATCTGGTCGGTGAAAATTTAATTACCTTTGGTGAATGGATGGCCTTTGGGGTGCCGTTTGTGATCATAATGATGGCACTCGCATGGGTATTGATTAGCGCCATGTTTAAAGCAGAGCAACAAAAAATTGAATTGACCATTAAAGGTAAATTTTTAAAAACACCAAAAGCCATTATTGTGTATGTCACATTTGCTCTGACCATTCTTCTTTGGTTGATGGGCTCAACCCATGGTATGAACTCTTATACTGTTGCACTGATACCCGTGGCTGTCTTTTCTCTTACTGGCATCATCAACAAAGAAGATCTAAAGAAAATTTCTTGGGATGTGCTGTGGTTAGTGTCTGGTGGTATTGCGCTAGGACTTGCATTAGACAAAACGGGGTTAGCGCAACTAGTGGTGAACAGCATTCCTTTTGCACAGTATTCACCTTACGTTGTTTTATTTGGTGCGGCATTTTTGTGTCTCATTATGGCCAATTTTATGTCACATACCGCCACCGCGAACTTATTAATGCCGATTATGGCCGCGCTTGGTGCTTCAATGACTTCGCTTACTCCATTAGGTGGAGAAATCACGTTGATTCTCGTGGTTACCTTTGCTGCATCACTTGGTATGTCATTACCTATCAGTACACCACCTAATGCGTTGGCGCATGCTACCGGGCACGTTCAAAGTAACCAAATGGCTAAAGTAGGGGTTGTCCTCGGTGTGATAGGGGTGCTGCTCAGTTTTGTTATGGTTTGGTTACTTCATGCGGTTGGTCATATCGGTTAGGTAGCATTATGTCGGATAAAAGACTTGTTGCACTCATTGATCGTTATTTTCGCCATCCTGAACGGATGGTGAAACTGCCTTCGGGAAGTATTGTCATTGAGCAAGAAGGTTATAATGATCGACTCTATTTCGTATGGTCGGGAGAATTGAGTGGCTATTACAACGAAAAAGGCGATAAACCGATAAAAGTTTTTTCAGCCGGTGCAGGTGCTTTTATTGGCGTACACAGTTTTTTTTCTGGTGAATGGATAGCTTCTTCAACAGTGGTGGCTGAATCTACGGTAGAGCTTGCCTGGATCGACCGAACTACGGCCGTCTTAGAAGAAGATCAATATGGACCTTTAACCGCCCAGTTTACCCCCGTTATTGTGAATGAATTATCCCGCCGTCAACGACGCGCAACTCAAGAATCAGTGGCAAAAGAAAAAGCATTAGAAAGGTTATATTCGGCTGAGCAAATGACGACCTTGGGCCAGTTAGCGGCGGGCATTGCCCATGAATTGAACAATGCCATCGGGGTAGTGAGTAGCAAATCTGAGCGATTAGAAGTACTGTTTATGGAGCTGCTCGAAGAGGTTCATCCTGAAGCGAGCCTCTTTTTCGATTTTGGCTTGATGTATGGTCAGAAAGTATCGTCAAACGAAGCTAGAAGGCGAGGTGCTCTTTTCGAAAAGCAATACGCCCTGCCTAAAAATGTGGCAAGAGATTTAGCAAAAGCGGTTCCAGAAGACTACTTATCTTCGCACTGGCTGAAAAATCCACATTTAGCTATCCGTTATTGGCAAATGGGCCGTGACTTGCATGATTTACGTTTGGCCTCTAAACATACTGTTGGCATTGTTAAATCAGTAAAACAACTGGGCCGAACTGAAATTACTCAAGATGAAGAGGTCGATATTAACGATACGATCAATCGAGCATTGGCACTATTACAGAGTGATTTACGACGTGTCAGTGTCCGTATTAGGCCAGCTGCATTACCCTTATTTAAAGGATCTCAGACAGAGCTGGTACAAATTTGGGTAAACATCATCAAAAATGCCTGTGATGCGATGGCTAACATAGCAGAGCCAATGATAGAGATACAAACCAAATTAAGTAAACAACGAATATTGGTAACCATTGCTAATAATGGTCCTGAAATTAACGAAGCCACTAGACGGAAAATATTCCAACCAAGCTTCACCACCAAAAAAGGAGGGTTGTCGTTTGGTTTGGGACTAGGGTTATCAATAGTGAAACGCATTGTTTCTGGGTATGGTGGAAATGTCGTACTCAAAAGTGACAATGAAAGAACAATATTTAGAATTAAATTACCCACGGAGAGCGATTATGGAGAAGCTTAATATCATTTGTGTCGATGATCAAAGGGAAGTATTAAGTGCGATACTGCAAGATCTTCAACCACTCACTTCTTGGTTGAATATTGAAGATTGTGAATCGGCTTATGAAGTATTGGATCTAATGGATGAGTTTGACGAACAAGGTGAGCATATTGCGCTGCTGATGTCAGATCATGTGATGCCAGGAAAGACAGGAGTCGAATTATTAACCGAGGTCGCAGCAGATTCCAGATTTAAGAAAACAAAAAAAATTCTGTTAACAGGGCAAGCAACACACACAGATACGATCAATGCGATTAACACTGCAGGTGTAAATAGGTATTTTGAGAAACCATGGAATGCGAAAGAGCTGGTAGATTGTGTTCGCACTTTAGTGACAGAATTCATCTTTGAAGTAGGTTTAGATTATAAAGACTATCACAACGAATTGGATCAGAAAATAGTGCTAGCAAAACTGAGATAAGTGAATAATGCCCAAATAACTTTAACGGCGGCTATTAAAGTGTTTGGGTATTAATCGATGATATTAAAATGGCCAATAAGCTTGTCATCAGCATTCAATATTTGTCCTTGAGAAGATTCTTCATCATAAATAAAATTGAGATGAAGAGTGTCTAAATTGCAATTTATCTGACTTAATATATGACGTGTCAATATGTCACTATTAAGTTGATGAATAGTCGCATTCCAAGAGCAATGTTTAATATTAAAATGAATATTCATAGTGAGCGTAATTTTTGTGTTGCTTTAGATTTAGCAAACCAAAAACGCTTTCTACCAGTTGTACGAGACATAGTAGATCTCCTTTGTAAAAATGAAAATATTACATAGATAGAAATAGGATTGTCAAAACGGTTTATGCAAAAATGGCTGAATGTTCGAACGGGATAAGCAGAGGGAACGGAGCAGAAGTTTGAGCGATAACGTTGATAACTATAATTTATAATCTAGGTAAAAATAAGAGCGCTGGCGTGGTGCCAACGCTCACACATTCATGCGAAATTATTCAGCACGTACGTTAGCAGCTTGAGGACCTTTAGCACCTTGTTCTACAACAAAAGATACTTTTTGGCCTTCTGCTAAAGTTTTGAAACCTTCAGAAGCGATAGCGCGGAAGTGTACGAATACATCTGGACCGCCGTTGCTTTGAGAAATGAAACCAAAACCTTTAGTTTCGTTGAACCATTTTACAGTGCCAGTAGTAGTGTTAGACATGTTATGTCCCTTATAAAAATAAAAAATTTTAAAATACAGGTGTTGCTTTGAGACGAATTATTTAAATGAGACCATGAAACTAGAGGACACTTTGAATTGAATCTGAAAGGGAACTTTGGCTTACTTGTTACATTAATAACCCTGTTCAACAGAGCGAACACATAATCGCATGGTCCTCAATCAAAGTAAAGCATTTATTTTAAAATAATTGAGCATTAGGAATCTGAGCAGGTTATTCGTGATTTTTGTTACTTTTCAAACCATTTTTAGTAAACATTATCAGTGATAAGGCTCTGCCTATCTTTGGGGTTTTTATCTTTTATTTTTAATATCAATCGGTTGTGTTTTATGTATTTTTAATTTCTATCATCTGTGTGGCTATTTATTTTCTATTTTATCAATTTATAGGAAAGGTGACATAGGTCACGCCTGTTCCTTGTCTAAATTGACTACTGTCAAGTTGACATCCCTCTTTGGGGGTATGATTTCCTTATGGAATACGATGCGCATCACATAAATGCAACGTGTTCTGTCAAAACCACATCCGTTGAGATTTGTGAGGAATAATGAATATTAAAAAAAGAATGATAGTGGGAGTTCTTGCTATTGGGGTGCTGCTCGGTTGGTTAAGCCTTGGAGGGACTCATGTCATCTTAGAAAAAACGTCGAGTACGGAATTTTGTCTCTCTTGTCATACTATGCAAGCACCCTTTCAGGAGTATCAAGGCTCGGTACACTTCAGCAATGCCAAAGGCATCCGTGCAGAATGTGCTGATTGCCATATCCCCACTGATACTATGGATTATTTAGTCACTAAAATCAGGGCGTCCAAAGATATCTATCATGAGTTCATTACCAAGAAGATCAGCACACCTGAAAAGTATGAAGCGCATCGAGCCGAGATGGCTGAAACTGTCTGGGCGCAATTAAAAGCGAACGATTCTGCGACCTGTCGTTCATGTCACAGTGAAGATGCGATGGAGATTTACGACCAAACGGCGCAAGCACAAAAAATGCATCAGTACGGTATCGACAATAATCAAACCTGTATTGATTGCCATAAAGGTGTGGCGCACATGCTTCCTGAAGTCAAAATGGACAGCCAAGCATTAGCCCATTTGGTCGAAGAGGCAAAGTTAACCCCTGTGGGCACTTCTATTGTTTATGCGATGCAATCTACGCCCATTTCTGATTTCGGAACGATCAATCCAGCGACGCCGCTGAAAGTATTGAATGAAAGCGATGGCAAGCGCACCGTTGAATTGAGTGGTTATCAGATGCAAGGTGCAGAACAAGTCTTGTATATGGGTGAAGGTAAGCGTGCTGTGATTGCTATGTTAACTGAAGCAGGGCAAAAAGCATTGAGCGTAAAAGAGTATAACGAAGATGCCTACGGAAATCAGTGGCGTCAAGTAACACTTGCCGGGGACATCGACACGCCAGTGTTGAGTAAAATGGATTCGCTTTGGGCATACGCTGAGCAATTGGACAATGTTTACTGTTCAACATGTCATGCCAAAATTCCGAGTAACCATTTTACGGTTAACGCGTGGCCTTCTGTGGCAAAAAGTATGGGGGACCGTACCTCTATTTCCGCAGAGGATCTAGAAATCCTCACGAAATATTTCCAATACAATGCGAAAGATGTTGTTGCCCAATAAAAAATGAAATAAGGATTCAGTGATGACTACTCTCACACGTCGAAGTTTTCTAAAAAGCGCTGGTGCAACTGCAGGTGCGGTCGCTATTTTTTCGGTTAAACCCATGCCAGTTCTCGCTTCCGCACCGCGAGGAGCTGGTGTACTGACTGCTGGGCGTTGGGGCGCTATGCTGGTTGAAGTTAAGGATGGGAAAATTATTTCCTCCAAGAATGCATTGCCGCAAACCGTACCCAATAGTCTACAAACCTCAGCGCCAGATCAAGTGCATACTCAAGCTCGGGTCAAATACCCGATGGTGCGTAAAGGTTTTCTAGCCAATCCCCATATGCCAGATGGTAAACGAGGAGACGATGAGTTCGTCCGCGTTAGTTGGGAAAAAGCGCTGCAATTAATCCACCAACAGCATGCCCGTATTCGCACTGCTTATGGAGCCGAGTCAATTTTTGCGGGCTCTTACGGCTGGCGATCCAGTGGGATTTTACATAAAGCCCAAACCCTACTGCAACGCTATATGAGTATGGCGGGAGGCTATTCGGGTCATTTAGGTGATTATTCTACGGGTGCTGCGCAAGTCATCATGCCTTACGTTGTAGGCTCAATAGAAGTGTATGAACAACAAACAACTTACCCTGTTGTACTTGAAAGTAGTGATGTTGTGGTGCTTTGGGGGCTTAACCCTATTAATACACTGAAAATAGCATGGAGCAGTACCGACGGCGCGGGGCTTGAGTTTTTTAATCAACTCAAACATTCTAAAAAAACCATTATCGCTATCGATCCTATGCGTTCGGAAACCATCGAATTTTTTGGTGAAAACGCTCAGTGGATTGCACCGCATCCTGGTACTGACGTTGCGATGATGTTGGGGATCGCCCATTCATTAGTTGAAAAGGGCCAACATAACCTCGAATTTTTGAATAAATACACCGCTGGTTACGACAAGTTTGAAGCTTATCTGCTAGGTCATTCTGATGGCACGCCAAAGACAGCACAATGGGCTGAGGCAATTTGTGGCGTTCCTGCCAAACAACTAGAGCTATTGGCTGATATTTTTAGCAAAAATAGAACTATGATCATGGCTGGTTGGGGAATCCAACGTCAGCAATATGGTGAACAAAAACACTGGATGCTTGTCACTCTGGCTGCAATGCTAGGGCAGATCGGTTTACCCGGTGGTGGGTTTGGTTTTTCATATCACTATTCCAATGGCGGTAACCCAACGCGAACTGCGGGTGTTTTACCTGCTATATCAGCGGCTATTGATGGTGGTTCATCTGCGGGTAATGATTGGGCCGTTTCTGGAGCAGTAAATAGTTTTCCTGTGGCTCGTATTGTTGAAGCATTGGAAAACCCATCCGGTCAATATCAACACAACGGGCATGAGAAAACATTTCCTAACATCAAAATGATCTGGTGGGCGGGCGGTGCAAACTTTACTCATCACCAAGATACCAACCGTTTGATTAAAGCGTGGCAAAAGCCGGAACTCATCGTTATCTCTGAGCCTTATTGGACTGCGGCCGCAAAACACGCTGATATTGTACTGCCCATCACGACGTCATTTGAGCGTAATGATCTCACCATGACAGGGGATTATAGCAATCAACATTTAGTGCCGATGAAACAGGCAATTGAGCCTCAATTTGAAGCGCGAAATGATTTTGATGTATTTGCTGATATGGCGGAGCTGTTAAAACCGGGCGGACGTGCAGTGTATACGGAAAATAAATCCGAAATGGAATGGTTGGCTGGTTTCTATAAAGGCGCTCAAGCTATCGGTCGCCAGAATCGGATTGCAATGCCTAACTTCAGCTATTTTTGGAAACAAAATCAGCTCATTGAGATGAAATGGAACGAAGCGAACGCGAAGTTTGTGCGTTATTCCTCTTTCAGAGAGGATCCTATCCTGAACCCTCTTGGTACACCAAGTGGCAAGATTGAGATCTTCTCCAAAACCATCGAAGGCTTCAAATATAGCGATTGCCCGCCACATCCTATGTGGATGCCGCCAACGGAGTGGGTGGGGAATGCTCAAGCCGATGAACTGCAATTGATGACATCGCATGCGGCTCATCGTCTCCATAGCCAGTTAAACTATGCGGCACTACGCGAGCAATATGCGATAGCAAACCGTGAACCGATCTGGATTCATCCAGAAGATGCAAAAGTTCGAGGGATCAAAGATGGCGATCTTGTCCGTGCTTATAATCAACGTGGCCAAGTCTTAGTTGGCGCGCTGATCACGGATGGAATTAAGCAAGGTTCGGTCTGTATTCATGAAGGGGCATGGCCCGATTTTGATAAACCTCATGGTTTATGTAAAAACGGAGGATGCAACGTACTGACTGCTGACATACCTACTTCAAGGTTAGCCAATGGCTGTGCTGGTAACTCTTCAATTGTGAAAATAGAGAAATATGTAGGAGAGCCACTTCCTCTAACCGCATTCACACCGCCCAAAGGCGCGTAAAAACAAAAAGGCCACTAGATGAGAGTGGCCTTTACTTTTTAATCAGAGAGTCGTAATCAGTGAGTAATATCAGCTCGCCGCGATTTTGTTTGTTCTACGAGGTCTATTTTGTCCAGCCGATCCGCTTCTCGTGGGTTGGTTTGCACTTGGTTTGTTGCTGTTTGAACGAGTGGAATTGGCCGCTTTCGGCTTTCTGTCATTAGTTTTGGTATTCGCGCTTATGCTGTGACCTTTTGCTACATCACCAGAGCGCTGTCCGTCATTATGTTCTGGTTTGTTCTTTTTCGGCTTTTTCGCTTTAATCGGTTGTAGCGAAGGAGATGCCGGTAATTTGTTCACTGGCGCAAAGCCTTCAACCTCAATTCGTTCTAGTAAATTTTGGGTAAGGCGCTCAATGGCAAACATGTCTTTTGCTTCATCGGCGCAGACCAAAGAGATTGCATTGCCTTCAGCGCCTGCGCGGCCTGTACGGCCAATTCGGTGAACATAATCTTCAGGGACGTTAGGCAATTCAAAGTTTACCACTTGCGGTAATTGGTCAATATCAATGCCGCGAGCGGCAATATCCGTTGCTACTAAAATGCGGATCTCACCACTTTTAAAATTGGCCAATGCCTTAGTACGTGCGCCTTGACTTTTGTTGCCATGAATCGCGGCGGCGCTGATGCCACTGCCTTCAAGTTGTGCGGTTAAGCGATTAGCGCCGTGTTTAGTTCGTGTAAATACCAACGCTTGTTGCCAATTATTTTCTTTGATTAGTTGAATCAATAGCGCTGGTTTTTTCGCTTTATCTACAGGATGCACCCACTGTTTGACGGTTTTGGCGGTACTATTGCGTGGCGTAACCGAAATCTCGACTGGGTTGTTAACTAACCCTTTCGCAAGTTGGCGAATTTCATCAGAGAAAGTGGCCGAAAAGAGTAGGTTTTGACGTTTTGCTGGCAGCAGTGCAAGGATCTTTTTAATGTCACGAATGAAGCCCATGTCTAACATGCGGTCCGCTTCGTCTAAGACCAAAATTTCTAATTGGTTAAATTTAATCGCATTTTGGTTGTATAAATCCAGCAGTCGACCCGGTGTCGCGACCAAAATATCTACTCCACGACGCATTTTCATCATCTGTGGGTTAACTTTCACACCGCCGAAAATAACTTCAGAGCGTAGTGGAAGGTTTTGTCCGTAAGTTGCCACGTTGTCGGCAACTTGCGCGGCCAATTCACGTGTCGGCGTCAGAATTAATGCACGCACTTGGTTGGGGCCTACTTTTGGGCCTTTAACTAATAGATCCAAAATGGGCAGGGTAAATCCTGCTGTTTTCCCGGTACCTGTCTGGGCCGCTGCCATCACATCTTTGCCTTCAAGAACGGCTGGAATAGCTTGCGCCTGAATTGGCGATGGTGTTTCGTAACCTTGAGAAGCAACGGCTTTCAGGATGGCATGGGATAAACCCAGAGAGGCAAAACTCATTAAAATGTCTCGATATGTAAATAAGGAAGTGATCCGCATCACGTTGCGGAAAGGCGCAAGCATACAGTAGTCACAGCAAAAGTGCTACGGAATGTCTCTGTTTGCCACTTGTCAGTAACAAATAGTGCGTATTTTCTTCCGAGAACATTAGAATTATTAATTTAAATGTAACCGGTTTCCGAAACCGGTTACATTTTTACGATAATCGTTTATGATGTCACGCAAAGTAGCAAAGCGATGATGTATTTCTATACAACGTGTCCACATGGCGTGAAATAGCATCTTAGATCGACATAAGGGTACATTGAGTCAGCAAATGAAGACGAGGTAGATGACGATGGCAACGAATGGTTTTCCAAAAGATTTTTTATGGGGTGGGGCTGTAGCAGCACATCAAGTTGAAGGTGGATGGAACCAAGGTGGAAAAGGAGTCAGCATTGTCGATGTGCTCTCAAAAGGAGCGCATGAAGTACCTAGGGTGATGACCTCCGGTGTGGATGCAAATTATTTCTATCCTAATCATGAAGCCGTTGATTTTTATAGTCATTACAAAGGTGACATTGCACTTTTTGCTGAGATGGGTTTTAAATGTTTTAGAACCTCAATTGCTTGGACTCGTATTTTTCCACAAGGTGACGAAGTCTCGCCCAATGAAGCAGGGCTACAATTTTATGATGATCTTTTTGATGAATTGCTGAAATACGGCATTGAGCCAGTTATTACGCTTTCGCATTTTGAGATGCCATTCCACCTTGTACAACAATACGGGGGATGGGCAAATCGCAAGCTTGTGGATTTTTTCGTTAACTTTAGCCAAGTGGTGATGGAGCGTTATAAACAGAAAGTGAAATACTGGATTACCTTCAATGAGATCAATAACCAGCGAAATTGGGAATTCCCACTGTTTGGCTACTGTAACTCAGGGGTGATCTTCACTGAACATGACAACCCAGAGCAGGTGATGTACCAAGTCATGCATCACCAATTTATTGCCAGTGCTTTAGTGGTCGATCTCGGTCATAAGATCAACCCTCAATTTCAAATGGGTAGCATGATTCATATGATGCCGCTTTATCCCGCGTCGTGTCGTCCAGAAGATATGATCCGCTCTCAAGAAATGATGAGAGAGAAGTACTTGTTCAGCGATGTGCAAGTTCGTGGCTATTACCCAAGCTATATTTGGCGTGAATGGGAGCGAAAATCGATAACCGTTGATATGCTAGATGGCGATGAAGCGATACTGCGTAAGGGTTGTGCCGACTACCTTGCGATCAGCTATTACATGACGAATATTGTCTCTGATGATCGCAACGCTGAAGGTGAAACAACCAGTTTATTTAAACAAAGTCGCTTAAACCCTTATCTCACAGCGTCTGATTGGGGATGGCAAATTGACCCGGTAGGGCTTCGCTACGCGCTTTCTGAATTGTATGAACGCTACCAGAAACCGATTTTTATTGTCGAAAATGGTTTTGGGGCGATCGATGAAGTCGATGAACAAGGCCAAGTGCAAGACGATTATCGGATTGAGTATTTACAAGCACATATACGAGAAGTGAAGAAGGCCATTGCTATAGACGGCGTTGATGTCATGGGCTACACCCCTTGGGGCTGCATCGATTGTGTGTCGTTCACCACTGGTGAATATAAAAAACGTTACGGTTTCATCTATGTAGACAAACACGATGATGGTTCTGGTTCAATGGCTCGCAGTAAAAAGAAAAGCTTTTACTGGTATCAGTCCGTGATCAAAACCAATGGCGAACAATTATAAACGTAGAATAACGATAATAATTGTTGATTGAGAGCGTTCATCCAGCTTAGGAAATTAGGTAAACTCCCTCGGCTTCCAAGAGTCGGGGGTTTTTATTAGGAGTCACCATGGCGACAATCAATGACGTTTGTAAAGCAGCGGGCGTGTCTAAAGCCACCGTATCGCGCGTACTCAATCAAACTGGCCAAGTAAAAGCAAGTACGCGAGAAGCCGTTTTACAAGCCATGTCCACCTTGGGTTATCAGCCTAATGTGTTGGCGCAAGCATTAGCCACAAACAGTGCAAATGCGATTGGGCTGATACTTCCTCAGTTTCAAGGGAGTTATTTTGGCAGCTTGTTGCATCAAGCAGCACAAGGTGCCGAGCAAGCACGTAAGACCTTACTTGTCATGGACAGTCACGATAACGCGGCAGGCGAATTAGCAGCAGTGCGCTCATTGCTCACTCAGCGTTGTGACGCCATCATGCTTTACAGCCGCCATTTGTCGAATCATGAGCTGGCATCATTGCAATCTGATGTTTCAGTGCCACTGATTGTACTCAATCGAACCTTGGAAGAAGTCGGTTTGCATAGTTTTGGTTTTGAGCAGCATCAAGCCGCTTCTTTAGCGATTAATCACTTGCTTGAACTTGGCCATCGTCGCATTGCTTGCATCACTAGCCCTTTGGACAGTGATACAGGACAACAGCGATTTGCTGCTTACCAGTCAGGCTTACAGCAGGCTTGTATTGAGCTCAATCACACGCTCGTTGTTGAAGGTGATAATTCTATGCTGGCGGGTTATGTCGCGGTTCAACGGTTATTAGAACAACAGAGTGAGTTCAGCGCTATTTTTGCCTGTAACGATGATATGGCACTAGGAGCAATGCGCGCACTTTACGAACATGCCATTTTGGTACCCAATCAGGTCTCTGTGATGGGGATTGATGATGAGCCTGCTGCTGCGTATTCGGTGCCCAATCTCTCAACAATATCGCTTCCCATTGAGCAACTGACGAAGGACGCAGTAGCCTTGGCCCTACAATTGGCTGAAGGGAAGAGCTCGGATGATGCCAAGATACATCGCTATCTAGGTAAGCTGGTGCTTCGAGAATCAACGTGTGCACCTTAAGAGGCCTCGTAGATTAATGACTCATTGAAATAATGAGCATTTATTTTAATTAACTGTATAAATCCACAGTTAATTGCTTGACATTATGTCACTCTTTACTAAGCTGTATGTATGCACAGTGAAGTTGGAGGTGAAATATGTTGTGGGAAACGCTAGAACGAGTTAACCGCCTTCGCCAAGAAGCGTTAGCCAACCCAGACTTTGTCCAATCCGCGCAAGACCATGAAGAGACATTGAAGCAGGTCGAGCAATACTTTGAACCAACGAAACGACGCAAGGCAGCAAAACGTGCAAAAACCCTTGCGGATATTTATCAACAGACTGAATTTGGTGAAAATCCATCTGGTGTTCAACATTAGTCAGTGTTTGACATGAGCCAATGTTGAACATGCATTAGCAAAAATGGTTTAGCTTGCAAAGAGCTGCTTGGTACGCAGCTCTTTTTCGTTTCCTTCCTTAAGGCTGAGCGTTTGTCTTCATTCAGCAAGTTGATAAATAGTACAGTTTAAGTGAGATTTATCGTCTGAGCTAAAGGCGATTGTCCGCATTTGGTTGGGGAGCAAAAAGAAGCTGGAATCAGAAAATTGTAGTACGTTGTCATGTTCTAGGTGAACGTAAAGTGCAGGTCGGTCAGTAGTCAAACAGAGACTGCCCGCACGATATTCACTCAATATGCGAGCCGATTTTAAGGGCAAGCGTTTGGGTACATCCGGCAGCCAAAAATTATCCCGTTGGCCATCTGTACTGACAAAGTAGATCGCGCCTTTTTCTGGTGTGAAATCCTTTATTGTGTGTTGCCACACGATTTGGTTACTCTCTTGGGGCAGTCGTTCATTGATTGACCAATGCTTTCGCAATTCTCCTTCCCATCCAAACCAATATATGTCACCCACAAGGTATTGCTCACCGGGCGCATCATTAATGGCTCTCAGTGATAGGTGTTTCTCATCTTCAGAAAAACAGGCCAAAAGCGGGTTATAAAACCGTTTGGCGTGATAATGTAATTGCTTCCAGCGTCCAGAATACTCAATGCTTGACCAAGACGCGACGGGCCAGTTGTCATTGAGTTGCCAATATAATATGCCACGACAAATCGGTGAGGTTGCCCGCCACGCTTCGACAGCCGTTTTAATCGCCATGGCTTGCTGAACTTGGCTCAAATAAAGCATCTGCTGGAAGCCATTCGGGAAACGGAAATAGCGAGTAAACATTTCGGTGATGGTGCTATTACCACGAGTATTCTTTTGGTGATGTTCAAAATGAGGCGCACTGATATTCCAGTCGCTTTCTGGGATAATCTGCTTCACTTCACTAAATGAAGGCCAAGACTGATAACCGAATTCTGAACAAAATCGTGGGGATATTGAATGGTAAGCGTCAAAGGATTTACCTGAATGCCACACATCCCAAAAATGCATGTCACCTTTATTATCATCATGCCAAGCGTCACCAAAATCTAATTCACCATTGCAAGGTGAGCTTGCCCAAAAACGGCGACTTGGATCTTGTTCATTGACGAGGATTTCTAAAAAACGATTGAGTCGGTCGTAATTGACTAGGTATTTTTCACGGTTTTCTCGAGATTCTGGATACCAAGTTAATGAACCAATCACCTCATTATCACCACACCAAATGGCAAGGCAAGCATGGTGCTTCAAACGTTGTATTTGTTGTGTGACTTCTTGCTTTACCTCTTCTAAGAAACTCGGTGTTGAAGGGTATTGTGCACAGGAAAACATCAGATCTTGCCAGACTAATAATCCGAGTTGGTCGCAAAGTTGATAAAAATGATCGTGTTCATAATCACCCCCTCCCCACACACGAATCATATTCATGTGAGCTTCTTGTGCGGCTCGTAACAGCTGTTGATAACGGGAAAAATTGACTTTGCTTGGCATGGCGTCCATTGGTATCCAATTCGCGCCCTTCACTGATATCGAGACCTCATTCACGATAAAGGTCATTTCACTGCCGATGGAATCTTGATCAGTGCGCAACGTGAGACGTCTTAAGCCAACTTGGCGGTTGATCTGCTGCTGTGCCATGGTAATAGACAGTGTGTATAAATAAGGGTCACCGTAACCGTTTGGCCACCAGAGATGCGGATGGTGAACATCAATATCTACACTGCTTTGGTTGCAAAATGCCTCACTATCGATCGTAATAGTTTGATCGCCAAAAGTAAGTGTGATGGGTGTGGAGAGCGATTCGCTATGCCGTATTCTCACGTGCAGCGTAACGTGTGTTAAAGCATGCCAAACTTGTTCAATATCCACACCCAGCAGTGAATATTCTTGTACCGTTTTTAATTGCATTGGTGCAAAAATACCACAAACAGCAAGGCATATACCCCAATCCCAACCACTGTGGCATTGAGGTTTTCGCACTGTGTTCATGTGAGGAAGTTGATTATTCCCTTGCGCCCACGGAATGGGAAAGGGCAGCTCATCGGCTCTTTGCTTGGCTACCGAAGCGGCAGGTTCAAATCGCCATTCAAAATGATTTACACCAATTTGCAGATAAGGGCGAATATTAACGGTATAGGTTTGAAAAGCATTATGGCACTGTAAAACCTTCTGTCCGTTGATCCATAGATCAGCAAACGTATCGACCTTATTCAGCTCCAGTAAGTGGTTTGGGCACTGAAGATCTGCCGCATTTAAAGTGATCGCTTTTGTTAATACCCAATGACATAAACCAGCCCACTGAACCTGAGACTCATTGGATGCATAATAGGGATGAGGGATCAAACCCGCTTGCAGTAATGCATGATACTGGTCGCCGGGCAGTGTCATCGCGATTTGGATATCGGGATATTCGGGTGAGCTCAATCGCCATTCACCGTTTAAATCAAACATAAATCCACCTCAAAAAATACGATTTACAAGGGCTAAATGAGCTGATTTAACCATGCACTATGAAATAAAAATGTGCATGGGTGGCAGGCTCAAAAGTTGTGCGAAGTTTTTAGATTAAGTTGCGAAGCAGTCAATAATTATGATTTTCTTGACTTTAATTTGACGTCACTAAGCTTGACGAGCGGCTTGTTTTAACTTGTTTTGCCTTGGCACATCTTGAAACAATTTGTTGTGAAAGTGTCCGCTTGTGGCGGTTTATATAAAGAATCATTTTGGAAATGGTGCTGAAAGGTGTATAAATGCCGCATTCAAACAGAGAGAGAAAATATGATGAAAATCGACAAGCTAGAAAATAAAAACCGCCGTATCCGTAAGAAACTGTTTTTAGGTGAATTTGCGATCCTCGGTTTTGAAGTTAGCTGTACAACGTCTATCAAAGACTTTGAACAATACGATCTCTTCGTTGATGAGTTTATTGATTACGTTGATAACATCGGTCTTTGTTTCGGTGGTGGTGGATTAGAGATTTTTGACGGCTTTGTGTGCGCAGCCGATCGCTACCGTTCAGCAACAGAAGAAGATAAAGCGTTGGTTGTACAATGGTTAGAAAATCGTGCTGAAGTAAGCAAAGTTGTTGCTGGTGAATTAGTGGATGCCAATTACGCTTAATTGCTCTTCTATTCTACGTTATTCAGCCAGTGCTTTTCATTTGCGATGTCTGACAAAAAAGCCGGAGTGAAACCACTCTGGCTTTTTTATTACGCTAAATTTTATTACGTTAAAAATCAGCATGTTTAACAAAGTAAGGATTGTTGAATTTATTGGCGTGACCAACAATCGAAACCACTAAACGGTTCCATAGCGCTTTATCAAAAGGTTCTTTAGGAATGGCAGGATAAAGTGTTTCGACCTCTTCTCTGGCAAAGGCCATAAACTCTTTCTTTTTCCTCTTGTTATACTCTTGGGCGACATTATTGTAGTTGCGGATCCACTCTTTCTTAAAGCGAAGCAAGGCGGGCTCGGCTTTTTCTAAAGGTAGTCGAGAGAGATAAACACGCTTATACGAGATTTTGCGATCAATCATCGTTCGCATACTGGTTTGAATGTAGGTACCGTGCTGCGTAATGGAAATATCGCTCTCATCAAACAGATTCACACACCAACCCTTAGGCCAAAAGTCAGCCTGTTTATACTGATTATTTCTAGCGGTTAATACTTGATGAAGCACTAAATCAGAAGTGCCTTTAAAGGTTTGCTGCCATGTGGCTATGCGAATTTGCAATGAACCAGGCAAGCGATAGACATTGGTAAACTTATCTTCGTTCATGACTTCTACAGTAATTGGTTGAATAAAATACAATTTTTGAATGCCATTTGAGTGCAGGGAATGCACCCCAAAGACGAAAGCCAAACGACGTGTCGATTATTTTATGACACATAAAATTATGTGCAGAGTACTCAGCTAATGATTTCAATTATAAGTATAAAAAGTGAGCGAGGTGGATTTTACAAGGTTTGCATTAAAATGCGAGCTTAAGTTGGCGTTAAATCTAATAATGATCAGCGATTATTTGCCTTATCTTGCAAAATTTGACTTTCTAGGTAGAGATAACTCGTTGTATTGCCTAGTCTAGTTAATAGAACTTCACAACTCGAGACCAATCATGGAGATCAAGTACCAGCAGTGGCAGCATAAGCTATACATGAAAGTGCTCAAATTGGCCGCAGCGATTCTGCCCATCTCCAAGCCAACCTTGTTTATTGGTAAAGAATCGCTCAAGCAACTCTGTTATTCGGTTTCTTTGATGGGTATTGAACGCGTGCTTGTCGTAACAGACCAAGGCATTGAAAAGCTTGGTTATGTAAAAAAACTAACCTTTGAGTTTGAGCGCGTTGGTGTCAGTTGTGTGGTGTTTAACCATGTATTGCCTGATCCTACTTATGATCAAGTTGAAGCCGGCCTCCATCAGTATCGATTGGAGAAGTGCCAAGGCGTTGTCGCTATTGGTGGCGGCTCTTCAATCGATTGTGCAAAAGTGATCGCCGCTTGTGCTACTAACCGCAAGTCGATCAAACGTTTAGTGGGGTTGTTAAAAGTATGGAAAACACCTGCGCCGCTGTTTGTGATCCCAACCACGGCAGGAACGGGCTCTGAAGTGACCGTCATTGCGGTGGTTTCTGACCCTCAAACTCAGCAAAAAACACCGATTACTGACCCGAAACTTGTGCCACTTATTGCAGCGTTAGATCCGATGCTGATGATGGCCTTGCCTACTCATATTACTGCGCAAACGGGGTTGGATGCACTCACGCATGCAGTGGAAGCCTTTATATCACGTAATGCCACGCCAGAGACTGATCGCTATGCTATCGCTGCGGTTAAACTGATCCACGATAACTTGGAAAAAGCGGCGTTCTTTGGCCAAAATTTGACGGCGAGACAAAACATGGCACTGGCCTCTTATTACGCTGGACTTGCTTTTACCAAAGCCAGTTTAGGGTATACACATGCCATCGCCCATGCTGTTGGGGCGAAATACCATTTCCCGCATGGCTTAGCGAATGCGGTTGTGTTGCCACATGTATTGGAATACTCCAAAGAGGCGGCGAAAGATAAGCTGGCTAAACTGGCCGACGTACTCAAAATAACCGATCCACATTTGACCGATTCAATGAAAGCGGACGCCTTCATTGGGTATGTGAAAGAGCTCAATCACACACTGCATATACCTACACAGTTACAGGGGCTCATGCCAGAGCATATTCCAGAATTGGCCAAACAAGCTTTTCGTGAAGCGTTTTGGAATTATCCTGCGCCAAAATACATGCAGCAAACGGATTGCGAAGCGATTTTTAGGAAATTGTAATCTACATTCAGCGTTATCTTTGACCGCTCTCGTCATCATAGCAACGAGAGTGGTCAAATTAGGTCGATTCATTTTTTAAGCAGTATCAACCCACTTGGCAGAGTATCACCGAAGACACGTTTGGATTCTGTGTCAGACAGGTCATGCACTTCATTCACCAAAGTAAACCAAGTTTCTGGAACCTTACTTTGCTTTATCTTGGCTAAAACGAGCTGACGAACATCATTGCTAATATCAAAAAGACGATCTCCTGTCTTGCGGCACATCATTACCGCGGCAAAGGCAATCATCGGTTCTTTTTGCCAGTTTTGATCAAGCAACTTCGGTAACCATTGTTCCACTTGCGCTCTTGGGATCACTGAATGTTGACTACCATACAGTAGCGTCCGAGAGGCTAACCGCCCAACGGCCCACCAGTGTGCTTGTTCACATTGAGTTTGATTAATGGCTTTGTTCAAAAACCACGTGGTAAGTAATACTTTATCTTCCACTTCTAGATGTTCCAGAGAAGCGGCAAGCCGCACCATTGCTTCGTACCCTTTGTCGTGCGCTTCTTGAGCTGATTTGGGATTTTTGATTGCGCTCGGGTGAAGATATTTAGCGATATCCGCTAGAATCGTTTCTTGTTGCTCCTGCCTCAGTCCGCCAGCAACACGCCGCCAAAATACCCACCAATCGCTCCAGCCTTGATGATTTTGGAATTGAATACCTTGTTGATACAGATTCCACATCTGTTCCATACGCCAAGGATCGGTTGGGTCGCCAAATCCTGGTCGCAGGGCAAATCCAGCCAGACGCAACCAGTTTTTCTCGTGTTGCTCTGAGCGACGTCGACGTTTACGGCCTTGAGAAAATGCATCAAAGAGCGGTCGTAGCGTGGTGAAATCCCATTCATCACGTGGCCCTAAAAGCTTATCTAAATCTTTGCCAAGCGTTTTTATGGCTTGGTTATCAGAGGCTTTTTTATTGCCACTATAAAGGTGTGTGATGAGCGAAATCGCCTCTGACAAGCGAGGATGACGTTGGATTTCACTGTCTGACTCACCGTGCTTGCGAACTTCAAACTCAAGTTGCCATCGGTTTTTTTCGTCCTCAACACTGACACATTCAATCTTGAGCGTGCCGACTTCCGTTAATTGACAAGCCAGTTGAACTTCCACTCGTTGCTTTTGGTTAGCATGTAATAGAGCATCATCATTTCCTTTTAACGCCGTTATATAAGGAGGCAGTGGCGTAAAAAGTTCATGTTCAACGGTCGATAACAGCCCATTTTGAACGCGACGATCAGCAAACATATCGTGGGTTGAGGTCAGGATGTTGAAGCGTACGGGTTCACCTAACGTCAGTGAAAATCGGCGGCTGGTTAAGCGTATCTCTTGTCCTTCTTCGGTGCCTTTAGCCAAGATACACAGAGCATGTCCCGCACTGTTTTTTTCAGGCAGGTGTAAAAAATAAGAGCGTGCCGATCCGCCGCCGATTTTAAGCTGTGCACCTTGGCGAGCTTTACCATACGCGACAGCGCCGAGTGCGACTGCCCAATCAGGGTGAGGATTATCAAGCAGGGTGATCGGCGAACCTCGCCAATCGGTCAACAATTGAGTTATGCGCTTTGTGATAAGCTCACTATTAAATACGCCGCCATTAAGTAGTAATCCAACTGGAATGGCCGTTGCGTTTGACTCTTGCTTGAGCGCAAGGCGAGAAACGGCTTGGTGTTCAGCTAAAAATTCAGCAATGTGTTTACTCACGGCAGGGTCGGCTGCGTAGGGCAAACCAAATTCCACCACTGCACTGCGGCGTTTATTTGGACGTTCTTGTACCGAGCAAAGTGGGAAAAAGCCTTCAAGTGCAATCTCATGCACCTCTTGTTTCGTCAGGGAAATGCTTTTTGCTGCGCCTAATAGCTTTGAACCACTGCCAAGGAGCGTAATTTTTAGCTGCTCTGGGGCTTGGTTTGATAAGAGTTGCTCTTTGACTTGGCGAGTTTGCTGAATTAGTTTGCTCAAACTGGCGGCGGTTAATTTTTTCGAACCGTCAAAGCGCTGTTCAGCTAGATGAGCCAATGCTAAATCAAGGTTGTCACCTCCGAGCATTAAGTGATCACCCACGCCAATTCGGTCAAGGGAGAGTTGGTTGTCTGCGCTGTGTTTCGCTTCAATTAAACTGAGGTCTGTCGTACCACCGCCCACATCACAAACCAAGATCAAAGGGAGTGACTGTAGTTGCTGTGAGGCACAATGGCGGTGACGTGCGTACCAGTCATAGCAAACGGCTTGTGGCTCTTCAAGTAGTACAATTGAGCTTAAGCCAGCCAGTGTTGCAGCTTCGATGGTGAGCTTACGAGCCGTTTCATCAAATGACGCCGGTACGGTGATAATGACATTTTGATCTTCAAGTCGATGACTTGGATGACGGTAGTTCCATGCTTGCCGGATGTGATTGAGATAACTGGCACTGGCAATCACAGGGGAAACTTTCGCCACATCGTGAGCGCCTGCCCACGGTAAGATGGCTTGCTTGCGATCAACCCCTTGATGGGAGAGCCAACTTTTCGCGCTGGATACTTGTCGCCCTTCTACTTTTGCACCTAAATCTCTTGCCCATTGGCCAATAATTATCTCTTTGCTATCGCCCATAACCGGTTCAATTTGCCAAGGGAGCGATAGGGCATCAGGTGCGATCTGCCCGTCGGCCGGGTGATAACGAAATGATGGAAGGAGTGGTTTTCGAACCACTTCACCGGGGCCAATTAATTGGTCGACCTCAAAAAGATGCACGGGTGAGTCTTCTAACGATTCGGTGATTTCACAAAATGCCACCACAGTATTGGTGGTGCCTAAATCGATACCGACGAGAAAGCGAGGAGAAGACATAGAGGCTCCTGAATGTCAAAAACGGCATCCGAAGATGCCGTGTGGGGATTATTGAGTGACTTGAGGATCTTCACGCACATCGAACTCAACGTGCCATGTTTGGCCGTTGTCGGTCGCAATGGCTTCTAAGTGAAGCGTCCCGAGCTCTGTGATCGTTGAGGCTAAGTGAACCGGAACGACTTCGCCTTGTCGACGTCCTTCAGAAACCGGCAAGGTGACGTGGATCTCGGGCAGCTCTACAAGTTCTTCTGGAGCCCAATGATCTAAGTGCATGCCAGCTTCGTCATCGCGGCGTATTGTTGAACCAAAGAATTGAAAATGTACAGGCTCACCAATGACCAATCCAAACTCTTGGCTTGGTACGCGGACACTGCTTCCTTCTTCCATGCCAAATGGAGCGACGCACAAGGCTTCCATCGGTGGTGCGATCCCCGGAATGGCAGGCATAGCACTTTCAATACCGACGTAATAACTCGAGGCTATACCACCGCGAATACGCACACCTTGTCCACGACGAACTGCGCCGTAATACGCGGCGCCACAGGCGACGGCTAAATCAAGGTCTAAGCCTGTTAAGCGCTTCATCTGTGGTGCTCTCACAGTGCTCAACCAAGCATTAATAGTGCTGAGAAGACGGTTTGCTAATAAATCGGATTTTAACACGCCACCGTTTAGTAAGATGGCGGTCGGTTTGATAAAATCCATCTCCGGAGCTTCGCCCATACCGGGCATGCCAGCAAATGGGTTATCATTCAGAGCGGATGTTTCTAGAGCGGATATGTCGCCACCCATTGCATGGGCTTGTTTTGCCAAGAACGCGGCGATATGGCGGGTAATTCCAGCGTCTTGCGCGTAGGGAAGGCCCATTTGCGTTAATGCGCCACGTGCTTTTTGTACGGGATGATCAGTGATATTCACTTGTGGGAAAAAACCATCGACCAAGGTTTGTTGCACTTCTTGTTGAGTCAATTCGGTTTTAAGCGTTGTACCGAGCAGTTTTGAACCGCGACTTGGTACCACAATCGGTACGGAATGTAGGGCACTGTCATTAAGAAGCGCCTCTTTGGCATCTCGGCAAGCGTGCGTCATCGCTTGTACTTGCCAAGGGGCTAATTCTTTACCTTCTTGCGCCAATTTCATTTTTAAACGGTAAGCAAGGGCAAGGTCCATGTTGTCGCCGCCAAGTAAGATGTGCTCACCAACCGCAATCCGATTGAGCGTTAAGTTACCAGCGTCTTCAGTCACTTCCACTAAGGATAAATCAGTGGTTCCCCCACCAATATCAACCACGAGAACAATGTCACCCACTTTGACTTCATCGCGCCACGCATCGTGGCTATTATCTATCCAACTGTATAAAGCCGCTTGTGGCTCTTCAAGCAGCGTTAATTGCTCAAAACCAACGTTGCGTGCTGCTTCAGCGGTTAAATCTCGGGCGGCTGGATCAAATGAAGCGGGTACTGTTAACGTGACATCTTGTGTCGCTAAGGGGAAGTCAGGGTGAGCGTGATCCCAAGCGCTTTTTAAATGCTCTAGATAGCACTCAGTGGCTTTTAATGGCGAGATCTTTTCCACTTCATCGCTGCTACCCACGGGTAAAAATGCATCACGTCGATTGATGCCACCATGACATAGCCATGATTTGGCACTGGCGACTAAACGAATCGGTGTCTTACTACCAAGGTTGCGCGCAATGGCACCGACTAAAGCTTTTGGCTCGGCCGACCAAGGCAAAACGCGTGCGGCAGGGCTCATCTCATGTTCATGAGGCTGGTATAAAAACGAGCCTAATTGATGACGGCTTTCAACCGTACCGGGCGCGGTAAGTTGAGGGATGCTCATTACTGAAACGCGAGCGTTTTCATCCTGTGTATCAACATAAGAGAGCACGCAATGTGTTGTGCCTAAGTCAATACCAATACTAAATTTTGGCGCTGTCTGTTCCATTACAATTCAACCTCGGCAGGGGCGATGATTGAAGCATCATACTGTTCAGCCAATTTAGGCAAAGTGATAGCTGTTGCTTTCCAGCCTTTATGGACTAAGGTGCCATTAAAGGGTGCTGAACCCGTCACATTACCCGTTAAGCGAACTTCTTGCGGGTTGAAATCGGCTTCAATGGTAATTCGACTCTCTTCATCTTCGCCGCGAATGGGCGTGAGCTGAATGTAATCTTGTAGAACTTTTTTACCACCGGCGTGGATCACGCGCGCCGCGGCTCCAACTTCCTCATCTGAAAAGGCGGTGACATCTTCATTTAAGAAGTCAATCAGACGAGCTTCTTGCTGCATTAACGACAAAAGTTGTAGGGCGGAATCGGTTGGCGCTGTCGCTAATTTAGATTCGACTTCAACTACGCGCTCAATCACTTTTTCTACTTCTACGATTTTTTCGACTTCAACAATCGTTTCAACCGGCTTTTCGACTTCGACAATTTTCTCGACAGGTTTTTCAACAACTTTCTCAACGACTTTTGATTTGCGTGATACCACAATGAGAAGTAGCAAAAGGCTTGATGCACTGAGCCCAGCATGCAGCATATCAAAGGTGGTAGGGATCATATTTAAATCGAAGTTCATCACAATTCTCTTTACACAATGAAGTAGGCGTGGGAATTCTCGTGAGCCTACGGTGAATAGACTTAAAAATAGGGGCGCAGCTTACCATATTCAAGGCGAATACAGGATAGAAAGTCCGCATCATCACGTTTAAGCTAAAGTGATTGCTTGCGTTTTGAGCAGTATCAATCATTAATTCTCTATTCTGGTTCAACTTTAAGATTAATTGCTTAATAAATTGGTGACTGGCTATTGATTTACCTACTTTTATAAGAGTAATTTGAGTCCTGAGTCCTGAGTCCTGAGTCCTGAGTCCTGAGTCCTGAGTCCTGAGCCACGGAGAGGCTGTTATGTTAGAGAGCGACAAAAAGGTGATCTACCCTTTATGTATTTCAATTATTACCTTAATGATGACAGCGTCAGTCATCTCATTACTCTACATTAATCAAAAGAATCATATTGTCATGTTGTTTGATAGCCACGCCGAGCATCAAGCAAGCATATTAGACACGTTGGTTGGAAATGATGTCAGTTTTATTGGTTCGGCTGCCAATTTTTTGCATGCTACCGAGGGGGGGAGTGTGCAAGGATTTGACGTTTTTGCCCATGGGGTTATGTCAACATCCTACAGCCTTATCGGTTTGCAATGGTTAGTGAAAGTAACAAAAGATGATGCTGACGAATTTGTAACATTAATGAGGGATCGTTTGCCTCAATTTGAGTTATTTACAGTACCTAAAGCGGCTCAAAAGGTGATTGGATTTTCTGAAGAGAATGAACAACCCGTTTATGTTCTGAGTGATATTTATCCTCAAACCAAAAGTAACCTTGAATTGCTCGGTTTCTATTCGCTACGCCCTCGCTTTCAAAGAATTGCTGCACATATTGAGAGTACGGGGCTACCTGCTATATCCGATAAGGTCCGCCTATTGCAAGATGGCATAGAAGCACACCACAAAAAGGATGGACTATTGGTATATCATCCCGTTTTTAGCTACAACAAACAGGAAATGATTGGTGTGGTAGTGGGTGTTATTCGACTCTCTACTTATTTTGATGGATTGGTGAGCCGCACGGCATCCGATCATCGATTGTATATGAAAGTAACCGATCTCGGATTTGATGCCGAAGATGATCCGATTCTATTCCAAAGCCCAGATTGGGATTCAATCAAAGGCATAGAAATAGAGAAACGCTTATCTCTGCCTAACCGTGATTGGAAAATTGATTTTAAGTTCTCAGAACCAATAGCGAGCAACATACAGTGGATTTTAGTAGCGCTCAGCGTCGGTGGTTTAATTATTTCGATCTTGTTAGGTTATGTTGTCTATTTGTTGATGAGAGAAAAACTTCATCTTAGCGAGATGCTAGAAGAACGTACTGAAGAACTGCGCTTTTTAGCGGACCACGATAGTTTGACTGGGTTGTATAACCGACGGGCATTCGGACGTTTACTGCAAGAGAACGTCTTACAGAAAAAAGCTTTTTCGTTGGTAATGTTTGATGTTGATGATTTTAAACTGATTAATGACAACCATAGCCACATTGCAGGCGATGAGATGCTAATACATATCACAACGGTTATTTCACGTCATATGGGAAATAATGATGTTTTAGCTCGGTTAGGTGGGGACGAATTTTGCATTATTTGTGAATTGTCAGAACTTCAACCTTTGCAGTGTTATTTAGAAACGTTACGAGCGGCTGTTGAATCAACCGGATATGAGTTCATGGATGAGGTGCTGTATTGCACGCTCAGTATTGGGGCGGCGATCAATCATACTTATGATCAAGAGTCTTTATTACATTTGGCAGACAGTAAGTTATACGAAAGTAAAGAAAATGGTCGCAACCGAGTTTCAATCGCCCAATAACTGTCCGAACGAAAGGGCGAGAGTCGAGTTTTTGAGAGGAGTCGAGTAAGATAACGTTCTTTGACTACTTATATTTAAAGGATACGCCTGAACAATGAACTATAACCGAGTTGTCTGCTTCGATTTAGAAATGTGCTGCTGGAATGAAAATGGGGTTGGGACAACGGGTGAAATCATTGAAGTGGGTTTAGCTGAAATTGATGTGCAATTGGGCACGATTGTGAAGCGCGCTCAATATTATGTCAGGCCAGAGCAAGACGAAATTTCGCTGTTTTGTAGTGAGTTAACCGGGATAACTCCGCGTAAAATTGAAAAACAGGGGCGACCACTTGCAGGTGTCGTTCAATCAATGGTCAAGAATTTTGGCGGCCCAAACAAGATTTATGTTTCGTGGGGGCGTGATGACCAAATTTTAGCTAAAGAGTGTGAGCAGAAGGGGATCGTTATGCCTTTTAGCGAGTTCATCAACCTAGCAACGCTCTACCGTATTCAGCAGAGAATGAAAGAAAAACGTATTGGTCACCGCGCCGCACAAGAAGCGCAAGGTATTGAGTGGGAAGGGCGACAGCACTCCGCTTATGTTGATGCCTACAACCTTGCGAAATTGGCGTTAACGATGTTGTAATCCGCTCTATTTTTGAGCGGAAAGTTTAGCGCGGATAAATTCACTGTGGTCGACATACAATAATTCTGCCGCTTTGCGGATCACCGCCTCTTCGAGTGGGTCTATCTCACCGTCCGCGTGCGCCACTTGCCACATCGCCTTGATAAGTTCATATCGCGTGTCTTGCGAGAGCTCACGTAATTGTGAAGTGAAATCATACAATGAAGCTGATTGTTTGACGCTTTGTTCTGCCCGAGTGAGCAGTTCCGTGGTTTCTGTATCATCTAACGCTAATAGTCGTTTAACTAATTGAAACTTAGCGTCATTTTCTCGTGTGTCAATTTGATGATCGGCTCCTGCCACTTCTCTGAGCAAACAAGCAATCGCTAGGTTGGGGTTAGTGTTGGAACGCTGGCCTAAATCTTCTCCGTCCAAGAGTTGCTTGAATAGCGATGTAATGGCATTAAACATAAAAAAACCTACTGAAAATTTCGAGTCATTATTGTTTAAATAGTGACGTATTGAGCAAAACACAAGTCAGAATAAAGTGAGATTCTAAATATCAAGAGATTCATCTTCATCGTTCTCGTGATAAAAATCATTCGGATCTTGAGGAACGCTAGGGTCTTCTAGTATTTCAATGACTTCTGAACTTGAGTATTCATGCCCCATCAGGAAAAGCGCTAACATGGCATCGGCTTTGGATTTATTGTCCGCTTTTTCTAGCAAAATTTCTTCAAAGCGTCGCCGTATCATGGCAATCTCATGTTCAACAAAACCGCGACCTTCTTCCTCTCCTTCACCTTCCTCGGGCGCATTATCAAACTCTAGAAACAGAAAATGGCCGTCCAATTGTGTGTCAATAAGACGTTCAGGCAACCAAGCCTCACCCATCACCAATTCTGGATCGGTGTTATCGGGTAGTGAATCGAGTATGTGTTTCAGTTCAGATGCTTTCACAGTTTTATCGTTTCAGTAATCATGTCGCTATTGTAGCGGCGATTTTCTTATAAACATAAGAAATCCTGATCCGATTGCCCAATTTTAAATCACTTAATCATACGAACGATGGCAAAACATACCGGAATCGAGGAGGAAGCGAATAAATGCTCGCCGTTTGTGAAAGGATAACTGATTGCAGGCGCGTTGATTATGCTACAATCCGCTCAGTTTTATGTAATGAAATGAATAGGAAATGCTTTGACCTCGTCACAGCCCAATCAACACAAGTCAATGAACGCTAGCAGCAACAGTGCGGCATCTCTGCGCAATGCATTGAAAGAATGCATGATGCGTGATCGTTTTCGTCTGAGTAAACGCATCTCTGGTGCGAGCAAAATAAAAAATGAGCAAGCCAAACATGCCGTTTTTGATCAAATTGCGCTCGATATTGCTCAGTCAATGATGGTGGCGCAGCAGCGTCTCAACAGCCGCGTTACCATCGACTACCCTGATTTATTGCCCGTAAGCCAAAAACGCGATGATATCGCCAAAGCGATTGCTGAAAACCAAGTGGTAATTGTGGCGGGTGAAACAGGGTCAGGCAAAACGACTCAGTTACCCAAAATTTGCGCAGAACTTGGGCGCGGTAAATATGGCCTGATTGGCCATACGCAACCACGTCGCCTTGCTGCGCGTTCGGTCGCGAGCCGAATAGCGCAAGAGATGGAAACAGAACTGGGTGGCTTTGTTGGCTATAAAGTTCGTTTTAACGATCAAATTTCCGAGCAGACTCAGATCAAATTGATGACTGACGGGATATTGTTGGCCGAAATCCAGCATGATCGTTTTCTCAATCAGTACGACACCATCATTATCGATGAAGCGCATGAGCGCAGCTTAAATATCGATTTTATCTTAGGTTATTTGAAAGAACTGCTGCCGCGTCGTCCGGATCTCAAAGTCATCATTACTTCGGCCACCATCGATCCTGAACGCTTCTCTAACCATTTTAGTGGCGCGCCTATCATTGAAGTGTCGGGTCGTACTTATCCGGTCGATACGCGTTATCGACCACTGCTTGGTGAAGAGGAAGCAGACCGCGATCAACTTGAAGGTATTTTTGAAGCCGTCGATGAACTCTGTGCTGAAGGGCTTGGCGATATTCTGATCTTCATGAATGGTGAACGAGAAATTCGTGATACGGCCGATGCGCTCAGTAAACGTAACTTACGTGATACTGAAATTGTGCCGCTTTATGCACGATTATCCGCCGGTGAGCAGAATAAAATCTTTCAGCCCCATATAGGGCGGCGCATTGTTTTAGCCACCAACGTGGCAGAAACATCCCTTACCGTTCCGGGGATCAAATATGTCATTGACCCAGGTACGGCGCGTATCAGCCGTTATAGCTACCGCACCAAAGTCCAACGTTTGCCGATTGAACCAATTTCTCAAGCGAGTGCAAATCAGCGTAAAGGACGTTGTGGCCGTGTTGAAGAAGGGATCTGCATACGCCTCTATTCCGAAGAGGATTTTCTTTCACGCCCAGAATTTACCGATCCGGAAATACTGCGTACCAACTTAGCCTCGGTTATTTTACAAATGACCGCACTTGGGCTGGGTGATATTGAAGCATTCCCGTTTGTGGAAGCGCCGGATAAACGCAACATTCAAGATGGTGTGCGTTTGCTTGAAGAGCTTGGTGCGATTGTTCCTGATACCAATAAACATAGTAACGACAGCAAAAAGCAGTTGACGGATATGGGGCGCAAATTAGCACGCTTGCCGATTGATCCCCGTTTGGCGCGTATGGTGCTCGAAGCGCCAAAGCTTGGCTGCGTAAAAGAGCTGATGGTGATTGCCGCTGCACTTTCGATTCAAGACCCACGCGAACGCCCATCAGATAAACAACAAGCCTCAGATGAGAAACATCGCCGATTTTTTGATGAAGAGTCCGATTTCCTGAGCCTAGTGAATTTGTGGAACCACATTCAAACTGAGCAAAAAGCGTTAAGCAGCAGCCAATTTCGTAAGCAGTGCAAACAAGATTACCTCAATTATTTGCGGGTACGCGAATGGCAGGATGTCTACTTCCAAATTCACCAATCGATGCGTGAAATGGATTACAAATTGAACGACGAACCGGGCAATTACCAAAGTATCCACAGTGCAATTTTGGTTGGTTTACTGTCGCACATCGGTATCAAAGACCAAGAGAAAAATGAATACCAAGGGGCTCGTAACGCCCGCTTTAATATCTTTCCCGCTTCTGGCCTGTTTAAAAAGCAGCCCAAGTGGGTGATGGTCGCCGAATTGGTGGAAACCTCTAAACTGTGGGGGCGTATTGCAGCTAAAATCCAGCCTGAATGGGTGGAACCGCTGGCACAGCATTTGATCAAGCGTAGCTACAGCGAACCGCATTGGTCAAAAAAACAAGCCGCCGTCATGGCCTATGAAAAAGTGATGTTATATGGCATTCCTATTGTGCCTAAACGTTTGATTAACTACAGCACCATTGACGAGCCACTATGTCGTGAGATTTTCATTCGCAGCGCATTAGTTGAAGGTGATTGGGAAACCAAACATGCGTTTTTCAAGCAAAACCGTCGTTTATTACTTGAAGTCGAGGAGCTTGAGCATAAATCTCGCCGCCGCGATATTTTGATTGATGATGAACAGCTTTTCGAGTTCTACGATCAGCGAGTCGCAACTGATGTGGTCTCTGGGCGTCATTTTGATGCGTGGTGGCGAAAAGCCAGCAAAGCCACCCCAGATCTACTCAACTTTGAAAAAGAGATGTTATTTAAAGGTGATGCTAGCCACATCACTGATTTAGATTATCCCAACTTTTGGCATCAAAACGGTATTAAGCTGAAGCTCAGCTATCAATTTGAACCTGGCGTGGATAGTGACGGTGTCACGGTACATTTGCCACTGCCGATTCTTAATCAAATTGAGCCGACAGGGTTTGATTGGCAGATCCCCGGGTTACGTCATGAATTGGTTGTCAGCCTGATCAAGTCTTTGCCTAAAACACTGCGCAAAAACTTTGTACCGGCACCTAACTATGCGGATGCGTTTTTAGCTCGTGTCACACCGATGGAATTGCCTTTATTGGATGCGATGGAAAAAGAGTTAAGACGCATGACGGGCGTCGAGGTGAAGCGTGAAGATTGGAAGTTAGAGCAAGTTCCGGATCATTTAAAAATCACTTTTCGCGCGGTGGATCATAAAAATCGCAAACTCAACGAGCATAAAGATTTATATCAGCTGAAAGAGAGTTTGAAAGAGAAAGTACAAGAAACACTCTCTCAAGTGGCAGACGATGATATTGAACAGCAAGGTCTGCATACGTGGAGCTTTGGTGAATTACCGAAAGTGTACCAACAGAAGCGCGGCGGTTTCGAGGTTAAAGCCTATCCAGCGTTAGTGGATAGTAAAGAGAGTGTTGAAATTAAGCTTTTTGAGACCGAGCAAGAACAACTCAATGCAATGAAAGCAGGGCAACGGCGTCTGATTTTGCTGAACGTTCCTTCACCGATTAAATATCTGCACACCAATTTACCGAACAAATCAAAATTGGGGCTCTACTTTAACCCGTATGGCAAAGTACTGGACCTGATTGATGACTGTATTGCTTGTGGGATTGATAAGTTAATTGAGCAGCAAGGCGGTTTAGTGTGGGAGCCGGAGCAGTTTGAGGCACTGAAAGAGTTTGTGCGCGCTGAATTGGGCGATACTGTGGTCGATATCGCTCAACAAGTGGAGACGATTCTTACCACGGCATTCAACATTAATAAAAAGCTGAAAGGGAAAATCGATTTTACGATGGCCTTTGCCTTATCGGATATCAAAGCGCAGATCGAAGGTTTGATCTTTAAAGGCTTTGCCACCGAATGCGGCTGGAAGCGTTTGCCGGATATTCTGCGTTACATGCGCGCGATTGAACGTCGGATGGAGAAGTTACCCATTGATCCAAATAAGGATCGTTTGCACATGTTGAAAATTGAAGCGGTAACCAATGATTACAAAGCGCTACTAAACAAGATACCTCGCGGTGCAGAAGTACCTGAAAATGTTAAAGAGATCCGTTGGATGATTGAAGAGCTTCGCGTGAGTTTATTTGCTCAGCAACTTGGCACTCCTTATCCAGTTTCAGATAAACGTATAAAAAATGCGATTGATGCTTGTTAGGTATAAGATTTGCATCTAACCAACAGTTCACTATAATTTGACGCTATGTGGCAATCGGTCGCCGTTTTGAGGCCACTGCCAAATTAAATAAAGAAGGTTCATCATGAAAAAGACTTTAATCGCACTGGCGCTGATCAGTACATCTTCAATGGCGTTTGCTGACTCTTGGATTTATGGCGGCGCATCGGTAGGCCAATCAGATTTGAATGGTAAAAGCGGCACTTCGTACAACATTCATGCCGGTACTGGTATTCTTCCTCTGATTGGCCTCGAAGCGGGTTACACCGACCATGGCAAATTTGAAGTCAGTGCCACGAATGAAATCGCGGCCTCTTCTGTTTATTTTGCGGTAAAGCCAAGCATTGATTTTGGCCCTCTGCATGTGTATGCCAAGGGTGGTTTGCATTCTTGGGATAAAAAATTAAACAGCAATAAAATAGATGATGGTTTTGACATCATGTACGGTGTAGGCGCTGAATACTTCCTGATGGGGCCAATTTCAGTTGGTGCAAGTTACATGAATTACACTTTGGGCGATGACGATATTGGTACGGTTTCATTCAACGCGACCTTCCACTTTCTTTAATCTAGTCACTCAATCGCTTTCAACCACTTCTTGCTCGTTAGTAGCAAGAAGTGGTTTTTTATTTGAGCAGTATGGTGTGGTGTACATTCTCAAGTACGCCAGTAACTGAAAGCAAAGCGCGACCAGTGATTGATGATGTAGTCAATAAATGCCTGAGTTCGCTCAGGAAGAAAACGTCTCTGAGGGTGCAGCAAATAAACATCCGCTCCTTCAATCTGCCAATTAGGCAATAATGGCACTAATCGTTTCTCCTCTAACTCCTTATCAATTAATCCTTTAGGTAACCTTGCAATACCCATATTCATGAATGTGGCTTGCAAAATCGTATCAATTTCCTCAGAGCTAATACGTGCCTGAGGGATAAATTGAAAACGTTCTTTGCTTTGCTGATGTTCAAATATCCACGCTTGTTTGGTATTTAAAGTGAGTAGTGGCAGAGAAAGTAATTGCTCTGGATGTTTTAGCAGCAAAGAGGCCGAGTAGTCAGGACTTGTGCACAACACGGAAGGGTTATTAGCTAGTTTGCGCGCAACCCAATCGGATTGCGGTTGTGGGCCAAAACGCAGCGCTATATCAAGGTCGTGCTGAGTATGATAATCCAGCCCTGCACCGACTTGAATACGAATGTTGACTTTAGGATGTTGCTGACAAAATTCCAGTGCTAATGGACTTAGCTGATGCCGAATGGGTAGGATTGGCGCGTTAATGACGATCTCGCCTCTAAACTCTTGTTTGGCTTTTAAAGCTTGTGCTTGTTTATCTTCTATTTGGCTAAATAGGTTGGCATAGGTTTCAAACAAATGCTCGCCTTCTTTCGTTAGTACCACTTCTTTACTGTTTCTGATCAGTAGAATGCTGCCAATATCTTGTTCCAACTGCTGAATTCTGCGGCTCAACGTGCTGGTGGACAAGGCTTTTTGTTTTGCTGCCAGCGTAAAATTGCCACATTTCACTACCGTTAAAAAGAGTGATAAATCATCAAGTTTCATCATTAATCCCATTTATGCAATAAGCCATCCCATTCTATCCTATTTTAGGATGTGCACTATTACGTTATCGTGTCGGTCGCGCATTCTAATCAAGTTCATATGAGGGGCACATGCCTACCGATTCAACTTATTCGGCTAATCCGAAAATTATTTTTGCCAGCGTTGCTTTAGTCATCGCTTTAGGCTCGCTTGAAAAAAGCATCGTTACCACACCATTGGCTCTTATTGGGCAAGATCTCTCGGCAGGACAAGCATTAACATGGGTGATTACTGCTTATCTATTAGCATCGACCGCTGTATTGCCCGTCTACGGTAAACTGAGCGACTTGTTCGGACGAGTTCTGATGCTAAATGTCAGTATCGTGATCTTTATGCTGGGTTCCGCGCTGTGTACCTTTGCTTTTGATCTACCTAGTTTAATTGGTGCTCGTGTGATTCAAGGGATTGGCGGTGGAGGCTTAATAGCTCTGGCATTTACCGTTATCGCCGATTCAATTCCTGCGCGCGAAGTGGGCAAGTACCAAGGTTATATTTCAGCGGTTTATGCGGTGTCCAGTATTGCAGGGCCACTGCTTGGCGGCTATTTTGCTGACTACCTCAGTTGGCGGTGGGTATTCGGTATTAATTTACCGTTAGGGTTGGTGGCACTTTACATGGTTAACCGCTATTTGAAGCATCTCAATAAACGCAGAGATAGTCGCTTTGATTGGGTGGGAGCAGCGTTACTCATGAGTGCGACGACTTTGCTGCTGTTATTACTTTCTTCACATTCATTTATCCCTACTGGCTGGGGCGCGTTTGCATTACTGGCGTGTTTAGTTGCTTTGGTGGTTGTTGAACGCAGAGTGAGTGATCCTATTTTACCGGCGCGTTTAGCACGTCTTCCGAATTATCTGACCGCGATTGTTCTTATTATGGGATCGCAAATGCTGATGTTTGCGCTTTTGGTCTATTTACCACTGCAGTTTCAATGGCAAAAAGGACTCACTCCGTCAGAAAGCGGTGCCATTATGGTGATCTTCATGGTCTGTATTACCTCTGGCGCTTATGTGGGTGGGAAGCTCATCGCGAAGTTTGGTCGTTATAAGATGTTAGTGATCGTCGGTTTTGCTTTGGCTATGGCTGCATTGTGGCAAGTTCACTACGATATGTGGGTGAAATTTGCATTGGGTTTTGCGGGTATAGGTATTGGTTTAACCTTACCGGCCTTAGGCGTTGTTGTACAAAGTGTCTTACCCGCACGCGATCGCGGCATTGGCATGTCACTGTTTAATTTTGGACGAGAACTCGGCGGTGCACTCGGTGTTGCGTTCTGTTCCGCGCTCTTTTATCTGAGAGTGCCAAGCGAAGTCATGGTTGCTGAACACGGTGCCGAGCAGGCCGGCGTTTCCACTCAGGTATTATCACAAGGTTTTAGCTTGGTTTATATTGGCATGAGCGTACTAGCGTTACTGGCGATGTTACTGACAGTATGGCGCTTGCGTAAAGATGCATTGATGAAAAGTTCATCATGAATTCCTGCGTGTTATTGAGCGTTAACTAAGTGTGAAAAAAGCAGCGATTTAAGCTGCTTTTTAAGTTTGGCGCTAAAGGTATCTATGCTTTAGGTGGTCTTGGAAATATTGAGCGTTAAGCACATCCCCAGTTGCTTGTTTCACTAATTCATCGGTTGTTAATAGGCTACCTTTTCGCCAAATATTATCGGCAAGCCAAGTAAATATTGGTGATAAATTGCCACTGCGAATGGCGGCATCAACATCCACCGTTTTCTTCATAGCTGCCATAAACTGCGCAGCGTACATCGCGCCAAGTGTATAACTTGGAAAATATCCGAAAGCGCCATCTGTCCAGTGGATGTCTTGCATACAGCCGTTTTGGTCATTTCCTTGGGTAGAAAGGCCGAGGTAAGCCTGCATTTTGTGATCCCATAGCTCAGGCACATCGGTATGTTTGATATGACCATTGATCAAATCACGTTCAATTTCATAACGTAAAATGACGTGCGCTGGATAAGTCAACTCGTCGGCATCGACACGAATAAAGCCTTTTTCAGCGCGAGTGTAGATCTTCTGGAAATTCGCTTGTGCAAATACTTTATCTTCACTACCTGAAAAATAGCGGGCGGCTAGGGTGGCTAAGTGCTCAATAAAGGGTTCACTGCGCCCCATCTGCATTTCAAAGAAGAGCGATTGAGATTCATGAATACCCATCGAACGCGCTTCTCCTGCTGGTGTACCAGCAAGATGTTTAGGCAAGCCTTGCTCATAACGTGCGTGGCCCGTTTCATGGACAATGCCCATTAGAGACTGAATAAACTCCAACTCATTATAACGAGTGGTGATCCGAACATCGGTTGGAACACCGCCACAAAAAGGGTGAACGCTTTCATCAAGGCGACCGTGTTCAAAATCAAACTGAAGCAGTTTCATGACTTCTAAGCCTAGCGCCTTTTGCTTTTCAGCAGGGTAATGGCCAGTCGGTATGATTATCTCTTCGGCGCGTTGCTTCTCTATGACTTGATCGATTAACGTTGGCAGCCAAGTTTTAACATCGCTGAAAACAGCGTCCAGTGATTGAGTTGTTGTACCCGGTTCGTAAAGATCGAGCATCGCATCATAAGGCGTTAAACCTGTAGCATCAGCGCGGATCTGCGCTTCTTGCTGTGAGAGTGTGACTACCTCAGCCCAGTTTTTCTCAAAACCGACCCAATCATTGTTTTTGCGTTGGGTACGCCAAGCATGTTCACACCTTGAACCAGCAAGAGATTTCGCTTGCACCAAAGCTTCAGGCAGTACGTTTGCCTGCTGCCAGTGGCGTTTGAGTTCACGCAGAGTTGCTTTTTGCTCATCGTCCAATGGCTCATTTTGTGCTTTATCAAACCATTCAGCCAATTGAGGTTGAGTATGTAAACTATGAATATGAACGGACAAGTGCGCCATCGCTTCCGAGCGAGCTTGAGCTCCGCCAGCAGGCATTACTGCGGCTTGATCCCAGCCACAAATAGCCGCTAAATGATTGAAATGTGAGATTTTCTTAGAATGTTGAACTAATTGATTGAATGCATCCATGGAATTAGCCTTCCGTGACGTAAAAGAGAAGTAAGTGTAGCAACCATTAAGTGTCTAACCAAGGCTATCCAAGTCAATCAAGGTGAAAGAGCGTGACCCAAACCAACAAAGCTGAGGGGATTTCATTATTTTCTTATCCAGTGAAAACTGTTAAAGACTTTATAAAAGAGCTCAGGTATAAAAAGGCAAACGATGACATTTCTTTTATACAAGGACGGGTATGTATATCCAAAACGTTGAAGCCTTTCTGATCGCAATTACTATATTAACGCTAACTCCGGGGCTAGATACGGCACTGGTGATTCGTAACACATCACGAGCAGGGTTCACTGACGGCAGCATAACAAGTTTGGGTATTTGCATGGGGCTATTTGTGCATGCGACCTTTTCCGCCGTTGGTATTTCGGCGATTTTGGCACAATCGGCCGAGCTGTTTCATGTGGTTAAAATGATTGGTGCGGCGTATTTAATTTGGCTGGGACTATCCAGCTTAAAAGCGTTGCTGAAAAATAGCCAAGGTATGCAGGTTACGGCGATTTCACACAGTGAATTTACGCTGAAGCGGTCATTGCGTGAAGGCTTTCTTTCCAATGTGTTGAACCCTAAAACGGCAGTATTTTATCTCGCATTTTTGCCGCAATTTATTAACCCAGAATATTCTCCGTTGTTGCAATCGCTTTTGATGGCTGCTATTCATTTTGTTATCGCTATGTGTTGGCAGTGCGGTTTAGCGGGCGCATTGAGCTTTGCAAAAAACTTACTCAAGAATGCGTCGTTTATGAAATGGATGGAAGGGACAACAGGTGTTGTGCTCGTTGCGCTTGGGGTGAAATTGCTACTAGAAGATGAAGCGGCTTAAGAAGTTGCTCGTTAGTCACCTAAAGTTGCCGATAAGCACTGCCACATGCTTATCGGCTGGCAAATGATTAATGTTGGGTTTGAGCATCACGCGTAAAAGGTGCTGACTGTTTTTCAAAAAACAGCTTGGTCTCTTCAAGCACAATATGGCGTAATGCGATTAGTCCGATCAGATTAGGGATAGCCATTAAACCGTTAACGATATCAGCAATAATCCAAATCATATCAAGGTGCAAGAATGCACCTGATGCTACCAAACCGATAAAAATCAGCTTATAAGGCATTACTGCTTTGGTGCCAAACAAAAACACCACGCAGCGCTCACCGTAATAGTTCCAGCCTAAAATCGTCGTAAAAGCAAAAAACATCAAACCAATGGAGACCATCATCGGGCCCAAGGTTTGCGCATTTAAGCCCACGGCAAATGCATAGGTTGTCATAGCGGCACCAGAAAAATCACTTTGCCATGCGCCAGTTAAGATCAGCGCAAGCCCGGTCATGGTGCAAATAATGATGGTGTCAAAGAAAGTACCAGTCATTGAAATCAACCCTTGTTTTACGCAAGAGTCAGTTTTCGCTGCCGCCGCGGCCATTGGCGCGCTGCCAAGACCAGATTCATTAGAAAATACACCGCGCGCAATCCCTGATTGAATCGCCAGCATGATGCTCGCTCCTAAGAAACCACCAGTAGCGGCTGTGGAAGTGAAGGCAGAAGTGATAACTAAACTGATAGCCGTGAGTAATTGATCGCTGTTGCTGATGATCACACTCAAACACGCAAGGATGTAAAAAAGGGCCATGGCAGGTACCACTTTCCCAGCCACTTTAGCAATTGATTGAATACCACCGACCGTGACAAATGCGACTAACAGCGTTAGAACCACTGCTGATATTTCGCGTGACACACCAAAAGAGATTTCAGTAGCATCTAAAATCGCGTTGACTTGTGGGAATGTACCAATGCCGAAACAAGCGACGCCGATGGCAAATAGGGCGAATAAAACCGCCAAAGTTCGCGAGCCCACGCCATATTGCAGGTAATACATTGGGCCACCAACCATTTGGCCTTTGTCATCCACTTGACGATACTTTACTGCCAGTAAACATTCAGCGTATTTGGTCGCCATACCAAACAGCGCGGCTAACCACATCCAAAATAGCGCGCCCGGCCCACCGAGCTTAATCGCTGTCGCTACGCCAACGATATTACCGGTTCCAATCGTCGCGGAAAGTGCGGTACATAAGGCGGCAAAGCTTGATACATCGCCTTGTTTACCTGCGTCTTTGTCTTTACTAAACACCATCTTAAGTGCGGTAGGTAAATGTCGAAATTGGATAAGACCGAGACGAAACGTAAAATAGATGCCTGTACCGACCAATAAAATTAAAAGTGGTGGTCCCCAGACAAAGTTGTCTATAGATTCAAGAATAGATTGCAGGTTGTTCATTAGTTCCCCTTAATAAAACGACAGTTAAGGAGAAGAGGGAAAGGGCAGTAATCTGAAAAGATCCCACAAAAAGATCACAGCAGGCCAGTGGTGAAGAAACCACACCTATTTATGATTGTAACTTTCCACTCCTCTGTCCTTTTGCCTGAGAGTTTCACCCCAAATAGGGTTTGCTCCTTCGGCGACCGATTAAACGGTTCTCTCCAGAGGTTCCTCCAACTACAGTCCTCGCCAACTCTCATAAGAGAGAGCATTAGCACCTGAAAGATTTACTTCTTCGGCGAGCCTGTTTACTCATACTTTGAATAAACTAAGGCTACTCTCCTGCAGTCTTCATCGGAACTGATGATAAGTGCGCTTACCATCAAGGCGGGATATGTTACATAAAGCGTTTTTCAAGACAAGAAAAATTGTGCTTTTGATCTCAATTTGCTGCCGTTTGGTGGTTTGTTAACCATTTATAGACGTAAACGTTGGATGAGGGGTGAAAACTTTACGCTTGTTGTCGATTGTTCTACTTTTTTCTGACTTATCGCGTGTTATAAATGATATACACTACGTGAGAGGATAGGCTAATGACACGACTCATCACCATTATTTTATTGATCGCCATTGCTTTTATTTTTATTCGTTATCGTACCAACGAAAAGTTGCAAAAAGGTGTGGTGGTTTCTTTACTCACTGCTTTTGTCATTTATGCTGCCTCAATTGTGATTACTGAATTAACTCGCTGAGATAGATAGGAGCGAAAGAGTGAACAAACAGACAGACATTGATGCACAAGACGATGTCGTAGTGATTGAAGAACGAGACAAACGCACCTACGTCTACATCGCGTTAGCAGGGGTGTTGGGGTTAGCATTAGGTGGCTTAATCGGTTCAAGTATCACCACGAATAACTGGCAAAAAACATACCATCAGCTAGAAGAAAAATATGAACAGCTCACCCAAGATAAAAGCCAATTAGCTGAAAAAGTGCAATTAAAAGTCGCCAGTGTCGACGCTGAAGTAGCAAATAAACTTCAACAAGCATTAGAAGAGCAACAAAAGCAGTATCAACAAGAGCTGGATCAAGCGCAAAGCCAATACCAAGCGTTAATGGCAGAAAATAAAGCGCTGCAAGCGAAACTTAATACACAGGAAAATGCACTAGCGCAAGTTGAGAACAAAAATTCTAAATTAAATCGGCAAGCCGATATGCAGGCAACGATTTTTGAACGTTCACGCGAACTGTTCCAACGTGAATTAAAAATTAAGCAAGAGTTAGAAGCGCTGCAAAAAGAGAAAGAAAGTTTAGTACCGAAGCTCAAAACGCTCAAAACCGATTGTGATGTCTACTTAGAAGGTAAGTCGTGGGATGCAAAATCAGACGCATGTGATAAGCAAGATGAAGCGAATTCAAGAATTAGCCAAATCGATCAGATGATCCAAGTTCACCGCATGGATTTAGAACAAATCAAAGCGTTAACGGAAAATATAGGCTTATAATTTATACCAATCCCACCAATGTTTCTTTAGCAGGCCTCGCGAAAATGAGGCCTGTTTTATCGTAAGGCTTATTCGGTCAAATACGTTGTTAGGAATTCTGCAATCTTCACCATATCACTGATCGCAATATACTCTTCGGTGGTGTGAACTTTCGCCATGCCCGTTGACAAATTGACGGTCACTAATCCTTTTTCGTTAAAGTTGTTTGCATCACTGCCTCCACCAGTACGTTTGGTTTTTGGTGCAATCCCAACCGATTCAAAGCTCTTTTTGATCGCAGCGATATGCGGATGCTCTTCATCCAATACAAAGGCGTTGTAAGCACGAGTAGATTCAATCTCAACCTGCGCGCCATGCTTGTGCGCCGCGGCCTGAAAGGTTGACACCATATGTTCAACTTGTAGGCTCAACTTATCATCATTCAATGAGCGGGCTTCAGCGACAATTCTAAGATCAGGCATGACGATATTCGTTGCGCCACCGCCATGAACAAGGCCGATATTCGCCGTGGTTTCCTCATCAATACGCAGCAATTTCATTTGGGTAATCGCATCGGCCGCGACGGCGATAGCGCTAATACCTTCTTCAGGGGCAAGGCCTGCGTGTGCGGGTTTGCCTTTGATATTAACGATGATTTTTTGCTGCCCTGGGGCTGCTTTAACAATGGTTCCTATTGGACCACCAGTGTCGAGCACAATCGCCTTAGCCGATTGAATATGAGACATATCAAAGTGTTTGGAGCCTTGTAGCCCGCCTTCTTCATGGACGGTGAATGCAATTTCAATGGTTTTATGAGGTTGTTTTTGCGCTTTAATCGTTCGGAGCGCCTCCATAATGGCCGCAATACCCGATTTGTCATCGCCGCCTAAAATGGTTTCACCGTTAGAGCGAATGACGCCATTTTCAATGACGGGTGTAATGCCAATCCCCGGTTTGACGGTATCCATGTGACAGCTCAGTACGACACTGTCATCGAGTTGTCCTGCTAGGCGAGCATAAAGGTTAAAGCCATTGGAAACATGTTCAGGTACGGGCAGTTTTTGGACTGAAAAACCAAGCTCACCCAATTGTTCAGACAGCGTTTCTGCAATCTGTTTTTCGTTACCCGATTCGCTGTCAATTTGAATTAGTTGTAGAAAGTGCTCAACCAAGCGCTGTTCATTTATCATGGTCATTTTGTTATCTCGTAGGAAACAGAAGCCATACCATATCGCGTGTGGATGACGCGATGTTCTGCGATAAATCAAAGAAGCACGACAAAACAACCGAATTTTTCGCTTATATATAGCCAATGGCTATTGTTTTTAACTTAATGATTCACTTGTGTTGGCCTAATGTTTTGTTCGTGTAGCTCGACATATAAAAATCATGTGCGCCTAACACCTCGCCCGATTGTGTGTTTTTTGCCGGAGGCAGTGTCGGCTTTTGATAAATGTAGCTAAAATGTTACGCCGTGCTATTTATCTTACTGAGCAACTGGTTATGATTGACTTGTGATTAACGTGGCCAGTTAAGTAAAAGTGCTTAGTATTCAGTCAAATAAAAACAAATCATCTCTGTGAAATTCGCTAATTTACTATCCTACTGCTCATTAATAGATTTGTGTAACATTTTAATTACATTGACACTATTTGTTCTCCGCTAAACCGTTTTTTGTTATAGGGTTCATTTTTGCTGAAAATTACGCCATGTTCGCAATACTCAACACAAGCGTTAACAAAAAAGGAGCGTGAGATGACCTCAACATTTAACCCATTGGGAACAGACGGTTTTGAATTTGTGGAGTACACCGCGGCTGATCCCGCTGGAATCGCGCAGTTAAAAGAGCTGTTTACTTCTCTTGGCTTTGCTGAGATAGCCAAACATCGCTCAAAAGAGGCGTGGTTATATCGTCAAGGGGATATCAATTTTATCGTTAACTCTCAACCCCATAGTCAAGCTGCAGCGTTTGCCAAAGTGCATGGACCTTCAGTGTGTGGGATGGCGTTTCGCGTTCATGATGCATCTGTCGCCATGCAGCATGTGCAGGCAAATGGCGGGCGAGAATACAAAACACAAATTGGCCCAATGGAACTGAGCATTCCCGCGATTTATGGAATTGGCGATAGCTTGCTCTATTTTGTCGACCGTTACGGTAGCCAGAGCATTTATGATGTGGATTTCAAGTTCTATGCCGATGCCAATCAACGAATGACTCACGCCAATGTTGGTCTGTTCGAAATTGACCACTTAACGCATAACGTCAAACAAGGCCACATGGACGTTTGGTCTGGCTTTTATGAGCGGATCGGTAACTTCCGTGAAATTCGCTATTTTGATATTGAAGGGAAGCTAACGGGGCTAGTTAGCCGCGCAATGACGGCACCTTGCGGCAAAATTCGCATCCCAATCAATGAATCGTCTGACGATAAATCACAAATAGAAGAGTTTATTCGTGAATACAATGGTGAGGGGATCCAACACATCGCTTTATCCACTGATGATATCTACCAGACGGTACGTACTCTGCGCGAGCGAGGGATGGATTTCATGCCGACACCGGATACTTACTACGAAAAAGTCAGTGATCGAGTTGAAGGGCATCAAGAAGATGTTGATCAGTTAAAAGCGCTGCGGATCCTGATTGATGGCGCACCGATGAAAGATGGAATTTTGCTGCAAATATTTACTCAAACCGTCATTGGCCCAGTCTTTTTTGAGATCATTCAACGCAAAGGTAATGAAGGGTTCGGGGAAGGTAATTTCAAAGCGTTATTTGAGTCGATTGAAGAAGATCAAATTCGACGAGGAGTACTCAGCGATGCATAAATGGATCACATTTCCTCACCGAGAAGGGGTATGTTCAAACCAAGCTCATGCCGACTTCCCGCAAGAGGCCATCTATGAAAGAGAAGCAGGACGCAGTGGCTTTTTTGGCCCTGCGGCTCATTTCCATCACCAACATGCACCGACAGGGTGGAGTGAATGGCAAGGTGAGTTAAGGCCGAGAGCCTTTAATTTTAATTTGATCGAGCAAGCCAAACAAAGTTCACCGTGGAGCGTGCCGCATCTATTGCATAATGCACAATGTAAAGTACGAGTATGGAAGCTGGCTCAAGCGATGGATCATTTAGTGCGTAACGCCGATGGGGATGAGTTACTTTTTATTCATCAAGGAAGCGCTGATTTTTATTGCGATTACGGGCATTTGAGCGTTTCACAAGGGGATTATGTGTTGATCCCGCGCTCAACCAATTGGCGGCTTGAGCCAAGTGAGCCGATGTTCATTCTAATGATAGAGAATACGGATGCGGCGTATGCTTTGCCAGAAAAAGGGCTAGTAGGGAACCACGCCATATTCGATCCTGCGGTTTTGCAAGTCCCGTCGATTAATCCAGAGTTTAAAGCGCAGTATTCAGAAAAGACCACCCAAGTTCATTTAAAACGTCATGAGAAAATCAGCGTCATTACTTATCCATTTAACCCATTGGATGCAGTAGGTTGGCACGGTGATCTTTCCGTGGTGAAACTCAACTGGCGAGACATTCGGCCGTTGATGTCGCATCGCTATCATTTGCCGCCCTCCGCTCACACAACCTTTGTTGGCCAAGGTTTTGTGGTCTGCACCTTTGTGCCTCGGCCGATTGAGAGTGACCCCGGCGCTTTAAAGGTTCCGTTTTATCATAACAATGATGATTACGATGAAGTGCTCTTCTACCATGCGGGTGATTTCTTTAGCCGCGATAATATTGAAGCTGGCATGGTCACTTTTCATCCTGCCGGGTTTACCCATGGCCCACATCCGAAAGCGTTCCAAGCTGGGCAAGAGTATAAGAAAAAATTTACCGATGAAGTGGCTGTGATGATTGATACGCGGCATGCATTACACTTTAGTGAGGCGGCGCAGCAGGTTGAAAATCAACAGTACGTCTACAGTTGGAAGAGCGAATAAACGAATAAGAATAAGGAAGTGACATGAAGTTAGCTACGCTAAAAAACGGCACAAGAGATGGTTTATTGGTAGTGGTCAGCCATGACTTATCAAAATGCGTTGCTGTGCCTGAGATTGCCGAGCATTTACAGCAAGCCTTAGACCGTTGGCAGGAAACCGCACCGATGCTCAGCGAAATTTACACGGCGCTTAATGAAGGCGAATTGCTGCAAGAGATGCAGTTTGATCAAACCTTGTGTCATTCGCCGCTGCCTAGAGCGTATCAATGGGCCGACGGTTCTGCTTACGTCAACCATGTCGAGTTAGTACGAAAAGCACGAGGTGCGGAGATCCCTGAAAGCTTCTGGAGTGATCCGTTAATGTATCAAGGTGGTTCGGATGCTTTTCTTGGACCGCGTGATGATATTCAAATGCAAGATGAAGCATGGGGAATTGATTTTGAAGCCGAAGTGGCCGTGATCACCGATGATGTCAGAATGGGTGCAACCCCAAGTGAAACTGCGCAAGCGATTCGATTGGTGATGTTGGTTAACGATGTGTCGCTGCGTGGTTTGATCCCTCAAGAGCTTGCTAAAGGATTTGGGTTTTTTCAATCCAAACCGTCTTCAGCATTCTCTCCTGTCGCTGTGACACCCGATGAGCTAGGCTGCCATTGGGACGGAGGAAAACTCAACCTGCCATTGCTATCAACCTATAACAATAAACCATTTGGTTGCCCCAATGCTGGCGTGGACATGACGTTTGAATTTCCACAGTTAATTGCTCACGCAGCAAAAACGCGCCCCTTGTGCGCGGGCACTATTATTGGCTCTGGTACAGTTTCCAATAAACAGGGAACCGATTTTGGCAGTGCGATTGCTGAAGGGGGAGTCGGCTATTCATGCATTGCAGAAGTGCGGATGATTGAAACCATTCGGGACGGTAAACCAAGCACCGAATTTATGAAATTTGGTGACAGGATAACGTTAGAAATGCGTGATGATAAAGGGAACAGCCTGTTTGGTTTAATCGATCAACGCGTGGTGAAAGGGTCATGAGTAGCCTCAAGTTATATGGGTATTGGCGCTCTTCAGCCGCTTACCGAGTACGCATCGCACTTCACCTCAAGGCGCTCGATTACCAGTCGATTGCTATCCATTTAGTTAAGGAGGGCGGAGTGCAACATTCAGCCGAGTTTAGCGCTCTCAACCCGAGTGAGTTAATTCCGGTACTAGAAGATAACGGGCATTGCATTACTCAGTCGTTAACCATCATCGAATATTTGGATGACCAGTATCCCCAAGTACGTTTGGTTCCGCTATCAGGTAAAGAGAAATATCAGGTTAAAGCACTGGCGCAAGACATTGCTATTGATATTCATCCACTGAACAATCTCCGAGTTTTACAATATTTAACGCGTGAACTGGCCGTGGATGAAAGTCAAAAAGGAGACTGGTATCGGCATTGGATAGCCACGGGGTTTCATGCCTTGGAAAAAAAATTGGCGACAGTATCAGGAGAATACTGTGTTGGTGATCAACTGAGCTTAGTGGATGTTTGTTTAGTACCACAAGTGTATAACGCGGAGCGCTTTAATCTTGATATGGCGCAGTTTCCGATCATCAAACGAATCACTGCTGAGCTTCGTGCTCATCCTGCGTTTATTGCCGCCGCCCCCGAAAACCAGCCCGATGCTGAGAGTTAATCGATTAGCCAGCCTTGCGGCTGGCTTTTCTTTGCGCTGTTTATTGAGCATTCGCCACTAAACTTGCATTGCTGTAATTGTTGTATCCATGCAGCAAAATAGAATAGCGGCCCGGTTGAGCATTGGAGAACTGACACGTTTCATTATTACCACTGCGATAAGGACGGCAGTCGTATTGCTGTAGATCGGCATCAGTTTGATACTTAACGTATAAATCGGCATCGCCGCTTCCCCCTGACAATACAATACTCAAGTTGCCCGTTTCCTGCAGTTCGAATTGATACCAGGTTTTGCTATTTCTGCTGGCCGATAAACCGTTTACAGGTACGCCATTTTTCAGTTGATTACTCGGTGTAGGCGGTGTTAAGGCGTTACCCATTTCAACCACATAAGCCAATCCAAGTTTAGTAAATTTCACCGCATGAAATCCTGTTGGGTCGGAATTTTGCAGAGTGTCTTGCGGGCTATGAATATTAGGGTTGTAATCATTAAATTTGGATTCAAAAGGCATCGCGGCTGGGTAACCAACCGCATGCCAAGAGGCATGATCAGAGCAGGCATAGCCACAGGTATCAAATCCATAGGTTAATGACGGTAAATATTCATCCAATAGCTGTGTCAAATACTGGGTAAAATTACTGTCGGTATAATCGCTCATAAACACAATATCTTCGCGTGAACCTTGGTAGTTAGTCATGTCTAACTGCATCACAGACATTACTTTTTTACCTTCGGCTTTAAAACGATTGGCTAAGTCTTGTGAACCTCGAAGGCCCACTTCTTCAGCAGCGTAAGCCATGAAAGCGATGCTGCGTTTAGGACGAAAATTTTGCTCAGACAACAAACGGATGATTTCTGTCACGCCCGCGATACCTGATGCATCGTCGTCCGCACCCGGCGCAATACTGCTTTCGTTGGTTCGAGAACCAAGTGTCGAGTCTAAATGCCCGCCAATCACCACCCATTCGTCAGGTTTTTCAGAGCCTGTAATTGTGAGCATTACCGATTTCTGGTTGTAGCCTGAATGTGTGATTTGTTCTACTTTGCTTGCGGGCAGTGACGCAGAGAGTGAGCGCCAATGATCTGCAATCCAATTCGATGCTTGAGCACCAGTCGAGGTGGTATAAAAGCGATTTTTAAACTGGGTTAAGGTGGTGATGGTACTGGTGATTTGTTGCGCTGATACTGATGGCAACCAAGCATTAACGGTGGTTTGCTGAGTTATTTCTGGTGCACTGAAAGTGTTTAGATTCAGCGGCATTGCGCTGACACTCATCGCACTTTGTGCAGAAGGGTGGACCATATAACCACCACATCGCTGATGATTTTCGTGCATTTCATGTGAAAGCGTCGCTAACTCGCTTACTGGTACTTGCCCAACCCATACTGATGTTTGATTGATAAGATTTTCAGGTAATAGGCTTTGGGCTCCAGAGCGAAGCGCCGTTTGCGTCGCGTCACCACCAATGGAAATCCACACCTTTTCTTCTGCATAAGCGGTACTGAAACAGCCTGCTAGCGCAATCGCCAATAACGTTTGTTTCTGGTTCATTCTCTCCTCCCTGGAGTATTATTATCAACATGACGTTGACCATAAACCCTAGGCCAAAAATAGGAATAATGAGAACAATTCGTTTTATACTCAGTTGTTCATAACGGTTGTCACTAAACTATCAATAAGGTATTTCATCGACTGAAAAAAAGAAAAAAGCCAGCGAAAACTTCAGCTGGCTTAAAGGTTTTAACGCTGTACCCATACTGGATAAGTGAAGAAAATAAGGTGGGAAAAATTAAAGAGAAAGTGGAAGAGTACAGCCGTCCATAAACGCCCGCTTAGATGATAGATCGCGCCGTAGCCAATACCAGCTAATGTGGCAAATAGCGCCAAAGTCACGCCGCCAGAAAAATGCGCAAGACCAAATAGGATACTAGCGAGCGCAATACCTAGCCATAGACCGAATTTTTCACTAACGGCTTTTTGTAAATAGCCCCGGAAAAATGCTTCTTCCACCACACAGGTTAAAAGCAAATTATTGAGAGCAAAGAGCCACCACCAAGTCGGTAAAGATAACTCGGGCTTAATCGCGCCAAGCGCCCATGCGACAAAAAGCAAAGCAAAAAGAGGAATCGACACTTTACCGATCGCGGCCCAACGAATGGTTTGATGGTTGCCAAGGAGTGGCGGCCAAGCGAGTAGCAAAGCAAAAAATACCATAGGTTTATCTAGGTTCAAGTAGAGACGAAAGGGGGCACTATTTGCACCAGCAACCACATTATCCAGCACTTTAGGATTATTAAAACCTGGAATAGCATGCAGCAGCAGTGCAATTGCCCATAATAGCAACGCACCATGAGCAAACCATTTCCAGCGGCCTTTCAGTTGTGGAATGTAATAAGCACCACATAATCCAATGGCGACATACAGCAGGGCCATTAACGATAATCGGTCTGTGAACCATCCGCCCACTAACGACAGTGCTAGCAAGGTGAATGCTGGACGTAACTGCTTTTGAAAACTGAAGATAACGGCAAAAAGCAGCGGGATCCAAATCCATAACGATGAGTCAAGTATCATAGAGAGTACCTTAGGAAATCATCCATATTATTGAGTGATGACAGAGTGGAAGAGTGGCGCATTATGAAGAATCATTCTCAATAAAGAGATTCTACCAGTCAGCTAAACGCTTGCAGGCTTACAAAAAGCACTGTGGATCGTCACTAAAAATGGCGTCAACTGAGTTGAGATGTTTGAACTTTTTCGGATTATTCACCGTGTAGCACCAAATTTGGTAACCCGCTTGATGTAACTCGGCAATGTGCTTTGCACTGATCCATTGATAGTTAAGGTTACAGCCAAAGGCGTCAATTTCGGCTAACACTTGCTTATCTTTACGCGTTAATCGCTCGCTCAACACCGCCAATTTATAACCCGGACAATGCTGATAAAGCTCGCGCATGATAGCGTGGCTAAAACTGGAGAGAACAATCTGTTCATTTGGTAATCCACATTGATCCAGTTGCGCTTTAAGTTGAGCAGCGACTTGAGCAACATCGTGTTTATCCACTTTGACTTCAATGTTTAAGCCAAGGCTGTGCTGCTTTGCGAGTGTCAGCAACGTCTCTAATGTCATGATGGGTTCGCCTGCAAATTGAGGATCAAACCAAGCGCCAAAATCGAACTGTTGTAATTGCTCAAGCGTATAAGAATCAATGCGCCCTTTACCATTACTGCAACGATCAATGGTGTGATCGTGGCAAACAACCAATATGTGATCTTGAGTCGGTTGCACATCCACTTCAACCCACTTTAGGCCTAAATCAATAGCGGCTTGCACACTCACTTGCGTATTTTCAGGGTAATGGCCGGCCACTCCGCGGTGGCCAATAATCATAGGCTTCATAGCGTTATCTCCACACAATTAAAACCGGCTCAGCATAGCGCGCGCCTTCTATTTTGTCTTCAAATTGATGGAAATGAGAGACGACGCGCTTTGGACATCACTTTCGCTAATGCTATGCTTATCCAACATCAGGCAGGAGGTCTGATCTGTCAAGTAGGGATAACGGTGAAGCTACATACGATCAAAGGCTATATTCAGAATATGTATCTGGCTGAATATCCAGAACGATTATTACTGCTAGACGGTGCAAGTCGAGCAGACATACCTACGTTGCAGCACTTCATTGAGAATGAACTGAACCGTCCTTTTTCTCATCTTCATACCGTTGTGGTAACTCACATGCATCCAGATCACGCTGGGGCGGCTCATCAATTGCGTGCATTAACGGGTTGTAAAATTATCTCTGCCAATAAAGATCATGATTGGTATTGTGGTTTGGACGGATTTTTTATGCATCTAGCCGATCTTGCGCTTGCGCGTTGGATGGCGAATCGCCTAGGCCGCCCGCGGCAGAATTTATGGTATCCACGTGTCTTAAAGCCTGACATTAAGCTCAACGATGGCGACACTATTCCTCATTTTAACGAATGGCAAATCTTAGAAACTCCAGGGCATACCGACCGAGATTTGTCTGTCTACCATGCACAGCAAGGCATTGTGTATGTTGCCGATTTAATGGTTGAAGTGAAAAAGCAGTTGATTGCCCCTTTTCCTATTTTCCATCCCAATCAATATCGCCAGTCACTTGAACGGATCTTCAAGCTCAACCCAGAAACACTGCTTCTTGCACACGGCAAAGAGGGGCGTTTGAGCGAAAAAACCTACCAACACCTGCTAAATACCGCACCTATACGGCCCATCACACATTGGCGAGTGGTCAAAATAAAAGTCAAAAGTTTAATGAAGTCTGTTTGGCAATTTGGGGTCAGTAAAGGTAAATAAAGGGTAGGTGGCTTTAAAACTCATCAACAAAGAGTGTTCGCCGCATACTGTGGTTGTTTGCACCGGAAAAAATCGTTAGAATGCGATCCTTGATGATAATGAGAGCTTTTATCAACAAGGTGATAACACTTCGTTGAAGGTAATGAATAACGTCTATGAATCTTTTAAAAATCAGCTTGTCCTTGGTGGCGACTACCAGTTTGTTCGCAGTAAATGCTTCTACACTCAGTGACGCGAATGCCATCCAAAATAAAACCAATTCGGCTTCAGTCGCCAGCCAACAGAACATCAATCACAGTTCTCAATCAGCGTTGCTGATGCAAGCTGATATCGATCAGTTAAAAGAAGAAGTGAAAAATCTCACTATTTATCGTAATCACTTGGCATCGCTGGTGGAAAACCAGAATCAGGAAGCGCAAAGTCTATCGTCACAAATTGATGAGATAAAACTGACTCGCCAAGGCATTGTTCCTTTGATGTATCAGATGATCGACGGGCTACGTACCCTAATCGAAAACGACAAACCATTAAAGCGCGAAACGCGTTTAGAGCGTTTAGAAAAGCTGGAATCGATGATGGTGCGATCGGATGTCAGCGATGCTGAAAAATACCGCCGTATTCTTGAAGCGTACCAAATCGAAATTGATTACGGGACTAAACTGGGTGTTTATCAAGGCGCAGTGGTGCTCAATGAAAACAAAACCATTGAAGCTGACATTTTATACGTTGGCCGTTTATCGCTGGTGGCTCGTAGCTTAAATGGCAAACAGTATTGGAGCTGGAGCCAAAATTCGCACCAATGGACCGATGTCGATAGTGGGCTATATGCCGATTTAGATACCGCTTTCAAAATGGCCAACAATTTAATCACACCGAACTTAATGACGGTTCCTGTTTCACTTGAGTTAGTAGAGGAGCAAAGCAAATGAAGATGGTTTTCTCTCTCTCATCACTCTGTTTAACACTATTGGCTTTCAACAGCTTTGCTTCTACGGAATTAGTCAGCAGCGCCAAAGTGGAAAACAAACAGCAGCAGCAGCACAATATCGAACGCGAAGCGGGTTTTAAACAAACCGAACAGCAGCTACGCCACGCCAAAGCAGAGCTAGAAGCTCAGCGCCAAGATTTACAAGCGCAAGCGAATAAGCTAAGCACGCAATTCAGTAATAATGAAAACCGACTAGCACGTTTAGAAGAGCAGCTTCGCTTAGAAACAGGAAGCCTTGGAGAGCTGTTTGGTGTGGTACGCCAAAATGCCAAAGCATTAAGCAGTGAATTGGAATCTTCCATCACTGCGGTTGATCGCCATCAGTATACATCGCGGGTACAAGAAATTGTCGCCGCACAATCTTTACCCTCGATGCCGCAGCTGACGGGGTTATGGCACAGCTATGTTGAACAGATCATCGCCAGTGGTGAGCTAAGCCGCGTTCAGATCGCATTTATCAATGGTGACGGTGTCACGCAAAATGTGGCCGCCTATCGTATTGGAACCTTTGGTTTGGTGACAGAGCAAGGTTATGTCAAATGGAACGGGGATAAACAAGCCGCCACCGCTTATTTGAAACAACCGGACAATGGACCGATTTTCTCTGGCCTAAATACGGGGGAAATCGAAAGCTTAGTGGTCGATCCTTCGCGTGGCATAATGCTTGAACAGCTAGCCCTTACACCAACATTAGCCGAACGGCTACAAATGGGTGGTGCGGTTGGTAACATCATTTTGGTACTGCTTGGTATTGGTTTAATCATCGCTTTCTATCGCGGCTTCGCATTGGTGATGACTCACCACAAGATCAAAGCGCAGCTTAAAGATGTACAGAAAATTGGTAATAACCCATTGGGGCGTGTACTCAGCGTCTATAACAAAGAGCAAAATCGCAGCGTAGAAGCGTTGGAGCTGCGCTTGCTGGAAGCGGTGGTCGATGAACAAGCGCATTTGGAAAAAGGTTTATCGATGCTGAAGTTATTAGCTGCGATTGCGCCGATGCTTGGGCTATTGGGTACGGTAACCGGCATGATTGAAACCTTCCAAGTGATCACACAATTTGGTAACGGTGATCCAAAAGTAATGGCGGGCGGTATTTCAATGGCCTTGGTGACTACCGTTCTGGGTTTAGTCTCTGCGATTCCACTATTATTAGCTCATAATATCTTAAGCTCTCAAGCCGAAAATATTCGCTCTATTTTAGAAAAACAGGGGATTGGCCTCGTTGCTGCGCAAGCAGAACAAGAATGCCAAGCTTCAATGAGGAATGCGGCGTAATGAACAGCGTATTGCCAAGCGCACTGCTCAGCAATGACTGGCTAACAACCTTGCAGCAGTTTATGCAGCAAGGGGGTATCGTCTTATGGTGGCTAGCTGGGGTGGCGGCGCTTTATTGGTTGTTGATCATCGAACGCGTACTGTTTGTGGTATTGAGCTTTCCTAAATATCGAAAAAGGTGGTTAGAGCAATGGCATCAACGCGCGGAACACCATTCATGGTATGCCCATGCCATTCGCGAGGGTTGGCTTGGTGAAGCACAGCAGATGCTGCGCCACAACCTTAACATGATAAAACTGCTCGTCACACTTTGCCCAATGTTAGGGCTGCTCGGCACCGTCACCGGAATGATCTCTGTGTTTGATGTGATGGCAAATCAAGGCAGTAGCGATCCTAAATTGATGGCATCTGGCATTTCATTGGCCACATTACCGACAATGGCCGGAATGGTCGCGGCCCTTGCGGGCATGTTTGTGCATGCTCGTCTTGCAAAAAAGTGTCATCTACTTGAATTAAAATTAGAAAAATCGTTAAGGAGTTTGCGATGAGATTAGGCAGACGCCAACCAAGAAATGATGAGGCGCAGATAGACTTAACATCGATGCTCGACATCGTCTTTATCATGCTGATTTTTTTCATTGTCACCAGCTCATTTGTTCGTGAATCAGGTGTTGAGGTTAACCGTCCTCAAGCTTCTCACGCGGTGAGCCAGAAAGATGCGGGTATTTTTGTCGCTATCAATGCATCCAATGATATTTACATCGACAAACGCTTGATTGATGTTGAACGTGTAGAGGCCACCCTAGAACATCTGCTGCTCGAACAACCAGATGCGGCGTTAGTGATTCAAGCGGATGAACATGCTTATAACGGTACGGTTGTTAAAGTGATGGATGCGGCCAAAGGAGCCGGAGTGAAAAATATCGCATTGGCGGCGGAGAAACGTTAATGGGACGTTTACTGCTTGCTTTGCCAATTGCAGGAGCGATTTCGCTGGCGTTGTTCAGTTTTATGGCGTGGATGGTGGATAACGGTAATCAACGCGCTGTAAAACCAACTCAATCACTGCGATTTAACATGGTGATGATGGAACAAGAACACGATTTACAGCGTCGCCAACGTAGCGTTCCGGAACCTTTAAAATTGCCTGAGCCGCCACCGCAAGCACAAGTGACACAGTCACAAACTACTGCTACGGCCGCTACATCACTCACTAGTTTACCAGCTTTGGGTTTGGATACAGCGCTTAATGGGGTGGTGATTAGCGCACCAACCTTTGGTGATTTTGGCTCAAACCAGCAAGCAATGCCGTTATATCGTGTCGAGCCGGTTTATCCAAGCCGAGCTCTAAAGCGAGGTGTAGAAGGTTTCGTTACATTAAGCTTTACCATTGATACAACAGGAAAAGCCGTCGATATCAATATCGTCGATGCGAATCCTAAACGTATGTTTGAGCGTGAAGCGATGCAAGCGCTGAAGAAATGGAAGTATCAACCTCAGATTGTCGACGGTAAAGCCATTGAGCAGCCGGGACAAACCGTGACTGTGGAGTTTAAAATTGCCAAATGATGAAACGTATATTGATTGGCTTATCACTTGTTATCGGCTCGCTCTCTTTAAATGCGAGCGAATTAAGTGCGACAACAGTCCTGAAAGTGCAAAAAGCACAGCAATTTGCATTAGAAGAGAACCTCACTCAAGCCATTGAGGTACTGAGCAGTGTTGAAACGTCACGTCTTTACGATAAAGCATTTGTCGCCCGGATGCTTGGTGTGTTTTATTGGCAAAGTGGTCAGCCCAAAGCGGCTATCAAACAGATCAAGTACGCTGTAGAGAGTGGAGAGCTGCAAGATGAGCAGGCATGGACCACCGAACGTATGCTGGCTGATCTGTATGTCAATGAACAACAATTTGAAAAGGCGTTACCGCACTACTACCAATTATTGAAATCCGTTCCGCCTTCACAGAAAGTAGACGATCTGTGGTTGCGTATCGCACAGACCCACTACCAAATTGCACAATGGAAAAAAGTGCTGCATGCGTTGGATAAATACCAAACCGTGACACCACTTAATACTAAAAACCCACTGTCACTTAAATTAGGTGCGCAGCTTCAGCTAGAACAATGGAAGGCGGCCATTCCAACTTTAGAAAAACTGATCATGCTGGAGCCTGACCAAGCCAGTTGGTGGCGACAGTTGGTCGGTTTACATCTGCGTTTAGATCAGCGTCGTCAAGCATTAAACAGTCTAGCGTTAGCCAAATTACAAGGTGTGGAATTAACCGATAAGGATAAACACTTGCTCGCGCAGTTGTATGCGCAAAATGGCATTCCAGAACGTGCGGCGCAAGTTCTGCAAACATTATCTGATGCTGATCAAGACTTAACTTTACTGAAAGAGCAAGCCACTTACTGGCAGCAAGCCAAAGAATGGCAATCCGCGATCAGAACATGGACAAAAGCAGCTGAACAGGATGAGCAATACTATTGGCAAGTGGCGCTGCTGTACAACCAGCAAGGGCAATTTAAAGAAGCGTTACAGGCGTTGGATAAAGTCACCACGCGCGAGAAAAAAGCCGATGTCGCGTTAGCACGAGTTCATGCGCTGTACAAACTCAATCAACTCGATAATGCTCTATACCAAGCCAAGCAAGCTGAAAACCTAAACCCATCAAGCCATGCCAAAGGATGGATCAAATTCCTTTCTCGTTTACAAAAAGTTCAGCAAGCGCAAACTGCTAATATCTGATCATAGCGCCTCATCTGCCCGATGATGAGGCGTCTGACCTTTTACGATTTTTGAATCGTCATTATCAAGACTGACATTTGTTCGGTTTTGCCTATCTTAGTGATAAAGAGAACCTATTATTGTCTTTCTGATTTTTTCCGTACCATAACGTTTAACGATGAAGTACAGAGAGAGAATCATGATGAAAGCGTTAGTGGTTGAAGGTGGTGCGATGCGCGGCATTTTTGCCAGTGGAGTCTTGGATAGTTTTTTACAACATCAGCATAACCCATTTGATTTTGTATTAGGTGTTTCAGCTGGAGCTTCAAACTTAATCGGCTACCTTGCGAAGCAACCGAGACGCAGTTATCTCGTTGTAACTCAGCTTGCCACCAACCGTCTTTTTTTTAACCCAATTCGCTTTATTAAGGGGGGAAATCTCGTCGATGTGCGTTGGCTAATCGATGAGTCCAACCGACGTTATCCGATTGATGAAGACAAACTGTTTAACTCAGTCCCTTTCTTTGCCGTTGCAACCAATATCGAAACGGGTAAAGCCGATTATTATCGAGTGACTCAAGAAAACTTGAGTACGGCCATTGAAGCCACATCCGCGCTACCGATAGTTTATAAGCATACGCCTTGTTTCCATGGTGGTTGCTACACTGATGGAGGGGTTGCTGACTCTATCCCTGTTAAAGAAGCGTATCGCCGTGGAGCACGAGATATTACGGTTGTTTTATCACATCCACTTAGCTATATCATGTCGCCCCCTAAAAGTAAGTGGATGATGAAAAAACTCTTTTCACGCCATCCAAATATGGCTAAATCAATGCTATTTCGTGCGAAACATTACAACCAATCACTTGAATTTATTCGCAATCCACCTTCTGATGCCATCATTCGAGTAATCGCGCCACCTGAAGGGTTTCCCGTTAAGAGATTGACGATGAAGTTACCGTTGCTCAACATAGGCTATGACATGGGCTTAAAAGCAGGGCAAAATCATTTGGAGTGGCTTGAATACACACGTGCAGCCTAAAAACGCTTAGGTTTAAAAGGCTGATAAAACACTATCTACATGTCGTAACTGTCTATGTAATAAGCTGTTTTTTAGAGATGATTGAGTATGAATTTCATCGCAATTTATCTTGTTTATGGTTTTCATATGAGTGGCACGTGCTAAGTATGTACCACATTTTGATTGATCGAGCCTGATGGCATGCAACTGAAACTATCGCTACTCTCCATCGCTTTATTGAACACAATTCCTGTCACTGCAACGGAAAACTCTCAGATGTTTATTCCGGTCACAGCAGCCAATAGTTACCAACATGGCATTGATGTTGCTGAGTACTGGAAAAGTGAAAAACTGGATGGAATTCGCGCCGTCTGGAATGGACAATATCTTCATACGCGTAATGGTAATAAGATAAATGCGCCTGCTTGGTTTACTGCACCATTACCTAATAAAGCATTAGAAGGAGAGCTTTGGGCTGGACGAGGTCAATTTCATCACGTTCAACAAACGGTATTGGATACCATACCAACCGATGAAGCGTGGCAAAGCATCCGCTTTATGCTGTTTGATATGCCCGAAGCGATCGGTGACTACCAAAAGCGATACCGTAATCTCATCCACTTATCCTCACTCATGAATGCTCCGCACATTACCTATATTGAACATTCACCAATTCACTCAGAAAAAGAGCTGCTTGGGTATTTAGACAACGTAAGTGATGGGCAGGGTGAAGGGGTGATGCTGCGAAAAATTAATGCCCATTACCAAGCCGGCCGCAGTAACGATTTACTTAAGCTTAAAAAACACCAAGATGCTGAAGCTACGGTCATTGGTTATAAACTGGGTTCTGGCAAATATCAAGGTATGATGGGATCAGTGCTAGTGCGCTTAGAAAACGGTGTTGAGTTCTATATCGGCAGCGGTTTTTCTGATGAGATCAGAAATAATCCGCCAAAGATCGGATCCATTATTACTTTTCGTTTTAATGATCTCACTGCAGAAGGGAAACCAAGATTTGCACGTTTTATGAGAGAAAGGCCAGCAATATAAATAAGGCCAGACAATGTCTGACCTTATTATTTCATCGCAACGCCTTTTCGCCACGTTGAAATTCAGAGAATCAAGCTGTTATTTCGATGCAAAATCGAGTTGCACGCTATCGGCTTGTTGATGCATCCAGTGTAAGCGGATACCCAGCATTAAAGCAGCAGAAGATAAGCCAACGATAAATCCTATCCAGAACCCACTGGCACCCATAGGTTCGACAATGAAATCTGTCATTGCTAATACATAGCCCGTTGGCAAGCCAATCATCCAATAAGCGATAAAGGTACGATTAAAAATAGCCGTCATGTCTTTATAACCACGTAGCGCTCCTGCTGCAACGACTTGAATCGCATCCATACATTGATAAATAGCCGCAAAAATAAGCAACTGCATTGCCATGGCTACAACGGCTTGGTTTTCCGTATAAAGCAAAGCCACATATTCACGAAATAGAACCGTTAACGTCGCCGTGATAATTGCAGTAGATAAACCGACTAACAAGCCAACCTGCGAAGCAATGGTTGCCCCTTCAATATTTTTCTCGCCCAGCTTATGGCCAACACGGATGCTCACTGCCGCGCCGATACTCATCGGTAACATAAAAATTAATGATGAGAAATTCAAAGCGACTTGGTGAGCCGCCACCACCAATGAACCGAGTGGAGCGACCAACAATGCGACCACAGCAAATAGAGTAACTTCAAAAAATATCGCTGCCGCCACAGGAAAACCAAGCTTGAATAAGCGAATTTGCGCTTTCAATTGTGGTTTATGGAATTCACCAAAGATATTAATGTGCGCCATGCGTTTAGAAGTGACGACATAAAACAGCAACATAAAAAACATCAACCAATAGACAATTGCCGTCGCCACACCACAACCTACACCGCCTAGCTCTGGTGCGCCAAATTTTCCGTATACGAAAATCCAGTTAAGTGGAATGTTAACTAATAAGCCCGCGAAACCAATCACCATAGCGGGTTTCGTCAGTGAGATACCATCAGTGAAACTGCGCAATGCTTGAAATAGTAAATAAGAAGGTACGGCAAACATCACGGCGTACATGTACCCGTTAGTTTTTTCAGCCATCAACGGCTCAATATCCATCCACCCCAAAATCCATTGAGTTTGAAAAAGAACACCAATAATGGGAATAGAGACAAACAACGCTAGCGCTGCGCCTTGCTGTATTTCAAAAGGAATTTTCTTTTGCCGCCCTGAACCATTGAGTTGTGCCACAACGGGAACCAACGCCATTAACAACCCAACACCAAACAGAATCGAAGGTAGCCAAATACTTGCCGCGATCGATACCGCAGCCATATCAATCGCACTCACACCACCTGCCATGACGGTATCTACAAAGCCCATTCCAGTTTGAGCAATAGAGGCAATCAACACAGGTGTTGCCAATTTGATTAAATTTGAAGCTTCTTGTTTATAACGATGCACAAATATCTCCAGAGGAAGGACAAGCAAAAATCGCGACCAATAATCAACTTATCGCGTAGGCATGGATGATAAAGAAATGTCACACTAAGCTCCATGAAAAACTGATGAAATTACCTAATGTTTATTGGGAAGGTTGTTCGTCGCGCTGTATGTGGTGAAATCTATTTCAGACAAAGCTTGATTAGGCTAGATAGAGGGCTTGGCGTGTTGCACGTAACCATTAAGAAGAGCGCTTGCCAAGCGCTCACTTTTTAAAAGATTTGTTCATCATCGGCATCAACAAACAACTCTATTTTGTCTAAACGTTCATCGACCATCATATTGAGATGAATCGCATGGCAACAGGCGGGGCAATCGTCATAAAACTCTTGGCTACCATTTGATGCATCTAGGGTGATCCTAATGGAATGACCGCAGTGAGGGCAGTTGACCATTCTTTCCGTATAATTTTTCATATCTCTTTCCTTACATCCTTGGAGATACCTTAATACTAAGTCGCTAAGTTCCTTTAAGCGGCAAATTAAGTTCAAACTTTGAATTGGCCCATAAAACAACAAAAGAGCCATTTATTAAGGCTCATTTGTTGTCTATACAGCTCGGTTGTTTACACCGTTAAAAGGAGAGGATTTTCTTGATCAAACTTTCCGCTTCGACCAGATAGTGGCCACCAAATTGATTGTAGTGATTGAGGACATGATAGAGGTTATAAATATTCTTACGTTCCACATAGTCCAAACTCAAAGGTAAGATACTCTCATAGCCTTGGTAAAACTCAGGTTGAAAACCTTCAAATAATTCTGTCATTGCGATATCGCATTCACGATCACCCCAATAACAGGCAGGATCGTAGCAAATTGGACCAAATACAGAGTTTGCCACATTCCCATGCCACAAATCTCCATGCAGCAGAGATGGGCGAGGGCTATGGTTAGCTAAGCGAGATTGGACAACATCGACCAACTCGCTGATATTGAACAACTCAATTCCTTTTTCACGCAACAATTGCAATTGCCAGCCGATACGTTGTTCCGCAAAAAAACGACCCCATTTTTTGTCCCACGGATTTGGCTGCAAAGTGGAACCAATATAATTGTCTGCATCAAACCCATACTCTTTTTGTTCTCCCCATTGATGCAGTTTGGCCAGTTGTACACCGAACTCATAGCTGTTCGTCGCGTTATCTAGGGGTTTGGTTGGTAGATAGTTTAAAACAATGAACGCATGATTTTTACTGGTTCCAATCATCACTAGCTCGGGAACCTGTACTGTTGACGTTTCACGAAGCGAACGTAGGTTTTCACCCTCAATCTCAAACTTAGCTAAGAAGTCTCGTGTGTTTACTTTAACAAAATAGCGTTGCTCACCATCGCTGATCATGTAGCAATCACTAATGTCACCACCGCTGACTTTTTCTTTTTCAACAGGGTTAAATTCAAACATGAGCGTATCGGATAACTGCTGAATGAGAGTTTGCCACATAACGACCTCTGCCTTGATTTACTTAATAATTCGTAGTTTAGGTCATGGTTACGAATATTTCAGAAGTGCGTGACACATAATTTGGCCACTTTCCTTTTGAGGGAGCACCAATGCTCATAAATGTGATTAAGTGCAAGAATTTGCAGATGCGAATACAGAAATAGTATTAAAAATAACGCTATATTTTCCATAAGTTGATCTTGCTTAGGTGCTAGTAACCCAATTTATAGGATGCCGTATCCTACTTTGGGGAAAATAAATGCTCGTGAAATAGATGCTTATCAAGAAATCGCGGGAAATTTGAACGTCTAAACTATCAAATCTGTGAAAATGGGCTGACATGGCTTAGTATTATTGAAGGTACAGTGATTACTAGCAATTTAGCGGTAAAGCGGAGAATTAAAGTGGTTGTAGAAACCGATGGTTATTTGGCTCTGATAGAGCATCTCTCTTTTAATATGGATGTGTTCACATCAGGCGGAGATATTGGCGCTGAAAGTGTAGAAGATGTTGTGACCGACATGGTTTCAAGCAACATCATGGCTATTTTTGAACAAAACCCTGAGCTACATTCCAGTGTTCGATTCCAGTTGCTCAAAGAAGCCGATTCTGTAGTGGAAGATCTTGGTGAAGTATTGGCGGGTGTTTGGAGTAAACCTGCGACCAATGAACAGATCCTTTTTCTTGATGAATACATCGCCTTAGTGAAGAATCTGTTCGATACTGCCGTTGCGAAGTACGACTAATTGAAGTATGACTAATCAGAGTTAGGCGGGCTTATAATCCGCCTAAATTGCCAGAATTTAGAAGTCCAATAGGGGTTATCGATTCTTGAGATCATCACACCTTTAGACGTAGAGGCGTGCATGAATTTTTTGTCTCCTAGATAGACTCCAACATGATTGCTCGTCCTTGATGTTCTAAAAAAGACCAAATCCCCGCGCTGCGCATTTTGATAATTTACCTCAAACCCCGTTTGACTCTGTGAGCGTGTGGATCGTGGTAGAGGGATCTGCCATACATCTTTAAACGCTATTTGCACAAATGCTGAGCAGTCGACTCCGTTTAACGTTTCACCACCTAATCGGTACGGCACTCCTTGCCAGCGCTGAAAAACCGTGCCTAATCCATCGTCTTTATCTTGGACAATTGACAGAATCTTTTCTTGAGTAACATAAGTAGGGCCAGAATTGGACGAAATAGGCGATCCTACGCAACCCGTTAGCACACTAGTTATTGATAATGCGAAGAGTATTGGACTTTTAATCATTTATCATCCCAATGAAATGTAACTGAAACATTTTTGAAATATTGCATTCCTACTATGGTTGAGCCTTAACACATTCTCTAATCACTTAGTTGCATTTATCATGAATTCCTCAATAAATAATCGACATTCACTGTCGTTGATTCAAACCATCAGTGCCATTTTCATCACGATGACGTTACTGGTGGTCCTTTTATCCATCACCAGTTTAAAAAGCATCGATAAGGTAGGGCTACAGTTTTCTGGATTGTCTGAACAAACACTACCTTTGGCATTAAATAATGCAAGGTTGACGCAAAATATATTAGAACAAGTACAATCTCTCGGAGATGGCATCCGCACAACGGAATCGGCAGAATTAGAAGCGGTAAACCAGCAATTAAGCCACTTAAACCAGCAGACTGACCAACTTACTGACCAGCTTTTCTCTATCGCTACTCGTATCGGTAACGCGATTACTCAAGATCATCAAGTGTCGTTACGCAGCAAAAGTGCGGCATTTCAGCAGCTCACCTATTCTATTTTATCAACGCAGGCCTCTTTGCTTGAACAGCAGAATGCTATTGATAACGCCGCCACCGCGTTTCGTTACGGATTAAGCTCCATTGGACCGGAGATGAACCGGATCAGTTCATTTCTCGCATTAGATAACCCGGAATCGATGGATGCGGCTAACCGCTTTATTGCCAGTGCAAGTTCGATGGAAAGTACCTTCTTACTGTTAATGATGCAAAACGATCCTGAACAGGCCAAAGTGCAATTTAAGGAAATCCGTAATCGCATGGCGGGAATTGAGCTAGCCTTTGATGATTTTAAAGAGTGGCATCCTGATGTTATGGAGTTTGCGAGCCTGACGGCACCTTATGAAATGGTTAAAGCGGGTTTTGTTGAGCATGGCATTTTAGCACTGATCTTAAATAAAATTGAGCAAGCACAGCAGCAGCGACAAGAAATGGCACAAGCTGCGCAGCTAGCCAAAGACACGGTAGCACTGCTAAATACGATTTCTGCCACCGCAAGTGAGTTGATCAAACACAGTGAGAACGTGGTTCATGACGCAATGCTAATGGTTAAGCAAGTACAATATACTGGCGGCATTATTCTGGTCGCTTTGGTTTTACTTGCATGGCTAGGGTTACGCCACTGGCTAAAGCTGGGGCTGAATAACTTATTGGCCAAGCTTGCATTATTAACTCAACACGATTTTTCTCAACCCGCTCGCTTGATTGGCCCGAGTGAATTTAAAGAAGTTGCTCTACAACTAAACCAAGTTATTGAATCAACAAAATATTCAATTTCTACCGTAACGCGCAATTGTGAAATGCTCTACCAAAATGCCGAAACCAGTCACGATGCAGCCGATAAATCCAACCGCAGTTTAGCCGCACAAAATGATTCGTTGGTTAACATGGTTTCCACCGTGAGTGAGTTGGAATCGGCGATTCGGAATATCGCGCTTGTGACCAGTGAATCTTATGAAGAATCAGTGGCTGCCAGCCAGTTTTCTACGCAAGGGGTGAAAGTAGTGGAACAAAACCGTGTTCGCTTGGAATCTCTTGAAAATACACTGCATTTAAACGATGAAGCAATGCACGAGCTTGACCAGCGCGTGAAGAAAATTCGCGAGATGGTGGATATGATCAGCGGTATTGCTGACAGTACCAACTTACTGGCGTTGAACGCCGCGATTGAAGCGGCAAGAGCTGGCGAACAAGGGCGCGGTTTTGCGGTTGTAGCCGATGAAGTACGCAAATTGGCCAGCGATACATCACAGCAAACCACCAATATCCGAGACATGATGAATGAACTCACCAATGCAACGCAGCGCTCTCGTCAAGCGGTATCGGATTCGCGCCAAGAGATGAGTAATGCGCTGCAATCGAGTCAAGAAGTCAAAACAACATTTGAGCAGATAGAAAAAGCAGTGGAACAGATTCGTGCTCGAGTTGAGCAGATAAGCGTTGCAACAGAAGAGCAAGAGCGAGCGACGGCCGATGTAAGCCAATCTATCAGCCAAGTTTCATCGCAAGGTGAGCAAACTAAATTACAGCTTGAAGCCATGGTCGAAAGTTCAGAGCAGGTAGCTGAAGTTGCGGGTGAACAGCAGGCTATGTTGCATAAATATACGCTCAACTAGCTTATCCAGTGCGAATTTCTGTATTTTCATGACGTTGTCACTTTTTTCTAAATGGTTGGGTAAGCATTTTATCCAACCACTGCTCACGCTTCGCTCGAAAGAGTGGTAGGCCGATAATGACCTGCTTATGGCCCAATTCTGGCTGCGCACGATAAGTACGAAATAACCGATCCCAACATGACAAGAAAAAACCAAAATTGGAGTGAGTTTCTCGCACAATGACAGAATGATGCACCCGATGCATGTCAGGTGTCACCACCAACCAGCGAAGCCAACGGTCCATTTTCAACGGTAATTTTGCGTTACTGTGGTTAAACATCGCGCTCGCATTGAGCACAACCTCAAATATCAATACCGTGAATGGGCTGACACCCAACATGATCACGCAAGTGATTTTGATCCACAAAGAGAGAATCATTTCGAATGGGTGAAACCGCGAGCCAGTGGTCACATCAATATCTTGATCAGCGTGGTGCATGCGATGCAAACGCCATAACCAAGGAGAGAAGTGAAAAAGCACATGCTGGGCGTAAATCACGCCATCAAGAATAATCACTGACAGCGCAATTTCAGCCACTTGTGGCAAATCCACCCAATTAAAAAGGCCAATCGAGTCTTGCTGCGCCCAATAAGCCGCTTCAATGGCTAACACTGGCATCAATAGCGATAAGCACACGCTATTTAAACCAACCAAACCTAAATTATTCAGCCAGCGAGTGGCTTTACTTTGGGTGAGTGTTTTACGTGGGCAAGACCATTCCCACAGCGCACAAAGCATAAATACAGCGAAAAATATGCTCAAACGGATCAATTCAGGGTTCAGGTTCATACTTAATGGCTCATCTTCAATGGTCTTGTGCTAGGAATCTGCTTGTACTGTAAGTACAATCGGCAGCACTTTCCAGCTTGCCGCCCTGATTTATGAGAATCCACGCATTTAACCATTTGTTCCGACATCGCTTAGCGTTATCGACCAAACCTTTTCAAGCTCGTGGTGCGAAAGTTGAACGTTGCGCCTATTGTCAGGTCGCCACGCAATACTGCTTATGCGGCCATCAACCGGATATGGATACGGATATCGCAGTATTACTGCTGGTTTCTGAAAATGAAGTATTTAAACCCAGTAATACTGGTCGACTAATTGCCGATGTGATTAAAGAAACTTACGTTTATCAGTGGAATCGCACCGAACCTCACGCGGAAATGCTAGCACTGTTGAATAATCCCGCTTATCAACCAGTCGTCATTTTCCCCGAAGAGTATGTGGATGAAAAGCCTCGAGTAATACAAAGCCCTCCCAGCGCGCACGATAAACGCAAACCACTGTTGATATTACTTGATGGAAGCTGGCGCGAGGCAAGACGAATGTTTCGTAAATCACCTTATTTGGATGCGCTTCCGGTGATGTCTATCGCACCTAAAAGCGTATCGCAATATATGATGCGTAAATCTGATAATGAGCAGCATTTATCAACGGCTGAAGTGGCGTCTTTGGTATTGGCTGAAGTGGGTGAGCATCAAGCCTCTCTGCTATTAAGCCAATGGTTTGAAGTGTTTCGAGAAAGTTACTTGCTGAGCAAAACCCGCCTAAAGCATGATTTGAGCAGGCCAGTCTTGAAACGTTTCATCGACCAGCAGCAAAGCGAGACGTGACTCTAAAGTTGATCGATTCGGTGATGAGTAATTGTTCAATCGAACCTATAGACCAGATAAATTGGTACTCGGTCACGGATTGTAGGCTGAGCTCTGTGGATAATGCCCAAAGTTTTATTTTTAGCTCATTGATGAGCAAATTTTAGGAGAGATTGCATGTACTACGGCTTTGATGTCGGTGGCACTAAAATTGAGTTTGGTGCGTTTAATGAGAAGTTAGAACGCGTAGCAACGGAGCGCGTTCCTACCCCAACAAACGACTACAATCTGCTAGTTGAAACCATTGCGCAGTTGGTGAGTAAATATGACGCGCAATTGGGTGTGGAAGGTAAAATAGGCCTTGGCCTACCAGGTATGGAAGACGCTGATGATGCTACGGTATTAACCGTCAACGTTCCTGCTGCAAAAGGCAAACCATTGCGTACTGATTTAGAAGCAAAAATTGGCCGCAGCGTGAAGATTGAAAACGATGCAAACTGCTTTGCGCTTTCTGAAGCATGGGACGATGAGCTGAAAAATGAGCCTTCGGTTATGGGCCTAATTCTCGGCACAGGTTTTGGTGGCGGCCTTATCTATGAAGGGAAAGTGTTCTCTGGTCGTAACCACGTCGCAGGGGAGTTTGGTCATATGCGTCTGCCTCTTGATGCATGGTTACATCTTGGTGATAACGCGCCGATGCTCGGCTGTGGTTGTGGCAAACAAGGATGCTTAGACAGTTATCTCTCTGGCCGCGGTTTTGAGCTATTGTACGAGCACTATTATAGCGAGCACAAAAAAGCGATTGATATCATTCACGCCAATGAAGCAGGCGAAGCGAAAGCCGTTGAGCATGTTGAGCGCTTTATGGAACTACTTGCCATCTGTTTTGCCAACATTTTCACAGCCAATGACCCACACGTTGTTGCACTCGGTGGCGGTTTATCAAACTTTGAATTGATCTACCATGAGATGCCTAAACGCGTACCGAAATACCTGCTTTCTGTCGCGAAATGTCCGAAGATCATCAAAGCAAAACATGGTGATTCAGGCGGCGTACGTGGTGCGGCTTTCCTTAATATCAAATCATAAAATCAAACAAAAAGGGCCTATAATCAAACGGGCCCTTTTTTATATCAGTCAAAAGTTAACTCTTTAACCTAAGTTCTGTTTATTTGGTGTTAGCGCCTTTTTTACCCACACCTACGTTTTCTTTTTGTTGCAGTGTTAGCTTGCTAAAACCTAACTTTTTAAAGTGGTTATCGCGGTAATTGCGTACCGCTTTTGCGTCAGAAATCATTTCCAGCTGCTGTTCCATTTTTAAAAAATCAGTAATATCAATACCTTCCGCTTCGGCTACTGCTTCTTGAATGTTGTGATGTTTTTCGTAAGAAAAAGTCAGCGTTTTATCTTCATTTTTGTAAGTGTACAAAATGGTGCGAGCCATGATCATCTCTCTAAAATCGTCATTCCCAATTTCGGGAAAATAAACAAAGGCTGATCGCTTACTATCAACCGATTGAAAATGGGGGCGTTGGTAGCGCTTAAACATGACTAACCAACATGTAATGGGCTAGATTTTGCCTTTAAGTGGGATAATTGTCACGCTTTCACCACCGAAATAGCGCAGGATATTTCATTTACAACGCTGTACATATTCAATCACAAACGCCGCTATTGCATCGAGATCATTGATGTTCATCTGTGGTAAAGCACTTTTCACAACTTCATCCGCGGCGATAGCGATGATATTTTCATCATTTGGATATAGCCAAGGTTTACCCACTTCAGCACGGTGCAATTCAATTTTAGGAAAGGCGAGGTTTTTACACCCTTCAACTAAAATTACGTCGAGTTTATCGCAATCAAAGCGAGACAAAAGATATTCGAAATCGGGTTCGGCTTCTGGCGTCTCAGTCATCATGGCATGACGATAGCGCGATGCAACTAACATCTGGCTTGCCCCCGCTTTACGCAGCCGATGGCTATCTTTACCTGGTTTATCAATATCAAAATCGTGGTGCGCGTGCTTAAGTACGCCTAATGTTAGGCCTGCTGCCCTTAACTTGGGCAACAAGGCTTCAAGCAGGGTTGTTTTTCCTGTGCCAGAGTAGGCCGCAAAGCCAAGCAAAGGGCATGAAGGCGCTTGATATTTCATGATGTCAAAGTTCCAAATTGTGCCAGATCTTGAGGCGTGTTGAGGTTCAAAAAGCAGTTTGGCGAGTCGCTAAAGTCAACGTAATCTGTGTGGCATTCTTGATAAAGACGGGTGATTTTTCTCTCGCCACGTTCTAAAAATGCAGTCAGTGTTGGCAGCACACGTTGGTGAATAAGGGTGAATACGGGTTGAGCGAAGTGACCATCATGGGCGACTAAAATATCATGCGAGTCTTGAACAGCATGGCAAAAACGCGCAACAAGATCGTCATTGATCAACGGGCAATCGCAAGGGACAAATCCAACCCAATCGGTTTGTGCATGGGTTAACCCTGCCTGAATTCCAGCGAGTGGCCCAGGATAATCAGCCATGGTATCGGAAATGACAGGCGCAAACTGACGATACTGTGCATGGTTACGATTAGCGTTAATCGTCAGGCTAGTAGATTGCGGCTTAAGCTTATTCATGACATGTTGAATCAAAGGTTGGCCATTGAGTTCAATCAGCCCTTTGTCTTGTCCACCCATACGGCTGGCTTGCCCACCCGCTAAAATAACCCAACTTGTTTGTGTGGGAAGTAACATGAAATGTCTCTTAATTGTGCGATGAGAAGAGCGCCGTACAGACAAGTTAAACTCATTGATTGAGCATCACTCGCCCATTTTTAGTGGCGACAAACCAAGGTAAGGATGATAACCCAACTCATGCCTTGGTGCTAACTGGCTGATGATTATAACCAATCTCACTTGCGCGGGTGGATCTTTTTCATTGCTCTCGTTAAGTTGTTCATTACTCTCACTAAGACACAAACGCCTCCATTAGTTTGGAGGCGTTTGGTCAAGTTAGGCAGTATTATGCATCTTCAGGTAGTAGGAATAACCCCACGGGGTTGATCGTCAGATAAGCATGATCAGCGTAACTGGGGTCAAATTGTGACGAGTTGAGTTGCAGTAACAGCTCTTTGTTGTGCCATTTAACCAACACTTCATACATCGACCCCATGTAAGCAATACTGGTAATTTGACACTGTTGGCAGGCATCACCGTCCGCGCAGAGCAAAATAGCTTCTGGTCGAACACCAATTTGATAATTTCCCGCAGGCAAAGCCGTGACACTGTCATCATTAGCGGGGATCTTATAGCCATTGATGATCAAATATTCACCATCATATTGACCTTCAAAAATATTGGCTTCGCCCATAAAGTTGGCCATGAACATCGAGGTTGGGTGCTTATACAGTTGAGTTGGTGAGCCCTGCTGCATGATGTCGCCATCTTTCATCACAATCACAGTATCAGAAACGGCAAAGGCTTCAGCCTGATCGTGCGTCACATACAAAGAGGTGATATTAAAACGCTGTTGCAACTCTCGAATAGTTTCACGCATGCTGCGTCTTAAATTGGCGTCCAAGTTACTGAGCGGCTCATCGAATAGCAATACCTTAGGTTTAAGCACCAACGCGCGAGCGAGTGCTACTCGCTGTTGCTGACCTCCTGAAATTTGGTCAACGTAACGTTCCCCAAAGCCTTCTAAATCGACCAATTTCAAGGCTTCATCCACTCGCTGTTTCACTTCATCTTTACTCAAGCCAATCATTCTTAGGCCATAACCTACGTTGTCATGTAAGGAAAGGTGAGGAAACAGAGCGTAAGATTGAAACACCATGCAGATGTCACGTTGCTGGATGGAGGTGCTCGTGACATCTTCACCATCAATAAAAATTTGGCCGCTGGTTGGTTTTTCGAGCCCTGCGACCAAACGCAGCACGGTCGTTTTTCCACATCCTGAAGGGCCGAGCAGTGTTACAAGGCTGCCTTTTTTGATTTCTAAATCCAAATTACCAATGACGGTTTTATCGCCAAAACGCTTGCAGACATTCTTTAAAACAACAAAGTTTTCATTTTCCATGGTGATATCTCCAATGGTTATTCTTGGTTATTGGCTTTAGAACGAGAAACACGTGCCTCGCCAACGATAAAATCAAAAATTAAAATAATAGCCAACATCACAACAATCAAAATCGAGCCATATGCGATCGCAACGCCATACTCACCATCTTCTACACGATTCAGGATGTAAGACGTTGCCACCCGTGTTTCTGGTGTCACCAAGAAAATAATGGCGCTGACGGTCGTCATTGCTCGAACAAAGCTGTAAATCAGTGTTGAGAGAATTGCTGGTCGTAATAACGGCAACAGAATATGAGTAATGGTTTTAAAGGAGTTAGCCCGCAAACTGAGTGACGCTTCATCGAGCGATTTATCAAGCTGGCCTAGCCCTGCAATACCTGCGCGAATGCCTACAGGCACGTTACGCATCACCATGGAAATCACAACAATGGCCGCGGTACCGGTGAGGTAAATAGGCGCATCATTAAATGCAAGAATGTAAGATACCCCCGCAACCGTGCCCGGAACGGCGAAGCAAAGCATGGTTGCAAACTCAATCACTTTCTTACCGTAAAATTGCTGACGGACAACGATATACGCAATCAACAGACCAAAGAAGGCGGTTAATGGAGCTGCAACGCCGGCATAAATCATCGTCGTGATAAGTGATGGCCAAGCACCTTCACTCATTCCCATGCCAAACAGATGAATATAGTTTTTAAGCGTTAAACTGTAATCTACACCCCAGTTCACGGTGAAGCTGCCGAAGATGATGCTGCCATAAAGCAAGATGTTAAATGCCATCCAAAAATAGAGCAGTGCCGAAACCGTATGTTTAAGTAAGGTAGGCAGCGCTTGCACATCGCCACGATATGATTTGCCGGAAATGGTGACGTATGAACGCTTTCCTATCCACAGATATTGGACAACAAAGATCGCCAACGAAAATAGCAGCAAGACGGCCCCAAGTGTGCTGGCGGAAGCGTAATCTAATTGAGCTCCTGCGATGTAGAAGTAAATCTGAGTGGCTAACACATCGAAACTGCCCCCAAGTACAAGCGGGTTACTGAAGTCGGCCAGTGATTGGACAAAGATGATTAAGAAACTGTTGGCCAAAGCAGGCTTGAGCAATGGCATGACAATTTTAAAAAAAGTTTGATAACGATTAGCACGCAGCGTGTAGGACGCCTCTTCCAATGATGGATGTAGGGATTTCATCGCGCCATCTAAAATCATGAATGACATAGGAGCAAAGGCGAGCACTTGTGCCATCCAAATGCCTGTAAAACCATACAGCCAGTTTGTCTGTTGTAACCCAAACCAATCCACCATGAGTTCGGTGATATAACCGGAGCGCCCAAGCATTAAAGTCACCCCAAGCCCAACGACAAAAGGGGGAGTCACAATGGGAAGAATAGAAAAAATTCGCGCAATGAAAGCGGAGCGAGTGGCAATGCGTGTGGTATAGATAGCAAAGATCAAACCAAAGAAAGTGGCACCTATACCCACAGATACGCCAAGCAGTACGGAGTTCCAAACAATTTGTATGATCTGCGCTCGGCTCAAAATTTCAATGAATTGCCACGCAACAAAGTTCCCCATTTCATCTTGGAACATCGGTACAAAGATGGCGATACTCGGAAAGATAATAAAAATCGTGATCAAGAGAATAATCGAGATCAGAGCACCAATCACGAAGCTGTCACCGCCCAAAAACTCAAGACGAGCCAATGCCAATGTCATGACAGCACTTAAGGCAATAAATAGTGCAATGGTTGAATAACCTAAACCTTGCTGGGTATACCAAGAGCTGACCAACACGAAAAACATGCATGCCGCTGAATAACCGATATCAAAATAGTGACGGTGTTTGGCGTACTTATTACCTGCATAGCAAGGGCGAATGAGAAGTACACCCGGAAGCGCAAACCATAACCAAGAAATATTGGCACGGCTCCAACCCATAGCGGTATAAAACTCTTGCGATGTTGAATCAAACACTCCGTAATCAAGTGCAAAAGAGGGCAACAGCACAAACGCACACAATAACGTCAGGATCCAATAAAAAATTGGGTCCCTATGCGAGGTTTTTAGCGGCCGATGTGGTGCAGTGCCTGCTGTAAATTCATTCATTTTTCTGTACCAAAGTTGTTTGTAGCCACACGGTGATAAGCCTGGTATTGGCTTTATAAAAAGGGCAGTAGGCACTGCCCATCGAGGCTAAGATAAGGGAATGCGTTGGCTATTCACCCATTTTTACGACATTAACCCACTTATTAATCAATCGCTTACGTTCATCAGAGGATCCATAGGTATCCATGTCATAGTCGATCAAGGTTAACTTTTTAGGGTCGAGGGCGTTGGGGGATTGTTCCGCTTGAGTGTTAGTTAAAATTTGGAAAGATTGACCTTCTTTCCATGCCAGCTCTTGTCCTTCTTTTGACATGACCCAGTCAACAAACCGTTTCGCGTTATCAAGGTTACGCGACCCTTTGATAATGCTCACACCACCAATTTCATAACCTGTACCTTCACAAGGCGAAATCAGCTCCAGCGGTGCTCCTTTCGATTGTTCGAGTGAGTAGTCATGCAAAAAACCAATACCAATCGCAATTTCACCACGCGCTGAGTTACGTGAAGGGGTAACACCTGATTTGGTGTATTGAGAGACGTTTTTGTCGAGTGCTTTGAAATAATCAAAGGCTTTATCTTCATCCCAAAGTTGAATGAAGGTGGCTAATGCGGTGTAGGCAGTCCCCGAACTTTGTGGGTCAGAGATTTGAATCTCTCCTTTGTATTCAGGTTTGGTTAAATCATTCCAGCAGCGCGGGATCGGTAATCCTTTTTCAGCCAAACGTTGAGTGTTCACCCCAAAACCTAAAATACCCATATAAACGGCCGAAGAGTAGTTCCCTTTGCGTTTCGCTGGATCTTTAAATCCATCCATAATGAATTCAAGCTGCGGGGATTGGTAAGCGTGTAAGAGATCCATTTCACCCGCCTGTGATTGAGGATCCAACGTGCCGCCATACCAAACATCCGCGCGTGGGTTCTTCTTCTCTGCTTCGATTTTGGCCAGCGTGCTACCAGAGCCATTGCGAACAAAAGAGGTTTTTACGTCATATTTATCAGAAAAGGCTTTAGTCGCTGTCTCGCACATGGCGTTAGTGGCACTGCAATAAACCACGAGTCGGCCTTCAGCAAATGCTTGAGGCGCGGCAAGCGAAGCACCGAGAATGCAGGTAGCAAGTACACTGCGAGGTAATCTATCTTTCATGTCTGTTTCCTCTTGTTATTTTCATTACTTAACGTAGACGTAGGGCAGCGTTAAGTTTCATCACATTCCTGTGATTTCGTTTTTGCTGCATGACACAGCGAAATCAGAAAACAACGTGAGGAAAGGTTATGACATAGTGACGGCATTCCCTGCACGCTGTTGCGCTTTTAAAAAGGGCAAAATCAGTAATCCAATCAGTGCGGCTGAGAGGGTAATGACACTGAAAAATCCTTCCCAACTAAATTGTTCAATAATGACAGCCAATGGGTAACTGGCTAACGCTGCACCAAGATAGCCAAATAAGCCGACAAAACCGGTCGCGGTTCCAGCCGCATCCTTGTGCGAACATTCAGCGGCGGCCATTCCTATCATCATTTGCGGACCAAAAATAAAAAATCCGATGGAAAAGAAGCAGCCCGACAACACCACAAAGTTGTCAATCGGTGTTAGCCATAACGCCGCCACTGAAATGAAAATGCCTAGCGCAAAAATCAAGTTCATCGGCGCTCTATTGCCTTTAAAAAATTTGTCCGAGCCCCAACCACCAAATAGCGATCCTAAAAATCCTCCGACTTCAAACATCGATACGGCAGCGTTGGCCGAAAAAAGCTCATAACCATGTCGTTCAGTGAGGTATAAATTACCCCAATCATTTAGCGCGATACGCACCACATACACCAGTAGATAGGAGCTACATAACAGCCAAATGTACTTATTCCCTAGCACGTAACGACTTAAAATTTGGCGAAATGGCAGCCCTTTACCTTCAGACTCATGGCGCTTTTCTAATTCATCGTTACGCCACTCACCCACTGGGGGTAACCCTAACGTTGTGGGCTTATCTTGCATGCGAAAGCAGAGCACTAAACCAACGATGATCGCCAAGCAACCCGGTGCAATAAATCCGTACCGCCAACCAAAAGTCACAGCGATAAAACCAATGCTGATCGGAATGAGTGCGCCACTTAAATTGTGGCAAGTGTTCCAGATAGACCACCAAAACCCACGTTCAGATCGGGAATACCAAGTAGTGAGCAATTTAGCGCACGGCGGCCATCCCCAACCTTGGAAAAAAGCGTTCAATGTCCAAAGCACGGTAAATGCGGCTAGGGAAGAGCTCAAACCAAACAGCACATTGATCACGCCCGTTGCAACCAGCCCCAAACCCATGAAGTAACTCGGTTTTGATTGGTCGCTGACCATGCCAGAAACAAACTTTGACAAACCGTAAGTCATGTAAAAGAGCGTACCAAGCAGACCCACATCGGAATGTTCAAGCCCGAGATCAGTAAGCATCGCAGGCATAGCAAAATTGAGACTTTTGCGTGTGAAATAAAACACCCCATAGCCGACGTACATCGATAACATTAAATGCAAGCGCCAGTAACGATAGGTTGCATCAATGTCCTGTGGTTCTATAGGTGCTGATGTCGGTTTTGAAATCAGAAAACCCAGCATGCAATGTTTCTCCCTAGTGCTAAGAGATGGTATCGGAGTGATTCACCAAATGAATGAGACAAAGTTATAAGTGACTAGGAAATTTTCCTAGTTTGTTGATATTGTGAGCGGTTTTGTGGGCAAGTTAACAGTTATGCGCGTCCCAAGCGGTATTTGGCTACGCTGCGATTCAATTAAAAATGTGCCACCCAGTGCGCTGACGCGTTCTTCGATGCCGAGTAAGCCTTGGCCTTTGCTGCGCCAATCGGAAGCTAAACCAATGCCATTATCACGCAGCTCGACACTGAACATGTCACCGGGAACAAGGCTTAATTGCACGGCTGATGCTTGTGCATGTTTGCACACGTTATTAAGCAGCTCTTGAATAATTCGATACAGTGTAACGGCCGTAATGTCATCTAAACGCTCTGCAAAAATTCCGAAATTCAGACGAAAATCGACGTGTCGTTCCGCAAATTTCATTTCACTTGCAAGCTGCCGAATTGCACTCTCAAGCCCCAATTCATCAAGCGCATGAGGGCGAAGCTCGGTTAATAATTGACGTGTCGATGAGTGAATTCGTAGCGCGAGCGTGTTGATCGTCTCAGCGATGTTGGTTTGTTTTTCATTTTGTGCCAAGCGACTAGCGAGCATGGATTGGATCTGTATCGCGGTAATATTTTGGCCAATTTCATCATGCAGTTCGCGTGCAACTGATTTTCGGATTTGCTCTTCAACCTTGACTAATTGCCGAGCCAGTTGCTGTTTGTTCGCGAGTTCGATTGCCAGCTTTTGGTTAATTTTAGCTAAGCGTTGCGCCAAGAAATATTGACGGCTAATCGCGATACCAAGCCCTAAACCAACAAAAGCCTGCGTCGCTATAAAACTTTGTAGTTCAATATCGGATTCAAATGAACCTGTCATTTGCCGTGCCGTAGCAAGCAAAATACTGTTCATTAGACTAGCCAATACGCCGCCTTGCCAACCGTATTTATAAGCCATAAAAATATTGGGAAGCAGGAAAATGAGCAGGGCGATCGGTTTGAGCTGCTCTAGCAAGGTTAACTCCGCGATCAATCCGCCACTAAAAAAAAGCAAACACCACAGCAACGCAGAGGGGCGAAGTGTTACGTCCTGATGGATGAGATCGGGTGACAGTGGTCTCCAGATCTGCTGATGTAGATAATCGTACAGGAGAAACAAGAACGGAGTGAGCAGTATACCGCCGGTCAGAGCTGAAACGGTCGCTTGTGCCACGTAATGCAGTTCGAGGTTGAGCGGTTTGACCAACAGCAAAACCGAGCTCCCACATAAGATGCCGTAAACGACCGTCAACCCGGTAAGCGCCAACAGTTTTTTCCAATAAACGTGCAGTGATGTCCAGAGAGATTGAAAGGCAATCGCCAGCCAATAAGCGATCAATGCAAACAGCAGTAATAGATATTCATGAGCAGCGATAGCCAACACATGCCCGAGCGACACCACTATAGCCATTTCGCATAAAGTGATCCCAAGCCAAAAACGACGTGGTGCAAGAGCGAGTGTGGCCAGCTTTAAGCCTGTGGGCAAAAACAGACCAGCCAGCAATAAATCAGGAGTTAAGTAGCGGCTGATGTTCCATAAACAAAACCAACCAATTGAATACAAAACGCATGCAAATGCATAGCTAAAGCCAGAGGAGAGAGACAACCGAGGTAAAGCTTCAGAAAATCGATGATGAAAATGCATAGTCGCTTCTATAACGTCTCGTTAACCAACAGTTGGTGAGTAATAGCAAAGCGGATGAGATCCACATTGTTGGTAAGCCCCAGTTTGCTTAAAATATTTGCCCGATGCACGTGAATCGTTTTGTGGCTAATTGATAAATCGTAACCAATCTCTTTGACGTCTTTGCCTAAAATCAGGTGATCAAACACCTCTCTTTCGCGTTTAGTTAACCCTTCAAGGACAGATGGCGTACCTGAAGCATTGCTTAGGTTAATTAAGGCATCGGCACACAAATAGCGATCACCATTAGCCACGGTACGAATGGCGCTCACTAACTCTCCAGGCCCACAACGTTTTGATAAATAACCACAAGCGCCAGCTTCTAGCGCTTTACTGACAAAGGACGCCGAATCATAAATAGAGAGAATGATGGCTTTAAAGTCCGGCTGAGCGCGGCGCAGTTTCTCTAACAACACAAGCCCACTTTCGTCGGGCATTGAAATGTCGATAACTGCCACATCGATAGAAGCGTTCACCAGCGCACGAAATGCTTCGCGCGCGCTACCATACTCACTGTGGACATGAATGTCTGGTTCAACCGATAACAGTTGTGCAAAACCAGAGCGAACCATGAGGTGGTCATCCACCAAAGCAACTGAAATCATACGGGTATCCTATAGGTTTGCAGTGATAGTCGCAGATGTATCAATAAGTATCAAAAACCAGCGCAGGGGATGTGATTGCTCTCTCGAAACTTATGATCAGTGGCAGGTAGGCATTAAATGAGCGAGTTACTAGCACTACGAGGGCAGTGAAACAAAAACATCGCTTGCAGTTCGAGCCTTGAACAAGTAACGTTGCGCAGTTTTTTATACAATTCACATTTATTAAGGTACTGGTTTTGATCTCCACCGCGAATATCACTCAACAATTTGGCGCAAAGCCTCTGTTTGAAAACATTTCCGTTAAGTTTGGCGAAGGTAATCGCTATGGCCTGATTGGCGCTAACGGTTGTGGTAAGTCAACATTTATGAAGATTCTAAGCGGAGAGCTTGAACCTTCGAGTGGTAACGTTAGCTATGATCCTAACGAACGTGTGGCGAAACTGAATCAGGATCAATTCGCTTACGAAGAGTTCACGGTTATCGATACGGTAATCATGGGCCACAAAGAGTTGTGGAAAGTTAAACAAGAACGTGACCGTATCTATTCTCTGCCTGAAATGACCGAAGAAGATGGCATGAAGGTTGCGGATCTCGAAACTGAATTCGCGGAAATGGACGGCTACATGGCCGAGTCTAAAGCCGGTGAATTGTTGCTTGCAGTGGGCATTCCTCTTGAACAGCACTTTGGTTTGATGAGCGAAGTGGCACCAGGTTGGAAACTGCGTGTGCTATTGGCGCAAGTTTTGTTTGCTGAACCACACATCATGCTGCTTGACGAACCAACCAACAACTTGGATATGGATACCATTCGCTGGCTAGAAGATACACTAAACCAACGTAACTGCACCATGATCATCATCTCGCACGACCGTCACTTCTTAAACAGCGTATGTACACATATGGCTGACTTGGATTATGGTGAACTACGTCTTTACGCGGGTAACTATGACGAGTACATGACAGCGGCATCGCAAGCGCGTGCTCGTCTGCTCTCTGATAATGCCAAGAAGAAAGCACAGATTGCTGAACTGCAAACTTTCGTTGCACGCTTTTCTGCGAACGCATCTAAAGCGAAGCAAGCGACGTCACGAGCTAAGCAGATTGACAAGATCCAATTGGACGAAGTTAAAGCGTCTAGCCGCCAAAACCCTTTCATTCGTTTTGAACAATCGAAAGAGTTGTTCCGCAACGCGTTAGAAGTTGAAAACCTTAGCCAAGGTTTTGAAAACGATCTATTCAGTAACTTCAACGCCATTTTTGAAGTAGGCGAACGCGTAGCGATCATTGGTGAAAACGGCGTCGGTAAAACAACACTGCTTAACACCTTAGCAGGTGTACTTGAGCCTCGTAGCGGCAGCTATAAATGGTCTGAAAACGCAAATATTGGTTACTACGCTCAAGATCACGCGCACGATTTTGCCGAAGATATGAACCTGTTTGACTGGATGAGCCAATGGCGTCAAGAAGGGGATGACGAGCAAGTGATCCGCAGCTTCTTAGGGCGCATGTTGTTTGGCCAAGATGACATCAAGAAATCCGTTAAGGTCATCTCTGGTGGTGAACAAGGTCGTATGTTGCTTGGTAAACTAATGATGCATAAGCCAAACATGCTGTTGATGGATGAGCCAACCAACCACATGGACATGGAATCGATCGAATCACTCAACACGGCTTTGGAGAACTACAAAGGGACTCTGTTCTTCGTATCTCACGACCGCGTATTTGTGGATTCACTGGCAACGCGCATCATTGAAATCCGTGATAACAAACTGACCGATTTCAAAGGCACTTATGCTGAATTCTTGAAATCTCGTGGCGTAAACTAATCCACAGTTTACTCTTAAGAAAAGGCTTCCTGCGGGAGGCCTTTTTAATGCCTGCAATCTGGAACGAGCCAAAAAATAGAGTGCATTAAAATGGAGCGCACGTTCCAATTTGGTGCGCTTTTTATGAATACGTTTATTCTTCCATCATGCAACAACTCCCTTGATATTTATATAATTCACTCTATTTCAATA